>OLGD01000259.1_pt1 | contig 111416 bp, 105 predicted proteins | sample 1605311 | NCBI WGS metagenome assembly OLGD01 (sample SAMEA3888917, study PRJEB22519) | human gut metagenome | biome: human gut; feature: human-associated habitat; material: faeces | place: Denmark | collected 2010 | reverse complement strand
AAGCCCACCATCATGTGGAAAGGTACTTCTACTTTTTATTGCTTATTAGCGTACACAAATTAACACACGTAAGCCTCCTTCCAATCTCAAACTGTCGCACAGTATAACACACATCCGATAGACTTGTCAAATAAAAAATGTGTTTTGACTTAGCATTGAATATTATAGCATGAGAATTTATGTTTGTCAATAGATTTTTAATGTTTTTCTATAATTTTTTTGTTCTTGACATTAAAATAGCCCTCGCTCCATTTCGGATCGAGGGCTTATTTTAGTCCTTTTTATCTTTATCAGCAATTAAATTACACAACATCATAACGATTGGGAACAATATACCGCCTACCGCAAACACAATCCAATTATATCGCCAACTAATCCAACTGTTTCCTTGTATTCCACTACCGTCATTGCCGAGAAATCCCCAAATGAAGAAGATTGCCGTCAGAACACCCCAATAGGCAAATCCAACTGCCTCTTTTACGCTCGTTCTCTTTTTCTCCTTCTCGGTAAATTCTCCTTCTTTAAGTAGCTTCTGCATACTTGCATTTTGTACGCCCACAACAATGAAAATGCTTGCGCCTATCCCTGCAACAATCATCATAACTGCGAGCATCATTATAACAAGAAGCTCATTTTCAGTAAAGCCGGATATGATCAATGGAATCGGAGAGAAAATGCACACACAAGCTGCTATGATATTGAACTTAATATAAGTATCTCTAAACTTCTTTTTTCGTTCCGTCACCATTCCTTTTACGCCGTATTCAAGCTCAAAAGGGATATTCTTATCAAGGAAAGCATACGGCTCATTCTTAAATCCACAATAAATGTAGATCGGTACGGCACACAGAATAAATGCGAACAGAACAATTAACCCAACCGCACTTGCAGTTGTTTCCGTTATAATCGGATTAGGTAGTGCCTATACTCACAAGATATATACTATAATTTCCTTAATATACCGTCGGAGAATACCGTTCCACTCCGACGGTTTTTTCATCAGAATATGAAATGAATTTTGATACCCTCTTCATCGGTAACGTCAATCCTGTCTATCATCACTTTGGCAAGGGCGTTCTTTTCCTCCATAGTAAGCTCGTCCCATCTGTTAAGAGGTTCAAGCAAAGGCTTGGTGTCAATTTTCTTTACCTTGCGTTCTATCAGAAGGAGCTGCTTTTCATACTCGTTCTTCTTTGCGTGAAGCTCGCTTATCTTCTCCTGAATGTAACCGAAAAGAACATCGTCCGCATCTATCAGCCTGTCAATGAGCTTTTTGGTGTCTGTATCAATGCGAAGCAGCTCCGCCTTGATTTTCTCCGCTTCTGAGGACTTGTTTGCACTACTGTTTTTTGCTACCTCAAATTCGGAAATATGCTCCTTCATAGCCTTATATACGGCACTCTCCACGTCATCGGGACGGACTTTCAGACGTTCGGTCTGACGAGAGCAGCCTTTAATGGTTTTAAGCCCTGTGCAGTTGTAGTATCTCCATATCTTGGATTTATCTACATTGTATCTGTACGCTATCAGTAAGGCTTTACCACAATGACCGCACTTGGTAAGTCCCACAAGCCACGATTTGAGTTCTCCCCTCGATTTCGGTATCTGATGATTATGCGACTTCTTATCCTGCACCGCAAGCCACGTTTCCGAATCCACAAGTCCCTCGTGATACCCGACCTTGATAAATCTGTCCTCGCCTTTCGGCTTATGCCACATAAGGCCGTGAATACCGTCATAAGCATCAATATCATCCATCATTGTATAGCCCCTCGACAGGAAAAATTCATATACATTCTTGTCAGCACGAACATAAAGCGGGTTTTCAAGTATTCTTGAAATCTCACTCCGATCCATACTTCTGTTGATAGGATTATTCCCCGATGTTGATGAGGACGGAAGATTGTGTGCTTTTATGTAGTTCACCACGTCCAAAAGTGACGTTCCCGGCTCTTTATACACCTCATATGCGGCTATAACAGTCTGAGCTGCTTCCGAAGGAACAAGCACCGATCCTGTCTTGCCGTTGATGGTCTGCCTGCTCGACTGAAAGCCGAAGAACATTTTACCGCCCTGATAAAAGCCTGTTTCGACAGCCTTTGTGCTGTATGCGTCCTTTACTCTCGCCGCAATGGTTTCTCTCTCAAATTCCGCAAAGTTCAGCAGATTGTTTCTCATCATTCTTCCCTCTTTTGTTTCCGTATTGAACGGCTCGGAAAGCGATATAACACCTACTCCGTATCTGTCAAGCTCATCGGTTATGTTGAGATATTCCCTCATATTACGGCTGAAACGGTCATACTTTTTCACGATTATCCTGTCAATAAGACCGTCCTTTGCATCGGACATCATCTGCATAAATTCGGGACGGTGACGAACGTCCTTACCCGACTTTCCGTCATCGCAATAAACCTTGAAATCTGCCCCCTCTCCCACATATCTGATACATTCCTCCCTCTGCGCCGCTATGGAAAGAGAATTGTTTCCCTTATCCTTATCGCTGACAGAACGGCGGACATATATTGCTGTATACTTTGTTTTCATTGTAATCAACCTCCATAAAATGAAAGCCGATTATACGTTGATATCTCTATTATAGCATAATCGGCTTTGCATTTCAACACTTTAAAGCGATATTTTCAAAATTATTTATGCTGTTTTATCGCCTTTTTCCTTATCCTCGTTTTCCTCACCCTTTTCGGCAGGCTTGAGAATATCATAAATCTGATTTATCCTGTTTCTCTTGACACTCTCGCTCACATTTTCGGGAATGTAGGAAGTGACTTTGATACCATTAACTGTGCGCTCGATTATTCTTTCTTTCATAAGCTGCACTCTCCTTTCTTTTCTTGTATTTTCTTTTGTTCGTGTAAAATCAACGGCTTTCACCACTCCGTTTTTTTCTCGCTTCTGCCCTCTGCCGTTCCTCCGCAAGCCTTCTCCTTTCGACTTCCTTTGCATTGACCTTTTCCGTTTTAGGCTTGGACAGACTTTCCTCATATTCCTCAAGCTCCTCCTTTGCAGAACGGAGATAGCGTTCATAATCGGTTTCCATCTGACGGATAAAGGTGGTGTACTGTACTGTTACCGTTTTCTTATCGGCCGCCAGTTTTTCGGACTCTCTCTCAAATGCAGGAAGCTGTGATTTCAGTAATTCAAGCTCCTGCGATACCTTTTGAATATCCTCCTTGCTCCGTATATTGTTTTCACTGAGAATTTCATAAGGCTCTAAATCCTTGAGCATATTGGGATATAAAGGACCTTCCCGATAAAGAAGTGCCAGATAGCGATCGCCGTTTTCAAGGATAAATTCCTTTTCCTTTATCTTCTCTTTAGTTTTCTTTACCCTTTCGGCCGCCTGATAGGATTTCTCTGCAATTTCATTGACGTGCTTTTCAAAATCCTCTTTGGAATGGATATTATGCTCGTGAATGTAACAAAGCAGTTCGGCTGTTCTGCGAAGCTCGTTGTATGTAACGTGATTGAAGCTCTCGCTTTTTCGGTAAAAACCTATCTGTATCTGACGCAAGCAAAGAGCATATTCCCTCTGTATTCCCGTATAGGATAAAACCTTGTCAAGCGACATTTCCTTGTCCTTATTCTCAATGCGGTACTGTAATTCTTCAATACCATACCCGTCACCCAGCCTTAACGTTCTGACGGGTTTGCGGTTTTCAAGGTTTGCAGGCTTAACGGATAAATACTTTCCCTGTCGTACAAGGTATCCGCTGTTACAAAGCTGTTTCACCAAATCGTCAATACTGCGGACATTCTCCATAAGCACAATTCGGTCAATATCGTCACATAGCTTTTGCTTCCACGATGTGCCGTTCTGACGGGCAAGCCACTCTGCATAATTCTGTCTTGCGTTCCATTTTGGATTTTCGATAACATTCAGATTTCTTCTTTTGCAGAGTTCGTTTGCAATATCTCTGCATTGCTTCAAGGTCGATTTGTTATCAAGCCAGCGTTTGCCGTTCAGACTGTACGCATTGACTGCAACGTGAACGTGAATGTTGTCTGTGTCGGTATGAACGGCAATGAGTATCTGATACTTGTCCCCGAAAACCTTTTTCGCCCATTGCTCTGCAATGTAGCAGGCATCTTCCGGGGTAACTTCCTGCCCTTTGAAGGAAAAAACATAATGGTGCATTTTTATATGCTCCTTTCCTTCGGGCTTTTCCGTTCTGTGGAATTTCTCTCCTGCAAACGTTTCATAGCAAAGGGACATTTCAAGATATGCAGATTTCGGATCGGTGGAACAATTTATCCCCGTTACAATTTCCGCTTTCTGTGCTTTTGTTTCTCCTGTGATATATTTCAGAAGTGCCAGCGGTGAGTTTTTTATGGAATAATGCTTTACTACTGCCACTACAATTTCACCTCGATCATCGGGATAGGGGTCAGCCCGTTCTTTGCAATATCGCCCAGATAGTTGAGCCACCTTTCCACTTCTTCTACGTCTTTTGCAAAAACCTCCTTGTTTGTGTTTACGTCCTTTGCAACTCTGTTAATGCAAAACTGAACAGTGTCCGTTTTGGAGGAAACTCCATTTTTATCATAAGCGGAATGGTCGATAATTTTGATTTTGGGGTTAAGTGCCTGTTCTCTTATGTAGGCAGCGGGGAGCTTTCCGCTTTCCTTTGCAAGTGCAGTTACCTTGTTCCATTCATCGGGACTGTACTTGACTTCCCTGCGAATTTTGATTTCTGTCTTTTTCATTGTTTCCTTTCTTTTCAAGCATCGTTCAGAAGCTGTGAGTAATAGCGATAGAAGATGCTTCTGTAATCTTCAAACTGCTTTTTGAGTTCTCGGAGCTTTTCAAGATGTTCGGAATTTGTGTTCTCCGCAACCTTTAAAATCATATTCAGATCGGTGCCGATGTGATTTATGATTTTGAGCGGAAAGCAAATATCCTCTCCCTGATAGCATTTCCATTCCCTGTGAAGCGACATATTCCGAAGATATGTTGCAGGCTTCATTTTCAGAGCTTTGGCACATTTGCAGACACGTTCCCATTGGGATCGGCTGAAAATGACCAGCTTTCGTTTTGTTCTTTTCAAAAATATCTCTCCTTTATCTTTCTATCAAATATCGGGGTCTTAGGGGCAGTCAGCCCCTAACAAGCCGACTGCGGAGCCGGTCGGGAAAAAGATGTACTTTTTCTGCACTTGTGTGATAATCAACCGTCCCCTTTTTTCAGCCGTACGAAAACAAACAGCTTAATGCTTTCCCGTCAGGAGATTTCCGATTTTCTTGCCTACGCCCGTATTGGCGGTTTCCTCCAGAACGGCAAACAAAGCATTGAGCTTTTTATCCATATCTGCAATAGCAAGGGACTTTTCCGTAAGCTCGGCTATGCGTTTTTCCATTTCGGCTATTTGGTTATCCTTTTCGGCGGTTTTGGCTTTTTCGGCAGTAAGCTCCTGCTCCAGTTCGGCGATACGTTTCTTGTATTGGTCTGCCTCTCTGATAAGCAAACCACTATTATCACTATATATCTGATATTCCTTATACCACTTTTCCGTTTCGGCTTTCTGCCTGACAATTTCTTCTTCAAGCCTTTTCACCTTATCCACAAGCGGAGCATTTTCCAAATTCGGCTTCAAAAGTTCCTGTGCGGTATCGTCAAGGCAAGTTTTACCGTTCATCTTGAAAACGTGATTTTGGAGCTTATCCGCATTTCTGCTTATCTTTTTATATACCGTCTGCTGTGTAATGTGCTGTTCGGCAGCATACTCCTTTACGGTCATCGGCTTTTTTACTGTTAATTGCAATTTCGGTCATCTCCTGTCGTTTTGCGGTCACACCGTATCATTGAAATGGAGCTGACCTGAGTGGGGCGGTATTCTGCGGAAAGAAACATTTTCAAGAGTAACGCCTTCGGGCATTTTCTTCAAAAATACGATAAGCTCCTGTGCGGAGATTTTCTTCTCCTTTAAGGTTTTGAGAATCTCCTTATTCTCAAGCTCTGCTATTTTCGCATTGTTCTCGGCAATACTCTTGTCGATGACCTGCCCCTTATTCTTGTGGGCGGTTTTCTGCTCCCGAAGCCTGTCACGCTTCTCATAGCACTCTCGAAGCTTTTCTTCATCGCTCCGCTTCGGCTTTGCAGGCTTGGTATGCTTTTCGGCAGCAGGCTCATTTGTGGTTATGGTCTTTTCTTCCTCATTCATCTGTCAGCCCTCCCGTCAGAATTTACGATTTCGTCCTTCTCTCTGCTGTCCAGCCAGTCGAAAAACTTATCCCTCTGAATAAACTTCCGACTGCCGATTTTTACAACAGGCACGTCCTCACGATTAAGGATACTGTACGCCATAGTACGGGTGAAGCCCATTGTCTGAATGTCGTTTGCCGATAACATCATCGGCAGATTTTCTCTGCTGTTCATTAGCAGCACCTCCATTTTCTTTTCTTCGGCTCTTGGATTTTTCCTTGAGCCTGCTCCCATTATATATCAAAATTTTCCGAAAACGCCGTTTTGACCTCATTCTTTTTATTTCGAGCAACTCATTAAGCCTATGCGTGCAAATATCGTACAAATACATATAAATCCGTACTATCCGTTGACGAAACGTGCAAAACGTGATATATAAATTCTATAAAGTTTTTTGGGTGGATTTCATTTGAATTTTTCCGAAAATGGCGTATTTGTTATGATAGATTTATTTGTTCTCCCCTTGACTATATTTATAGTTTGGGGTATAATGGAATAAATCGGGTAGATAAACTGCTCGACATATCGGAAATGGCTTTACACCCACCCCGAAATTATAAAAATCGAAGGGAGGACTTTTTCCGTCAGGAAAAAGGATACACTATGCGTGAAACAAAAGTATTCAGCAAAAACAGCACATATCAGAAATTTGAAGTGCTTAAGACTAACAGAAATAAAAGGTACAGATATAACGAGTTCTTAGTTGAAGGTGTCAGAAGCCTTAATGAAGCTGTAAAGAACAAATGGAATATAAAATCTTTTATTTATGACAGAAACAATTTATCCGGCTGGGCAAAGGAAATGATTGCAAATGTTAAAACAGATGAGAATTTTTGTCTTACAGCTGAGCTTATGAATGACCTCAGCAATAAAGATGATACGTCTGAGTTAATGGCTATCATTGAAATGCGTGAGGACAAGCTTGAGAACGTGCCGCTTTCCGAAAATCCTTTTATAGTATTATTTGACAGACCGTCAAACAAAGGCAATCTCGGTACAATGATACGCTCTTGTGATGCACTCGGAGCAGATATGCTTATCATTACAGGACATTCCATAGACCTTTATGATCCTGATGTAGTTGTTTCTGCTATGGGTTCTTTTTTCAATATGCCCGTTATACGAATCGCTGACAATAACGATCTCTTTATGTATCTAAACAAATTGAAAGAACAGTATCCGAATTTCCTTACTGTCGGAACTACCGCACACAAGCAAAATCCGATTTATTCAGCTGACCTTACAGTTCCTCTAATGCTAATGATGGGCAATGAAACTATGGGACTGAACAAAGCATATAAAGAATATTGCGACCTGCTTTGTACTATTCCAATGTCAGAAAAATCATACGCATCTTCGTTCAATGTAAGCTGTGCTGCTTCAATTCTGATGTACGAAATCACAAGGCAAAGGGGCATAAAGTAAATTCTATCAGTTTATTTTTGCAATGGAATATTTCCATTTATCGGGGAGTGTGAGTCCAAAACTCACGCTCCTTTTTCGCATTACTACAACCATTACGCTCTTGCGTGCAAATGTCGAACAAATACAGATAATTCCACACTATCCGTTGACGAAACGTACAAAATATGATATAATAAATCTATAAATTTTTTGGGCGGATTTCATTCGACTTTTTCCGAAAGGTGCATATTTGTTATGATAGATTTGTTTGAGTGCTGCGGAGAAATTGCTTCTGTGGGCATAATCGTTGACTTTTCCGAAGATACGGAAACATATATTGTAGGTACTCCTGCCGATATCAAGGCTTGGGCATACGGCGGTTGTCCTATGAAAGCTCCAAAGGGGCTTATGCGGCACAGCAACAAGGCAGGCAATCTCGTTAAGGATATAAACCGCCTTAAGATACTCCTATGTAAAATCACTGAAATCGTTTGACGGTCACTAAAATAAAGCAAGCACCGTACGAATTGCTCCGAACGATGCTGTACATTTTATTTGTCCCTTAGTATCTGCCTATAAGCGATTGAATTACTTCACCAATGCCATTAATTTTGCCACAGAAAAGTGAGTTACATAGAATATTGCTCTGCATTACCGAATATGACTTGATATTTTCGAGTGCCGCTCATATGACAAAAAATCATCTGTTTTTTTCGGAAATAAATCTCTCATATACCCACTTACCACTTTCGGAAAGATCCTCTTCTATCCAACCTGAAAGCTTACTGTTATGCAGTGAAAAAACGCTACAGCTGTCGGGGGAGTTGGCAAGACTCCAGCACATATAGCTCAAATTGTATTTATCAATAAGCTCATACCATTTATTGCCTTCCTCGATATTTACATTCCCCCGTCCGCTTGCATCACATATATTAAATTCGCTTATAAATACGGGAAGACCGCCTTCAATGCACTTTTCGGCTCTGTCACGAAGCCATTGTGTATGCGTATCGGCATAAAAATGCAGTGCATACATCACATTATCATAATCGAGCGGAGTTTCAAGTGCCTTGTCGATTTCTTGGCTCCAGGTCGGCGTTCCGACAATGATAACTGCATCATTGTCATTGCTTTTTATAATGGGTATCACCTCATCGGCATATGATTTGATGTCGCTCCATTCTGCTGTGCTGTTCGGTTCATTGCATATTTCATAGATGATGTTGTCGTGATCCTTGTACAACTCTGTCATTTCCTCAAAAAAGCTTTTTGCTTCTTCTATATAAATATTCGGATCCTTGTCATTAAGAACGTGCCAATCGATTATTACATACATTCCAAGCTCGTCCGCATAGCTTACGCCCGATTTTATAAGCTCCTTGAGCTGTTCCTTGTCGCCGTCTGTACAGTAGCCGCCGTTTTCATAGGTGTACATCGAAAGCCTTACACAGTTTGTGTTCCAGTCATTGAGAAGCGTAGCAAATGCTTCACGGTTCACATATTGCGGAAACCAGGCAAGTCCGTGAGTAGACATACCGTAAAGCCTGTATTTTTCTCCGTTCTTATCTACAAGCTCTGCACCGTTCACGCTTAATTTTCCGTGCTTTTCAAATGGCGTATTTTCAGATGATAATTCGTTTCTTACATCAGTATTTTCTGTCAAAGCGTCAGTTTCAAGAGTTTTCGCTTCTGACTGACCGCAGCCCGCAAGCAATAAAACAATCGACAAAGATGTAACTGCAATGCTTTTTTTCATATAATTTCATTCCTTTCAGAAAAAAGGCAATACCGAAGCGTATCCCGTTCGGTACTGCCATTAAGTTATCTAACGCACCATTCAACACAGCGTTTAAGCAACTTTAGATATTCGGGTTCGCTTAAATTCTCATACGAATGTCCGGGAGTAATACCTATGACCTTGCCTTTTCCGTAATTGTGATGCCATATCGCAGGCTGTCTGCCGTTCGGTGATACAGAATATCCTATGACATTTGTTTCACCTTTTATTTCTATCTGATAATGTTCATCGGGATAAGAAAATGTGAACGGCTTTATTCCATATGTCAGTTCACTGTCCGAGGGTTCTAAGGAAACTGTGCATTGAGGCGGATGCATGACAAAAAACGCTCTCAAAATGTTCTTTGTTATGAAATGCTCCTCGGGAATATCCGCAAGTCCGCAATGAACAGCCATAAAACCCATTCCAAGTTCTTTTATACAAATATCAAGAGTGGCTGTCCATTTATCATCACACCAAATAGGAGTCGGTATCTGATCGTTTTCGATAACATCTTTGAACGAAATGAACAGATCGGGAGCATTTTCAGCCGAAAGCTCCTTTGGATTTTCCGTAACGATCATATCCCATTTGCTTTCATCAAAAATACTGCCGAGAACGGGTGTGATAGAATCTGTCGGATGCCAATAATCTCCTGTCAGCACAAGCACTTTTTTCTTCATAATAATCCTCACTTTTCAAAACCTTTCGGTGCTGCGACTTCATAATCCTCTTCGGAATTTATCGCCCTCATCATAGCTGCGATAAGCTCGGGTTCGGTTATTTCAAGTGATGTCCTGTTTATTATGCCGAAGCCCTTATCGCCGTTCCAGCCGTTGTCCCAGTAAACAGGCACGCACCCATTATTCTTTGCAGCCTTTATAACATATTCTGTCCAGTAGCATCTGAAACCGCTGAAGCTGTCGCTGATATGAGCCTTGTTCTGAACTCCCATTTCACCGATAACAACGGGGTAGCCCTTGCTTACAAATACATCGTTAAGCTTTTTCATCGTGCTGTCAACATAATCCTCCTGTCCCCAGTTGTCATAGTTTTCAACGGCATATTTGCCCCACTGTGTTTTGGCAGATGTTCTGTTTTCATCAAGAGTGAAATTATATGGGTCATAATAATGGACAGATATCATTAATCTGTTCTCCGCCGCTTTGCAGTATTTGTCCTCGGGGATAACAAAGCCGTAATCGCCTACGGTGTATTCGATATTTGTATTCCAACCGGGAAGAAGAAGCCAACGTTTTTCATTGTTTGAACCTGTTTTTCTTACCGTATCAACAAATATCTGATTATACTCATTTATGTTTTTGTAGCCTTCTGCGTTCGGTTTTCCGTAAGTGTTGTCAAATTCCTCGTTCATTGATTCAAAGATAAGATGCTCGTCATAATCCTTGAAGCGTTCTGCTATCTGTGCCCAGACCTTTTCATATTTGTCCTTTATCTCGTCCTGATTTTCGTCAACACAAAGCAACCAGCTTTTGTCGACCGTGTAATATCCGTCGCCGTGTATGTTGATTATCGCATACAAATCGTTGCCCACAACATAATCAACGACCTCTTGCACTCTGTCAAGCCAATCCTTGTCGATGGTATACTCCGGGGCAGCGCCTATCTTCAGAAGATATGAAACGGGTATCCTCACTGTATTAAACCCCTGCTCTTTGACCGTTTTAATGAGATCCTCGGTGATAACGGGATTTCCCCAGGCTGTTTCGGACGGTATACCTGCATTTGAAGCTTCAAGCTGATTGCCAAGATCCCAGCCCATTCCCATTGCCTTGGTTATTTCCTCCTGACCAAGCTCATTCCATTCCGCGTCCGAAGTGGGGACAGCTGTACTTGTATTGTCTGCTGCCGAAATATCATTTCCTGTTCCGCAGCCTGCCAAGCTCAGAATGCAAGCCGACGCTATTGCTGCTGAACACAGCTTTTTCATTAACGCAGTGACATTTTTCATAAAAAATCCCCCCGATATTTGGAATAATATTGTGACCTATAATAATTATTATACTATTAGTACGGGAGTATTTATATAATAATTGCGACATTATTTATAATTAAAGCGACAAGTTTTTATGTTTTTCACGATATTTAACCGGTGAAATACCTGTGCTTTCTCTGAAAAGCTTTGTGAAATAGCTCTGGTCGGAATAACCGCATCTTTCGCATATCTGTAGCATTGACAGTGTTGTTTCACGCATAAGCTTCTTGGCATAGTCTATTCTTACCTTCATAAGATATTTTGTGGGTGTAGTGTCAAGTATATCTGAAAAGCAACGCTGACATTCTCTTACACTTATTGATGCACTGGCTGCGATATCGGAAGCCTTTATATTCATATAGAAGTTGCTTTTTATGAAATCTGTCATTTTTCTGACCATATTTATCTTTGAATCCGAATTGCCGTCCGCCGTGGCATTGTCAAGCTCTGACATTAAATTTATTGCAAGGATCAATTCGGAAATTAACGCTCTGACTTTTAATTCATAGCCGTAGCCCGTGTTTTCAAGCAGTTCACAGGTCTGTTTTATAAGATCAACGCAGCTTTGCTGTTCCGCATTCTTCGCTCTGAAAATGATATGTGAAAAATCGGGTGTCTCCACTATGGGTTTAAGATATTTTTCGTACAAAAGCTCATCATAACCGCTAATAATCGCCGCACCAAAAAGTACATTAGGCATAACACATTCCATATCAGCGACCCCGCTCTCATAATTATGCACTGTGCAGCTGTTTATAAATGCTCCGTCACCCTCTTCAAGAGAATATTCGTTGCTGTTTATGTACATACGGATGCTGCCCTTTTTTACATAGACAACTTCAAATTCATCATGCCAATGTGGGATGTAGGAACTGTTTTTATACACATCAACAAAGAAAGAATAGCTCATACCGTTAAGCTTGTGATTGTCTGTTTCACGCAAATTCAGATCAATTTCCAAACCGGACTGATTATTAGTTTTCGCACTGTCTTTCATTTTATCAGCCTTTCGTTTTATATGTTAATATTATATAGCATATAAACAGATTTTTCAAGTCATTTTATGCATCGGTATAAAGCCTAAATAAGGACTATGCAAAATATACATAGTCCTTATTTTACTAAACAACGTAAAATCGGCTTTTTTGACCGTTGATATCTTGTGATTATGGGCGTACCCGTTGCAAACACACAACCCTTTCCTCCTGTCAGTTCGTCAAGATAACGACACTTCATATAGAGGTCGGAGGATTTCTGTGCTTCGGTCTGTGAGATACCTGCTACGTTTCGCATCTTGGTATATGCCGCGAGGTTCTTATAGAAGTGTGCCTCGTCCACAAACAGACGGTCAACGCCAAGCTCCTCAAAGGTCACGACGTCATCCTTTCGGCTTTGGTCATTGAGCTTTGCAAGTTTTGTCTCGATCTGCTTTCTCGCTTTGGCGAGCTGCTTGACGGTTACTCTGTCTCCTCTTGATGCTTGGATCTCCTCAATACTTTGCAGTATTTGGTCACGCTCATTGTTAAGCGTTTCGATCTGTCTCTCAAGGGACATCGGGATCTTCTCAAACTGTGAGTGACCGATGATAACAGCATCGTAGTCACCCGTAGCAATTCTTGCACAGAACTTCTTACGGTTTTTGGTTTCAAAGTCTTTCTTGGTAGCGACAAGGATATTTGCGCTCGGATAGAGTTGCAGATATTCACTTGCCCACTGTTCAATAAGATGGTTGGGAACAACAAACATACTCTTGTTACAGAGTCCGAGTCTCTTGCTCTCCTGCGCCGCCGCAACCATCGTAAAGGTCTTACCTGCACCGACAACGTGTGCAAGGAGTGAGTTACCGCCGTACATAATTCTTGCCACGGCATCGCTCTGATGCTTTCTCAAGGTAATCTCGGGGTTCATACCAAAGAACTTGATGTGGCTACCGTCAAACTCACGGGGGCGAATACTGTTGAAACGCTCGTTATAGAGCTTACAAAGTCTCTCTCGCCTTGCCGGGTCTTTCCATATCCACTCGTCAAACGCTCTCTTGATCTGCTCCTGCTTACCTTGTGCAATTGCAGTTTCCTTTTTGTTGAGGACTTGCTTTTTGTTTCCGTTCTCGTCAATCGGGTAATCAAAGATACGCACGTCCTTGAGGTTCAAGCTCTCCTCGATGATCTCATAACCGTTGATTCGATGAGTACCGTAAGCGTTTACCGCCTTGACATTTCCTCTGTCTCTTGTCTTATTGGTTATGACCCATTGTGAGGTCTGCGGAATGAATTTGACCTCGATAAGCCTTCTCATATAGAAAGGCGTTCCGAGCAATTCGTGGACGAAATCTTGAATATCCTCTTGCGGTATCCAAGTGGAACCGAGTCGTACACCGATCTCGGCAGCACTCAGATCTTCGGGCTGTACCTTCTCAAGTGCTTCTACGTTATCCGCAAATGCGGGGTCTGCTTCGGCTTTCCATTTGGCTTCCTTGAGCTTTTCTCGCACGTTACCCGAAAGGTATTCGTCAGCCATAAGGTAAGGTCTTGCGCCGATCTTTTCGCCGTGCTCGGGGTTGCGGAAGATAACGCCCTTGAGGTCGGAGAACAATTCCTCCTCGCTCTTGCCCGTCAGTTCGCTCATATACTCCATATCCACCATAGCTCGCTCACCCATAGAGAGTGCAAGAGCTTCGCTTGCCGTGTCCACTCGGTCAACCGTGACCTGCGGCTTGATGGTTCGCTTGGTGAACATATCCGCCTTTGCTTTGAGTTCCTTGTTTTCATCAAGTATCTCAAGAGAACAAAGGAGGAAATAGGAGTTATCGTCGCTGAACACCATCGCGTTTCCTCGGCTATTGATAAGTCCATACTTTGCAGTAAACTCATCATACTGCTTATTGAGTTTCGCTTGGAGTTCTTTGATCTCGCTCTCGGGGTAATCCTCAAGCTGCGCTTCGATCAGAGCCTTCACCGTGTCTCGGATACCGATCATACCCTTGATACGGTTCTCGCCCGTTACCGAAGTCTCGACGGGGTTCATAACGCTGTTCTGTCGGTAGTACACCTTTCCGTCTACAATCGTAAAGGAAAAGTTCTTCACGGTCGGGTCTGCGGGAATGGATTTGTCCTCTGTTCCCTCTGTCAGTTCGTCAAGCTCAACCTCGCTGATCTCTGCGTGGATATTGCTGATTGCTTCTGTCAAAAGCTCTCCGAGATCTTCGTCCTCATAAGGCTTGCAGGTGGGTTCTGGTCCATAGGGACCGGAACGCATCACTACCTCACCGAGCACCATATCGGGGTGGTCGATAAAGTATTGGTTCATCTTGATTCCGTTTTCATCGGTTCCAAGGTGTACCCAATCCTCGTCTCTCTCGATAATTCGATCTCGCTTTTGGAGGAAGATAATATCCGACACGACCTTGTTCGCGCCTGCTCCGTCAAAGGTATTGTTGGGCAGACGGATAGCACCGAGGAAGTCGGCTCTCTGCGAGATATACTTTCTGACAGACGAGTTCTCTTTGTCAAGAGTACCCGAGCTTGTGATGAAAGCGATCACACCACCGGGGCGAACCTTATCCAAGGTTTTCGCAAAGAAATAGTCGTGAATGAGGAAGTTGTACTTGTCGTACTTCTTGTCAAGGAGCTTGAAATCATTGAACGGCACGTTACCGATTGCAACATCAAAGAAGCTATCGGGGAAATGAGTTTTCTCATATCCGTCGATGGTGATACCATTCTTCTGATAGAGCTGCCTTGCAATTCTACCCGAAAGGCTATCAAGCTCAACACCGTACATCTTGGCATCCATACTCTCTGGGATAAGACCCATAAAGTTACCGACACCGCATGAAGGCTCAAGCACGTTTCCTCTCTTAAATCCCATATTCTCAAGAGCGCTATACATCGCCTTGATAACAACGGGCGGCGTATAAAAAGCCGTCAAAGTCGATTCTTTGGCGGCTTCATATTCTTCGGGAGAGAGTGTGGTGTAAAGCTCGGTAAACTCCGAGTGCCAATTATCTTTGGTCTCATCAAAGGCATCGGCAAGACCGCCCCAACCCGAATACTGTGCAAGTATCTCTTGCTCCTCGGGTGTTGCCAAACGGTTATCGAACTCAAGCTCGTGCAAGAGGTTGATCGCCGCGATGTTCTTTCGGAACTTCTCTTTTGCTCCACCCATTCCGATCTCGTTATCGGTAATGCGGTAGTTGTGCTTTTCGCTATCGGGTATCTCAGGATGCGTGTTATACACGGGCAAAGTCTTTCTCGGCTTTTCCTTCTCGACAAGCTGCGGAATACCCATTCCGTATTTCTCATTGTACTGTTCAATAAGATCATCCGAAACCGAAATCAGCGCATCAAACACAAGATTGTTCAGCTCGTATTCGATCAGATCGTGAAGTGAATCATATTTGCTTACCTCTACGATGTCATCGGCAAGGTATTTCTCAATCTTGAAATCCACAAGGTTTACGACAACTTGGATGGGAATTTCATCATCGGTAATAGTCGTATAACCGATACCGATGTTTGTCAGATCGGAAAAATCCACCGATTCGGAATTGTACTCCTCAGCACAATAATCCTCAATGAGCTTCTTTGCGACCTCAAGCTCGGTCGGTTCCCTACTCGGTACTCGCTCGATGTGTGGCTCTGCTTTTTCGGCTCTGTCGGCTGCTCTTTCCTCGGGGGGTCTGTCATCGTTCAGTATCGGATATCTTGAGAACAGAAGGCTGATATTGCCCTTATCCAAATACTTTTCAAACTCATAGCGATCCATACTGACCGCTTCTTGCCCGGGTTCACTCGGCATCGTATACCAAATGTCGTGCTCGTCTATGCGCTCGATCTCAAGGTGAACCCCGTCTTTTCCCTCAAAGGAGGCAAATAGCGTGTCACCCTCGTGGTACTCTTTACCGTTTTCGGTAGTAAAGATATTGGCTTCGGCAAAACCGTTAACCCTCTGAAAACCATTGAGATCTTTCAAAGCTTCGCTATGCTCGGCATAACGGAAGATCTGACCGTTACTTCCGATGAACTGTCCCGTGACATTATCAAAAATGCCTTGGATGCCACCTTCAAACGGCAGACGCCGGAGTGAGAAACGATGGGTAACCTCTCCCTTAAGACGAGGTTTCTCCACCTGCTCAAGTTCTTCCGCAATGGAGATAAGCTCCTCTCTTGCTTCTGTACCAAAGCCGTGGTAGTAATACTCATCCAATAAGAAACGCTTTGCAACATCATGGAAGTCATCATCACCGACATCAACAAGTGTCTGCCTTGCTTCGGAACCGAGCTTATCAAAGAATACGCTGTAATCCTCATTCTCCTTGAGCGCGATGATCTGCTCAAAGGTGACTACGTTCTCAACAAACTGTCCACCTGCTGTGCTATCGGGATTAAAATAGAGCCAAGTTACCTCGCCCTTTTCTTCGTCCACATAGAAACGGTCATCGCTGAAGCGATACTCATACAAGCGCAGTATTTCTTTTCCATCAGCGGGTAAGATCTCCGCGATCTCCTCGTCGGTGTAGCTCTGATTGGCTTTCGGCTTTTCCTTGATTGCAAACTCCTTATCTTCCTCTGCGATAACCACCTTAAAGCCTTTATCTTGGAGCTTTTGCAGATACTTATCCAAGGTGTGATAAGGAAATCCGCACATAGGAACTCTTGTAGGTCTGTCGGGTACGCTTCTGCCCGTAAGTGTAAGCTCAAGGGCGTCGGATGCTTCTACTGCATCTTGGTCAAGAAGCTCATAGAAGTCTCCTACTCGGATAAGCGCCATTCGGTCGGGATAGTGAGTTTTCGTAATCGTAAATCTTTCCCAAACATCGGTCTTTGCGGGAATGGAAAGTTTTTCAACGTCGCTCTCCAAAAGGATTTCTTCTGCTTCTTCATCTTCATTCATAAGAGAAGCGAAAATCTCCTCGGTTCTCTGCTCGTGCTCGATCTGCGGCAAGATCTTTTCAATCTCACTCTTACAACGGTCAAAGCTATCAAGGTACTGATTTGCATTGCGGTGACGTCTCATATCAATAAGTCTGTCATTCTCGATGGCAGACTCAAGACCCGTAACATACCCCAAGATATTCGGGATAGAGGTCTTTTTGAGTATCTTTTCGGGTATGCGCTTTGCCTGCTCTTTGCACCATTGGTAGGTCTCATTCGATTGATAGATCGCAAGTGCTACCTTTGCAGCTTCACGGATAAGATCTGCATTTGCCACAAAGTTTTGCGGCACTTCGGGCGGTATCTCGCGGTCGAAAATATCGGGGAGATTATCTTCTCCGACAAGCTCAAGAATCTGTCGGCGGTAAGATATGATATGGTTACGAACCAAATTCATATTGACGCCATCTTCCCAAAAGGGATCGCCCGAACCTTCGGCTTTAATCTGATTCCACCTTGCGTAAGACTCCTCCTTCTTTGCCACAAGTGCATCAACCGACGGCTCGTTCTTTTTACCCTTGCGCGTCTGCTTAGGCGGTGTTCCCGGCTTCGGCTTTTCCTCCTTAAACTCTACCTTTGGAGCAGGTCGGGGTTCTTTCAGAAGTCCGTCATTCAGCGGGTTTTCACGGATACGCTTAAGGAAGGTATCAAGCTCCATTTCAAGAGGAATGAGTGTACCGTCAAAGAGCTCCACCTTATCTCCTGCAAGTGACAAAATCTCATATTCGTCCTTGCCGATGTGTACGGTCACACCAAGGTGCAGATCGTACTCTGTGTCGGGTAATTCTTCGATGATAGGCTCGTTTACCTCTGCGACGGGTTCTTGCACTACTTCCTTCTTCTCGGGCGCAAAGGGCGTTTTCTTGCGGTAGGGAGAGCCGGGAAACAGATTATATCTGCCCTCGGAATAATCCTTTACGGTATCAAGGGTTTGCTTATCTCGGTTATAACTTTCCGTGCCCGGGAACTGTTTGTCCAAGGCTTCTTGCATCATATCTATGATCTCAAGCAAGCGGTCTTTATTCTCGATCTGTTTTGCAATATCGTTGACAGCAATCCAAAAATCTGTCGTTTTATAAACGTCATAAGGATAACGCACGTCAAGCATCTTGTCCGAATAGAAGTTTTTGATCTTCCAACCAATATCCTTCCTTTCGTAGCTATCCATTTCGGCTTTGTCCTCATCGGACAGATATACGCCTTTACGGATAAGCTCGTCGATACGCTTTGCCACCTGCGACCATTTAAGGTGCATACCCGTGTTACCGCTACGAAGTCCACCGTAGATCACCCAACCTTTAGGACTATGGTCATCCCCGATTCTACCGCCCGAGGAACCTCCCGTACCGAAACTGTCCGAAAGATGCTTGGCTCTTTTGGTGTTATCTTTCTCTCTCAAGAAGAAAGAATAATGCTTGAGTTTGGTATCCGTTCCTTTTTCAAGTAGCGCCGCATCGAACTTGTCTTGTGTGACAAACTGCTTGGGAGGGAGAATATACGGGTCTGCTTCGGGAAAATCGATAGGCTCTCTTAGGTGCATTTCCAAGTAAGACATATACTGCTCTGCGTTTTCCAAATAGCGAAAACGCGGAGGATATTTTTCAAGCAAAGGCATTCTTGCTCTCAATTCTCTTACTTGCTGTGCTCCCTTTTCGGGATCGTTCAAATTCTTCGCAAATAACTCTCTCGCCTCGTAATACATCAAGTTCGGCTTAAGCCAAAACTTTTGCTCGTCGGGGATCTCTCCAAACACATCGCCAAGCAAGGTGCGAACCTTATCCGAGATAAGATCACACCATACCTCTTTTGCCTTTTCTGCTTCTTGCTGTGAGAGATATTGACCCAAGTTCATCAGTTCTCTGACTCGCTTGTCAACAATATCCCAAGGTATCAGCACGGAACTGTATTCCGATACTCTATCTCCGGTAGATATGCGGATACCCGCATCATCCCATTTAGCGGAATAGTTCTTATCGTTAACCGTAATACCAACACTATCGCTCTGATATTCGCGGCGCAGATAAGGAATCGTTTCTTCGCTGCCTTTGGCTCTGCGATAATACTCATAAATTCGCATATTGCTATTTCGGGTACAACCGCCAAGCCTTAACAGCTCGTCGATAACCTCCTGCGAGATACGCATCTGACTTGTGCTATCTGCTTTCTCTTGGGGAGTGCTTTCTGCTGCCGTCTGTACCTCGGGCATATCCATATCAAAGAGAGACATTTGGTGATCTTCCTTGACCACGGGCTTTTCAAGGTAATTCTTATCGGTGATAAGTGCCTCAACAAGTCTTGTGACAAATGCCCAATCCATACGGTTCTCCGCCGTTCTCGACGTGAAGCTACCCGTATAGAGAAGCAGGCTTTCATCATCGGCTCTGTAACCGAGATGATCTTCTGTTCCCTGCTTGTAGAACTCCGCAAAAAGTAAAGGCGGGTATGCACTCTTTACATACTCCGCCTTTTCTGCGTCGCTCTTATCTGAAGTTAAAAAAGACACGATTTCTTCCTTGCTGTGTCGCAAGTAGTCACCGTGTCTTAAGATTTGGATGAGACTTTCGGGGTCGCTGATCTCGGGAAGTGTGCTGTCACTTATGCGTAGATTAGGGACGTCAACACTTCTTCCTCTGCTGAATTCTTGATCGAGTTCATCATCTGTACCCACTGCATCGGATTCTCTGCTTTCAGCTTCTCCGATACCCCAAGGCTCTGTGCCATCCGGGATATACTCTCCGAGATCTGTGCTTTCGCCGTCTCGTCGATCTCGTGAAGATAACTGTTCAGCCTGCCCTCGGTCAGTATCGTCGTGTACGTTCCCTTTCGGTGCTGTTTCAAGAAATTCAATCTCATCTGACCGTACTTCCCGATTGTGTGGTTCGTCTGCTCGGGCAGCTCCAAGTTCGGGATCTGTACTCCGTTCTGTGTCCTGTAAGTCAACGTCATTGATATTACCTCCGTTTCGATTTAGTGTTTCTGCTTTACCGCCATTATTATACTCGGTTTCACTTTTACCGTCAAATGTGCGATTTTCTCTTTGGATGCTTTTCTCAACACTCTTTACCGTCCTCTCGATCTCTCGCAGACAAATCTCGGAAATATCGCTTGTAGCGGTTCCGAGAATGTTTACGGTCGCAGGAGTGTTAAACTCATGCACCCATTCAAAGCTCTCTGCACCAACAAACGGCTCTGCATTGAAGCCGAGACGGGTAAGCACCGTATAAGCAACACTCGCTTGCACGGTAACAAGAAATCTCACGCGGAGATTATCTTCGTCATACTCCTCAAGAAAGCTTCCCTCCTTTTCGTAGGAAAGCTCATGCAGATAATCCGTAATGTTATCCGCACCGAGATTGATTGCGGCGGCGATGACCGCATCACTGATCTTTTCTCTTTGCTTTTCATCGTCGATAAACCGATTCTGCAAAGCTTCGATAATATCTCCTTCGTATTCGGGTTTGATACCCCAAATATCGAAAGGCTTGTTATCGCGGTCGTGTGTGTCGCTGACATCGAAAACGTACTTGAGGTAGTTCTTATCTCCTCGTCCGTCGATCAGAGCGATACCCGTTGCTCCTCGTTTCACCCACCGTCCAAAGTGTTGATTCCACAACTGCGTTTCCGCACACGCGGTCGCATAGGGTCTTTGTGCGTAGATAAGCACTTGGTCTGCAAACGGGTATTTGTACTGATACGCTGCCGAGTGCAAAAAAGCTCTCCACGCCACCGAGTCCGATGTGATGTCTTTTATCGTCCGCTTATACAGTTCGGTAATCAAGTCTATTTTTCTCGGCATTGTTTTGCTCCTTCTTTAGATTTTATCGGGCGTCACGCGCTGACACCCGTTCTTTCTTTTCGGTTGGGAAATCCCAACCATATACTTGTGCGATAATCCCACCGAGCTTATCGGTCACACGGTCAATATCCTCCTGCGTGGCTTTGCCCTCATAGAACTTATCAAGGAAGTCCTCTTTATCGTCCGAAGAAAGTCCGTCCTTGAACTTGCGGTAATACAGATAGTTCGTTCCATCGTGGTGTATCTGTGTCGAGCACAGATCTCCGTCTCGGTCAACGTACCATTCAGCCATATCGCAATCGGTATAAAGGCAATCCGCGATATTACCCGATTCGATAAGCTTATATCCGTGCGCTCTGCCGTTCCAACGACCGATATTGCCGAAAACGATAATGTCGTTTCCGCATTGGATCTTCAAGTTGTAACGCTCGTCACTGAGATAATCGTTGTTGACCTCATACATTTCTTCGGTCAACTGCTCCTCGGTATATTCGGGGTGTTCCTCTCTGAGTCCTTCCCAATCCTTGAGATCAAGGTCGATATTCGACCAAATCATGTGCTTCTCGGGGAAAGGATAAACGTGTGCTCCACGTCTTTCCAAAACCTCAGCAAACTCGCAGATGTGGAAAGAGTTGTTGCCGACAAGAACGTGATAATCGTCGATATACTTGCAGGTGAAAGCCTTTACCTCTCCCGAAGGATAGGTCACAATGACTTGATCTCCATCGGGAATACGGAACTTCTCTTGATAGTCGGGATAGATAAATCGAATCTCTTTCGGCTCATTCATCGTCGCTCTGTCAAGAACGGCGGTGACTCCGTATCTGTTTTGAAAAACATAGTCGCTCATTATCGTTCCTCCCTATCTTTTACCTTTTTCTGTTTGGGTTCGGGTGCAATATGATTCTGCTCTGTTGCCTTACGCGCTTCTACCGCTTTCAAATAATCGTCCTTGTGCCAAGTGGTGATCACATCGTCGATAATCGCGCTGTACTCACCCTCCTTATAATACTGATTGACGGGTGCTTTCATAAGGCCCTTGTCAAGCAGTTCACGGATAGCAACGGGAGAATCGCAATCCTCCTCAAAGCAGAGATAACGACCTTCAACAAAGCCTACTGCTTGAGCTTCTTTGGAAAGGTATTCATCGGCAAGCTCACGAAGTATCATTACACCGCCGTGTCTTGCGGTCTGAACCTCAAAGGCTCCGTAGCAGAGCATCTTGCAATGATCTACCGTTCCCCAAGGAGAATACATAGGTTCTACCATCATCGTTCCTCCCTGCTATCCTTTTTTCTGATTGCTTTTCCGTTCTCATCGTAGTTTTTCGGGTCGGCACCGGGTACGTTCCAACCGAACATTGAGCCAACCTTCATAGCCTCCGCTTGCGCGGGAGATATGCCAAGTTCACGGTTCATTTCGTTTGCGGCTCTGCCGTTCCCTTGCTTACGAATGGGGGTGTATCCGCTTTGAGCAATATCTATGCGAATCTCCTCCTGCGTAGTAGGAAGATAGGCATAAGAATACAAAGGAAGTCCTTTGTCCTTAGCGAGCTTATTCATCACCATATCCTTGTCATAGCAAAAGACATAGAAATTGTAGTCACCCGGAGTAGGAATACAACGGAGATAAAGGGCGTAGTCCTGCGTGAGAATACGGAATCCCCACTGCTCACCAAAGGGATGGGAGACCTTACATTGAGGTTGAGTACGACAATAAGCTCTCATACTTTCGCGGTCAGAAAGAACGCCACACGGCTCTCGCATCTTGTTTATAAGGGCATCAAAGATAACCTTGAACTTTTCATCGTTCAGTTCGGGGAAATTATGAGGAAACCAAGTCGTCCAAAACTCTTTACCGCCTCCACCGAAATCCCCTCGCAAATATCCAATGCAGCCAAGCTCCTTTTCTTCATCCTTATTGAAAAAGAAAAGGTCTTTTTCTTCTTTCATTTTGATAGCTTCAAGCACCATCTTATCTCCTCCTCTCTTTGGGTTCTTCCACGGGAACGTAGAAGTGACCGTTTTCATCGTAGTTCTTGGGATTAGCCACGGGAGTATCCCAACCGAAGATCACACCGTTCTCCATTGCCGCAACCTGCTCGATAGTGAGGTTAAGAGCTTCATTCTGCTCATTGGCATAAGCGCGGTTCTCAACCATATTGCCACCGTACTGAGGGAAGCTGTCGTACAGATCTTCGCCATAACGGATAAGGATGCGCTCACCTGTATATTTCAGAACACCGTAGCAGGTTTCGGGAAGTCCTTTATCTTTGGCAAGTACGGTCATAAGTGCTTTGCGGTTATAGCAATAGATCGTTACGTGCCGCACGGGGTTCCAAGGGGTAAGAGCGATATACCAAGCATAGTCCTCGGTCAGCACTCTGAATCCCCAACACTCGCGGTTGAAGGAATACGGAACGTGGTCGTGTACCTTGTCCCGACAAAAGGCATTGAGATCTGAAAGAGTGCGGAGCATATACCCCGCACTCTCGCTTGCAAGAAAAATACAAAGCGACTCAAGCTCATAACGAATCATATAGTCGTTATCTCCCGTCATTTCCATATCCGAGAGCACGAGTCTATCCTCATTGAAATTACCCTTGAGCCACCCGATAAATCCCTTGTCCGTCTCGCCCTGCTCGGTGAAAAGATACTTTTCATCCCATAATGCAAGGCGTTCAAGCTTCATCGTCTACACTCTCCTTGCCTTCGGTTTCCTCCTTAACTTCCTTGGCTTCGGGTTTTGCCAAGAAAGCCAAGATACCGACCGATTTGATCTCGTCCTGCAACTCGCAGAGAGCCGTAAGCTCCGGCTTTGTGATATTCGGGATAGAAAGGATGTCCTTGAGCTTGAGCGCCATGATCTGCTTCTCCGACGTGATGCCAGACTCAATGAGACGAGTAACCAATCGGAGATTTGTCTTGTTTACTTCTGCCATTATCTCTCCTCCCTATCTCTGTTTGTCTTTTTCTTGGGTTCATTCTCTTTGGGATATTCGCCAATGCTTCGCTTAAAAGCGACCTCGGCTTCTACGCGGTCATACAAGTCCTTGTTTGCCGCTTCTTTGTCCGTAAAGTAATGACCCCAAAAATAGTTATTGCCCCCGGTACATTCCCAAGTAACATACCGAGCGCGGTCGTGGATATTCTCACCAAGCACAAACTCCGTATTTCCTACGGGAAAAGACTTGATGATCTCATATCCTGCATTGATTCTCTTATCTTGCATCTTTGTCCTCCTTTTTCAGCTCAAGCTTCACTTTCTCAAGTGTTCTCTTGGCAAATTCGGGAACCTTTTCATGGGGTACAATCCCCAAAACATTCGGGCGCTCAATTCTGCACTTCTCTCCGGTATAAAGATCCCAACCGTAGCAAGCTCTGCCACGGCTTTTAGGCTCTACACCAAAACCGCTGTTTACATAGTAAAGCTGATGTGCAATATCTCGGAAACCGTGAAGCATTGTCTGCTCCTTAACTGCAACGACTTTGCCCTTGATGCTTTCCTCCCAAGACACCGAGATTACATCTTCTGCCGTCAAGCAAGAAGGATCGTCAACACCGACAATGGCGGCGCGACGATCCTCAAGCTCTTTTGCACACTCGTTGATCTTGTTCGCAAATGCGTGGAGTGCTTCGGGGTAGTTGTCGAAACAATGGAGCTTATCGCACACGGGAAACATATATCCCTCGGACTCGTAAACGCACATCATATACGGATATTCGGTTTTCTGATCTTCGGCAATACCAAAGCAAACCCTCTTGTGACCTATCCACATTGCGACGTCGATAACGTATCCGTTCAATACTTCTTTCTCGTCCATGTGCTCACCTTAACCTTGATACCAATCGTCATAGATTGTTCCGTCGATTACAACCTTCACATTACGAACCGCCGAGATCATACCTGCGGGAGTCCAAATATGGGTTGCAGTTGCGGAAACGGTGTAATTTCCGTCCTCAACGTAAACGGGAATAAAGTGTACTCTTGCATTTCCGTCAGCATCAGAGTTCTGCACGAACTGATAATATCCGCCTACCTGCTCAAGCGTTCTGTACTTATAGCTTGCCGTTGAGTAAGCATACTCGGGGAAAGTCGCAAACACGCTTTGCGCGGCAGTATAAGCATTGGAACTCGGCATCGTATATCCCGACTTGGCTACAAGCTTGGGATTCCAACTGATCGTTATACCATATCCCGACTTCATCTTCCAAGTGTTACCTACCTTTTCTGCGGTAAGACAAGCGGAGCTCGGGAGCAGATCGGGGTCAGCAGAGGTCACACTTACACCATACTGCTTCAAAACGATAGAGCCGTTCTCATATACCCACATATTCCAAGTTGCACTTCCCGACTTTGCGGTAGGTGCTGTAATAGAGGGGTTATAGCTTGAGGGCGCACTCGACTCAAAGTGAGTGTTAGCGGTCTGAGAGCTACCGATACTCTGTGCGAGAACGGCATATTCGGTGGTGTTATTCGCACCGTTTGTCTCGTTAGCCATTCTGCCGGGATTGATCGTACCCTTACAGAAGTAGGTCGTACCTGCACTTCCTGCGGGGACTCGCCACTTGAAATACACAAGGTTTCTGCCACCTGCGGGAATGACTACACTCTCCCAAGTCTGCTGACTTACAACATTCGTTGAGCTGCCATTCATCGAATAAACAACGAAATCGAAGGATACAGCGTCGCTCGGGATAATATCACTTGCAGCTTCGTTGGTCACATAGAAGCTCGAAATGACCTCAAAGCCTTCGACATAATCACCGTTGACCGTTACGCTTTCGGTAGAAGTTTCAATGAGCTTCTTCACGGTAAAGGTGGTGCTTACACTGTTGTTGGTGGTTCGTGTCTCATTTTCGTGATCTGCCCAATTGATTCGTGCAACAAGGGTCTGCTGACCGAGAAGTGCGCCTACGTTAATATCAAAGGAGAAGTTTTGCACTCCATACTTGATAAAGTCAACGGTGGTGGAATAGATAACAGAGCCATTCAAGAGAACCTCAACGGGAATATCATCGTAAGGCAGATTTCTGTCCCAAGAGTCAGTTCTGAACATAATACTGATCTTCTCGTACTGATAAACCTCACCGGGAGTGGTTGAGAAATTAGAAACCGAGAAGTCATAGTTGCGCTCGATCCATACCGCATACAAGGTTACAGAAGCATCTGCATAGTAGGTCTCACCGCCGTAATACTCGGGTGTGGTTGCCGTGCTCGACGTTGCCCACCCCATAAAGGCGTGGTTTGTTCTTGTAGGCTGAACCGTGGAGATCGTTACCGTCTGCCCGATGGTCTTTGTCTGAGAAGCAGGTGCTCCGCTACCTCCGTTTGCGTTATACGATACGGTGAAGATCGTCTTTTGCCATACCGCATAGAGCGTTACGTTTGCATTGGAGGTATAACTACTGCCTGCTGCATAGGTCGCACTCGTCGCGGAACTTGAGGTTGCCCATCCCTTGAAATCATAACCTTCTCTTGTAGGCTTCGCGGAGGTAAGTGTCAAGGTCTCACCGTGGATCTTCGTCTGACTTGAGGGAGGATTGATACCGCCGTTTGCGTTAAAAGTTACGGAGTAGGTTTTCTTCACGGAATAGGAATATCCACACTCGGAGCAGGTATAGATAATGTTTCCGTTACTCTCGGTAGAGGTAAAGGAATGTGCTTCGGTATTGGAGTTACCAACCATACTGTCACACTCGGAGCAATAAGAGTAATACTTATGCTGAGATGCGGTGTACTGCTCAAACTTGGTTTCAAGTGAATGACCTTGGTACTGTGCTTCGGAATAGTCACCGTAGTTACAGTTCTTGTATCTGAGGTGCTGACTTGTGGAATAATACTCCCACGCCGAATACGTGTATGGGCCGTGGGTAGTTCCTGTTGAAAGGATAGTGCCGCAAGTATTACATACTCTCTGCCAATCGCAACCCGTTACATAGCTCTGTGTTGCTGAAGAATGAGGGCAGTTCCAAATCGCGTAGAGTGTGATCGACGCATTATTGGAATAGTTTGCTCCCGCCAAATAAGACGGAGAGGTAGAAGCACTCGATGTTCCCCAACCCTTAAACTCATAGCCGGTTCGGGTAGGAACTACCGAAGAAAGAGTAAGCGTTACACCATAGGTCTTTGTCTGACTTGCGGGCGCACCGCTACCGCCGTTTGCATTGTAGCTGACGGTAAAGGTCTGCACGGTCTCTTTGGTATAGCCGCAATCGTTACAAACCGATACGGTCTTACCGCCCGAGGTAGTGCTTGTGAAGTCGTGTGCTTCATAGCTCGCACTACCGATCATAGAAGCACAAGTGGAGCAATAAGAATAATACTTATGCTGAGTGCTGCTATATCTCTCATACTCGGTAGTTTTAGAGTGAGAACCATATTCATAGGTGGAATAGTCACCGTAGTCACAATCCTTTGTTCTGCGGTGCTGACTTGTAGAATAATAGACCCAATCGCTGTAGCTATACGGTCCGTGGGTCGTACCTGTTGAAGTCACAGCTCCGCAGTTATTGCAAATCAGTTCCCAGTCGCATCCGGTCACATAGTCTCTGTAAGTCGATGAATGGCTACAAGACCAAACCGCATACATCGTACAAGATGCGTTGGTTGTATAAGAACCACCCGCGCTATACGATGCTGTCTTTGCAGAGCTTGAGGTAGACCAACCGAGGAATGAATATCCGCTTCGGGTAGGCTTCGTAGAGGAAAGAGTCAGCGTGACTCCGTGTGTCTTTGTCTGACTTGCAGGTGCGCCCGAGCCACCGTTTGCGTTATAACTTACGGTATACGTTGTTGGAGCATTACTCTCCCAAACTGCATACAAGGTTGCAGACGAATTAGAAGTGTACTTGCCGCCCGGCTGATAAGACGCGGTAGTCGAAGAACTTGATGTTCCCCACCCCTTAAAGGTATATCCGCTTCTTGTCGGTTTCGTTGAGGACAGCGTAAGATCAAGACCGTAAGTTTTGGTCTGACTTGAGGGAGCACCGCTACCACCGTTTGCGTTAAAGGAAATGGTATATTTGTTCTTTGCCCATACCGCATACAAAGTTGTGTTTGCATTGGTGGAGAATGTTCCACCTGCGCTATACGATGCACTTGTAGCACTGCTTGAAGTGCTCCATCCTTGGAAGGTATAACCTGTGCGGGTCGGCTTTGTTGAAGAAAGAGTAAGATTTGTGGTGTATTTCTTAGTCTGACTTGAAGGCGCTCCGCTACCTCCGTTTGCGTTATAAGATACCGTGTAGGTTTTCTCATAGTAGGTTACAACGTGTGAACCGCTACCGTAAGTTCCCGACACCGAGGATTTATTAGGAGTATAGCCCGTAATAGTAGGGGAAGTTACCGTAAAACTTGCTCCCTGCTTGCCCGTTACTGTCTTTGTAGCAGATGCGGTTCCACCACTTGAATAATTGTAATAGATGGTGGAGCTTGCCGCTTTGACATAATATACAGTATAGGTTGCCGAACCTTGGCGAACATAGTGAGATGCAGGAAAACTCTTATCCATCATCGCGTAGGTTACATAGGAATCGCTACTGTTTTTAAGCACATAACCCGACACAGTAGGCGAATAATACTTCGTCTGCTGTGCATTGGTATCTGCCGCGTTCATTGAGAATGTCTTGGTGGTCGCTACCTGCTTACCGCTTTCATCCTTGTAATAGATGGAACAGCTCATAGGATAACTGCCTGCAGCAGAAGCAGGTACGGCAAAGGTCGCAACAAGTGTTACGAGCACCAATACCATTGCGAGAACTCTTGAAAAATGTTTCTTCATTCATTCTCTCCTTTCACACCTTGAATAATAACCACTTCACCGTCAACGGCAGGCTCGTCCTTTCTTTCGTTGGTCTCGTCACCGTCCAAAATGTCGATGGTTGCATCGCCGGGGTTCACGGGTTTCTGATCGTTGTCTCCCTTATCATCGGGTTCGATGTCGGGAATGTTAGGAATTGTGGTGTCTGTACCGCTATCCTCGGGTTCTGTCGTATCTGTGATGGGAGGCTGTGTTTCATCGGGAGGATTATCATTACCGTTGCGAATCGCACCGTAAATGATAGCGCCGATAACAGCCAAAATTACGACAAGGCAGATAACGATACAAACAATGTTTGCTTTTCTGCTCATTTCATTTCTCCTTTACTTTTGTTTGAATTGGGATACGATTGTGATGGGAACTACAATATCCGTAATCTTCCGATTGAACAGTTCAAACGGGATCGAGATCTCATATTCCACATAAACACCAAACGCATCTCCTGCCATCGCATAGATCGTAGGTCTTGACATAACGTACTTGCCATCCACCGCCACGGGTTCACGGTACTCAAGTGTGATGATACGCGGAAAGCCGAGCAAGGTATATGCTCCGTCCACAAGATCATTGCGGTCGATATAATCGTCCCACGGCTCACCCTGCTTCAAGGCATCGTATTTGCTCACGGCATAGCGCGTCACATAACTGTCGAGCTTGAGCTGCGTTTCGTTCTGCTGTTCCCTTGCAACGTGATATACAAAAGCGTATTGCAAAGCAACCGCAACAAGCATCATCACTACAAGGATGCAGACACAAGTGAGAACGTAGCTGAATCCCTTATTGTTTTTCAAAGGATTTCTCACTCGCCCTCACCTCACTTCCAATACATTCGGGAGAGACCCGATTGTGTCACGGAAACATCGAAAGGCAATTCAAAGCCACCGAATCCCGGCAAGATCATTTCGGTCGTGAGTGTTACGGATATAACATCACCAAGCTGAACCTTGCCCGTGGCATAGTCAAAGTAGGTTGCCGAAAATTGTACCGTTGGTGTGAAACCCGATTCGGCACAAAGCTCTGCAAACCTCGCTTCTACCTCGGGACCAATTCGTCCCGTTACGGTCGCTACCTCCAACAGTTCGTTACACATATACGTCATATCCTGCTTGAGCGTGACCATTGACCAAATGCTGATAATTAAGACTAATACAAGAGCGATGACGAGAACCGCCACCGCTACGTCGATATAGCCTTCTGCTTTTTTGTTTTTGAGTGTTTTTAACACGGTTGCACCTCCTTAAAAGAGCGTTCCCATCGAAGTCAGAAGCACCTGTCCGAGCACCGCCACATAGATAAGGATAAAGCAGAAAAGAAGTGCCATTGAGAGCTTACGCACCTTGCGAGGTACTGCGTTTGCCTGCGCCTTGAGCTGTTCTCGCTGATAGTCAGCAAACTTCAATGCGGTAGTTCCCCAATACACTTCCATATCGTCACCACGAACAACACCGATCAGACCTCTTGTGACGTCACTCATCATCGTAGAGCCAACGCGAGACTCCAAACGTGTCAATGCAACTTCCTCGTTGCCGGAGCGCATATCCGCGATTGTGATCTCAAGCTCCTCCTTGAGTTCGGGGCAAGTGGTATCCTTAAAGGACTCAAGAGCATACACAGCTCCCTTTTTGTGCTTGATCGTCTTTTCGATAGAGCCGACAAGTCGGGGCAATTCGTACTCGATCTTCTTTCTCTTTGCTGCGATCATCTTGGTTACTTTCTTGGTTTCCGAGAAGTACATCACTACCGCCACAAAAGCGATAAAGAGTCCGAGCAACTTGAAAATGAGGAAAGCCGGGATAGCGAGAAGTCCGATAGCCACCGATTTCACGATAGCATTGGAAACGTACATTTCGGGGGAAATATCCATACCCGCCGTTCTGAGGTCTGCTTCAAGCTGTGCCTTCTTGTACTCGTTGAGCTTGATCTTCTCGGAGAGCTTTGTCGCAAACTCCTTGAGGTAGATCTCAATGATACTCGTTTTCTTGTCGCCCTTCTTACCGAGGTTGTTTGCCGCTTTGGATGCTTTCATCGTGGGAACCTTCATCAAGTCCGCAAGAATACAGCCGATACCCACCGCCGCAAAGAGACCGATTAGTATTTGTAAAAATATCATACCGTTTCCTCCTTATCTCTTATATTCAATGGGTTTCGTGATCTTGTTCATACGAATCGCGGTAATGATAATGACTACGCCACTTATGGCAAGAACGATCTTACCAAACACCGTATTCATCAGCGCATCGTACCAATCTCGGTTGAGACAGTACAAAAGCGGAACGTTGCCGACAACCATCAGCACCATCATCCAATACTCACGTCTTGTTTCCGCAAGCATCGTCTTGAGGGAGTTATTGACAAGTCTTACGTCGGTCAGCTTTGATACTACGGGCATCAAGGTGTCCTTGAGGGTTCTGTCGTTCTGACACGCGATAAGGGTATCACACCATTCCTCATAGATGCTGTTCTTAACCTTATCTTTGAGATTGTGGATAGCACCGCGAATGTCGGGTGAAATGATCGTTGCTTCTGCGATAAACTCCTCAAAAATGCCCTTGATAGGCGGCTTGAGATAGGAAAGGTTCTCCTGCACCGCACTTACAAGGTTGTCGCTTCGGATATATGAGGTGGTGATAATAGAAAGAGCCGTTTCAAGCTCTTGTCTGACCTGCGTTTCATAGATAGCAATCGCTTTGGTGAGGTAGGCAAAAGGAATCAGAGCGAAAGCAATCGCAAGAACGGGAATAAGGAACATATTATCGATGGCGATTGCTACGATACAACCCACTACCATAAGGAGCAGCGCCGCCGTACACGCCAACGAAAACTGCTTTTCCTTGCCCGTTTCCTGCAAGGCTCGTCTGATACGTTCAAGCTCAAGAATGAGTCTGTTCTTTCTTTTCTTACCTCGTGCCATAAGTGCTTGGTCTTTGAGGGTCTGCTGTTTGTTGAACAGTTCGTTTATATCCTTATTGATCTGTTCGGGTGTCAGCTTCAAGAGCGCAATCGTCGCAACGACAAGCAAAATAAAGCTGATAATATAGAGTGCTGTCATACGCTTCCCTCCTCTCTTTCAAATCTTTTAAGAAGCTCGTGCGGGATACCGCCGCGCAAAAGCTTTGAGCGCAGATACTCCGATGGGCTGTTTTCTTGGATAAACTCACCTACAATGTGGAACTGACCGTCCACGTACTCGTTACTGTGGATCTTGTAGCGGTAGAGCGTTCTGTACTCAAGCTCTCCGTCATCGTGAACGATGCACTCGGAAATGTCCATTACCTTACGGGTGTTGTCCTCAAGCTTGTGTGCAAACACAACTACGGGGAAAGCAAGTGCCGCCTGCTGCATAGAGATCTTCATGTCGATAGGAAATCTTCTCTGCGAAAGGAAGGCAATACGACGATGAGCATATCTTCCACCGCCACCGTGAACAGTCGTTACAACGGTGTGGTCGGTGGAGCTTGCTTCTACTGCGGAATGAGCCTCCGCGTCTCTCATCTCACCTACACAGATCACGTCGGGGTCAAAACGGAGGGCTGCCATTACCAAGTCCTCTTGGGTAATGTCGTAGATGTCCTTATCCGATGGGCGAGACAGGGTATGCACCACGTTATTTATGACTCTGCCCTGCTCGTCTCTCTTAACAAGGGATAACTCTCTCGCACCGCTTTCAATCGTATAGATACGTTTACTGTCGGGGATAGAACCGAGGAGAGAGTTCAGAAGCGTTGTCTTACCGGAGCTTGTTCTACCTGCAACAACGAAGGACACACCGTAACGTAAGCAAGTCTCAAGAAAGGCAAGCATATCGTCGGTGAGTGATTCTGTGTCGATGAGGTTTTCCCTATCTACTCTCTGCGGATGAAGCATACGGATAGAGACCGCAATACCTCTGTCTGCATCTACAATAGGTTCTTTCAAAGCCGTAACACGAGTGTTATTCGGCAAATGTCCTTGCGCGATGGGAGCCGCATTGTCGATAATCATACCCGAATGGTGAAGCAGCTTCTTTACGATGTCGATGGCGTGCCCGGGAGAGAAGAAATGCTCCTCTGCCTTTTCAATACGACCATCAAGGTGTGTCAAAGCCACGTCATCCCAACCGTTGATATTGATCTCCTCAAGGTCGGGGTCTGCAAGGTACTTAGTGAGGATCGAATACTCCGCCATTTCGGTGAAAAGGCGTTCTACCAAGCCTTTGGTGTCATACCCCGCTACCGAATAACCCGTATCATAAAGATACTTTCCGATATACGCTTTCAGCTCGGCGGTCTTGCTTTTGTCGATAAGTGCTGCCGCGTAATTCTTCGCAATATAGCTCTGTGTGAGTCCTACAAGCGAAGATAATTCGATCTGTGCCATAACTTACACCACCCTTTCCGCGATTGCTCGAATCGTCTGCATGAACTTCTTATCCTTCAACGGTTCATACAGATTTCCCTCCATATACTGTTCTGTCAGTGTGGAGCAGTAAGGAACCGTAAAGGCGATCTTTCCAAGATGAAGTCTCGCATCAGCGGCGGCAAGATTAAATTCCTCGCGGGGAATGTTCATCACCGCCACATCGTTTTCGCGGAGATAACCGTGAGAAGCAAAGATCTTCTGCTGAGACATCTGAAAGCTCAAGCACTTGAGATCGGGCGTAGACAGACGAATGACCTGCTCCGCTTTTTCAAGCGCTACGCTTGTAAGAAAGTTGGAGTCGGGGAGAGACATACAATCCACGATCACATAGTCCGCAATTCCTACAAGCACATCATAGAGATACTTTGCTTTTTCTTCCGTATAATCGGGAAAGGAGTGTTTGTTCTCGCTGTCCTTATATCCGAGATACCCGAGGTTCATTCTGTCCTTTGTCATTACCATATTGGAAACAACGTCGTCAGCGAAAAAGTCGGGTTTGGTAAGGATAGTTCCCACCGAGAATACATCCTCGGAACGGAAGTTGGGAAAGATCACGGGAATGGTAGGTGTCACAATATCGGTAAACACGACGATAACAGCACTTTTGCCACGGGAGCGATTGTAAAGAGCTTCCGCGAGTTTTACCGAAAAGGTGGTCTTGCCACTATCCGGCGAACCCCATACTGCTATCAATTTACCCATTGTTCTCCTCCTCCGTTTCCTTCGGTGTGTTGTCGATGGGGTTATTCTTCAGATAATCGTCCTGCACCTTGATATATGCGTCTGCCTTATCCGTTTCCCCTCTGTAAACAAGCGTAAAGTGAATGGTAGTCACAGAATTGTAGTGTGCCAAAAGCTCTGCCTGCTCGGGTGTAACAAGTACCGTAACAGTAGCGGCTTTACCGCCCTCAACGATCTCGTCCTTATCCACACCTTCGTTTGTGGTTGTGGTAATGACCTTAACGTATTTCAGCTCTGCGGGGATATATGAGGTATACATATCCTTGTCGTAAATGATTACAGACACAATATCTCCGTTTTCAAGCTTATCTGAGAGACCTGCTGCAAAGTTTGCCACATTCACGGAAACTGCTACCTTTTCCCCGCCAAGTCCGAGAAGCACATCGTCCGCGCTCTTGTTATCGGTGGAGAGTTTGTTTGCGAAAAGATAATCTCCCGTGTAAAGATCTGTCGCGGCATATTTACCCACAACGGCTTTACCGTCTTTGATCACGTTATTCGGGAGATTGTAGGAACCGACGTTGACGATTTCAAGGTGGTCTGCGGTGATGATCTGACCTCTCGGCACATCTGCTTTGAGTCTGACAATATCCACCTTCTGATCGGTAAATCTGTTCACCAAGGGAGCAACGCCAAAGGTGATAAGAAGTGCGAGTACGATACAGATAACTCCGATGACCGTTCTTGAAGAAAATGGCTTCTTACCGGGAGCTTTAGGTGCTTTGGGTGTTTTCATAGGCTTGGAGCCAAAATTTCCAAAACTCATTTTTCTTTTTCCTCCTTAAATTAAATGAAATATCCGATCATCAGACCGGTAGATAAAAACGGCAACAGCGGAAAGGCTTCTTTGTTAGATTGCTTCTTGACCTTGTTGTAGATCGTTTGAAATACGATTGCAAAGACAAGACCGATCATATAGCCGATCACACCGCCGTAAAAACCGAGGCACAAAGCGGCAGCAGTTGAGAATTTGAAATCTGCTCCGCCTTGCCCTTTCGTTTTGAAAAACATTACTACTATAAACTGCGGCAAGAATACACCGAGAGCACCGAATAGCATTGAGGTTACACCTACTTCTTTGTAATTTACAAGAGCAAGTATCAGCATCATAACCCAAAGGAACTCATCGGCTTTGCGCTCTGACAAATCCTGCACAGAAGCACGTAGCAATATGAGAGCCAACACGATACCTTTCACCGTCCACATCGAAAAGCCGCCTACAAAGTAAAGCGCACCGACGATTGCGGGGAGCAAAAGGTATGTGAGGTAGGGATTAAAGGCTAAGCCGCGTTGATCCATATAATAGTTCATCAGCCCGCCCACGATAACCGTCAGAAAGACGAGAGCCGCAAAAGGGATTGCGAATGATATAAATTCCATTTGTCCTCCTTATAAATTAGGAGGACGGTTGGCTCCGTCCTCCGTAGATTACTTCACGCAGCTCTTATCCTGCGTAATTGAACATTTCCAAGATCTCGGTGTTGAGACGAGGAATGATCACGGTGTTGAAAAGCGCGTAGAGACCGCCGAGGATAACCGCACCGACAACAACGCCGATGATGATCTTCACGCCCGTGTCGATATAACCCTCTGCCTTTGCGTTGGCAAGAGTGGTCTTTGCGGAAACTGCAAGGGAGTTTGCCTTGTTCTTGATCTTATCAAAAAACTTCTTCATACTGTTTTACCTCCTTTCCTAAATTAACCTGCGTAGTTAAACATCTCACCGATCTCGGTGTTGAGACGGGGGAGGATGACGCCGTTAAAGAGGGCATAGAGACCGCCGAGGATGACAGCACCGACAACGACACCGATGATGATCTTCACACCCGTGTCGATATAGCCTTCTGCTCTTGCGTTGTCGATGGTGGACTTTGCTCTGATAGCGAGCTCGTTTGCCTTGTTCTGAACCTTATTGAAAAACTTCTTCATTTTGAATTACCTCATTCTTTCTTTTTGTTATTGATTGTGGATTGGTTTACGGATTAACCCGCGTAATCGAACATACCGTCGATACGAGTCTCAAGGGTGGGAAGAATTACGCCATCAAAGAGAGCGTAAAGACCGCCGAGGATAACAGCGCCAACAACGACACCGATGATGATCTTCACACCCGTGTCGATATAGCCTTCTGCCTTTGCGTTGTCGAGAGTGGTCTTTGCTCTGATAGCGAGCTCGTTTGCCTTGTTCTGAACCTTGTTAAAAAACTTCTTCATTTTGAATTACCTCATTCTTTCTTTTTGTTGTTTTGATTTTAGATTTGGATTTTGTTTGCGGTTGTTAGATTAGAGAAATATGATGCCACCGCCGCCACCATTATTTCCGCCTGCACCGGGAGAACCAAACATATCTTGGATGCGTTCTGCAAGCCCCGGCAAGATCATGTCATTGAAGATAAAGTAGAGACCGCCGAGAAGCAGCGCACCGATTACAACGGCAATAATCATCTTTACTGCGGTGTCGATATACCCTTCTCCGCGCTTTCCTTCAAGCACGGCTTTCACTTTTGCGAAAAACTTTTTCACGTTTTACCTCCTGTTCTGTGATTTTTTCGCTCGGGGATCAATTCACTACAATCATAAGCACCACCTCTTTTCTGTTTTTGGGCATAAAAAAACGGGGTAAAGTTTAGATGATAAATTCATCTTCTTTACCCCGTGATTTCGGTATTAAATTGGCTCATCGTGCGTCTCGGTTCTCCTTCTGCCGCTGACGGTATAAGGCAAGAGCCTTTACAATGGTATCTTCGATCTGCTGCTGAGAAGTCCCGCTTGGGAAATACTTTTCGATCTTCTCCATAGGTATCTTGATACGCGCCTTTTGGTTTGGCTTTTCCTCAAGCATTATTTCCCTTATAGCATCGGTATCGAGCTTACCTTCCTTGCTCAACGCTTTCATTCGTATGGTTTGAGCGTGAGACGGAAAAACCTCCTCGTCGTCGATAAAGTCCACCAAATCTCGCATTTCGTCCTCCTGCAAGTAGGAAAGCTCAACTGCGGGACGCATACCGATTTTCCCTTCATCAACAAACTCAAGGAGTTCATCGGTGAGTTCGTTAAGGCGAATATATCGACGAACTTGGTTTGCACTTTCTCCTGCCTCATCACCAATTATCTCAGCTGTCTCAATGCCTTTCAACTTCCCACCCACTGGGTTGGAAGTTAAATCCCTGCGTTCTCCCTGCTTTTTCATAGCATCCATCTTCATCTTATAAGCTCTCGCCTTTTCAGAGGGTAAGATATGCTCTCGCTGAAGATTGGAATCTACCATTTCGATTACGGCTTCTTCTTTGGTCATTTCCCTGCCAATAAGCGGTATTCGGTCGATACCAAGAAGAACACAAGCGTGTTTTCTTCTATGCCCGGAAATAAGCTGATAGTGGTTCTCGTCGATCTTGAGAGCTATGACGGGATTGAGAACGCCGTTCATTCGTATGCTCTCTACAAGCGCATCCATACTTTCATCGTCTTTCACTTGGAAAGGGTGATCGGGAAAATCCTCGATGTTGCTTATGGGGACGATGCGAACTTTTTCTCGTTTGAGATCGTCTTTAGTTTCGTTCATCGTTTACCACCTTCGCTTTCTTCTTTTTCTTATATCGCTTTCGCTTCTCCGCAACCTTAACCGCATCCATACCGTAAAGGCAGATAGCAACCGAGTTACAGATCACTCTGAAAGCATCGAAGTCTACGATCTCATCAAGGGTAAGGTCATAGAGATCAATATGGGAGCCACCGTACTGAATATCCATAGCAGTACAGAAATAGAGATAAGCGTTTGGCTCTGTGAGTTTAAGATCAAGGCAACTGTAATCAATGAACCCCGGCGAACACATCACCTGCTTGGCTCTGATCCACAAAAGCTCGGATGCCGAGAGCAGATAAAGTTGAGCAATAAATTTAGGGTCTTTCTTTCTCATATAAGAAACTCCCTCATAAAATCTTCCTTTGTGACCTTCATCAAGAAAGCACGTCTTGAGTTCCGAGGCTCTTTCGCAAGCGATACGCAAGCGGAACTGAAATACATTGTCCTTGAAGTTGACAAAGCAATCTCTCAAAAGCTCAGCAAAGGTACAAGATTTTGCTTTAACTCTTTCGCTCATACAGCAACAACGCTTGAGAGCACATTTTCCGTTCTGACAGTAAGAACAGTAACGACATCGGCACACCTCCAAGGTGTACGGAAAGGGTTTGATCTCTGCTTTATCTCTGATTGCTGCATCAAGGAAATTAGCAAAGGAAAGGCTTGGGTTGTTAGGTTCTAAATACATTTTTTCTCCTCCTGTTGGTTTTTGGGCAACAAAAAAGCCGACCTTATTTCCACTTCGTTAGTGGTCATAAAGTCGGCTAATGTTAACCGTATGTAATTAAGCTTCAAGAGCATCGAGCAGGTGAAGTATGAGATTGGAGGTTGCTCTGTTGTCGATCCCGCTTGCCTTCTGTTTGAGTCTCTTTGCATTGAGAGCTTCGATAGCAACTCGGAGTTCAAAGGGTGTAAGTTTAAGTCTGCGAACCATCGCGTATCCGTTTTTCATCTGTAAGTCCTCGCTTTCCTTCTTTCTGTCTATATTATATCAGAAAAGCAGAGATTTCTCAAATGTGCGATAAAGTCGCTGGTTCAAGTCCAAAAGGTTCAAGAAAAGGTGCAATGGTGAAAGGGTGGTGTTTTTTACCCCTAAAAACACGAAAAGCCCTTGATTTACAAGGACTTTTGTGTTGGGGTGCAAAATTGTTGCCCCAATATGGCTCCCCCTACTGGACTTGAACCAGTGACACCCTGATTAACAGTCAGGTGCTCTGGCAGTCGGGGCTGTTTACACCAAAAGCGCACCCGAATGGTCTATGTAAAAAATGAAGCATCTGCTATATATAATTATACCACACAGCACCGTGAATTGCAATAGATTGGGAATATTTTGATATTCTCCGCCGCATAAAAGGTCTGCCACCGATTACTCGGTGGCAGTGATCGTTTGGGGAATCCGAAGCCATTCTTCGCAGAACTTGGCGTAAGTCAGGTTCATTTCATAAGTGATCTCATAGTCTTTGCGTACTTCAATTCTCCGGAAAAGCTGACCGGCAATCATCTTCTTTGCTTCAAAAGACGATTCTTCAAATTCCACCGACCAGGTCTTGAACTGCCGATATGCCGGGATGATCATATCGTTTGTCCGCTTCTCGTCGGCTTCCTCCGCTTTCAGTTTCTCCAGTTCTTTTGTTTCGGCATCGAGTTTCTCACGCAGCGTGCGAAGGGCGATTGCCAGATCCTCCCCGGAAAAGTCGCTCTCCCCTGCAAGTGCTTTCACAATCTCGCTGCGCAGACTTTCCAGTTGTTTGGTGTCCTTGCGAATCTGATCCTCCAGCCGTTTCTTTTGGAGAGAAAACTCAGCCGCCACTTTTCTCTGTGCCTGCTCGATTTTCTCCTCCTCCGGGCATCCGCTGATACTGGCAAAGATTTGGCTCATTGCCTTCAGCACCGCCCGGTCGATCCGTTCGGAATCATAGACCGATGCACCATCGCAATCGTTCAGTCCTCTGCTCCTGTGGTAGCAAACATACCGACCGCGGGAATCGCTGCGCTGACTGCCGTCCGCACGGGTGTATCGGATGAACCCGCGACTGGTGGCAAGCCGGCTTCCGCAATGACCGCAGTAGATATTGCCGGAAAGAAGTGCTTTTCCCCGATTCGTCAGGGCGATCTGACGCTTCTCGTCATTCTTGACATTGCGCTGTTCCAGGATATTCTGAACCTGAAAAAACACTTTGTCCGGAACGATCTGCAAGTCCTCAAGCCGCTCTGACTTCACCCCACCTTTGGAAAGAAATCCGCGATAGATTTCATTCTTCATGATACGCAGGATGTACGAGCTTGTGAAATTGCGGTCGTTATGCGTTTTGATTCCCTTCTTGTTGAGGTAGGAAGCCATCCGATGGCTTCCGTATCCCTCCTCGGCGATCATCCGGAAGATCTCACGCACAACCTCCGCTTCCTCCGGACAGATGGCAAGATCACGCATGACCTGCCCTTTCTTGTTCTTTCTGCCCTTATCCACAAGCATATATCCGTATGGCAGACTGCCGCCTGTATAGATCCCTTCCGCCACCATCTGGTGCATACGGGTCTTGACACGGATGGAGGTTTTTTCGGATTCTCCCGACGCCTGCCAGAAACGGATGTAGTTCATCAGCTTGTCCACATGCTGATCAAACTTCTGCTGTCCTTCATTGACGCTCCAGACCTCAATGCCGTGGTCAGCAAACCATTCCAGAACAAACGGCGTTTCGTTTTCGATTCTTCCGAGACGGTCGAACATGAAAACAAGCAAAACATCAAACTCTTTATTCAGCGCCGCTTCTTTCAGTTCCTGAATGGCGTCCCGCTTTTCGGCGGATACTTTGAAGCCGGAGATGCCCTTCTCCTCTTTCTCAACCAGAATAGTCCATCCCATTCTGGCGGCAAAATCGTGGCAGGCAATCCGTTGCATCGGAATGTCGTCTTTGACCACATCGATCTGCTGCGCGGTGGAAACCCGATACAAACAATAAACTCTTTTCATTTTCTATGTCTCCTCTCGCCCGTCCTTTCCGGTACGGGAATCTCTGTGCCTATCAGTATAATGTCCTTTGCCCGTTTTGACAAATGTGCGGGCAGATATTTTATTTGACCGAACCGGCATCAGCATCGACGCTTTCGACATTGTCTTGTCGAAAGTATCGATATTTTTTCGTCGAAACCATTGACAAAAGCCGTTTTCGGGGATATAATAGATATGTACAAACAGCAGGAGGTTTTTGAAATGGCACTTCCCATCAATATGGATGACCTGATCAATCAGCGGGTCGTTGAATCAACCAGAATCGAGTTCAAGGGTGACTGGAACCCCAATCCCATTATCCATAGTATCTGCGCATTTGCAAATGACATTGATAATGTGGGCGGCGGCTATCTGGTTATCGGAATTGAAGAAGAAAACGGCAGCCCTGTTTTGCCTCCCAAAGGAATTGCGCAGGAACGAATCGACCGGATTCTGAAAGAACTGATTGGGTACTGCCATTGCATAGAACCGTTATATCATCCGATTGTGGAACCCGTTTTATTTCAGGGAAGCTATATCATTGTGATATGGGCTCCGGGAGGACACGGAAGACCGTACAAAGCATCGAAGGATGTCTTTTCGGATAAAGCAAACAAGCTGTACTATATCCGGAAATTCAGCAGCACCATCGTCGCATCTACCGAAGAAGAAAGACAGTTATTTTATGTCTCATCGGATATTCCGTTTGACGACCGTGCCAATCTTGCCGCCGATATTTCCGATTTGGATATCGGACTGATGCGACAGCACCTGAAGGAGATCGGTAGCAATCTGTACGATATTTCCCTGAAAGAGGACCTTCCGAAAATTGCGAAAGATATGCAGCTTTTATCCGGTCCTGCTGAAAATATCAAGCCACGGAATGTCGGTATTCTGATGTTTTCCGAACAGCCGGAACGCTATTTTCGGTATGCCAGGATTGAAGTGGTGGATATTCCCGATCCCACAGGGACCAACATGACGGAAAAAGTTTTTACCGGTCCCATTCAGCGGCAGTTAAAGGATGCCTTAGCATATATCAAAAACTATATTCTGAAAGAAGCCATCATCAAAGACGCGCACAAAGCCGAATCGATCAAAATTTATAACTATCCCTATGCGGCTGTGGAAGAATTGCTTTCCAATGCTGTCTACCACCGCTCCTATCAGGTGGGTGAACCGATTACCGTCAGAATCACACCACAAAGTATTTCCATCACGAGTTTTCCTGGCTTTGACAGAAGCATTTCTGACAAGAGAATTGCCGAGTTTGATATTACCTCTCCCATATACCGCAACAGGAGAATCGGCGATTTTCTGAAAGAACTTCATCTGATTGAAGGACGCAATACCGGCTATCCCACCGTTCTGAATGCCTTGCGGGACAACGGTTCCCCCTATCCCAAGTTCGATATGGATGACAACCGAACCTTCCTGACCGTAACACTTCCGGTTCATCCGTACTTTTTACCGCAGGTCGAAAATTCTTCAAAAGAACTTGCCTACCGCGAAAGAATCTTCGCGGCACTGAAGGGAAAAAAGTTATCTGTGAACGAACTTTCAAGGGCTATGGGATATAAGGGGACTACCGCCAAACTATCCTCCACAGTTGAAAAAATGCTTGAAACAGGCGCTCTTGAAAAAGTCATGGTGGGTGCCTATGTGAAGTTACACATTCCCGGAGATGTGTAATCTCACCTTCCGCAATTTCTATAAAAGCAAAGAAATCTCACAGGGGCTGTAAAAAGCCCCTTTTTGATTGCAAATCATTTTCCCGTAAAGTTCGGTCTTAAGGAGCCGAAACCGTGCGCCGTATAAACTGCGAGGTCAGGATATTGACGATATTCTCTTTGACATCCGTTTCCGGCTCCTGCTCGGCAAAGCGGAAGGTCATATGCACACCGTCGCTCTCCATTTTCATCACGGGCTTGCCGTCCTCATAAATCAGTTTCAGCTTACTCTTATCCTCCATGACGCTCCTCCTTCATCCCCACGCTGATCAGCAGGGCGGTTTCAATCCGTTTCATCGTTTCGGCATCCAGTTCCCCAACGCGACTTTTCAGGCGGGATTTATCCAATGTGCGGATCTGTTCCAACAACGCCATGGAATTCATCGAAAGCCCCTCACACTGAACCGGAACATGGGTCGGTTGGTGCGATTTCTTTCCGACCTTACTGGTAATCGGTACAACAACGGTTGTGGGGCTGTACTTGTTGCCGACATCGTTCTGAATAATCAGCAACGGTCGCACACCGCCCTGCTCGGAACCGACGGTCGGATCGAAGTCGGCGTAGTAAACCTCTCCCCTTTTTACAAATCCTTTCATGTGTTCCTCCAAGGAAATATTCGCCGACTTTCATCGGCTATGTAGGAACCCGCCGTGCGGGTTCCGGAGAGGTTTGCACCGTCTCCGATCAGTAGCAGACGCTCAGGATATACGCCACATAATCGGCGAACTCCTCGCTGATCCTCTCCCGGAGATTGACCTTCCGGCAATACAGCAGGAAATAGTAGAGCGCTTCCGTATCGTTGCGGATCATGACCTCCTGTTCCCTTCCTTCTTCCCAGGGGGAACGGACAATACAGGGGCGGCGTTCCAGCCAACGGTTCAGGTTGTCCTGCTCATCGCAAAGCACTTCCCGAAGTTGCCTGCTCAGTTTTCGTGCAACCGCCGCGCTTTCGGAATGTTTTTTATCCTTGCGGTGGGCTTTGATATATTCCACACGCCGTGCAAAACCTGTAAGACTCATCGATTTCGTCATTCCGCATTCCCTCCCTTCTCAAACTGAATCGTACAAACGGAATCCATGTTAAGATACAACTCCTGAAGCTGCTTTACCGTTTTGCGGATCTCTCTGACAAGTCTCGGATTCTGTTCTTCCGACAGTTCCAAACAGATTTTGTTCAGCCGCTGAAGAACATCGTGAAAATCTTTGTTCGGCATCTGCTTCGGCACAAAACCTTTGATCAGGGTGCGCAGATATTCCGAGCATGGCATCCCCGCCAGATGTGCGTTGTGGTGAAGCATCCGGCTCTCGGTTTTACTGAGGCGGACTTCATAGTGAAACAGTTTCTTTTCCATGTGTACTTCCCTTTCTTTTTCTGATTCCGAATCCCCATCCTTGCGGACTTCCCGTATCGGCATTTCCGGTATGTATCCGGATTCCCGGAAGGGTTCCTCTATGTCACTGTGAGGTGTTCCTTTGGCTCCGGGAATCGTTTACACACCTTATTTGTCCTCGACACCCCAGGTGCGGTCGGCAAAGCCGATATTGGGAAGTTCATCAGCGGCAGGTTGCGAACCTGCTCCATAGGAATCTCACCTCCGCCGGGTACTCCGCCGGTTGCGCCTTTCGGCTACAAAAGTATCATTATCCCTCGCCCCGGTCATCGCCCTCCACGGAGTGCAACTCCGTTTCATCCGAAGTATCGCTGAATCGCTCCCTCCGTTTTCAAGGGAGATCATGGCGCGCCTTTCGGACTTGGCTGAACCGCTCATCGCAGTTCAGGGCAGGTAATGTGCTGATGAAATGAGTATTCAGTTTTCAGCTTTTCTTTCGGGGAATTTTCGTTCCCTCACTATACCGACAAAACAAGGGGCAATTGTAAGGTTTTTCAGAAAAGTTTTTCAAATATTTTTTTGAAAGCCGCTTCCGCCGTCCGGATTTGCTGTGTAACTGCCGGTCTTGACACCCCTTTTTCCGCCGCAATCCGCTCATGCGTATAATGCAAAAGATAAACCAGTCGCAAAAGCTCCGCCTGTCTCGGCTTCATGGCTTTCAGTACCGCACGAACCTTTTCTTCACGGGACAGCTCCGGCTTTTCGTCGTCCAATTCATAAGAATCATAGGAAGCGAAAAAGTCTCCCTCATAATCCATTGCGTCAAAAGAAACCGTATGTCTTTCCTCAGACCGGCGAATGGTATTCTCTTTCGTTTGTTCTCCCTGAATGACCTGTGCGACTTCTTTGGAAATCTCAATTTTCTGCTCTTTTCCCTGACCGTCCGTAAATACGACATAATACTTCTTCTCGCAAATAACCTTGTAATCGTTTCTCATTTTGTAATCTCCTGAATTTTTGATTTTTGAATTTGTGGTTGAAATCAAAAATCGGAGATTACGGGTATCTCGCTATGTAGGTCTGCCAACCGGACAACATAAAAACGCTCCCTTTAGATTCCTCTGTCGGGATCGTTCTTGATTGTTGGTATCTGCTGATCAGCAAAAAAGCCACCGACAGATAGGCAATCCCATAGTTATCCCATAGGATGTTCTATCTATCGGCGGCTTCACGGTAATGGCTACCGGCTTGACGCGCACCAATTTCTACGCGAGACCTGCAATTGCGACTTAACTTAGCACTGTTTCAGCCAGGCACACTTGCGTCGTTCGCAGTATTTAATTTTATATATTATATTGTAGGAAAACAGTCGGACTATATTCTGACCAGCTCCTTCGGTATGGTGAGCAGAATCACATCCTGCCTCCGGCTTTTATAGCTTCGCACGGAAACCGTCCGGCATCTCGGACATTCAAACTTTGTCATATTCCCCTGCTGATAGGAAGTAATCACAGTCCCGCAATTGGGACAGTACATCTGTCGGGCAATCCATTCGAGATTCTTGCATTCGGGGTTCACAGTGTTCAGTCTCCTTTTTTCCGAAGGTGCGGCAACCGCTCCCTCCTGTATTCTTTGGGGCTTCCCTGCTTTTGTCAGAATCTTTACTGTTGACGGAAATTATTTCGCTCAGCACGAACATTTTTTCGTCTTTCCTATTGACACACGAACATTCGTATGCTATACTATATTCACGAACAGAATTTCGTGCTGTGCTTCTATTATGCACGAACATCATTTCGTTGTCAATAGATTTCCACGAAAAAGTGTTCGTGTTACAAAATCTTTTTTGAGGAGTGAGAATCATGGCGTTCAAAGATCGTTTGCGGGACATGCGGGTACAAGCCGGAATAACGCAAAAAGGTCTGGCTTCCGCAGTCGGCATTACCGAACGGAGCATTCAGAATTATGAGTTGGGGACGAGAAAGCCCAATAATATGGAAGTGGTACAGAAGATTGCAGATGCCCTCCACACCACCACAGAATATCTGCTCGGCAGTGAAGAAGCTTTTGTGATTGAGGCACACGAAAAAGGCGGCGCAAAATCCGCGCGGGATGTCAATGAGCTGGTTTCCGAGGTGACCGCCCTGTTTGCAGGCGGAACCCTGGACGAGAACGCCAAAGAAGGCGTCATGGCAGCCATCAACCGTGCTTATTGGGATGCGAAGGAGAAAAACAAAAAATACACTCCGAAGAAGTATTGCAAATAAAAGTCCGCTTTATTGTACAGTCCATCGTGTATCATACTTCTTGGTAAAGGGGGTGTAATCATGAATCAGCAGCAATGCGCCGAAATCGGCGAAAAACTTGTCCGACGCTTTAAGACACGCGACCCCTTTGTCATTGCAGAAGGTCTCGGCATTCAGATTTACGACAACTGCGAAATCGGCAATCTGAAAGGGTTCTACAAGGTCATTAAACGAAACCGCTGCATTTTTCTCAATAAGAATCTGTCGGAACGCGAAGCCACTCTGGTCTGCGGTCATGAAATCGGACACGACCAGGCACATCGAAAAGATCTGGAAACCCTGCAACATTTCCCGGAATTCACACTCTATAACATGTCAACGCGGCAGGAATATGAAGCGAACATCATTCTGGCGACCATTACGCTGGATGACAGAGAGATCCTTAACTACATCAAGTATTATGAGTATGATGCGGAGCAAATTGCCCGTGCTATGAACTCGGACATCAATCTGATCGCATTAAAAATATCCCACCTCATCGAGATGGGATATAACCTGCGGGGGATCGAGTGTAATTCAAGATTTTTGAGATAAGAAAATAGGTTCGGAGCCATCAGGTTCCGAACCTATTTTGCATTTCAGAAAATTTAGGTTTTACTATTGTTCTGTGCTTTGGATCCCCATTTTTTTACTGAGCGAAACATTCTCCTTATTTCTTCTCGTGTCAAGGAATATTGCCGTGTTAACCGTGTGATAAGCTTCGTCGCTAACTCTTTATTATCTTCGATCAGCTTTCGAGCTTGATCAGCGCTCTCTTTAAGAATATCCGCAACCTTTTTTTCAATGCGAATCAGTTTTTCATCCGAAATAGGATCCGGATAGTAATGCTCGGAAAAATAGCAAAGATCGTATCCGTAAATGCCATGTTCCTGAACCAAATTGCGCGCTAATTTCATAGCTGTGGTGAGATCTTGGGAATCTCCCAAAAAAGTCTCACCCGGATAAAAAACTTGTTCACTTACTTTCCCAGCAAGCAAAATTGTTATCCGATTTTGGATGGTCGCCAGGTTATGAATATCTTCATCATCCCATGCAACAACAGTATGTCCTTCGCTCTCCCCTTGCGGAAGGATTGTTGCACCGGTAACATCATCCGGTTGCAAAAGAAGAGCCGCCACAAGATGCCCGCTCTCATGAACCGCCGTGTGGCGTCTCTGCTCCGGACTCCACGAGTTTTCACGGCTGACAGCTTTGAAAACTTTTCTATCCAAAGCAAAAACGATGTCCGATTGACGGATTTCTTTACTTCCTTCCAAAACCGCATGTATTCCGGCTTCATTGATAATACACTCAATATCGGCACCGCTCATTCCGGAAGTCATTTTGGAAATCATAGATATGCTTACACCATGGGCAACCTTTTTCCCTTTTAAGTAGAAAGCTGCTATCATTTGCCGCTCTTTTTGATCTGGTAACCCGATGCTTAAAATCCGATCGAATCTCCCGCTTCTTTTCAAAGCATCACACAACATTTCTGTGTCGTTTACGGTTGCGACTGTAAGAATCCCGTGATCCTTATGCTCATTGATTACCTGCAGCACTTTACGGGTGTTAGCAATGTTATATGATGTACGATAGTTGGTTGCATCACCGACCATTTTATCCAATTCGTCAATAAATACAATTGACGGAGTACTTTCTTCCGCTTCAGAATATCGTTTTTCAAGATATTCCACCAATTCATCATCTGTAAATGCTCCCGCCGAAATACGAATGCAAGGCACGCCCGCTTCTGCAATTAAAGCTTCAGCCATGACTGTTTTTCCGACTCCAGGATCGCCTTTTAACAATAATCCCCGAGGTAATCGAATCCCCATACCGCATAATTCTTTGAATCTTTGAAGAAGCAAGCATATTTCTTTAAGACTCTTTTTTTCATTTTCATATCCCGCAATATTTGAAAAACTCGTTTCCATAATTTTTGTATCCTCTTAATAAACTTATATCTTTCGTTTACATTACACCTTTAGTTTTTTATTAATATCTGCTACCTCATTTTTCGTGCAATTCAAAGAATTGAAAAAATTCGGAACTGCTAAGAGTATTTTCTCTCGCTCAACTTTCCCAAGTTTCTTGAAATTCGCTACGCGTTTGTCATTGTCCTTTTTGCGTGGTCCATTCTCAAGCGAATGACCAATCGCATTAGCCAAAGCATGGAATGCAACTAACTTACTTCTAATGTCGAGCGGGATCTTCCTCTGCTTAAACATATTTTCAATAGCAATCAGATTAAACCCGTCTGTCAGGTAACTTCCAAGGTTCTGTACATTTTTTTGCAAAGTAACATCAAAAACCGCTTGTAATGTTTTTCTGTACATTTCACGGATGGCATCAATACACCGCCCCATTTCATCAAAGGCATTACTTTCCGACGCAGAGACTGCGCTATCCAAACAAATACTGATATCCGATACATACCGGAAAAAGATATTTGAACCGGCAGGATATTTTTTTACAACATTTTGAACTACAGGAGACAACTGCTTGGCATTCTGAGATAGCAAAAGATTGAAACTTGTGGTCGTCTCTTTTTGCTTTTCCTCATAGGCGCGAACTGTATCATTTGCCTTTTTGAGTTCTTCTTCCCGTTCCGAAATCTGACTTGCCAATTCTGCCTCGGCAGTTTTGTGTTCTTTTGTCAAAGCTTCAATGGAGAGTTGCTTTTCTTCCAACTCTCTGGACAGTTTCCCGTGATTCTCTTTCAGTTCTTTAATGGTCGCTTTCAGGCTTTTGATCAGTTCAGCATCAGTTTCCTTTGAATCAACCAATGTTTGATTGACTTTAATCTCATCATCCGTCAAATCCAGTTGCTTTTGAATTGTGGCTACAGAATCATCCTCGGCTTTCTTTACTTTTTTATGTGCCTTCTTTAATTCTGTTAATTTGGTTTTATCCGCCTGCAATGTTTCTTCTATCGGAGCAATTGAATCCCTTGCCGTTTCTATCTGCGTATCTATTTGATCCATAGAAGCAATGTGGGGATCTATTTGTCGGTAGAATTTTTCATTCAACTCAATAAAGCGCGGTAACTTTTGATCCGTATCCCATTTTGATGCCAACATGTTAATGAAGGTCTCCGGCAAAAAGTTGTCTTTCGATACGATTACGCCGATGCGTTTTGACATCCTCGCCGAAGAGTCGTATTCGTATTCAGCAACGGCATCAAACTCCACCGAATAAGAAACACATTTATCCGGATCCAGAATATAGGAAAAATCCTTACTCAAATGCAGATTCGTTTCTTCAAAGCAACGGACAAATAGCATCTTAAGCTGCTTTGAGTCATTCTGTGCGGATAGCCGAATTTGCTCCGGTACCGATTGGATGCTCATTGCAGACTCGGTTCCTACACGCCTGAATACTGTTTCCGAAAAGTCTTTTTCGAGATGGAACTCCTGTATTTCGTTGATGCATACGATTTTATCGCAATCCGCCATTTTGGTTTCCAACTCGGCAAACATTGCATTATTTCTGGTTTTGTCCATTGTATAATGCACAGTCGGATCCATAAAAAACAAGCGAGTACTTCGATCGTAAACAAGAACATTTCTGCGGTCAAGATCTTCCACAAATTCTTCAACGCATTCTGTCTTGATGTTCAACAACTCAGAAAGTTTTTCGACAAGCTCGATTGTATCACCCGCAACGATTCCGTTTTGCAGGAGCAAAACACAATACTTTTCATAGAAAGCGAGTTGAATACTTTTCAACACGGGAATGTTTGTAAAATGTAGCCGATACACTTGAAAAGACAATTTCAACGGTTTTGTATAGAAGATCCCGTGTTTTTCGCTGCCTTCCGTCAAACCGGATGATATTTTCCGTGCATCATCGCTAAGCTCACCGTCACTCAGCTTTTTGTCATCATTCTCATTAAGATTCATATTTTCGGATGAGATCTCAGCGTTGTCACTATCGGATACGATCCTTTCCGTGCTCGGAGCATTTTCTTCCGAATTCAGTTGATCAGAATCCAGAACAGATTCTTCAACCGGATTACTTTCTTTCCCCATAGTCGTTCTCCTTCAAAAAATCAATCAAAGATTTTGTTCTCTCATTTTCCGACACATAATCATGACGCATTCTGTAGAGTTGCGGAATCAACTTCTTTCTGACAAAGTTGTTTTCCTCTTCCGTTGATTCAAGGGAATCATCCCCACTTGCGCTTCCCTTGTCCTTTAGTGAAAGTTTGTATAAGGCATCGAAGTTCCCCAATATCAACAGATGACTTTTCGCACGGGAAAGCGCAACATTCATTCGTCTGACATTGCTGGTAAAGCCGAAGCGAACCGTTCTGACCAAGCTCACTATAACAAGATCATATTCCCGTCCTTGGAAACGGTCGAAGGTGCCGATTTGCACACCCGGAATTTTAACTGTACGAAGATTTCTTCTCAGATAATTTTCCTGCGGTCTATAACCGGTAATAATCCCTATGGTTTGAATAGACGGAAACTCTGTCCTTCTGCTTTGAAACTCTTTCAGGAACGATATAACGGCATCCGCTTCCTCTATGTTATAGAATGAAGTCCCAAACGCCATCTCGTTTCCGTTTATCTGAGCACACAGAACATCATTCGCCGTTGAATTCTTCTCATCTATCAGATCGAATCCCTTATGAATGGAATATATCGGTTCGATCAGACTGAATATCCCTTTGTTCATCCGATATTGTCTTTTCATCACTGCAACATACGGATTTTCATCAAACGAATCGATTTGATGAAGTTCATTGTAGGAAACGAATTGATGCAAAAGGTTGCTGAAAGAAGAACGGTTAATGTTTTCCCACGCTTCCATGGAAAACAGGCTCTGTGTACTTGGAGAAGTATTTTCGTATTTTTCAAACATCGGATCCAACTGCATAAAATCACCGATCAATATCAAATGCTTGATTTTGGGCAAGGAAATAACCAGATCCTCAAAACGGCACTTACTTGCCTCGTCAATGATTGCATAATCGAACAGCAGACTTCTACCGTCAGAATCATTGAACAGTTTTGCAATTTGATTCGTTGTCATAGAGATTAAAGAACCGTCACTCTTTTCCGACAGTTGGAACATATTGTTGAAGGTAACGCCACGCCCTTCAAAATACAATTTTGCTGATGCTTCCCCGTCACCGCTTACAATAGTATTCAGTTCGCCTGCGTACTCAAACACAAAGTTCCTGGCAGTTTCTTCATCCCAACCATCATTCACAAGCATAGAAATTCTTGATTTGACGCCGTTTATAGCGGTCTCCAATCGCTCCTGCTCTTTGGACAATATACGAATATCAATTTCAAACTTGTTAAGATAAGTCGCATAACCATCGATCACATCCGCATTTTGCGTATATTCTGTATGAATCAGAATTGAGATGCACAAGGATTGAATCAAGATGGATTTCTTGGATTTTTCAATACTCTCTTCTTTTTGTTTCAACTCCTGTGATTCTTTGTGATTCTCACCAAGGGCATTTTCTGCTGATTCCAATTCATTGCGTTTATCAATCAAGGATTGTTGCTGCTTCTCGATCTCAGTAAGGATTCTCTTGTTTTTGGTGGTTGCAGCCGCAAGTTTCTTGGTCATACCTGCAACCGTTTCTTTTTCTGTCTGCCACTTTGCCTCCGTTTCGCTTGCAGTCGCTTCCGCATTGCGAATGGCTGTGCAGATTTCCTCATGCTTTTGTTCATAGTCAGCAATGATCCGTATGCTGTCATCTTTCATCTTTGCCAACGATTCTTCATTCAAACACGAGCCAATGCAGTGCAGCAATAAATCCTTTATGTAATACTTGAACTTTTTGATCTCATTTGAAATTGATTCGCTACATTTCAGGTAGTAGGCGTTATTTTCCCCGTTTAGTTTCACGAACGGAAAAACGGTCATCATTTTCTTTTTGAGTCCGGCTGTTTTATAGTAAGCATAAAGTTTTCCGATATTACGCATCACCCCGGCATCCAAAAGTTCCTGAAGCAAAGCCTCCCTCTGGTACTGATAATTCAGGTACTCAATTGTATCGGGTGAAAGATCGCCCAGACCATTCCAGAAGTTTTCATCCTGACAAAGGACATGATAAATCTCTCCGAGCTTATGGAGTCTCGACAGCACGGGGGCGAGCAATTCCTGATAATCATAATTGCTCGGATTATTGTTACAGATGGCAACAGAATAGATCTCTTCCTTGATTTTATCACTCGTCAGCCGGTTAAGAAACAACAAATGACTGCGAGCTTGTTCGGTTAAACGCTCGTACTCCCGCTTTTCCTGTTCAAGGCGTTCTATTTCTGCTTTTTTTCTGTTAAGAGCATCCTCAATCTCCTTTAGTTTTGCATACTGAACCACCAAAGTGCCGTTCAATTCACGAACGACCGTTTCCTGCGCTTTGCCCTTTTCGATAACTGTGTTGTGCTCTTTTTCTGCAACCCGAACAGAATCCTGTGCCTGACTGACACTTTCAAGCAAATTTTCCTCTTCCTGATTCAGGGCTGAAATCTGATTGCAAAGCGCAGACTTTTCATTTTCAATTTGAGCAAGCCTTGCTCTATATATATCCGCTTGTTTCAAAAGCGAATTGTACCGAGCCATATGGGATTCGTATGCCTGCTTCGATTCAGAAAGCGTTCTTTTTTTCGCGGAAATCTCGTTGATGTCTTTCAAGATTTCATCATACGCTTCTTTGGATTGAATTACGATTTTGCCGCACCGAAAGCCCTCAAGAACCTGATTGTCGACATATTTGATTTTGTTTTCCAACACTTCCTTGTCATATTGCTCGCCCTTTATCGCAGTATACCGCTTCAAAACCATATCTTTATTGTTTTTGAACCGTTCTACAATATTATCACAGGCAACATGAACATTTGATGTAATCAGGGTATTGTATCTGGCTTTTGACAACTCCTTTGCCAATGCCAAAATCAATTCTGTTTTTCCGGTACCGGGAGGTCCCTGAATCAACATGAAGTCAATATGATGGCGTTCCATCTGCATAACTTTGTCAATGGCAGTCAGTTGCTCCGGATTGTTTTTCAGAATCGGATACAGCGTCTTGAGTTGAGATATGTATGCTTCGTTTTCTACATAGGCATTATCTTCAATATTACAAGTTTTGTCTATGTCACAGAGACAAACGGATTCCACCAAGCGCTCATTGGCAACTCTTCCAAGCATCGCACTCGTTATTCCGTCCGTCACTCTTTTCAATCGAATTTTTTCGCCGATAAGGTTTTCACTAAGCCAACATTGAACGGCGCTTTCATCTGTCAACAATCTCTTGAATTCGTTAATATCACGATCACCAAGTTGCGTGAAATCAAGCATCAAAAGAGATTCATTTTTGCCGAGCATAACCCCCTCATTGTTCAAAGCAGACAAATACTGTTTTATATCGTCTTTTGACAATGTCGTAGTGGCTGCCTCGTTAAAATCGTGAACACTGGTTTTCTGATCCACATCCCCAATCGTCAGAGATAGACTCCGAAGTCGTTCCGCTTTCCCAAAAATCGGAACGATCAAAAGAGATTCATCGACAGCCAGAGTGTTAAAAAGCTCATAATTCTGCCGTAGCAAATTCAAATTGACCTCAATCTTGACAGAAAGCTCCTTTTCATTCAGATCGTTATACTGACGATGGTAGTATTGCAATGCCGGTAACAGCATATCTTCAGTCGGCAAAGAGGAAAACACCCTGATATCCATTTGACTCGTTTGATATACGACATAAGGAAAACTGTCATCCACCACACTGTTATCCGCAAACTCGTAAAACTGTACTTTCCTTGCGTCATCATCGGTTTTCTGAAAAAAGCGCAACGCAAATGCCAGCACGCATCTTGGTTCCTCAACAGAAAATCCGACAATGATAGCATCTTGAGAATCCGCAAAAGCGGTGTCGAAAGTCTCCTTATTCTCTGATGGCAAGATCTCTATCGAGCTGATTTTTGCTCTGTATTTATCTCCGGAATAGTCAGAAACCATGATGTTCTTTGGAACCCGATCCTCACCGGGAACCAATTTTTTTGCTCCGCGTCGAACCCGTTCAACGCACAGATCAATTTCATAACATGAAAAACAGCTATCGTTATCAAGTATTTCCTGCACTAAATTGGCTGTCGTAAAGCTCTGACCGATAATTCTCGGATTGTCTTTTTTCTCGACTATCACAGGTTGGTTTTCATCCGTAGTTTCATTATTCTTGTCTTCGTCATCTTCATCGTCATTTTCATCGTCAACATTTGTCACTGAAGGCGTTGCCGACTGATGGGCTTGAAAAGCTGTTGCAATTTCAGCAAACATTCCTACTTTTTCAATATTCGAAACCAATACACCCTTTTTCGTAAGGATTTCGCAAAAGTGGGATGTGCATTCGCGAGCCTCTTGTTCTGCATCGTTTTCAGAAGTATAGATGTACTCGGAGACTTTTCTGGAAGCATAGTAAAGAAGGATCTTCACCACATCACCCACAACAATTTTTGTTTTCCAGTTGCTTGATTCCATTGCCTGTCCTCTTTTCCTTTTGTTTTTTTCTTAATCCATATCAAAGAAACATAACGAGACTACATTCCCCCGCTCCCGCCGATTTCCGTAACATCTCCACCGAGCGTAACATCCTGGTTGCAGAAGTAGCAATGTGCGGTCATGGTGCGCTGATCCCAACAGGATATATGCCCGCAGGAGCACAGGAAAAATCCTTTGGCGCCGCAATGCGGGCAACCGGGATAGTTGGCGCCTTCCTCGAAGGTTCCCCGCATTGTGGTGGAAAAGCCCTGTTCGCGACGGTCGGCGCCGTCTTTCAGTGGAAACGCCCACGCGTATTCCCATGTGCGGCTGTTTATCTGATCAAAGCGGATCCCGAACAGTTTATTGTGCTTTGCGCATTTACAAATCACTGCTACCATTTCCTTCATGCAGTTACCACCCCAATTCCATAATATTTTGACTTTGATTGACGGAAAACTGTACCCCGATCCTATCCCTTGACGGGAACAGCACAGACAGCGTCTGTATAGCGGCTTGTACAATCTCTTGGTCTGTCATACCGACACTGGTTTCTTTGCGGAAGCTGATGCCATTCTGCCCGGAACGAACCGCCGCCGAGAGAAGCCGTTGTAATTCCTCCTTCCGGCGCAGAATCGTTCCGGTATGTGTGTAATAATCCATATCGATAGTGGAACACGGCGGAAACACACCGTCTGCGACATGATCCCGCGCGATTTGTGCATCGGGCAAATTGAAATAATCGTGCCGGATGCAGGACTTTCCGGAGAGATTTACATCCCATGTGACATCCAGCCAAGAGGGACGGTCGCCAATTTTTACAAGATTCCATGCATGAGACACATCGCCGGGCGCAGGATCATCGGGTCTGCTGGCTTTCCCTGTTACCACAACGCATTTGATATTCAGAGCGTTGAGAAGCAGTTTTACGGTCTTGGCAATGCCCTCGCATACGGCAGATTTATAGAAAAGAACGCCGAGAATGGTATTGCTGCGATTTGCATAAGCGTCCAGGTTGTTTGCCGCCACATGGTCATAAAGGACATTGCGAACCAAGATGTCGTGCAAAGACAATTCCCGTTCGTAATCGGTGCTGCCATTTACTTTGGAGAGAATCTTTTGCAGAATGGTTTGGATCTTCGCCTGCATCTGCTTCGTTTCCTGCGGTGTGTACAGATAGGATGGTTGCAGCACCTTCTCCAATGCCGTTATGTGTCCGGGGATATGCCGGAAATCTACATAAAACAAGTGCGGGTTGTCCATATCCACGGCATATAAAATCCTGACGGGATCAATGCCAAGCCCCGTGAGCGTTGAAATATGAATTCCCGGCGCAAAGGCTGTCAGCCCGTTGTAAATCGTCTTGTAGATTTTCTTTTCCCGGTCAGACAAGCGGGTGTAATAATAGCGATCGTAGATCATAATCAAAAAATACTATTCTATATCAATTTGATAACAAAGATTAATATTCTCCGTCAGGGCATGAATAACAGAAAACGAGCCATCGCTATCTTGTGTAATAATATCTCCGTCTTTTTCTTCAAATGAAACCCCTGCCCGTCTACCCGTTGGAAAAACACTTCCTCCTAACGGAACAAAAGGTTGTGGAATTTCAACTCCTATAAAAGAAATTTTTCGAGGCATTTTTTCGTATTTATTTGTATGTACATTATATCTCTCGGTTAACCCATCATAGAGTTCAATATCGCTTCGCTTAATAAATTGTTTATTTGCTATCAGTTCTTTTGAACTTTGCTTCCACGCAGACACATAAACACCCTCTTTACATTCAAGAACTGTACTAAATAGCTTTTCAAAAGTTGAATCCATGGTATTATTTCCTCCTGATTACAATTGAGAATGTATCTATTAAATCGCATTTATCACCCCAGCCATACGATTATTCCGTCAATATCAATGACACTGTAACAAGCATGCCAAGTATGCCGGCGATTACCACAGGATTTGCCCATGCCGCTCCTTCATCACAACCATGAGCCCCCAAAAACAGCAAAAAAAACGACCCTATTAAAGCCAGCCACACTCCAAACCTTTTGAGATGTTCGGAGCGCTCCGCCTTCATAATTTCCTCCCTTTCGTTTATTTCTCTTTGCCGTTGTTCTTCTATCATTCTTTTTCTTTCTATCTCTTCTCGTCTTTTTTGTTCTTCCTTTCTCCTTTGCAGTTCCTGCTGATGCCGTTCTTTTTCTTTATCTTTTTGATCTCTTAAATAATCAGCCCAAATCGGCGGAGCATCTTTGATTTTTGTTCCATATTGTTTCTCCGCCGTCTCATAATCAAAAGCTTCTTCTTCCGTTTTTCCGCAACGGCTACAATACCGTTCTGCCGTTTTTTCTTTTTCAGCAGAGGGATGCCAGCGGTTCCATGCGTGTCCAAGTGCCTTTATCTTTCGTGTTTCCGTAAAATTACACTTCCGGCAAAAGCGCGTTTCTGTACCGCTATGGGTACAATCGGCATGCGTTTTCTCAATCCAATCGCTGAAATCATGCTGTTCGGCGGGAACGGTACGGGTTTCCGTATAGCCGCACAGCTTGCATGTTCTTGCTTCTGCCCCTTCGGTCTCGCAAGTCGCGGGCGTGGTGACTTCCCAATTTCCGAATTCATGTTCCCGCTTCGGCAATGTCACAATCTTTTCGGCACCGCAATTTTTACAACGCAGTTTTTGCGCACCATCCGAATCGCAGGTTGGCGCTACCGTTTCAACTTCCCCATAAGTATGCGGGAGTTTCGGTTTGTAATTGTCCTTATATTCATACCCGCAGGCGCAAGAATGTAATGTATACCCCTGCTCCGTACAGGTGGGCGGCACTACGGTATCGGTGTAGGAATGGATATGCGTCAGGTCATCGCTTTCAGTGGCTTTTTTCTTTTTGCGAGGTGCGGCAGGCGCTTTTTTCTCCGGTTCCGGCTTTGGCTCTATCAATGCCGACTGCCAAAGAGCAAGCCCGGATTCCACCATTTTGCCCATCAAGCCGTAATTTTCTTGCAGAATCCGGCGATAGCGGCAAAGATCCAGCTCATCCGCTGCCCCCTTGCTTTGCATTTCCGATGTAATTCCTGCCATCTGTATCGTGCAAAGCACATGAATCAGCCCCTTGGAACCGTTCGGATATAAGTCCAACAAAATGGCTTTCAGCTTTTTGTCATCCGACAAGCAAACCGGATATTGTTTGATAACTGATTTTAAGTTGAGTTGTTCCATGTCGTTTATCCATTCCTACATTGTATTATACTCTGTCCGGGAATCTTATTTCTTGTACTTTTCCTTTATCTCAAGCCACTTTTCGTGAATCAAAACTGTAAACGAAGCGATCCCCTCTAGGAATTCCGCTTTGAAATCGTCACTCTTGGAAGAATCTCCATCGACGAAAGCTAAACCAGCGACGATTGCCATTGTAATATCCTTCAGTTCGTCTAAATAATTTCTTGGCGTAGCTGCATCAACAATTGCAAATGGTGCTACAAAAGATTCCGCAGAATCATTCATGATCTCAGTAGCTACATTTGAAATTTTAGTTCTTAATTCCTGATCCATTTCTCCGAGGTCATCCCAACTGATATCCCGCCACGACAGATATCGATCCTTCATTATACTGTTTGTTAAATTCATCAAATCGGCGTAATCTGTAATTCTCTCGATAAATACTTTTTCGTTTTCAACAAAAACACCGTCTTTCAGCGCAACTCTTAAAAGAACACACTGAAGAAATAGGTCGTAGTGCGACAATGCTTCTTCTACAGAAAAATCTTTTGCAACGGTTTTTGTCCACACGGAAAGCTCTTTTATCAAATCCTTTGCTTTCTCATATTCTGCGCAAGCATAATTGAAGGCATCTCTTGCAGACATAGAAATTTCCTCATCTTCTTCCAGTACACAACCACAGTAGATACATTTCTCCGCTTTGTCGCTGACTCGTTTTCCGCAATTCGGGCAAGTAATAAGTGCCATTGTTTTTGTCTCCTTTATATAATTATTTTTTATTCAAACTGATCTTCCCAATAGTAATCGGGGTAATCCGGTTCTTCATTATAATCCGGGGGGTCGGGATCAAACAGTTCCTCGTCAAATGGTTCGCTGATATCCGAATCGCTTGGCTCAAAGTCATCGCAGGGCTCGTCTTCATCATCCGCCTCTGCTTCATCCACTTCCGTAAAATATGTTTTCGGGCAACCGCAAGTGGGACAGGCTTCTGCTTCTTCCGAAACAGCCGTGCCGCAATCCGGGCAAAGTCTCTTTCCGCAAACGGTAAAATGTTCGCGCGGACAACCGCAAATATCGCATTCTATGGCATCGCCATTCAGCAAATGACCGCAATCCGGGCAAATCAATTTTTCTAATGGTTGTGCCGAAGATGCCTGAATGGTTTCGTGTCTTTTTTCGCTGTTGCCCGACAAAAGAAACACCGATTGCCACATATCAAGTGCAGAATTGACAACCTTTCCGGTCATACCATAGTTATCTTCCAATATTCTGCGATAACGGCTCAAATCCAGGTCGGTAATGCTTGATTTACCTTTGAGCTCCGTTACAATACCGACCGTCTGAATCGTACACAAAACGCAGATTAAGCCCCTTGATATGTTCGGATATAAATCCAACAAAACCGCCTTCAGCTTTCTGTCATTGTCCAGGCAATCCGGGTGTTGCGAAATGACAAGTTTCAGGTCAATCGCTTCCATAGTGCTCACTTCTTTCTGCAAATAATCGCCACGCTGAGGTCATCTCCGCTTCCCTTTTCGGAAAGGCGGGGGAGAAATTCGGCAAGTTCGGCGTTTGCGTTATTGCTCACGGCAACACAAAAAGGATTTTATGAATTTGATATAATCTGCATCCCTTAACTTTCATTTTTGGAGATGTTGCCATCGGTGCAGTGGACTACATAAGAACCGGTATAATGATTCCACTCGTATCCTTTCCAGCCAAATCCTTTTTCGATGGCTTTCCATTGTGCCTTGGTTCCTTCAAAGATTATTGAGGTCAGCCTAGTACACCCCTTGAATACCTCCCTGCCAATACTCGTCATACTGCTCGGAATCGTAATCATGGTCAAATTCTTACACCCCGCAAACGCAGAGGCACCAATGCTCTTTACGCTATTTGAAAGTATGATTGAAGTCAATCCAATGCAATTTTTGAATGCATAATCGCCAATAATCTTTACGCTGTCTGGGATTATGATGCCCGTCAGACTTCTGCAATCAGCAAACGCATCCTTCCCAATACTCTTTACACTGCTTGGAATTGTAATGCTTGTAAGATCTGCGCAACCGGAAAACGCATAAGAACCAATGCTCTTTACGCTATCAGGAATCATGATACACGTCAAACTCCTACAACCAGCAAATGCATTCCTCCCAATCCTCTTTACACTGCTTGGAATTGTAATGCTTGTAAGATCTGCGCAACCGGAAAACGCATAAGAACCGATGCTCTTTACGCTGTCCGGAATTATGACGCTCATCAAATCAGTGCAACCCAAGAACGCACCTTCTCCGATGCTTGTCACGCTACCATCATCCGGAATTACGCTGGTTTTACACCCCAAAACCAATACCTTGTTTGCCGTCTCAATCACGCAGTTGCCTTGACTATGATAAGCTGCATTCCTGCTGGCAACTTTGATAGATGTCAACCCGCTACAACCGGAGAATGCAGAATCACCGAGGCTTGCCACACTGTTAGGAAACGTGATGCTTGTCAGCCCTGTACAACCGAAAAACGCCCTGTCGCCGATACTCGTCGCACCATTCGGAATTGTGATTGAGGTCAAGTTGGTGCAATCATAAAATGCATCCTTGCCGATGCTCGTCACGCTACCATCATCCGGAATTACGCTGGTTTTACACCCCAAAACCAATACCTTGTTTGCCGTCTCAATCACGCAGTTGCCTTGACTATGATAGGTTGCATTCCCACTATCAACTTTGATGGATGTTAACCCACTACAGCCACTGAATGCATAATAGCCGATACTTGTCACACTGTCAGGAATCGTAACACTTACAAGACCTGTGCAACCATGGAACGCATTCATACCAACGCTCGTCACACCGTCAGGAATTATAAGGTCTGTGACATACTGATCGTTCGAATACAGATTGTGAGCATAGTAGAGCGGATTTGAATCACAATTATCGGAAAAAGAGATGCTACACCATTTTGCAAGATTGTTGATGTATACGCCAGACAAGCTTTTACACCCCTCGAATGCACCCCAACCGATGCTTATCACGCTTTCCGAAATTTTGATACCTGCTATGTCCTTGCATCCCTTGAATGCCCACCCATCGATACTCGTTACATTGTCCGGAATGTAAATTATCCCTTTATAATTCCTATACTGCGCTTTTAACCTCAAAAGTGTTGTTTTGTCATACTCGAACCAGTCATTTTGATCGTTTTGTAAGTCTGAAGAAATAAATGCTTTTTTACCTTGACTATTAACTTTTTTTGTTTTGGTACGACCAATGCTCTGTTTTGCTTTGGTATTTACTCTCGTGGGTGCCTTGGTTTTCAATTGTGTCCCTACAGCATTCCACCATATCTGCAAACAGATTTCTGCCGTTGCGCCATCAAAGGCATAGTTGTCATCCAAAACTTTTTTCCATCGGCTCATATCCAATGCAGCCGGATTTTTGCTTGCCTGCATTTCCGCAACAATCCCGCATTGCTGAATGGCAACCAATATGTTCACCATTCCACGCTTACAGTTCGGGTACAGATCAAGAATGTATGCTTTCAGCTTTGTGTAGTCTGTCAGCACTTCCGGATGCTGTTCTATTAGGTGTTTCAGATCAATTTGTTCCATGCCATACCTCTCACACGAAGTTTTTCACTTTTCAACCTCATTTTTATCGCGGATTAGAGATTTTCAGGTATTGAATTGCCGGTTTCAGCATCGTGTGTTCCGCTCACTTCTTTCTGCAAATAATTGCCACGCTGAGGTCATCTCCGCTTCCTTTTTCGGAAAGGCGGGGGAGAAATTCGGCAAGTTCGGCGTGGGCATCCTTTCGCTGCTGCTCCCGGTAGCCCGCAAAGATGTTTTCAATGAAGCCGAGGTATGCCTGTTCGCTCTGATAGGAATTGATTATTCCGTCCGTGGTCAGAATCAGCCCCTGTACATCCCGTCGATCCTTCAGGCGGCAGAAGCAATGCTTGAATGCCACATCTGCGTCACTGTTGCAAAGAGAAGTTGTCAAATTGAATTGTAATTCATCGTCTTCCAGCTGTGGGAACAGGTGATTCAATAATTGCGCGTGCAGATCCCGTGTCAAAAGGCAGGCATTTCCGTCACCGAGCTTCAGAACAAAAAAGTAGGAATCTGTCAGCACTGCCGCAATGAAGGTCGCGCCGTAGGCTTTGACGGGAGATTTCACCAATGCAGCGCGGTCGCCTTCCTCCAATGCCCGATAGCGGTCATCAGTATCCAGTGGGTGATCGGCAAGGTCTGCCACTACCCGTTCATGCCAATGCTGAATGATGGAACGCTCCAATTGCGAGAGCATTTTCTCCCGCTCCCCATTTTGCGTGTAGAACGCCCGGCGAAAATCCCGATTGTTCTCCAGCGTTGCCATAAAGGTAGAAAGGACCTCTTTTCCGACCTCGCAGGCAAAACGGGAACCCGTTGCACTGCGGATATATTTCTCCCCGCCGTGCCCGTCACTGATGATGATTCCGTCGTATTTCTTCTCCTGCCAGCAGAGGGACGAATCCTGACATTCCTTTCCGGCCCGGATATGCGAAAAGCCCTGTACGGACAAACAATCCGCTTTGTTTCGTTGCATCCCGTCGTCCTCCTGTTGCCAAAATAGTCCCATCGTATCACCACTGGCTGTCGTCAATGTCAATGTCCGGGATGTCCACCACAATCGGCTGATTGTCGTCAATATTAGCGAGGGCTTCATTGACCGCCGTCTGCGGGTCTTTTCCTGCAGAGCTGGTGGTTCCGGTCTTGGAGACGGTCGCCGTTACGAATTTGATGTACTGCCGGATCTTTTCGGGATCGTCAATTGAAACCACCGCTTCCTTGGAGCCGCAGACCTCGCCAAGAATATCCTTGTTGGCGTCTTCACCGACCGCAAAAGCGACCTTGACCGCCGCCTTGAACCAATTGTTCTTACGAAGCTCACGCAGAGGCGTTTCCCAATCGTCGGTCGGCTCACCGTCGCTCAGAAGGATGATACCGGGAGCAAGATAGCCCATCGGGTTGTCACCGAGAAATGCTTTTCTTGACATTTTCTCATTGAGTGAACGCAATGCCGCGCCGAGAGAGGTCAGCCCGCCCGCGCTGATGTCGTGCCAGATGTTCATGAACTCGTCCGGCGACACCGGCTGTGGGGTAATCCAATTCACATCGTTCGAGAAGGACGCCGCCGCGACCACAATGTTGGCATTCGGCGCGCCGTCCGCCACATCCTTGATGATCTTCGGGATGTCCTTCATTGCATAATTAACCTGTCCGATCTTCGTGCCGCTCATACTGCCCGATTGATCGAACAGGTAAAAGAGTGCCATGGTTCTTGCCGCTACTTCTTCAATGTTATCGCCATCGTATCTGCTCATTTTTCTGTTACCGTCCTTTGTTGTTTTGTTTGTTATATTTTGGGGTTCTTTCTTGGGTTGTTCTTTCTTTGATTCTTTTTTCGGCTGCGTTGCATCTGCCCGCGCCAGCTCCTGCACCTTGAAAAGCGTGGCAATAATGTGCTTGCACGCGCCGTCATACTTGGAGAATGCGGGGCAATCGCAGTCGCAGACCGCCAGCTTGTTGCCCCGGAATTCCAGATGTACGGTATAAAAATCCGTCCCTGCCACCTCTGCGTCAAAGGTATGCCGGTCCCGGCTTTCCTGCAGGGAGGTGATAAAGTTCTTTTCGTAATAATCCTTTCCCTTCGCATAGGTGATCGCCTTGTCGGTCAGGGAGCGGATATACGAATCCGTGATGTTCGGATACTTCTCCATGTCAGCTCTGCGCATCCGGTGCGGATGACAACACCCGCACGGACTTATTTCCGATCTGAATTGTCGTTCCGGGAATCAGCGAAACGGTTTTGCCGGGTTCATAATTCATCATCGGCTTGCCGGGATAATTCACCGCCCAGATCTGCGTGGAATCGTTGCGCAGACCAAACGCGCCGGGCGTTTTCTTGCTCTCCATAAAAGTGCCGACCACGGTGTCCCGACTGCCATAGGAAATATGCGCCTCGGTCACGGTCTTTCCTTTTCCGGCAACGATCTCGGTGCCGCCGACTTCAATTTTCACGGGAACAGCCGCCCTCTTTCGGCATCCCGGCACGGTGCAGGAGAATATGCCGTCTGTTGCCATGGACGCAAAATTGATCTCCCCGCAGCCGGGGCAGATCACCGCATCGTCCAAGAGACGATACAGCACCCGCTTCCACGTCATTTCGCTCAAGCGCTTGGAGCCGTTTTTCAGTCCGTCCTCTGAAAATGCCTGCTGAAAGGCATCGTGCAGATATTCGGGGTAGATGGGCCACAGGTTCATCAGATTGGAGCTTGTCCCTCTCACGGGGGCGTTGGAGCGGTCGGTGTTACTACATACGAACACCGGGTGAATGGCGTACAGATCCTTTTCGATCTGTTGCGTCAGGCAGGGGTATTTACAGCAGTTCGCCCCCTCCAGCGGATGCGCGAGGAAGAACAGCTCAAACAGAATGACCGAAAGCGAGAACAGGTCGGTGTCGGTGCTCGGCTTGCTTGTCCCCAATACCACTTCGGGCGCCATATAACCGGGTGTGCCGCCAACGCCGAGGTTGTCACCGTTCGGCGCCACATTGTCATTATCACAGATCAGCACATCGCCGGTCTTTTTGTCAATGAAGAAGTTGCCCGGACTCAGATCCTGATAGCTGAGTCCCTTTCTATGTAGCGCCTGGAAGGCTTCCACCACATGGATTGCCGCCGTGATGACCGCTTCCGTGCTGGCAAAATGCTCCTTTGCCTTGATGAACTTGGTAAACTCCGCATAATTCTGCGGGCGCAGATCCATGATGTAGCCGAATCCCTTGCTGTGCGCCCCCGTGACCGCAACGGCTTTCATCCACAGGAACTGGTCGGACGGACTGCCGCTTGTCACATTGTCCACAAGGTTCTGATAAAATTTGTTGCAGTTGGGCTTGAGCGACTTCAGGTAGATCGGCAGATACCATTTCAGCGCATAGTCCTTGCCGTCATAGTCCACCTTGTAAACACTGCCTTGCCCGCCCTCGCCGATTTTCGACTTGACCGTAACCGTCCCGCCGTTGGTCAATTTGATTTTTGTGCCTGATTTGAAGTCTGACATGAGATGTGCTCCTTAACTTTCATTTTTGGGGATATCGCCGTCGGTGCAGTGGACGGTGTAGGAACCAGATTCAGAATTAGTATAAAAACAATCGTACAATCCTCGCCAACCGACTCCTTTGTCTATGGCTTTCCATTGTGCCTTAGTACCTTCATAGTTTATCGAGGTTAACTCGTTACAACCTTTGAAAACTTCATTGCCAATGCGCTCCACACAATCCGGAATTGTAATGCTAGTTAGGCGGCGACACCAACCGAACGCAAGATCTCCGATCTTCGTCACTCTGTCTGGAATCGTGATGTCAGTCAAACCGGTGCCGCGAAACGCTTCATCGCCAATGTTTTCTATGTGGTTAGGAATCGTTATACTGGTTAAAGCAGTACAATTGAAGAAAGCTCCCTTGCCGATCTTCATCACGCTATCTGAGATTGTGATGCTCATCAAGTCAGTACACCCCTCGAACGCATAATCACCGATACTCATCACGCTTTCAGGAATTGTTATGTTCGTCAAACCAGTGCAACTGGAAAACGCATATTTTCCAATGCTCGTCACACTACCATCATCTGGGATTGCGCTAGTATTGCACCCCAAAAGCAATACCCCGTCCGCTGTCTCAATTACACAGTTGTTTTGGCTATGATAGGTTGTATTCCCTCTGTCGACTTTGATAGATGCCAAATTACACTTCTCGAAAACACAAATACCAATATTCGTTACGCTATCAGGAATAACAATGGTTGCTAAGTTCTCGCAACCACGAAATGCTCCATCTCCAATATTAGTCACACCGCTTGGAATTACGACACTTACCAAACTGCTACATCCATCAAACGCATAGTCAGGAATTTCTGCACCACTTGTGATGACAACAGTTTTTAGATTTGTGTTTTCAATATATGCACCAATAGTATCACATTCCTCTGCCGGAATCGACGCAGTTTCAATCGGGCAGCCCCGAAACGCATAAATGTCAATGTCTTTGTCACTATCTGGTATTGCAACGCTCTTTAAATTACTACAGCCATAGAACGCACAACGACCGACGCTCGTCACGCTGTCCGGTATTATGATACTTGTCAAAGCAACGCAACCGCGAAATGCCTCTGCACCAATACTTGTCACACCATTCGGGATCGTAATCGCCATCAAGTTACAACAACTTTCAAATGCAGATTCGCCGATACTTGTCACACTGTCCGGTATTGTAATACTTACCAAACTGCTACAATCCCGAAATGAGCACATATCGATTTTCAACAGTCTCTTTGGCATCGTAACATTCGTTAATCTTTTGCAACCTGAGAACATCATTTTGCTGATACTCGTTACGCTATCTGGAATCGTAACATTCGCTAAATTACTACAATTTTGAAACGCAGAGTACCCAATGCTTATCACGGTATTGGGTATTGTAACGCTCGTCAAGCTACTGCAACAGGAGAACGCAGAATTGCCGATGCTCGTCACGCTGTCTGGAATATGAATTTCGCCTTTGTAATCTCTGTATTTTTCTTTTAGTTTCAAAAGCGTAGTTCCATCATACTCAAACCAATTCTTCTGACTGTCTTGCGAGTCCTGTAGAGCGAGAGTTCCATCCGTCTTTTCTTCAATTTTTTGGGGTATGTTATCGTTAGGTTTGTTCGGTTTCACCTCTGCGCTTGCCTTTATCTCTAATTGTATCCCGACGGCACTACACCACAGTTGCAAGCAGATTTCTGCCGTTGCTCCGGCAAATCCATAGTCATCATCCAAAACCTTTTTCCATCGGCTCATATCCAACGCCGATGGATTTTTACTTGCCTGCATTTCCGAAACAATTCCGCATTGCTGGATGGCAACCAATATATTTACCATCCCGCGCTTGCATTGAGGGTATAGGTCAAGGATGTATGCTTTTAGTTTTGTACCATCCGTCAGCACTTCCGGATATTGTTCTACGAGTTGTTTCAAATCAATTTGTTCCATCTTTACCTCTATACCAAATACTTCTTCTTATATTCCTTAAGATTTGTTAGATTCTTAGGTGTATTTTTTTCTTTGTCAAACATAACTGGGAATTTGATCCCCTCTGCAAGTTGTTTCAAGGTGCAGGTTTCCGATATTTCAGAAATATTTCCTATGTCCACGAACAACATTCTATCAAGTACATAAAAATCTTTGTAGTAATTTGTATGTAATCCCCCTCCAAAATCCTCAGTTAAATTCTTACCATCTACATCGTGAGCAAAAACAAACCCATCAACTAACAAACGATACTCTTTCTCATCTGATAACGCAATTCTTTTGTTAAAAATCGGGATTATAGGGATATCATCATCCGTATAGTCACAACAGCCATACCAAATACATGGCTTTGCTTTTTTTACCTGCTCTATAAACCTCGGTACATCTTTTATAACAGTAACATGTTCACCGAAATCTCTTTTTATTTTTTCAAGTTGTTCTTCGAAAAATTTTAAGTATACGAAATCGGATTCATCGTCTACGACAACTGCGTAAAAACAGGTGATAGGTCTAAACGAATCAGGGGCATACAACACGCGGATAGATGCGAAATCTGTTTTAGCCGTAGAACCATAAGAATCAAACGGATCATTGACGCTTCGGACCCCTTTCACACTTCTGAAAAACAACTTCCCATTCAACAAATCCTTTTGAAATTCGTCTTCTTTAGAAAACTTGATTAAAGCTTTAATATACTTATGCCCCATTTTCTCCTCCTCACTAGTTGTTTCAAATCAATTTGTTCCATATGAACCTCTATTTATTTCAAAGAATCAAATCCAATGCTGCTTTCGCAATGGTGCCGTCCGGCAATAGCAAGGTAAAGGTCTTATTCCCGAATTGCAGTTCCATTCCGTTGGCATAGGGAGTGACCGCCGTCAGTTTGCTGATCTTTTGGTCAAAGCCGAACTTTCTTGCCACAAAGACAATTCGCCGACCGGTGAAATACAGGATGCCTTTCGTGTATTCCGGTTCCACCACCGGTACACTCTTGGTATCCCCCGTATGGTAGGTAAAGCCCTTGAATACCCGAAAGCTTGCCCCGTCATGCCGGCTTTCGTAATGCTTTTTCTCGGTGATGATTGCGGCAACATCGACAAAATGGCAGGTTTCGCCGCTGTTCAGAATGAGTTTATCCGCCTGCAAATTCGGAAGCATCCCGGCATAAATTCTTTGCGCCGCCTGCGGTGGCAGAATCGAAACCAATACCGGCGGCTGAATCGGCGGCTCTTTGCCGAAAAGATATGAAAAAAGTCCCATGTCGTCCTCCTGCTCTGTTTGTTTGCGTACCGTCTGGCGGCAACGAACACCGGCAAGATTCCATCCACATGGGACGATTACAGCTTTGCATAGGTGAAAAATGGGAAAGCTGTTTTTTCCACCTATTACTATAATAGGTGAAAAAATACGCCCTATTTTTCATCTATTAGAGTTATTTTCGAAAAAATCAATCGTTTTTGACAGTATAATCTTGGCAATTATATTGACTTTTTGGCGTTTTACTGATATAATAAAATAGAAGTTGTGTACCTATTATAGTAATAGGTGAAAATTCAGAGCAGTTTCCCGAGACGGTTCATGATCTCATGTTTATGCAGCATAAGGCTGTGAACATGGCGGTTCAGCGTGACCGTCGGGTTCTTGTGACCGAGTATTTCCGACAGCGTTTTGACATCCATTCCGCACTCCAACGCGCGGGTGGCAAAGGTATGCCGCAGGGCATGAAACCCGCGATGCGGAACACCGATGCGACGGAGCAGCAAACTGAAACTGTATTGATAAGAGCGCACCGTTTGCACCTTGTCCTCTCCGACAACAAAGGCAGAGGAGGACTTTTTCTTTTGCTCCCGAAGAAGCGGCAACAATTGCTTCGGAATGGGGACAATACGGCGGGAGGTCGGCGTTTTCGGCGCTTCTATAAGGCAGCAGTATCTGCCGTCCTTTTTGCTGTCGTGACAACTTTTATTTACGGAAATCTCGCCTTTCACAAAATCGATGTCAGACCACCCAAGCACGAGCAGTTCCCCGATGCGCAACCCGGTGTAAAGACAAAGCACGATTCCGAACATCTTCGGACGCCTGTCGGCAAGTACCGCTGCTTCGATTTTTTTCTGCTCCTCTACCGTAAAACACTCGATCTGCTTTTCCGCCGCCTTCGGGCGTTTTACCTGATCGGCAGTATATGCCGGAAGATAGCCGAGGCGATATGCCACCTGCAGTGCGGCTTGTATCACCGTGACAATCGCATTCACCGTATTGGCAGACAGCCCGCCACCGGTCCGAAGATTGCCATGCGCGGAAAGTTCCGTTACCATCTGTTGCAGCGTCAGCGGCGTGACCTCCGACATCCCCAATTCCCCGATACGCGGTATCAAATGATGTGTCACGACCTCGGAATAACGAGTATAAGTTTTCTCTTTTGCCGTCGGTTTCACATAATTTTCAAGCCATACCGGTAACCATTCCTTGACCTTCATTTTTCAAAAATCCCCTCTCTAATAAAAAATGCCGCATAACCGTGCGGCATAAATAAAATGATTTTCCGGCGATAGAACAACATTCTTAATAAACATTATACCATTTTTTGCAAAGAAAAGCAATACACAGTTATCCTACCGCACTTATAAGTTGGTTCTATTCAAAGTCCGTTTCTAACAATCCTTCAAAACACTTCTTTTCACCATTATCAAAATCAAAATAATCGGCAATCTGCTCTGCTTTTAGTGAAGTAATGTTTACATACAGCTTGGTTTTCTCCACTTTTCTCTCGACCAGTGCAAGTGTTCCGTCCTCCTGCTGTTCCCATACGGTCTCCGTTTGCAGGACTGTTTCTGAATACAGAGTCGATGTGTGCAACAACCGATAAAACTGCTTGAAGTCCTCACTTCGCGCATCGTCAAATACAAAATCCTGACCGATCAAATTGCGTTCTACAAGATATGCGACCACCGCCAGTTGACGGTCAATACAGGTTCCGGTTGTATCGCACAGATCATACACATACTCCGATTTCAACCGCTCGATTTCATCGTAATATTCACTTTCGGCAACGGATACCAATTGATACAGGGAGCGCTCTGAATCCGCTTCTTCTTTTGATACATAACTATACACGCCTCCGAACACCAATCCGACAGCGCATATCAAAAGAACCACAACAACCGCAACCCATCCTCCGGCGGCAATGGCGGCAACAATTCCTTTTACTGCCGCTACAGTTGCTTTCACTGCCGCAACAATCGCCTTCGCCACTACTTTTGCGAATTTTACGGTCGCCTTGACAGCCGCTTTTACCGTCTGTATTGCCCTTCGTGTACCTTTTGCCGTTGCTTTTGTCGCCTTCACAGTTCCCTTGACCGCATTCCTTGAAGTCTGTAATGCTTTTCTTGTCCGGGCAGTCAATCGTTTCACTTTTACCGACTTGACCTTCATTTTGCGATTCCTGAAATTCCGGATATTCTTCCCCGTCTGCCGCATTCCCCATCTTCCGAAACGGTCTGCTCCGTAAATGGCGGCTCTTGCGGCGGTTCTCCCGGTGTTCTGCACCTGATTGCCGGCGTATTCATTCTCGCTCCGGCTGTCGGACTGTGCCGCCTCGCCCGCCTGCCGCTGTGCCTCCCCTGCTCCCCTGCCGGTCACTTTCACGGTTCGGTCAAGCGTCCGAACCGTCCCGCACAAGGCATCCCTTGTCTTGATTTTCACGGTTTTCTCCTTTTTCAAAAGTGCCATAGCGGTGTTACCTCCCCGCTATGGCACTGCTTTTATTCGCCCGGCTTTGTGGTGCAAAGCCGATACAACTCCGTCCCCTTCTTCATCCTGTTGACGAACGGCACCAATGCGCCGCCGATTTTGACAAGCCCGTGTCCGGCTTCGGCATTGGTGATATACGACATCTGCGCGTCCGAAATACCCATCAGCGCCGCAAGCTCCGCTCTGTCGGTTGCCGCCTGATTGAGCATGACCACCAATTCGGAATTGGCAAGCATGGTTCTCGCTGTGTGCGACTGGAGCATATCCTCCACATTCTGCGTGATACCTGTGATAAATGCCCCGTACTTACGGGCACGCTTCCAGAGCGCAAACAGGAAGTTGGCGGCATACTCGTGACGGAACAGCAGATAGATCTCGTCAAGGAAAACATAGCTCTTTCGCCCATTCTCCCGATTCGCCGTAATCCGGTTCAGGATGCTGTCCAGCACCACCAACATCCCGATTGGCATCAGTGTTTTGCCGAGGTCGTGGATGTCGTAGCAAAGAAAGCGGTTTTGCGTGTCCACATTCGTCTCCTTTGCAAAGGTGTTGAGCGTGCCGTTGATAAACAGTTCTATCGAAAGTGCCACACTCTGCGCCTCCGGTTCCGGCTGGGCTTTGAGAACTTCATAGAAGTCTTTCAGCGTTGGGACTTTTCCTGTGCATCCGCTGTAAAGATACTCCCTGTACACGCTTGCGGTGCAACGGTCAATGACAGACTTCTGCCCCGCCGTCAGCTTCCCCGCCGCTTCTTCACAGAGGGAGCAGAGAAATTCGGATTTCAGCGTCACCGGATTGGCTTCATCCCCATAGGAACGGCTCATATCCAACGCGTTGATATGGTGCGGGCTTGCGGCGGAAACGGTGATTGTTTCCCCGCCGAGAGCATCGCAGATTTTTCCGTACTCCCGCTCCGGGTCAATGATGAGAATATCTGCGTTCGGATCGGACAGATACAGGCTGATCGCCTCCTGCTTGGCAAGCAGGGATTTGCCCGAACCGGAGACACCGCAGATAAAGGCGTTTCCGTTTTGCAGTTCCGTGCGGTTGACCGTCATCAGATTCTTGCTGATGGCGTTGTTGGCAAAATAAATCCCGTTCCTGTGGCAGATTTCCTGTACCCGGAACGGCATGAACACCGCAAGCGCTTCGGTCGTCAGGGTTCTGCGGATGGAGAGTTTCGGAACACCGTAAGGCAGAACGGTATTCAGTCCTTCCAACTGCTGCCACCGCAGGACATTCATCGAGCAGAGGTGTTTCCTCGCGCATTGACGGATGGACTCGGTGTCGGCATCCAACTGTTCCTTGCTTTCCGCCGTATGGCAAAGCGTCATCAGGGACGGAATCATGCGCTGATCCCTTGACACCAGATCGTCAAGGAACTCCCGGCTTTCCGCTCTCTGCTTCTCCATGTCATACGGCACATCGGCGGAGAAATTCTGATTGCGGTTCTGCTTTCTCTGCCAGTTGCTGATATTCGTCTCCACGGCAAGCAACTTCCCCTCTCCCTGCCGGATGGCTTCATCGGTCGGAATCGGGTTGCAGTCGATGGAGAACATCAGCCCCCGGTCGATGTCGGTCAGCTCGGCAAGGAAGCTGTCCTTGATAAAATTCGCATAGTCCCGCAGGTACAGCACCCGACCGTATCTGCCGTCGATTTTGAAATAGTCCGAACGGAACTCCATGCTGTCCGGAGCGATGGCATCCTTGAAGGTGTACCCGCGCCTGCCGTAGCGCTCCGGCTCATAGAGAAAATTGTCCTCCGCGCCGTAGTGGTAGAAATCGAACAGGACGCGCAGCTTCTCGGCAGCATCCAACGGCTCCAGGCGGGAGCCAAGCGACAGAAAGAGCGCCGCGAACTCACTTTCCACACGGTTGAAATAGCTCTTTGCCTCACCGTAATTTGGCTTCTGCACCGTGACGGTCAGATATTTCTCCTGCGTGATGCCGCTGGACTGCTCTGCGTTTTCGGTCAGCATCCGGTTGTATTCATCGCGGTAACGGTCCAGACGGTCGCCACGGAGCGGGAGCAGGTTTTGCTTTTCAAACCGGCTTTGGCTCTGTCTGCGGTTGCAGACCGTGATCTTCGTCATTGCCCCTGCGTCAAAGGAATTGAGGATGGCGGAATATCCGAGAAACAGCTCCTCCTTGCGTTCCCGTGAAGCGGTGGCGTAGTTGATGTCGGAGAACCGGAAGGTTTTCGACCAAAGCCCCCGCCCGACCAATGCGATTCCGTCCTCATAAAAATCCTGCACCGGAATCGCCTCCTCGACGGTTGTCGGAACGGCATCCGGTTCGATGGTTTGTTTTGTCTTGAAAAGCCCCATTTTCAAACTTCTCCCTCCTGTTTTTTGTGGTCGCCACGGTACAGAAGTTTCCGTGGCATCCGAACCTCCGAGCGAATCCATGCGGCAATCAGCCTTTCCGCCGTCATGCCCTGATAGCGGACGAACCCGAACGCCGCAAACGGCACTGCCGCCAGCATACAGAGCCAGGACAGAACCTCCGTCCCCAAAAAGGAACGGCAACCGAAGTACACCCCGACCGCCGCTCCGCAGGCAAGAAGTGCGAACAGAAACTGCCGCACCGATAACCCGAAAAAGATTGTTTCGTTGTAGTCTTTGATTTCCCGATTGATTTTGACTTCCATTATTTCTCCATAAGGCAAAGAAAAAACGCCATCGGATAGATGACGTTTTTTCTCGTTTATTTTGTTTGCTTCAGTTGTTCGTCAATGTCCCGGCCACCGTACATCACGCGGATGATCCGAACCGTATGCGTAGCTTCATCTGGCTGATAAAAAATCAGATAGTTTTTCAGCCGCAGCACCCGGATTCCCTGCCCCTTCCACGGCTCTGCATCATACAGATGAAACCGATACGGCATGGTCTCAAGGGAACGAATTGCAGCGGTCAGATTCCGATACAGGTCAGAAGCAATTCCCGGTTCCAATAATACGCCGGAAATATAAGCAAGGATTCCCTTCAGGTCTTTTTTTGCCGTTTCCGTGTATCGGATTTCCCACGGCTTTGCTTCTTCCGTCATATGCCTAAATCCCGCCGCAGCTCCGCCTCGACCGCTTCCGCAGAAAACGTGCGTCCTTCCTCGATGTCTTTCATGCCCTTTCCCATTTCGACATCAAACTGTTCTTTGGTCAGCGAGCCGAACGCAAGCGGTTTTTCAGCCGGCAGTCTCACCTCAAACGGAATCCCGCGCTGAATGACAACCTGCCGCAAAAACATACCAACTGCACTTGACATGGGAATGCCAAGCTGCGAGAGAATCACCTCCGCTTGCTCCTTCACATCGGAATCCACACGTGTAAAGACATTTGCCACTCTTGCCATTCCAATCACTCCTTTTCAATCTCTTTATTCATAGTATAACACATTTGATTGCAGATTGCAAGCAGTTTGCAATATTTTAATTTAGAATTTTTTGTTACACCCCCATCATGTTCTTAACCACCTGATCCGACAGTTTGATTGTCCCTGTCAGCACCAGCATATTGAATACGATCTCCCCGACATAAGTCCAGACCTGATTGACGGCGGACGCATTCGGGTTGACCGACGGTGCGCTTGACACGAACAGCGAATAGATGATGCAGGCAAGCACGATGATTGCGCCCTCCAGACAGACGGCAATATACGAGCGGATGAAGCTCTTGCCGACCTGCCCCGTCTCCTCACTTGCAAAAGTCGCAAGCGGCAGAGGAGAAATAGCGACATACATATACAATTTGAAAAAGCGCCCGTATACGGTCAGAATCATGACAAAGGACAGTACCGTAATGAGCAGACTACCGATCAGCGTGACCGCCCACAGCGGGATGCTCTCCCAAAAGCCGCAGTCCTTGATGGTCTGCACCATGCTGTCCGGCAGATAAATATTGCCTTGCCCGCCGATACCGGATGCTGTCATGATCTTTCCGATCACGCCCTGAACAATCCGGAAGATTGCCATCATCAGGTCCAGTCCCCAGGTGATGGCGGCTTTCGCAAGGACGAACCGCAAAAAGAGCTTGATTGCCTGCTCCAGTCGCTTCACCTCTGAAAAGGAATTGTAATGCTTCATGATGCCCATCAGGAAGAACAGGACCAGAAGCGCATACCCAACCGCTTTGAGCGTCCCGTTGATATTCACCATGACATTCCACACCGCCCCGCCCTTAAACGATTCCGGCGACTCCGTCAGAAGCCGCCAGATCTCATTCAGCTTGTCGTTCCAGGTGCCGAGGGCGTTTTGGATGTTTTCTGCGATCCAGTTGTTAGACATCCTGCCGCCTCCGCATCATCCGCCGGTAATCAGGGACAGAATTTCTTTTGCAAAGGTAATGATGACGCCGCCCGCGAGTGTCAGAAAGCCGTTTGCTCTCTGCGACGGGTCATGGCTTTTGAGTGAAAGCCCAATCTGCACGATGGCAAATCCGAGCATGATCATCCCGACCGCCCGCACAAGACCGAACAGGAAATCCGAGAGGTTGTTGACCACTTCAATCGGATCATCCTCCGCCGCAAAGCAGGTCAGCGCAAGTGCCGACACCATGACCGCCGCAAGCACAAGGAACACCCAAAGTTTCAGGGCTTTCCGTGCACCACGCGGCATCCGTCGTTTGTTTTTCTTCATTCCGTTTTTCCTCCCTTCAAAAATGCACATAAATTCGCCGTTTCATTCTCGTCATACGCCGCAAGGTTGGGGTAAAACTCGCCGATGATCTCCTCCATACGGGGAAGCTCTGCCGCCCTCACGCCGTAGTCCTCCGCACGCACCAACACAATCTCCGGCGCGTCATCCCGTCTGCCATGCACATACGCCTCCGCGCCGCCGTCCCGCCCTTCGGCAATCTTCGGGTGGCTCAGAATGTCGTACTTCAGATCGTACACCGGGCTTTCCCCTCGGATAAACGCAATGGCATAGCGGTTGTCGAGCATCCGCACCTCATCCGGCGTCAGCAGTTCCCGCCCCGCCACCTGAAAGTTCGTAGAGAAGTTCCCGCGCAGACCGTCGGTCCTGCCGTAGGAATTGGTGTCAATCGTCTCCCTGCCGAGCAGCTTGGAAACATACTCGTGTGTGGACTGCTCGTTTCCGCCGAGATAGACAAACTCGTCGCAGTTGCCGACAATGGATTCCCATTGCTTTTCAAACAGGGCTTTCAACTGTGCCATGTTCTGGAGAATGATGCTGACGCTGATCCCTCTGGAACGCATAACCGAGAGAATCTTATCAAAGTCATCCGGCAAAGAAATGTTTGCAAATTCGTCCATCAGGAAATGCACCGGAACCGGCAGACTTCCGCCATGCCTGGTGTCCGCCGAAGAAAACAACGCCTGAAACAACTGCGTATAGAGAATCGACACCAGAAAATTGAAGCTGGTATCGTTATCCGGCAGAATGGCAAACAGAGCGGTCTTTTCCTCCCCGATGCGGGACAGATCCAGTTCATCGTATTCCGTCATGGCGGCAAGACTGTCAAGGTTGAATTTCTCCAGTCTCGCCGCCAGCGTGATCTGTACCGATTTCAGCGTTTTGGCAGAGCCGGAGCGGTACGCCTTGTAATACTTCACGGCGATGTGGTAGGGGTTCTTGCTCTCCAGTTCGGCAAATAACTCATCAAGCGTGCTTGGCATGGCATTGGCGTTCTCCTCGTCGGGAATGTCCCCCGCGCGCAACAGTTCCATGACCATGCCGAAGTTCTGCTCGTATTTGGGAGCTTCGTACCAAAGGTAATACATCAGCGCCAGCAGGAGCATGGATGCCGCCGTGTCCCAGAACGGATCGTTTGTCTGGCTTCCCTTCGGCGTCGTTGCCTTGAACAGATTCGTAACCAGGCGTTGGACATCATTGTCGCTTTGCAGGTAGACGAACGGGTTATAGCCGTGCGACCTCCGCATATGGAGGAGATCCAGCACCCGCACCTTGTATCCCGCGCCCTCCAACAGGTATCCGGTATCCCTGAGCAGTTCCCCTTTGGGGTCTGTCACCACAAAAGAGGTATTCGCCTGCATCAGGTTCGGCTTTGCGTAAAAGCGGGTCTTGCCTGCGCCCGAACCGCCGACCACAAGGGTGTTGAGGTTTCGGCGGTGGCTGTGGGTGTCGTACCCGATGGCGATGTGTTGTGTCAGAATCTTGTTGCTCTCCGGTGGTTCCTGCCGGTACTTCCGGTCAATGTCCGCAATCTTCCCCCAATGGGCGGAACCGTGTTCCTCCCGCCTGCGGTAGTTCGGCTTGGTATAATGACAAATGAGAAGCACCAGACCGTACACGGCAAGCAGGATCAATGCGGTCGGAATCGACGCCCCGCAGAACGACAGCCGGAAGGGATGCGACAGAGCATCCCCCAGCTTCGGAATCATCTGCGGCAGTCCCCCGCCGAGGCACGGGGCGATCAGGAGCGAGAACCACAGAACCGCCGCACCGATGGCAAGGAACACCGCCGTTCCTGTTTTCCGTTCTTCCGTGTTTCTCATCGTGCATCCCTGTCCCGCTTCTTCTTTCCGGTCGGTGCGTCGATAACGCGGAGCAAGAGGTCGCTGACATCGTAGGGGCATCGGTCACTTTCAATCAGGTCATTCCTGCGGTCGTTGAGAGCTTCAATCAGCACCCGCTTTTCGTAATCGTTCAGTTCCAGAATTGTGGTTTCCTCCTTCACCTTGCGTTCCTCCCCTGTTTTTCCGCCTGCGGCTGTTTCTTCTCCTGCCCGCGTCCGAGCGAATCGAGCATCCGGGCAGTCATTTCCCTGACAGCCCCCTGCACCTGCTTCAACTTGTCGCGCACCTCCTCGCTGTCCATCTCGCGCAGGTTGGACGGGACGCTTTCAATGGCAACCAGATCACCGGGGATGTCAAACCGGTTCGCCAATGCGCAGGCAATGCTCCTTGCGGCAAAGGCGGCGTTCTGCGGACGGTAGCTCTCGCCCTCGGTTCTTGCCAGTTCCGCGTGTGCCGCCGCTTGCGTGAGCGAGGTGAACATTTCCTCGTTACTCATGCCGGGCTTTGCATACACACACTTTTCCTGCGGGTCGAAATACGCGCCGCTCTCCGCATGTTCGGGGTAGTCGTCCGCAACATAAATGGTCACGGGGCAGGCATGGATAACCGCTTTCATCAGTTCCCGCTGACTGCGCTCCGATTTCGGCTCTGGGATCAGTTTAACGCCGTCCACCGCCGCAACATCGAACACCGACTTGACATCATAGCCCCGATGCTTCTGCCCGTCCTTTCCGGTATAGTCCTTCGGGGTCAGGATCATCACGCCATGACTGCCCTTTTTGACGGTTCCGCCCTCCTTTGCCCATGCGTCAAAATCCTTCAGTTGGGTTGCCTGCGGGTTCTGGGCAAAGATCAGCAGTTGGTTATTCGGCGAATAGCGGTCAAAGCGGCTGACCACGCCGAGAAATGCGCCATAGCGTTTGGCATCCGCCACGGCGTCCAGTGCGGCGTCCTCAATCATCGAAAGGCACTTCTGCTTGCGCTCGGCAAAGCTGTTCTGCGTGTGTTCCGTTTCTGCCGTGCGCTTCTCCTTCATTTGTTCCGCTCCTTTTTTCGGGAGCAGGGTTTCCAGATCACTCATACGATTCTCCTCATCTTTCTTTCGGTTTTACGGGGACTGCTTTGGTTGCGTCGGGAATGGGAATCTCCGCCGTTTTCTGCTCCGCTCTCGCCGTGCGCTTGCGCTCCTCCATCTGTCGGATTTTCTTTTTCACGGACGGGCGGAATTCAGGTTCTCCGTTTTCTCGGTGTGAAGGCACAGACGGCTCGGCTTCGGATTTTGGCTCGGACGGAACACCGTCCATCCTCTCCGGGGAAACCTCCGTCCGAGCCGCCGTATGGTTTTCGGGTTCTGCCTTCTCCCCGTTTGTCGGCTTTTTCTCCAGTTCGTCCAGTACGCGATCCTCATAGCTTTTTTCGGGTGTCTCCTGTTCGGGTTCGGCAGGTTTGTCTCCGTCTGCCGTTTTTTCCGTTTCCGCCTGTTCGCGCTCGGCTTTTTCCTTGACGACATCGGCGCGGATGGAGGCGCTGTCCACACGCACGAGCTTGAACCGCTCGACGATGCGGGCGATCTTGCTGTCGTCCTCGGCTCTGACCAGGACATCGAACACGCCGTCGCTCCTTTCCTTTTCTTTCAGGATCGTATACAGGACGCCGTACTGGTTTGCGACCTCCTTAAATTTGGTCAGGTCCTTTGCGTCAAAGGTATAGACCTTGAGTGCCTTGCCGTTACGGAGCATATTGGTCAGTCGCTCCGCACCTTTTGTTTTCTTCTGCTGTCTGGCGATGGAATAGACCAGCGCCCCCAGTTGGACAGCTCCTTTGCCGGAAAGTCTTACGACATACTCCGTCCCTTCCAGCACCATTCTTACCACCTGATCGGCGGCTTCACCGGATGTGTTCATCCTTTTCCTCCTGTTCCTGTTCTTGTTCTTCCTGCTTGATACTGTTGGTTCTTGCCCGCTCGTCCACTTCTTCAATCCGGTCAACCAATGCCTCCGCTGCATCGCTTCGTTCGGCGATGTCACGGCATAGCACCATTTCGCGGCGGAGGGTGCGGATACGCTCGGACAGTCCAGAAATCTCTGCCCGAATGGGGTTCATGGCTTCGGTATCGTGCATCCGGCGCAGACGGTTGCGCAGTTTCCCGCGTGTCATCAGGAGCGTTTCAAACTCGGTTGAGATGCGCTCCGTAAAATCGTGGAGATCCCCTGCGGTTTCAATCCGATTCCGTCCGAGCAGGTCTGCCTCTGCGGAATACTGCTTCATCCGCTTTGCCGCCTCCCGCAGTTCCGCATTGTCCTCCTCCCGTTTCGGATAGGTCTTCGGCAACTCGCCGAGGAGATAGCAGAAGTGCAGATAGAGCGCGTAAAGTCCTCTCGGCTTCTCGTGCGTCGGTTTGTGATACGGCTGAAAAAACGGGCGGGGCTTTGACCAGTTTTCCTCCAGCCTTGCCCGCACATCTTCCACGGTGTAGCCCTCTCCGAGACGATCCAGACGGAAGAATTTGCCCGCGCCGTCCGGTCGGATGCGGAGATACTTTCCTCTCCATTCCAGTGTATATCCCCGGCTTTGAAGGTCATCGGCAAAATACCGCCACACCGTATTGCGGGCAATGGCTTCGTCCATGTCTTTTTTGATCTGCGACCGCCAGGTGAACAGACCGTTTTCCTCGCGGTGCCGGTTCCCGATCTCCCGATTGGTCTGCCCTGCGGGATGCGCAATGACTGACAGCCCGTATTCCCGACAGAGTGCGTCCGACACCTCCCGTAAATTCCGGTTGAGCGCCTTGCCGCTGTAATACTTCTTACCATCCGCAAACGACACGCTGTTGAGGCAGAAGTGGTTGTGGACGGTTCCGGTGTTCATATGCGTAGACACCATCACCTCAAACCGCTCTCCCCACATCCGCTTTGCAAGTTCTACGCCGATCTTGTGTGCGGTCATGCCGTCCACCTCGCCGCGCTTGAAGCTCTGGTTGGCGTGGAAGCAGACGATCCCGCCGACCTTCCCGCCGTGATTGACTTTTGTGCGCAAAAACTGCCGTGCGGCAATCTCCGGTTTCATGTCGCAAAGGATTCCCGTCACAAGTAGCTGCTGCTCGGTTTTCATTTCATCGGCACTGTATTGCAAAACCCGATTCACCGCGTGAAAGGACGCAACCGCCGGAAACTGTCCCGTATCGGTTTTGTCCCGATTGGCGATATACTTCATAACGGTTGCAACATTGTCCCCGTGGACTGCCCAGATGCTCGTTACCGCCATGTTTTGCGTCTCCCCTCCCAATCTCCGAACGACCGCCCGAATACGGCATCCATCCGGTTGACCTGCTCTTTGATGCTCCGGAGCGACACTTCATCCACAAAGCCGAGCGCCCGCGCTTTGACAAGCAGCTGATCCACATTGCTCCCGATCCGCCGCAGTTCCCGCAGGATTCCCGGATAGTCTGCCGGAAGGTTTTCGCAGAGCTTGGCACCGCGCGTTGCCCTGCGGATAAACTCTTCCCGCGAATACGGAGTGCGGGACACCAATTCACAAAGTGCGGCATAATCGGCATCATTATAGCGGACTTTTACTTCATGCCTTTTGGACTGCTCCTGTTTTCTTCTTTTTCTCATTCTGCTGACTGTGCACTGCGGGCGGGGGGCTTGGGGGAATTTCCACCAACGAGGCGAATTATGGGGACATAATTCATTGCTCGTTAAGAAAGAAAGACACCTGCCCGACCACCCGGAGAAAAGAAAAATCACCGCCGATCTTGCGGTGATTTTTCTTCAGCGCACCTCCTCTCCCCGGCGTTCCGCAATCGGGACAGCCGCAGGTTTTGACCCAAAACCTCTATCTTCCATCGTAGTTTCTCCTCTCCAAGTCAATCTTTCTTTGCAATTTCAACCGCAGATAATCGTTGTAATCCTTTCCGGCAGGCGGCAGATGCGTCCGGACGGTCTTGACGGATTCTCCGAGTGCCGCACAGATTCCGACTGCCGCCGCCCGTCCGGTGCTGTCGTTATCCAGACAAAGATCCACCTGCATGACATCCGGATACCTCACCAAAAAGTGCGACAACGCCATCGGAACCTTTGCCTGCCGGATGTCCTCCGGTGGCTTGTACACGCCGGACAGGGAAAGCAGATGCTCCCGCCTGTACTCGTTTCCCGCCTGCTTCATCAGCGTGGCGAAGGAAAGCAGATCAATGGCACTCTCAAACACCCATACCTTCCGGCAAGGAATCTCTGCCTCCAGACAAAAGCCGAATCTGCGGTCACTTCCTGCAACATCCCGCTTGACGGCGGTTCCGTCCGTCGCTCTTGCCGAGCATTGACGGGGCTTTCCCTTCTCGTCAAAGCCGTAAAACAGGGCGAATCCGTGGTCTTTCTCCTCGGCAATCCGCCCCTCGGCAATCATGCAGTCCACGATTTCCGCATCCAGTCCCCGCCCTGTGAGATACCGCCTGACACGGTCGCAACTGTCATTGTGCGGCAGTTGCATCAGCCGTTTTTCCGGCGGTGGCGGTGCGGCTCTCGGCGGCGGCAGCACGGCGCAGGTTGTCCCTGCAAGGATTTCCACCGCATCCGGCAGGCGCATCCCGCGCACGCGAATGAGGTAATCCAGTGCCGTATGCCCGCCGATGCCATGCGACCACCAGAACCATTTGCCACGGGAAATTTTCAGGCTGTCGTGCGTGCGGGTGCAATAAACGCCGTTCCCGCACTTGACCAACTCCTGCGGCTCCCGCTCGTGCAGATAGGAGTAGAGGTCAATCCGCCGTGCCGCTTCAATCGCTTCCGGGGTGGCATAGTTCATCCCGACACCCCGTTTTATCGTGCGTCCCGACTTCGGCGATCCCGAAGCCGCTCGTCCTCACGCGCTTCAAATTCCACGCCGGCAAAGTTGTCCGCATCCAGAAGATACTCGGAAGCCCGCCATCGGTCGGACACGATCTGCTCCGCCTCCCCGGCACTCTCCGCTTCCACATCCACATCCATCACCAGCGTTTCCACAATCCGAACCTTGTAATGTTTCATGTCATTCCTCCTTTTGAGCATCAAAAAAGCGGCATGAATTGCTTCATACCGCCAGATTGCGTTGCTATTCTTACCGTTCGTCCCGGTCATTTCGCTTTTTTGACCGTTCCCGCTTTAACAGCTTTTGATAAGCATAATCCAAAATTTTTGTCTTTCTCTCGGAAAGCATAGTCTTGTAGAACTCCCGTTGCAGATCGGTCAGATAGGGTGTTTTGTCAACCATATCGCACAGGGCTTTCAGATCCATCCTCGGCACGATCCGCTTCAGCGCAGCGTTGCAATCCGCATTTTCCAACGAAGAAAGAAAATTGAAATAATTGATTTTCTGACCGCCGATTTTGATTCCGGAAAGCGGCACCTGATAAATACGCGCGTCCCGATTTTCCCGATTTTCCAAAACCGAACGCATAATATCCGGGTCAGCCTGCGGATAAAGGCAGCTACCGTTGTCATAAACCGGAGCCAGCGTCATCGTATCATTCACCGAATCGTAAAGGAATCCCCAGTTCCCGTTGTGTCTGTCCCAGTTTCCTGTCAACGCATCTGCAACGAAAGTGTCCCAAAAACGGTCTTTCAGAATTTCCGAATCAATTGCGCGCTGTTCCTCCATTGCCTGTTCAATATCTGCCAATTCTGTTCCGTATCCGTTGTGTGCAGAATCTATGATGGTGTTTTTCAGAGATGCAAAATCCTGCAGTACAACACCCGGTGATGTGAAATCCCGACAGGCAACCACGATTTTGGTCTTTCCCTGCACTTCATAGGTTCCGAGTAAGGTTTCCTGCACCGGTATACCGAGCAATTCAAAAATATGACTTCCAAGATATTCCGAAAAACAACTGTTCGTATAGCTCATGTCCTTATTGATAGACGGGGTTGGCGGAAATTTCAGCATATACTGCTTTCCGTCCAAAACAACCGACAGCTTACTTCCGTTTGCGCCCGCATAGCATTTCTGTCTGTGCGGCAGGTTGGTAAAATCCATAGACACTCCTTTCTTACATCCTCAAATACTGTTTTCGTAAATAATCTGCCTGCTCGTGCGTAATTTCCTGATCCACCTCAGCAGAGTTGATACTGGCATTCAGATCACACCAATAAACATCCCACATATAATCTTTTTTTCCGCTGTCAACAATCTTCCACGAGGCTTGCATATCCCGCAGAGATTTTTGCAGATACGGGGGCAATCCGCACTCCAGATAGCTCCGGTTCGTCGGTTTCCCTGCCGTATAATCCGTTTTGGAATCCAACTTCATCAAATCTTCCATCGAACAGTTCAGGGCTTTCGACAACTGATAAAGCGTTTTCGCCGAACAGTTCCCCAATTCGCTTTTTCCGGAGCAAATATCAATAACCGTTGTTTTCGGTACACCGCTGATTTGCGACAACCTGTATTTTGTCATGTTCCGCTGATCCAGCATCGTTTGCAGATTCATATCATTCCCTCCCTTTTACCAATCTTCTCTCTTACTTATATTATATCGGTTATCCGACCTATTGTCAAGAGAAAAAATGAAAAAAGAAAGATTTACCGCTCTAAGAATTCTCTTTCCCTATCCTGTTCCGTCTCCTCCTGCGGCGTCTCCCCGTCTGCGATCTCATTCTCCCGCTGATCCATATTCAGTTCGGCGTTCAGTTCGTCCAGACGGCGGGATTTTTCAGTCAGTTCCGCTTCGTCCGGAAACGGCTTTGCAAGCTGCGCCTTCGCATTTTCCACCTGCTCGAGGAGTCCCGCAAGCTCGCTTTGCGTCAGGGCAATGCGCTTCCCGATTCCGCCGAGGCAGTTGTCAATCCGCTGGATGATCCCGCCGGCGTCCTTGCCGAGTTGTGCGGTATGCGTCAGTTGCCCCCTGCAGCGAATGAAAAACTCCCTTGCAACGGTATCGAAGCCGATCTCCATCTCCATTCCCCGGTAGGTTCCCAAATACTTGGGTTCGGGATTGGTCATGCTCCCGGTAACGGCAAGAATCTGTTCGCCTGCGTCCTTCCGCTCGGTATAAACCGTGCCCCGGATCGTCATCGGAGAGAAGCCGTTCTCCGTCTGTTCGGTGTGTTCGGCTACTGTCCCAAGGTCTGTTTCCAGTGCCGCAAGGTAGGTTTCCGCCTCTGCAATCTTCTTCGGGTAGGTCAGGCGCAGATCGTCCTCCAACTCATATCTGACCGACAGATGCGACGCCTTCCGCAGCCGCAGCTTGGCAACATCGGCGTCAAGCTGCATCTTCTCTATGATCTTCGGATTCCCCGATGCAATGGCTTTCAGTTCTGCATAGGACAATACGGTTTCGTCCACATCCTCGGCGGAGCGCACGGGAGATTTGCTTGTCATGATCTGACCGGTGAACCGCTGCTTGCTCTCCATCAGCTGGTACATATATGCGTCAAAAGTTCCCTCGGCGATATAGCGGTAAATATCCACCTCCGGATTGAGATTCCCCTGCCGCACGATACGCCCTGCACGCTGTTCCAGATCGCTCGGTCGCCAGGGGCAATCGAGGTCATGGAGCGCAATGAGACGGGTCTGGCAGTTGGTTCCCGCACCCATTTTGAAGGTGGAACCCATCAGCACCCGCACCTGTCCGGCACGGACTTTGGCGAACAGTTCCTTTTTCTTGGCGTCGGTATCCGCCGTGTGGATGAAAGCGATTTCTTCGGGCGGGATGCCCCTGGCAATCAGCTTTTCGCGGATGTCGTCATAAACATTGAATTTGCCGTCCCCTTTCGGAATCGACAGGTCACAGAAAATCATCTGTGCCGAACGCTTTTCCGCCGTCCGCTTCCAGATGGCATAGACATTCCGCACACAGGCATTGACCTTGCTTTCCGGTTCATCCGGCAGCATCGGGTTGATCAGTCGTTGGTCAAGCGCCGCCTTTCTGCCGTCGTTGGTAATGAGCAGCATATTGTCCCTGTCACTGGAAACCAATCCTGCATGGATCTTCTCGGCACGCTCCGCAAAGGACTGCACCAACTGCTTCTGTATCTCGGATGCGGGGACTTTGACAATGTGGTAATTGGCTTTCGGGACGGGCAGATTCAGCATATCCGCCGTCTGAATATCCGCCACCTGCCGGAACATCGCCATCATTTCGGGGATATTCGAGAACTTGGCAAAGCGGGTCTTGGCGCGATAGCCGGAGCCGTCCGGTGCCAGTTCGATTGCCGTCACCGTCTCTCCGTAGGTCGATGCCCATGCGTCAAAATGCACCATATCCTGCTGTCGGAGCGCGTCATACTGGAGGTAACGCTGCATGGTATAAAGTTCCACCATCGAGTTGGAAATCGGGGTACCCGTGGCGAATACCACACCCTTACCGCCTGTAATCTCATCGAGATACCGGCATTTGAGAAAGAGGTCGGAGGACTTCTGCGCTTCGGTCTGTGAGATACCTGCGACATTGCGCATTTTGGTATACAGAAACAGATTTTTGTAAAAATGCGCCTCGTCCACAAACAGGCGGTCAACGCCGAGTTCCTCAAAGCAGATGACATCGTCTTTTCTCGTCTGGTCGTTGAGCTTCTTGAGTTTCGCTTCCAGTTGCTTGCGGCTTTTCATCAGCTGCTTGACCGTCATGCGCTCGCCCCGCTGAGATTTCAGCGAATCAATTGCCGCTGTCAGTTCGTCGATCTGCTCTCCAAGGGTCTGTGCCTGCCGGATCAGCGAGATCGGAATCTTCTCAAACTGGCTGTGCCCGATGATGATGGCGTCATAATCTCCCGTTGCGATACGGGAACAGAATTTCTTCCGGTTGCGTGTCTCAAAATCCTTTTTCGTTGCCACGAGCAGATTGGCGGCGGGATAGAGTTGCAGATATTCGCTTGCCCATTGCTCAATGAGGTGGTTCGGCACCACAATCATGGATTTGTTGCAGAGTCCGAGCCGCTTGCTCTCCTGTGCCGCCGCAACCATCGTGAAAGTCTTGCCTGCGCCAACCACATGGGCAAGGAGCGAATTGCCGCCGTAAAGGATTCTTGCGACTGCGTCCCTCTGGTGCTTGCGGAGTGTGATTTCGGGGTTCATGCCATAGAAGCGGATATGGTCGCCGTTGTAGGTTCGGGGGCGGATGCTGTTGAACTTCTCATTGTAGAGCCGCGTCAGCTCCTCCCGCCGTTCGGGATCCTTCCAGATCCACTCTGCAAACGCCCGCTTGATTTCCTCCTGTTTCCCCTGTGCGACGGTCGTTTCCTTCTTGTTCAGCACCGCCTTTTTGTCGCCGTCCGCATCCTCCACATAGTCAAAGACCCGGACATCCTTGAGATTCAGCGTGTCCTCAATGATCTCATAGGCATTGATCCGGGAGGTGCCGTAGGTGCTGTTGGCACGGACATTGTTCCGGTCATCGTTTTTACAGGAGATGCACCATTGCGCCGTTGCCGCAACAAATCTGACCTGCATCCGGTAGCGCATCCAGACAGGCGTGCCGAGCAGTTCAAAGACGAACTGTTCAACCACATCGTCCGGCACCCAGGTAGAACCGAGCCGCACGCTGATCTCCCCCGGCGTCAGGTCGGTCGGCTGAACCGCTTCAAGTGCCGTGACATGCTCCGCATACTGCGGGTTCTCCCCTGCGGCATCTCTCGCTTCGGTCAGCTTGACGCGCACATTGCCGGAGAGATATTCGTCCGCCGTCAGGAACTGCTTCTCCCTGCCGCCGTCCTGCCATTTGGGATTGCGGAACAGAACGCCGTGAAGCTCGGAAAGGATGTCCTCCTCGCTTTTTCCGGTCAATTGCTCCATAAACGGCAGATCCGCCGCCGCACGCTCCGAGAGCGACACCGCCAGCGCTTCGCTTGCCGTGTCCACATGGTTCACCGTTACCTGCGGGTTGATGGTGCGCTTGGTGAACAGATCCGCCTTGCGTTTCCGTTTGGTCTTGTCCTCGTCGTCGAGAATTTCCAGCGAACAGAGCAGAAAGTATGCGCTGTCGTCCGAAAAGACCGTTTCATTGGCGCGGGAGTTGATCAGCCCGTACTTTGCCGTGAAGCTGTCATAGACTTCATTCAGTTCCCCTTGCAATGCTCTGACCGCTTTATCGGATGCGCCGGACAACTGCGCGTCGATCAGGGCGCGGGTGATGTCCCGCAGGCGGAGCATTCCTTTGATACGATTCTCTCCGGTCATGCTCGTCTGCACCGGCGTCATGACGCTGTTCTGACGGTAATACACCTTTCCGTCCACCAGCGTAAAGGAATAGTTGCGCACCGTCGGGTCTGCGGGAATGCTGTCATCCTCCAATGCTTCCGGCTCGTCTGCCCGCTCCGTCAGTTCGGCGTGAAGATTCGGAATTGCCTCGTCGAGCAGGTCTGACAGGGGTTGATCCTCATACGGCTTGCAGGTCACGCGCTGACCGAACGGTCCCGATTCGGTTGCCATCTGTCCGAGGATCATATCGGGGTGGTCGATGAAATACCGGTTCATCGGGATCCCGTTTTCGTCCGTGCCGAGGTGTACCCAATCCGGCTCCTGCGTGGTCATGGTATCCCGCTTCTGAAAGAACAGAATGTCTGCCACCGCCTCTGTCCCCGCATTCCCCCGGAAGGTATCCTCCGGCAGGCGGATGGCACCGATGAGGTCTGCCCGCTGTGCGAGATAGCGGCGGACGGCGGGATTCTCCTTGTCCATTGTCCCCTTGCTCGTGAGCATGGCAACGATTCCGCCGGGGCGCACCTTGTCAAGTGTTTTGGCAAAGAAATAATCATGGATGAGAAAATTGTACTTGTTATACTTGGGATCAAGCACCTTGAACTGCCCAAACGGGACATTGCCGACCGCGACATCGAAGAAGCTGTCCGGAAAGGCGGTGTTCTCAAAGCCCGTGACCGAGATATTCTGCTTCTGATAGAGCTGCTGTGCGATACGCCCCGAAACGCTGTCCAGCTCCACACCGTACACGCGGCTTCCCCGCATTTCTTCCGGCAATGCACCGATGAAGTTGCCAACGCCGCAGGCAGGTTCCAGAATGTTCCCGCCCTGAAAACCCATGTTGGCAAGGGCTTTGTAGATCGCTTTCATCACGACCGGAGGCGTATAAAAAGCCGTCAGGGTGGATTCCTTGGCGGCTTCGTATTCTTCTGGCAAGAGCAGGGCTTTCAGTTCCTCATAGTGGCGGTTTGCCAGGTCAAAGCAATCCGCAAGACCGCCCCAACCGACATAGGAAGCAAGCGTGGTCTGCTCCTCCGGTGTGGCAAGACGGTTTTCGGATTCCAGTTGCCTGAGCAGCCGGATTGCCGCAACATTGGCTTGATACTTCTCCGGAGCGGAAAAGGTCTGCGGGGCGGTTCCTTCCGGAAGGCGATAGTCAATCCGGTCATCCGGTGACACCTCCGGATGGAAGGCGGTCGGAAGTGCGGCTTTTGTCGGCTCGGCAAAGGTGGGAACGGACAGCACGGCGGGTTCTTCCGGCGCAGAAACTTCTGCTGTTTTCTGCTCCGGAATTTGTTCCTGTTTTTCATGAATCTGCTCCAACAGTTCCGGCGTCAGGAGACCTTCCGCAAATGCAATCAGTTCCGAAAAATCCAGGTTTGGCAACAGGTTGTCGTTCATATCCGCAAGGTCACGGCATTGCACCGAACCGACCGGAACACCGCCGACCGATGCCCGCATCACGCAATTCACAAGGTCAAGGTCAATCTGCGCCTCCAGTTCCTCATCGGTCACAGTGCTGTAAGCAATACCGACTTTTCGCAGATCCGAGAAGTCTGCATCCACGCCGTATTTCTCTTGGCAAAATGCGTTGATGGTCTCTTTTGCCTGTCGCATGGCTTCGGTTTCTTCTGTCGGCTCTGCTTTCTGCTCCGGTATTTGTTCCGGTTTTGCGTTTTCCTGTTGTTTGTCCTGTTCCTCTATCACCGCATACGGATGTCCCGCGTCAAAGAGCCGGCGCAGGTAGGATTCGCTGACATGGTACGGGAATCCGCACATCGGCAGTCTCTCGCCGTTTGCAAATCCGCGCGAAGTCAGGGTCAGCCCCAACGCCTCTGCCGCTGTTTCGGCGTCCTTGCCGAAAAGCTCGTAAAAGTCGCCGACGCGAATCACAGCGAGGTGATCAGGATTCTCGGCTTTGACCTTTCGGTAGGTGCGTAAAAGAGTATCCTGCGGGGACGGTTTCTGTTCCGTCTCCGGTTGCGGTTCTGCCGGGTCTCCTGCCATCAGGGTCTCATAAATGCGGTCGGTTCTCTCACTCTGCCGGATTGCCGGCAGCAGTTTTTCAATCTCCCGCCGGCAGGTGTCAAAGCTGTCCAGATACCGGTCCGGATTGCGGTGGCGGCGCATGGCAACCAGATCATCCTCCCGGATAAAAGTCTCCAGCCCGCTGACATAACCAAGGATGGTCGGAATCACACTCCCTTTCAGCATTCCCGCAGGAATCCTTGCCGCCTGCTCCGCACACCACAGGTAGGTTGGGTTGGAGCGATAGACCTCCAGCGAATGCCGCGCCGCCTGCCGGATGGCGTCCGGTTTTGCCATATAATCGTTCGGCATCTCGCGCGGTTCCTCCCGTTCCAGAATGGCGGGACGCGTTCCGTCCCCGCACAGTTCAGTCAGAATCCTGCGGTTGGCAACAATCCGTCCCTGCACCAGATTCATATTAACGCCGTCTGCCCAGGTCGGATCGGAACCGCCGTTTTCCAAAAGGTCATCCCATCGGGCATAGTCCCGCTCCAGTTCTGCCGTGAGGGATTCGACCGTCGGTTCCTCCGGGCGGTGTTTTCTGCGTCTCCCGGAGGACGGTTTCGGCGGCGTGATAACCGGTTGCGGAACATACCCGATCCGCAACTTGTCATTGAGCGGGTTATCCCGCAGACGGCGCAGGAAGGCACCGGTTTCCAACTCTAGCGGAATCAGCGTGCCGTCGAACAGTTCCACACGCGCACCGTCCATTGCGGTGATCTCACACTCGTTTTTCCCGATATACACGACAGTGCCGAGGTGAAGGTCATAATCCGGGACGGAAAAAGCCGACTCGCTTTGAGCCGGCTCGTTCTTCTGTTCGGTTATCTGGTCGGTTGCCTGTCCGCTTACGCCTCGATCAGCTGATGCCGCACGATTTCCTCCGCCGACGCTTTGATGCTGTTCATCTCCTGCGTCCAGCGTATCGGATTCTCGGCTTTCATCTGCTCGTTCACCCCACGCTCCTTTGCCATCTGCCCGGTCATCAGCCGCACCTGATCCCGTGCTGTCCGGTCGATCCCCGAAAGGTGTTCCGCCAGACGGTTCTCGGTCAATAAGGTCGTATAAGTCCCCCTCCGGTGCGCCATCAGATACGCCCTGCGCTCCATGCCGTATTTCCCGATCTCCGGGGCTTGGCTCTCCGGAAGTTTCAGGTTCGGGAGCATCACCGTTCCCGCTTCCCGATAGGTCATTTTCATAGCTTCCATGATTTATCCCTCCGATTTTCTGTTTTTTCTCTGCACCCTCATGATACCCCATTTTTGTTTTTTCGTCAACTGTGCGGCGCTTTTCCGCTTTGACCACCTTTTCTACCTCCCGCAGACAGATCTCCGAAAGGTCTGCGGTGGCAGTGCCGAGGCAGTTGACCGTGTCCGGGGTACTGAATTCATACACGCCGTGGAGCGCTTCGGCATCCACATAGGACGGCGCATGGTAGCCCGCACGGGTCAGGACGGTGAATGCCACGCTGTTTTTCAGGATGGGGAGAAAGCGAACCCGCAGATTGTCCGTGTCGTACTCGGCAAGCAGACTTCCGTGCGTGACGGCGGCAAGGTTGTCGAGGTAATCTCCGAGCGAATCCTCGCAGAGGTTTCCGACAGCGGAGAGAACGGCGGCAGGAAAGGACCTTTTCTCCGACAGTTCCCCGAACCGGTTCTCTATCGCTTCGGTGATCGCCTGCTCCATCCCGTTCTCCATCGTCCAGAGTTCAAACGGACGGCGGCTGTGCGTGTCTGTCACATCGAAAACATGGGAAAGAACCGGTCGCCCTCCGTTGTCCCGGATGAGTGCGATGCCGTGTGCGCCACGGTTGACCCAGCGGTCCAGGCGGTTCCAGACGGCAATCTCGGCGCAGGCAACGGCGTCCGGCTTTTGCGCATAAATACACACCTGATCCGAAAACGGGTACTTATACTGCCACGCCGCCGTCCGCAAAAATGCCATCCAGTCCCGCTCGCTCCTGGTAACGGTTTTCACCGTTTGGCGGTACAGATCGGTGATCAGGTCTGTTTTTCTTGACATTTATCTCTCCCTTCCTCTCTCTTTGATCTTTTCATCCGGGAAGTGCCACCCGTACACCTCCCCCACACGGTAACCGAGTTTTTCGGTTACGCGGTCAATATCCTCCTGCTTCGCGGTTCCGTCATACAGCTTCTCAAGCAGATCGCTCCGCTCGTCCTCGGTGGCATCGTCCCGAAACTTGCGGAAGGTGTAGTGATTGCATCCGTCATGGTGCCATTGGGAGGAGCAGAACTCCCCGTCTTTGGTGACATACCATTCGGCGGAATCGTAACGGTACTGGAGGCAATCCGAGAGACTGCCGTCCGGAATCAGGGTATATCCGCTGTGCCGACCGTTCCATAAGCCGAGGTCACAGATGACCAGAATATCCCCGTCCACCGGAATGTCCAGATTGGCGCGTTCGTCATCGAGATAGTTCGCGTTGGTTTCCACCATGCGCGTCTCGTATTCGTCCCGCGTCAGCCCCGGTTCCTCTGCGGCAAGGTCTTTGATCCAGTCCCGGAGGTTCAGGTCATGATCCGACCAGACTGTCCGCTTTTCGGGAAGCGGCTCTACCAAGGCTCCCATGCGCTGAAGGGCTTCCGCCAGTTCGCAGATGTGGTAGCCGCGCCCGGCGAATACCAGATGGTAGTCGTCAAGATAACGGCAGACCACTTCCCTGCGGGTGCCGTTCGCAGACAGCAGGACGCTTTCCCCGTCCCGGATGCGGAACTGTTCCCGATACTCCGGTGTGATGAACCGGATTTCCCGTGGGCTGTCCGGTTCCGTGACTGTCAGAACGCCGTATTGGTCCCTGACCTCATATGCCATCAGCGCACCTCCCGTTCCCGCTTCGCCCTGCCGGTTTCATCATACCGTTCGGGAAATGCGGCAGGAACCATCCAACCGAACATAGAACCCGCTTTCATCGCTTCCGCCTGTGCGGGTGTCGCGCCGATCTCGCGGTTCATCTCCGCCGCCTCCGACCGTCCCGTTTTCATGACCTTGATCGGACAATACCCCATCTCCCCGAAGTCCATGCGGATGACCTCATTCGTAGTCGGGAGATAGCCGTAGCAATACAGCGGTAAGTCCCGTTCCTTTGCCATCCGAGCGAACAGCTTCTCACGGTCGTAGGCGTACACACAGAAGTTATCCTCACCGAGATTCGGTGTGCAACGGAAATAGAAAGCATAATCCTTTGTCAGATAGCGAAACTTCCAAAATCTACGGGAATCCGTTCGTTTTTCCTCCCATTCCGGATGCGAGATACAGTTGTTGTAAAGCGCCGTGCGGCAGGAAAGCAGATTGTCCTTTTCCCGCAGGGTGTCAATCAGCTTGCCGAATACCGCTTTGAAAAGTTCGTTGTTCCGGTCTGCGCAGAGATGATCCGACCAACGGCTGTGAAACGCTTTACCGCCCCCGCCGAAGTCTCCGCACAAATGCCCGATGCACCCCGTCTCCGGTGTTTCGTTCCGGTCTGTCAGGCAGAGACTTTCTTCTGCCGACAGGCGGCAGGGTTCAAAATAGATTTCTTCGCTCAACGCTTCTTTTCTCCTTTCTGTTCTTCCATCGGAAAATAATGCCCGTCCTTATCATAGTTCCGCACATCCGCCATCGGGGTGTCCCATCCGTAGACAGACCCGTTTTCCATTGCGGCAACCTGTGCGGGAGTAACACAAAACTCCCTGTTCCTTTCCGTGGCATCCTTCCGATTCTCGGTGGCATTGCACCCATACTGCGGAAAGAGTTCGTAGGAATCCTCACCGTAGCGGATCAGGATTCGCTCCCCCGTGAACGGCTGTACCCCGTAACAGCGTTCAGGCAAACCAACACGCGCGGCAAGAGCAGTCATCAAGGTCATGCGGTCGTAGACAAACAGTGAAAACTGCCTGCGGTCGTTCCACGGGGTACAAGCAAGATACTACACCAGATTCTCATTCAGAATGCGAAAGCCCCAACACTCCCGACCGAACGCCATCGGAACATGGGATTTTCTGCGGTTGCGGCAATACCCCTCCATCTGCACCTTTCCGCAAAGAATGCGACGGGCATCGGGACTGCACAGGAAATGCAGAACCTCCGCATACTCTGCCCGAACCGTTTCCGGCAGGTTTTCATCCGTCTGCAAGCCGTTCTCCCCGAAGCACCCGTGCAGGAAACCGAGAAATCCGATTGCCGGATCTCCGTCCTCCCAAAACAGGTCTTTTTCAGCCCACAGGACTGTCCGTTCCAGTTTCACGGTTATCCTCCTTTTCTTCGGTCAGAAACGAAAGCAGATCGTCTTTGCGCAATGCCTCCTGCAGCAGGCACACCGTTTCAAGGTCGCCACGGCTAAGGGTTTGGATGTGCAGAAGCTCATACATGGGCAGTCCGACAATATCCCGTTTGGTGTGATAACCGTTCTCCACCAGTTTGCGGAGAATGAGAATGTTGTGCGAATTGAGTTTTGCCATTACCGTTCCTCCCGTTCGGTTTTTGTTTTCGGTGTCCTGCACGATGCAAGCGTTTTCTTTGCAAAGTCCGGCAGTTTCTCTTCGGGAACGATGCCGAGAACCTCCGGTCGTTCGATCCGACAGGCTGCCCCGCTGTAAAGGTTGGTGCAATAGCAGGCGCGTCCCCGGCTGTTCGCCTCCGCACCGAAGCCCCCCGCGACATAGTAAAGCTGACCCGAAAGATCGCGGTAGCTGTCATCCAGTGCATCCGGCTTCAGGGCAACCACTTTGCCTTTGATACTCCTGTCATACGGAGCCGGCTCTACATCATCCTTTCCGAAACAGGGGGCAACGGCATCCCCTTTGGCGCTTTTCTCTGCTTCCAGTCTGACGGCTTCTGTCCGGATGTCCTCTGCGAACCGCTTCATGACCTCCTCGTATCGGTCTGAGCAAAGCGCATCCGTGTATTCCGTCAGCAACCCGTTCTGTGTGCAGATACATTTCATATACGGATGCGATTCCTGCGGATTGTCGGATCTGGCATAAATCAGCCGCTTGTCACCAATCCACAGGGAAATCTGCACCGTGTATCCCGCAATGACTTCTTTTTCTTCCTGTTCCATATCCGCCGCCTCACTTGTTGTACCAATCGTCATAAACCGTGCCGGAAATGACGATCTCATTGGAAAGCCGAACGGATTCCAGATACCCTGCCGGCGTCCAGATGCCGCCGGTTTTCAGTACCACGCGATAGCTTCCGTCCCGGTGGTAAAGCGGAATAAAATGAACCCTTGCGCCGCCTGCGTCCGCATTGCCGACAAACTGATAATAATTTCCGACCGACACAAGCGTTTCGGCTCGTCCGTCCGCTGCTTCATACCCATACTCCGGGAAAAGTGCCGTGACATTCTGAATTCCCGTATAGGAAGATGCAGGAGCCATCGGAACCCCGCTGACGGCGTTCATGGTTCCTCTCCAACGGAGATTCACACCGTAGCCGGACTTCATCTGCCAGATACCGTTCACCTTTGTTGCCGTCGTACAGGAGGCATCCGGCGTCAGTGACGGTCTTGTGAGCGATGCACGGATTCCGTACTTTTTCAGCACAAATGCTCCGTTCTCATACACCCACTGCGTCCAGGTCGCGGAAGCACTTTTTGACGCAGGTCGCTTTGCGTCCGGTCGGTAATCGGCAGGCGCTTTTTCCTCATATCGGGTATTTGGTGTACGGTAAGGGCTACGCACCTGCGGAAGAATGGCAAACTCGCGGCTGTTGTTGTCGGGATTGCGCTCATCGGCAAGACGGTCACTGTTGATACGGCACTGCACCCAACACATTCTTCCGACCGCCTTGTCGGGCACTCTCCACTTGAACCAGATAAGGTTGGTTCCGTTGGCAGGAACAACTACCTGCTCCCATTTGGCGGAAACAAGCACCGTCTCTCTGCCGTCGATGACCGTGTAAACCACAAAGTCCGCGCGGAGATGATCGGACGGGTAAATATCGGTCATTCCCTCATTCCCGATATAAAAGGAAGTCACGACTTCCTCTCCGGCATAGAACTCTCCCGCCCCGGATACCGGTTCCACATTGGTTTCCACAACACGCTCCACCGTAAAAGAGGCAGACGCCGTATTGTTGCCGGTTCTCTTTTCGTTCCGGTAGTCCACCCGGTTCACCCAGACGGTCAGCGTCTGTTCTCCCTCCAGTCCGCCGCAGGCAAGCGAGAAGGTCACATGATTCACGCCGTATGCCACAAAATCCACCGTAGTCGAATAGATTTCCTTGTCGCCGATCCAGACCGATACAGGGATGCCGCTGTAAGCGTTATATCTGTCCCAGTTGTCCAGACGGAACCTTACCGAAACGCTTTCAAACTGTTTTGCCGTATCCGGCGTAACAGTCAGATCAAGGACGGAAAAGTCATAGTAACGCTCTCTCCAGACCGCATAAAGCGTGGCGTCCCCTTCCTCGGTATAAACGCCGCCTGCCGCCCAGGTCGGTGCGGTTGCCTTCGGGTTGGTACTCCAACCGAGAAAATCGTATCTGTCCCTTGTCGGTACTCCGGCAGGCAGAATCAGATCGTTGCCATAGGTCTTGGTCGCGCTTCCGGGGGCGTTTTTACCGCCGTTCGGATGGAACGATACCACATAGGTGTGAATCTCCCAAACGGCGCTCAGCATCATGCTTTCGTTTACCGAATAGTTTGCTCCCGGCTGATAATCCGCCTGTCCGGAACCGTTTTTGCTCCAACCGAGGAAGGTATAACCCTTGCGCGTCGGAATGACCGAGGAAAGCGTCAGATCAATATTCTCGGTTTTGGTCTGTGTTGCCGGTGCGCCGGTACCTCCGTTTGCGGAATAGCTGACGGTATAGGTTTCGGGAATCTTTTCCCAAACGGCATACAGCGTGCGGCTGACATTGGACCTGTAATAATCCCCCGGCAGATACATCGCAGACAATGCCGTCGAATAGGGGCTCCACCCACGGAACACATAACCGCTTCGGGTCGGCTCCGTAAACGGAATCGTAGCAGGTGCGGAATATCGCTTATTGATACTGCCCGGCGCACCCGTACCGCCATTGGCATCAAAGGAAACCGTATAGGTCTTTTCGTTCCAGACCGCATACAGAATCCGATTGCCGTTTGCGCTCAGCACACTGCCCGGCGCATAGACCACACTTCCGTTCCGGACGGTACTCCACCCTTTGAAGGTATAACCGGAACGGGTAGGCGTGATTTTGGAAAGCGTCAGATCCGTAAAATGCTTTTTGGTCTGCGTTGCCGGCGCTCCGCTGCCGCCGTTTGCGTCATACGAAATCTGATAGGTGTTCTCGTAATAATAGACCGTCTTGCCGGCGGAAGTGTCCTGAAAGGTTCCGGTTACGCAGGAAACGGACGGTGTGAATCCGGTTATGGTCGGAGACACCACCGAATAACTGCTCCCGACTTTCCCTGTCAGCATTTTGGATTCGGACGGTCTTCCGCTGCGCTCAAAATACGCATAGGAAATACAGACCGTGCTTGCCTTGACATAATACACGGTATAACTGGCGCTTCCCTCCCGCACATAGTTGGAGGCCGGAAAGCGCTTTTCCATTCTGCTGTACGGAACGGAGGCATCGTTGTCGTTTTTCAGAAGATACCCTGAAATGGCGGGCGACGGCACGGACAGCGTTGTGGTGGTTGCGTTGACTGTTGTTGCATAAGTCGGGGCAAGCGTTTTTCCCGATTCGTCTTTGTAATACACAGAGACTTTCATTGCGTAATAATAATCGGCGCTTGCCGGAATCGCAAGAACGCCGAACAGGGATACCATGGCAAGCAGAAGCGCAAGCCATCGGAATTTCGTTTTTCTCATTCGTCCTCTCCTTTCACGCCGGGGGCAACAACGACTTCACCCTCAATACCGGGCTCCTCCCGTCTGTCGGAATCCTGTTTTCTGTCTCCGACATCCACCGTCACATCCGGCTCTCCTTCGGGTTCCTCCTCGCCGTCCGGGTCTTCGGGGTCTGTCGGTTCGGGCTTCGTCGGTTCTGTCGGCTCTGTCGGTATATCGGGTCTGTCCGGCACATCCGGGATGGTTGGCTCCGTTCCGTCCGGCTCCGTAACCGCAGGTGTATCCGTGTCCGGAATGTCTTTTTTGCGGTTTGCCATCACGATGCCGACCACCACAAGAGCAACGGCAAGCAGGACGGCAATCACACCGATCACGGTTTTTACATGAATGGTTCTTCTCATATATCCTCTATCCTCCTATTTCAACTGATAAAATGATCCGGTTTCCACCGGAACGGAAATGTCCGTGATGTGCTGTCCGAAAACGCGGAACGGAACAATCAGGCGATAACTGACCTGTACTCCGAACCCACCCTCCATAGAGACTGTAATTTCCGGGCGTTCCATCACAGAGACCGCCATGCCGTCCCGGTACACCGCCCGGATTTCCGTCTGCGGCAAACCGAATCCGAGCGCACGGTACGCCCTGTCGGAAAGAAAGGACGCTTCCACATAATCCGAATAGCGGTTTCCCTGCTTCAGCGCATCATAATAAGCCACTGCCTCCTCGGTAACAGCGGAATCCAGGCTTTGTTTCACCTCTTCTTTCTGCACCCGAATGATGTTCATAACATCGGCATAGCTCAGCCCTGCCACAATCAACATGGCAGCAAAGAGCGTAATCACACAGACAAGAAGATAGGAAAATCCGTTTTTGTTTTTGCATATTCTCATAGCCGCACCCTACTTCCAGTAAACTTCGGAAAGCCCCGAAGCAGTCGCCGTCAGCTTCACCGGAAACAGCACCCCGCCGAAGCCGAGAATGGAGGTCTCCGTCTCCAGAGAAACGGAAATGACTTCGCCGAGCTGGACCTTTCCGGTTGCCGCATCGTAATACGCCGCCGTCCAGTTCACGGACGGGTGCAGTCCCGTTTCCTCGCACAACTGTGCATACCGCTTCTGCACCTCCTGTCCAACGCTCCCGCTGACAGTTGCGGCATCGATGAGTTCGCTTGCCATATAGCGCAGGTCCTGCTTTTTGGAAACCAGACCGAATACGCTGACCAGCAACACAAGCAGGAAGGACACGACGAGGACGGCAACCGCCACATCTACATACCCTTCCGCCCGTTTGGTTCGTAACCCTTTCATGCGCACCTCCTCAGAACAGCCCGCCGAGCGAGGTCAGAAGCACCTGCCCGATGACGGCTACATAGATGAGCATGAAGCAACAGAGGAGCGCCATGGAGAGTTTCCGCACCTTGCGCGGGACGGCGTTTGCCTGCGCCCGCAGAAGCTGTCTCTGGTAGTCCGAAAACTTCATCGAAAGCTGCGCCCAGTACATGGAGTTGTCATCCCCGTGAATCAGGGAGATCAGCCCGCGCGTGACATCGGACAGCATGGTTGAGCCAACGCGGGATTCCAGCCTTGTCAACGCCACTTCCTGATTGCCCGACCGCATATCCGCCACGGTAATCTCCAACTCCTCCCGCATCTCCTCCCCTGCATGGGCGCGGTAGGAATCCAGCATATAGATGACATCATGGCTGTGCTGCATGGTTTTCTCAATCGTGCCGACCAGTCTCGGCAGTTCGTATTCGATTTTCGTGCGGCGGGTGCGGATCTTCTTTCCGACCTTGCGGTACTCCAAAAACCAGACCGTCACCGCAATCGCAAGGACCACAAGCGACAGCACCTTTGCCGCAAAGAACACGGGGATTGCAAAGATACCCACCGCCAATGCTTTGGTCAGTGCGTCCGCAACATATCCTTCGGGCGTGGTGTCCATGCCAGCCGTCCGCAAATCAGCAGCAAGACTTGCCTTGCGGTATTCGCCGAGCCGGATTTTCCCTGCGAGGAAAGCGGAGAAATCCTTCAGCAGAATTTCCACCACCCCGACCTTGCGGTTTCCCTTCTTTCCGAGGTTTCCCGCCGCCCGTGCGGTTTTCATGGTGGGAACACGGTAAAGGTCCAGAAGGATTAGGCACAACCCGATGCCGGAGAAGATGCCGACAAGCAGCTGTAGAACTGAAAAAATCATCGTCTTTCCTCCTTTACCGTTTGTATTCGACCGGCTTTGTGATGCGGTGCATCAGGAGCGCCGTGACGAGAATCACCGTGCCGCAGACCGCAAGCACGATTTTGCCGAACATGGTGTGCATGAGGGCGTTGTACCAATCCCGGTTGAGGCAGTACAGAAGCGGGATGTTGCAAAGCACCATCAGCACCATCAGATAATACTCCCGCCTTGCCTCCGCAAGCATGGTTTTGAGGGAGTTGTTGACCAGTCTCACATCGGTGAACTTTGCAACAACCGGCATGAGCGTGTCTTTGAGCGTGCGGTCGTTCTGACAGGACTGAAGCGTTTCGCACCATTCCTCAAAGATGGTGTCGGAAATCTTCTCCTTCAGGTGGACGATTGCCATCTGCACATCCGGCGTGATGGAAGTCGTTTCGGCGAGAAAGCTCTCAAAAATACCCCTCACGGGCGGTTTGAGATAGTCGATGTTCTCCGCCACCGCGTCGATGATGCTGTCGCTCCGGACATACGAGGTCGTGATGATTGACAGTGCGGTTTCCAGTTCCGCCTTGACATGGCGCTCATAGGTGTCGAGCGTCCGACGCAGGTAGGCAAACGGAATCATGGCAAAGGCAACCGCCAGAACGGGAATGAGAAACGGATTTCCGATGGCAATGGCGATGGCACAGCCGACCACAAAAAGCAGTCCCGATGCGGCAAGCGCAACCGAAAACTGCTTTCCTTTTCCCGTCTCCTCCAGAGCCGTGCGGATGTTCTGCATGGCAACCGCGATGCGGCGGGATTTCTTCTTGCCCCTTGCGTTCAGCGACTGTTCCCGCAAAGACTTCCTCCGCTGAAACAGTCCCGCAAGGTCACAGGTCAGCTGTTCCGGCGTCAATCCCAGCACCAACACAATGCCGACCGTCAGGGCGAGAAAACAGACAATATAAATGGCACTCATGCGCCCCCTCCTTTCATAAATCGTTGTAATGTTTCCTGCGGTACGCCGCCGCGCATGAGCTTGGCGCAAAGGGACGGAGACGGCGTGTTTTCCTTGCGGAATTCCCCCTCCATGCGGAACGCCCCGTCCGCAAAGCGGTTGTCCGTAATGTGGTACTTGTACAGCGTCCGGTAGGTCAGTCCTCCGTCCTCACCGACCACGCATTCCGAGATGTCCATAACCTTGCGGCTGTTGTCCTCTAATTTATGGACAAAGACGACCACGGGGAATGCCTGTGCCGCCTGCCGCATGGAAATATCGAACGCAATGGGAAATCTTCTCTGCGACAGAAATGCGATTCTCTGGTGGGCAAAGATGCCGCCCCCGCCGTGAACGGTTGTCACGACCGTATGGTCGGTACTGGATGCCTCTATCGCCGAGTGTGCTTCGGCGTCCCGCATTTCGCCGACACAGATGACATCCGGATCAAAGCGGAGTGCTGCCATGACCAGATCCTCCTGTGAAATGTCGCTGTTCGGGTTCTCGGAGGGTCTTGACAGCGTGTGAACCACATTGTTGATGACCCTTCCCTCCGCGTCCCGTTTCAGGAGCGACAACTCCCGCGCGCCGGATTCAATCGTATAAATGCGCTTGCTGTCCGGAACGGAGTTCAAAAGACTGTTCAGCAGCGTGGTCTTGCCCGACGAGGTTCTGCCCGCTACGACAAAGGACACGCCGAACCGCAGGCACATTTCAAGGAACGACAGCATTTCGTCCGTAATGGATTGGGTGCGGAGCAGGCTTTCTCTGTCCACTCTCTGCGGGTGCAGCATTCGGATGGAGGCGGCAATCCTACGCTCCCCGTCCACAATGGGATCCATCAGGACGGTGATGCGGGTATTCCCCGGCAGGTGTCCCTGCGACATCGGTCTTGCGCTGTCGATAATCATGCCGGAATGGTGGAGGAGTTTCTTGATAACATCCACCGCGTGCCCCGGCGAGAAGAAGTGTTCTGTCAGCTTTTCAATCCGCCCGTCCAGATGCGTCAGGGCGATGTCGTCCCAACCGTTGACATTGATCTCCTCAATATCGGGATTCTTCAGCCACGGGGTCAGGACGGAATACTCCGCCATTTCCGCATACAAACGGTCAGTCAAAGACTCTCTTGTAAAGCCAGCCACCGTGTAGCCCGTGTCGTACAGATACTTTGCGATATACGCCCGCAGTTCTGCTCCCTTGCTCCGGTCCACCAATGCCTGTGCATAGTGTGCGGACAGATACCCCTGCGCCAATTGCAGAAGCGGATACAGTTCCATCTCTTTCACCGGATCACCGCCTCTGTCACCTTTGCGATACCGGAGAGATACCGCCTGTCCTTCGTCGGCTGAATCAGCGTCCCGACGAGACTCTGCTCCCGCAGGGCTTCGCTGTACGGCAGAATCACCTGCGCGCCGAGGTGGGAAGCAAAATCCGAGGCAAGCGGTGCAGTGTCCGGCTCGCGCACATTCAGGATGCTGACCGTGCGCTCCTTCGGCGTTCCGAATCCTGCCCCCGTCTGTGACTGAAAAAAGGACAGCGAGGAAAGATCGGGGGACGACACCCGAATCAGCGTTCCGGCATCCTGCAGGGACACCGCCGTCAACAGATTGCTTTCGGGGTCGGAGGTGCAGTCCACCACAATGGAATCTGCGAGGTCGGACAGGACGGCGAAGAATTCCTCCACCTTAACCCTCCCGAAGGTCGGGAAGCTGTAGCGGTTCTCTCCCGTGCGGTAGCCCAGAAAGCCGAGGTTCTGCCGCTCCTTGACCGTTACCAAATTGGATACGATGTCACCCCGGAAGATGTTCGGCTTTGCCAGCACCGTCCCGACCGAAAAGAGATCCTGCTCCCTTGCGTTCGGGAACAGGATCGGCAGGGTCGGCGTCAGGAGGTCGCAATGCAATACAACAACCGCCCCGCGCGTCCTCTGATACAGGTTCTCCGCGAATTTTACGGCGAACGCCGTTTTCCCTGCGTGCGGAGAACCCCAGACCGCAATGATCTTTTCGTTCGTCGGCATTCGTCAGTCCCTCCCCATCGGATTGTCGATAAAATACTGCGCCTGTGCGTCCAGATACTTTTGCGCGGTGGCACGGTCGCCACGGTATTCCAGCGCAAAGTGCATGGAGGCGGTCTTTTCATAATAGGCAAGCTGTTCCGCCTGTGCCTGATTGACGAGCAGCGTCACCGTGACCGGCTGTGTGGCGTCGGTCACATCCGACTTGTCCACGCCCTGCGAGGTGGTACTCGTAATCACCCGCAGATATTGCAGTTCGGGCGGCGTGAAGGCGAAGGCGTCTTTATTGGAATAAACGATGACCGAGATGATGTCCCCCGTCTCCAGTTTGCCGGAAAGCCCCTGCGCAAAGGAGCCGATGGTGACAGACATCGCCTTGCGGTCGTTGCCGAGGGAATCCAGAATGTCCGTTGCGGAATCCGGGGCTGGGGTCAGGTTGCCGGGGAGAATCCAGTCCCCCGCATAAAGATCGCCCGTTGCATACTTTCCGACCGCATCGGCTTTCTTCCGGATGACATTCTCCGGCAGGTTATACGCCCCAACCGTCACGGTTTCAAGGTCACTTTCATTGATACAGGTGCCTTTCGGAATCAGGGTCTTAACGCGCACAATCTCGGTCTTGCTGTCCGCCACCCGATTGATGACGGGGGCAACGCCGAAGCAGATGAGCAGTGCGACAACAATGGAAAGGATGCCGATGAGCGTCCGGTTGCCGATCTTTCGGGTTTTCTGAACCTTGATTTTCGGTGGCTTCGGCGCTTTCGGTGCCTTTGGTATTTTCTTGAACAAATCGATTCCTCCTTATACGAAAAATACAACCGCTGCTGCCGACGCGAGGAACGGAATCAGGGCAAACGGCTGTCTGCGTTTTTTCCTGTTCAGCTTCTGCACAATTGCCATGACGATGACCGCAGCCAACAGCCCCGCCATCAGTGCGGCAAGACCTCTCTGCCAGCCGAGCAGGAATGCAAGCGCGGTTGACAGCTTAATGTCCGCACCGCCGAGCGTGTTCCCTTTCCCGATGAGAGACACCAGCATCTGCGGGACAAAGACCATCGCCGCGCCGATGAGCATGGAGACGATACCGAAGCGCCAGACAGAGCAAAGCCCCAAGGCAAGCACCGTTACCCAGATGTGGTCATCCATATGGTGGTCGGTCAAATCACTGCATGACGCATACAGGAGCAGACAGGCGAGGAACACGCCCTGCACCGCCGTGACCGACAGCCCGAAGCGGAGAAACCCCGCCAGTGCCGCAAGTCCCGGAACGGCAAGGCTCGGGGCAAGATGGGTTTTGTAGCCCTTCCCCTGCATGATACGGTGCAGAAGCAAGCCGATCAGCATTGCCGCACCGGAAAACAAAAACGCCGTCAGGACGGCGAAAAGAATGCCCTTATCTACCCGTGCGATCACCTCCGGTCGAATCCACACGGGAGGGCAGATAACCATATTCATGTTTTGTCTCCTTTAATTGAAGTAGTGGATTGGGGCATCGAGAAATTTCCATGTGATTCCGTCCTTCGTCCAAAGGAGGTTTCCGCTCTGATTGATACGAATTTCCCCTTCAAAGCGTTGGTTTTCTGCATTCCACTTCATTCTCGCACCGTATTTCCCTGTAAAAGTCCATCGCTTTCCCTCGCGAAAACTTCTCCCCTCGTCGGTGGAATAGAGCGCGACCACATTGTTGTCGGAACGGATGATACAAAGCGTGACCGGAGCATCTGCCGCGCCGCCCGATGCCAGAGTCAAAACCTTTGCATCTTTTGCGTAGGTCGGAATTTCGGACGGAATCCATGTCTCCCCATCATGCGTATAGGAAAGAGAGGTGAGTAGCGCGCTGTTATCCGTTGTCCGCACCTCCAGCACCTCGGAACTGCCTCCCGCCGCCATGAGTTCCTTGATCTGTCGGTCGGTATTCCGAAGAATCAGACGGTCAAACAGCAGATACAGCCCACCGAGAATCAGTGCGCCGATGACAACGGCAAGGATGATTTTTACACCGACAGAAATCTGCCCTTCTCCGCGATTGTTTTTCAGTCGTTTCATGTTCCCACCTCAGTACCGTTTGGTAGATGTCATTTCCCATTCGATTCCGTCATGACTGCGGTAGGATCTTCCGTCCCCGCAACTCACCGTCACATACGAAGTCCCGTTGCCGACGGAAACCGATTTGCTGTCTCCGATGGAGGGAACCCACTCCTGCGCGTCACAGCTGACATATAGGCGGGCGCCGCTTCCGTCCTTGATAACCGCAAGGAAAGCAGTCTTTTCCTGATAGGTTCGTGTAAGAACCGTACTGACCGCAGCAGACGCGCTCACACCCGGAATGGTACAATCCTTCCAGGTCTCTCCGTCGTAACTGTACTGCACGGAGTTTCCGTCTTTCCGAACCTGCACCGTATCTTCGGTGTGGATCATCCCCTCCACCTTCTGATTCAGCTTCGGGAAAATGACATTCCGGTACAGTGCAAACAATCCGCCGAGAATCAGCACCCCAACCACCACGGCAATGATAACTTTCACTGCCGTGGCGGTAAAGACTTCACCCCGGCGGTTTGACAATCCTTTTTTCATACTGTCACCGCCTTACCGTTTCCGGATCAGGTGCCGGAATAATTGAACATCTTGCCGATCTCGGTGTTGAGATTGGGAAGAATGGTGGTCTTGAACAGCGCATACAGTCCGGCGAGGATAACGCCGCCAACCACGACCGAAATGATAATCTTCACGCCGGTATCGACATAGCCCTCCGCTTTTACCGACTGAATTGCGGTCTTTGCCGCGATTGCCTTCTGGTTGCAGAAATTCCTGATCTTGTTGATGAGCTTTTTCATTCTCTTTCTCTCCTTTGGATTGTAAGTTGTAAATCGGATTTGTCCGGCATCAGTTGCCGGAATAATTGAACATCTGGCTGATCTTCGCCGTTAGCGTCGGAATAATCGTCGTGTTGAACAGTGCGTACAGACCCGCAAGCAGAACGCCGCCGACCACAACGGCAATGATGATCTTCACACCGGTATCGACATAACCCTCACCGCTTACCGAAGCCAGAGCGAGGTTGGCGCGGGCAGTTTTACGGGAAATGAAATTCAGAGCACTCTCCTTCGCCGATTTGAAGAAATTGCCGACCTTCTTAAAAAACTGTTTCATGATGTTTCTCCTTTGTTTTTTGAAATGAATTGGTTTTGTTTTTTTGGGTAAAATCGTTGTCGGTCGGACTACAGCGAGGACATAGGCATCACTCCTTTGCAAATAAAAAAGCCCTCATGTTTTCGCTTGAGAGCTATGTAAAGGAGAACCTGCCGAAAAAGGAAAAGAGCGTTTCATTCTGCGAAACGCCCCTATATGAAAAGTATTATTTGCAAATCAGGAGGATAACCTCATCAATCGCATCGGTGTACCGTCCCTCGGCAAGCAACTTGTTGCGACGGATCATCAGGCAATCCAACAGCAGCCGATATTCCTTGTCGGTCAGGGACAGACGGTATTTTTCTTCCTTTCGATGGAACAGCATATTCGGAACCTCCTGTATGTAATTTCTTTTTCACTGTTATGATAGCATGAAACCGGATGCTTTGCAAATGTGCGGATATAGATCCTTCTCTTTCCGGTAAGTACGGTAGGTCTGAGGGGTTAGTTGTTAAGAAAGGGGAACAAGAGAAAGAAAAAAGCGGTCAGCACCTAACCCCTCAAAACGCACTGACCGCTTCCCTCCTGCTACAGATCATTCCGTAGCGTTCATCTTGCATCCCTGTTTGCCCGTCTCTGCCTGATTCGGGCATAGTAATCCTCCAATGCCGCAATAATGACTTTCTCAATCTCCGCCTGCGGCGTTCCACGCTCAAAGAAACGGTCCAACCGTTCCGCCGGAATCTTAATTTTCTCTTTCTGGTTGGCTTTTTCCTCGGTCATGATAGCAAAGATTGCGTCCATGTCCAGCTTCTCTTCCTGACTGAGCTTCTTCATCCGGCAAGCCTGCGGCAGAGATGGCGTGCAATCCTCGCTGTCGATGGTTTCTACCAGATCCCGCTGCTCGTCCTCCGTGAGGTAGGATATTTCCACGGCAGGACGGAAAGCCATCCGACCGTCATCTACCAGTTCCAAAAGTTCCGGGACAAGTTCAGTCAGGCGGATATAACGGCGAATTTGTTCTCCCGATTCGCCGTTCTCATCCCCAACTAAATCGCGGGTGCGACGATCACCTAAAATGTGCTCCACTGGTGCACATTTATCGAGAGACTTTCTTCCTTGCCGTCTCTTTAGCGCTTCCAATTTCATTTTATAAGCAAATGCTTTTTCGCTCGGCAGAATGTGTTCCCGTTGCAGATTGCTGTCCACCATGGCAATCACCGCTTCTTCTCTGCTCATCTCCCGCACAATCGCCGGTATAAACTCAATTCCAAGCGCTTTGCAGGCATATTTCCGCCTGTGACCGGAAATCAGTTCATAGCGCCCGTTTTCACAGCGCCTTGCCACAACAGGAGTCAGAACACCGTACAGAGATATGCTGTCTTTCAGTTTCTCCATTTCTTCATCGTCCTTTACCTTAAACGGATGTTCCGGGAAGTCGTCGATCATTGCCACTGCTACCCTTCGTACCTTTTCCCTTTTTGCTTCCGTCGGAGAATACTCCTCCTGCAAAGTTTTCGTTTCTTCCATGCGCCCCTCCAAATAAAAAATACCGTCTCTTTGAATCGTTCGGTCTTCCCTTTCAAATGGGAAATCGCGGACGAGTGTTAATCAAAAAGGCGGTATGTATTTTCCGTTTTGGAGGCAATTTTTTTAGGTTTACAGTCGTTCGGTAGAATCTTTCGACCGAATGAGTGTAAACCAAATTTTTAGCGTGTTTTTTGCAACGAAAATCTCCGAAAATTTCATTTTGACACGAAAAAAGCCCCAAAATCAATGATTTTGAGGCTCATTTTGGCTCCCCCTGTTGGGCTCGAACCAACGACATCATGATTAACAGTCATGCGCTCTACCGACTGAGCTAAGGAGGAATATGAGCAATTTGACCAAAGTCAAACCGCTGTTTTGTATATTCTTATGCAAAGCCGTTTGGTGTAAACATCTCTGTCCGCACTACCGACTGAGCTAAGGAGGAATAGAAGGAAAGCCGACTCGGGAAACGAATCGGCTTTGATGTGTTGGCGATGCGCTATCTTCCCGACCCGTCTCCAGGTAAGTATTGTCGCCTCAGCAGAGCTTAACTTCTGTGTTCGGAATGGGAACAGGTGGACCCTCTGCGAAATATCACCAACTGTGTGTCAGCATTGCGCTATCTTCCCGACCCGTCTCCAGGTAAGTATTGTCGCCTCAGCAGAGCTTAACTTCTGTGTTCGGAATGGGAACAGGTGGACCCTCTGCGAAATAACACTGACTCCCTGCTTCCGCCTCTCGGCGCCGCGCAGTTGCGGTGGTGCACCTTCGGGGACTCGAACCCCGGACCCACTGATTAAGAGTCAGTTGCTCTACCAGCTGAGCTAAAGGTGCATACCCTTCTTGTGCTTCATCTCCAACCGAAAAGAAGGAAGAGAAGAGGAGAAAAAGAAACTCAAACGAATGAAGAACCGCTGCACCGAAGAGGTGCAAGAGGTTCAAGCCCTCGGTCAATTAGTATCGGTTAGCTGAACACGTTACCGTGCTTACACACCCGACCTATCAACTTGTAGTCTGCAAGTGACCTTACTCATTTGAAATGATGGGATATCTCATCTTGAAGCATGCTTCACGCTTAGATGCCTTCAGCGTTTATCAAAACCGCACGCCGCTACCCAGCTATGCCCTTGGCAGGACAACTGGTGCACAGGAGGTGCGTCCGACCCGGTCCTCTCGTACTAAGGTCAGCCCTTCTCAAATATCCAACGCCCACGACAGATAGGGACCGAACTGTCTCACGACGTTCTGAACCCAGCTCGCGTACCACTTTAATCGGCGGACAGCCGAACCCTTGGAACCTTCTCCAGCTCCAGGATGTGATGAGCCGACATCGAGGTGCCAAACCTCCCCGTCGATGTGAACTCTTGGGGGAGATCAGCCTGTTATCCCCAGGGTAGCTTTTATCCGTTAAGCGATGGCATTTCCACTCACTACCACCTGATCACTAACTCCAACTTTCGTTACTGCTCGACTTGTAGGTCTCACAGTTAGGCTGGCTTATACGTTTATACTCATTGCGCGATTTCCGTCCGCGCTGAGCCAACCTTTGAACGCCTCCGTTACTCTTTTGGAGGCGACCGCCCCAGTCAAACTGCCCATCTGACATTGTCCCCCTCCCGGATCACGGGAGCAGGTTAGAAACTTGGTTCATCAAGAGTGGTATCCCAACGGCGACTCCGCCCAAGCCAAAGCCCGGGTTTCTCTGTCTCCCACCTATCCTGTGCATAATGAACCAAATTTCAGTATCAGACTACAGTAAAGCTCCATGGGGTCTTTCCGTCTAGTCGCAGGAAACCGGCATCTTCACCGGTACTACAATTTCGCCGGGCGGGCTGTTGAGACAGTGCCCAGATCATTACGCCATTCGTGCGGGTCAGAACTTACCTGACAAGGAATTTCGCTACCTTAGGACCGTTATAGTTACGGCCGCCGTTTACTGGGGCTTAAGTTCTCGCCTTCGCTTGCGCTAAGCGATCCCCTTGACCTTCCAGCACCGGGCAGGCGTCAGCTCCTATACTTCAGCTTTCGCTTTTGCAGAAACCTGTGTTTTTGATAAACAGTTGCCTGGGCCTTTTCACTGCGGCCTCCTTACGGAGGCACCCCTTCTTCCGAAGTTACGGGGTCAATATGCCGAGTTCCTTAACAACCCTTCTCCCGCTGGCCTTAGGATCCTCTCCTCATCTACCTGTGTCGGTTTGCGGTACGGGCGCCTGATTTCATACATAACCTTTTCTCGCCGCTGGCTTCGTTCACTTCCCTACTATTCTTCAGTCCCTTTCGCCCGGCTCTACCATCGGCCGGGTTGAACTCTACCCTCGTGTCAGTTACTTAAGATCTGGCGGCAACGGAATCTCTACCGTTTGTGCATCGACTACGCCTCGCGGCCTCGCCTTAGCTCCCGGCTAACCCGGGGTGGACGACCCTACCCCCGGAAACCTTAGATTTTCGGCCATTATGATTCTCACACAATTCTCGCTACTCATTCCGGCATTCTCACTTCTGTACAGTCCACATCTGCTTCCGCTGATGCTTCTGCCCGTACAGAACGCTCCCCTACCCAGTATCACTACTGCCCAAGCTTCGGTTGTATGCTTAGCCCCGTTGAATTTTCCGCGCAACATCACTCGACTAGTGAGCTATTACGCACTCTTTGAATGAGTGGCTGCTTCTAAGCCAACATCCTAGTTGTCTTAGCATTGTCACATCGTTTTCCACTTAGCATACATTGGGGACCTTAGCTGTGGGTCTGGGCTGTTTCCCTTTTGACCACGAGACTTATCTCACGTAGTCTGACTCCCGAACTCATTTATCCGGTATTCTTAGTTTGATAGGTGTTGGTAGTCTCTCGACCCCTCGACCATTCAGTGCTTTACCTCCGGTAAATATATTCGAGGCTAGCCCTAAAGCTATTTCGGGGAGAACCAGCTATATCCGGGTTCGATTGGAATTTCTCCGCTATCCACAAGTCATCCGCCAACTTTTCAACGGGGGTCGGTTCGGTCCTCCATCAGGCTTTACCCTGACTTCAACCTGCTCATGGATAGGTCACCCGGTTTCGGGTCTATGACATGCAACTCTACGTGCTGTTCACACTCGGTTTCCCTGCGGCTCCGTGACTGAATCACTTAACCTCGCTGCATACCATAACTCGCCGGACCGTTCTACAAAAAGTACCACATCACCCGCATACGGGGCTCTGTGTGCTTGTAAGCATAAGGTTTCAGGTTCTCTTTCACTCCCCTCCCGGGGTTCTTTTCACCTTTCCTTCACAGTACTGCTCCACTATCGGTCATCAGGTAGTATTTAGGCTTAGAGGGTGGTCCCCCCACGTTCTCACCGGATTTCTCGTGTCCGCTGATACTCTGGATCCTGTTCACTCGCTTCCGTTTTCGCCTACGAGGCTTTCACTCCCTCCGGCTGACCTTCCCATGCCATTCGACTAACTTCCGCTCGCTTACAACAGTCCGAACCCCGACCGTATTTCTACTGTCGGTTTAGCCTCCTCCGCTTTCGCTCGCCACTACTCGCGGAATCTCGGTTGATTTCTCTTCCTCCCGGTACTTAGATGTTTCAGTTCCCGGGGTTCCCCGCGTAAACCTATGTATTCAGTTTACGCTACACGGTTCTTCACCGTGTGTGTTTCCACATTCGGAAATCTGCGGATCAATGCTTATTTGCAGCTCCCCGCAGCTTATCGCAGCTTGTCGCGTCCTTCTTCGGCTCCTGATGCCAAGGCATTCACCTTACGCTCTTGTTCGCTTGAACTTCCGTAAAGATCTCTCTTTACTTGCTCGGTTCTCTTCATGAATTGTATGAGTTTCTTCTGAACATTACGTTCAGGGATTCGTGCTTGCAGTTGAAAAAGTTTCCCTTTTCACCATTTCTTCCACCTTGCGGTGAAATTGTATTTCTTTTCCCTTTTGCGTTTTGGAAAGACAATAAATTTGATTTATGTCCTCTTCTGTTCGTTTTCTACTCAAATCTTTCTTCTATTCAGTTGTCAATGATCTCCGATCCCTTGCGGATCGGCGCGCCTTCCGGCGCTGGTCGGTCTGGATGGACTCGAACCATCGACCTCTCGGTTATCAGCCGAGTGCTCTAACCAGCTGAGCTACAGACCGGTTCTCAGAGGTTTATTCAGTTCTCGTCCGCTGGATGACAGACGCTTTCGCTCATCTCTCATCAGGTTTTCCTCCGCATGGCGAAGGAAATGGTGGAGATGAAGGGAATCGAACCCTTGACCCCCTGCTTGCAGGGCAGGTGCTCTCCCAGCTGAGCTACACCCCCATCAAGATGTCCGCTTCTGTCTTTTCAATGAACTTCACCGCTTGCGTGGTGCTTGATCATTGATAATTGAACAACAAGATCCTCTTTCCAAGCAGAAGCCCGTGCCTCTCGTCTTTCCTCTCCGGCTCTTTCTGCCGGCTCTATTTCCGAATATGACCGCGTCTGAAGCATTCTGCTTCCCGCGACCCGATTCTCCATAGAAAGGAGGTGATCCAGCCGCACCTTCCGATACGGCTACCTTGTTAC
>OLGD01000253.1_pt1 | contig 112327 bp, 76 predicted proteins | sample 1605311 | NCBI WGS metagenome assembly OLGD01 (sample SAMEA3888917, study PRJEB22519) | human gut metagenome | biome: human gut; feature: human-associated habitat; material: faeces | place: Denmark | collected 2010 | reverse complement strand
AGCACATGGCGGCTGAATCATTGGATATCGGAAATTTGGAAGCTGTCCCGGAGGACGTGTTTATTCCGGCTTCTCAAGAACAGATCAATGTTTTGAAGCAACTTCAGGAGGCCGGCAAACTCAAAAGGATTCCGGAAAATCTTTCTAAAACGACAGCAAGTCGGTTGATCAAGGCGGCTGTAGCGGACGATCCGCTTCTTGAGTCTCAGATTCGCATGCTGCAAGAGCGTATGGCGCAGCATAAAATTCCGAAGATGTCGCCGGATCAGCTTTCTTCGCTGACTCAGAAGGATTTTGCAGAAATTATGAAAATACAGCCAAGATTGGTTTCTGATTCTGTGAAGCCGGATTTGGAAGATAAAAATCGTGGTATATCTCGTTAATATTCAGATGGAATGGAGTTTTTTATGAACCAGAATCCGTGGGTTGAAATGAGAGATGGGCGTGCGCCCCGTTTGTGGTTGAGTTTGCCGGAAGGTAATTTGCTGATTTCATGGGAAACAATGAAGAAGATACGGGCGACATCGGATTTTCTGAATATCGTTTTTGAATGCGAATATGGAATCATTACTTTTGCCTCTTCGGAGCCGTTGCGGGAATTATATGAGCTTATGCAAATGGAAATGGTTCGAAAAATAGATGGGACTCGTTTAGCTGTAAAAGTCGATGAGATTCCGGAATAACATCTGGATGTTGAATTGACTTTTCTGGATAATGTGGTAAAAAAACAGTTTTTTTTAGGCATTATTACGATACCAACCTGTGTGATTTTGTGCTCAATTCTGGAAATAAATTTTTATGTCTATTTTTGCTTTTTGTGCATTCTTACCAAGGGAGTTTGAGCGTAACAGAACTTTATCAAAAAAAACAATTTATAGGTTGCGAAAATCCCTAGGATGGTGTATTATTAAGCTCAAAATAAGGTTGCGTATTTTCTTATATACGCCGGTTTTATGTCTATGGAGTAGTGATCATCGCCATTCTGGCGGCGATGCTGCTGCCGGCCCTGAACAAGGCTCGCGCCCGGGCGCACGCGATCAGCTGCACCTCAAACCTCAAGCAGTTGAACCTTGCCATGTCATTCTATTCGAACACCTTCGATGGCTGGGGAAGAATATATTGCGGCACAGAAGATGAATACTACTCCCGCTATTTTTTCGGCCCGATCTATGCCCCCCGTGATCGTCACACTCTGATTCCCTATATCAACAGCGGCGCGACCATCGATCTGGACGCCCTTTCCACCTCCGACGTCATCCCCATCGCCCGCTGCCCCTCGGGACGGCGGGACGGTACCGGCGTAACCGCTCCCAATGACGAAAATCTGCCCAACGCCAGCTACTCCTTGAACACCTATCTGAATTATCAGCTCAGCAGTTCCGGCGGCGCCCCCAATGCCCGTTACGGCAAAATCTCCCGGGTAAAAAAACCGTCGCAGCGCATGTTGATCACCGAAAGTTCCAGCACCAGTATCATCGGCACGACCGATAATAAAATTTCCCGCCCGCTCAATATGTACAACGGAGACTTCATTCCACGGCGGCACAACAACGGCGCCAACGTCGCATTCGTCGACGGCCACGTCAGCTGGCTGAGCCACGCGGACCTGCTCTCCATCAAATCCGGCAGCACCGGAGCAAAAAATCTGCCGTATCCTTTCTGGCATGATGCGGACACTTGGTAAGGAAAAGAGGATTTCAATGAAAACACAGTTTCTCTCTCTATTGTTCGCAGCCGCACTGCTTCACGCCGACGGGACACCGACTCCCGCATTCGACTGGCAGAAACCGGGTTCCGCGGCCGATTCCCGATTCCGGCAGTTTCTGGCGGATGGTTCCATCGCGAAGCGTCCGCTGCCGACGGTGCGGGATGACCAGTTGAAAAAACAGGTGATCCTGCTCGACGGCAAAAGCATGCCGGCGATTCCGTTCCGCCATGACGGCGCCCAGACGGTGCGGGTGCTGGTCCGCTATCCGGAGCAGCCGGTCGGCGCGATCATCTCCCGCCACCGTACCGAGGACGGGCGACGCGGTTACGAGATGGGCTTCGGCTCAAAAAATCCGTATGAACTTGACGGCAACAAGCCCGCCGGACAGGTTTCCGCCGGGAATCGCGACTCCATCCGGACCGTCTTCGGCAAAAACGCTCCGGAATTTAAGCCGGGCCAGTGGTATGAATGCATCCTGCGCTTCTCTCCCGGAGAAATGCTGACGCTGGCGATACGAGACCACGCAACCGGTAAAGTTGTTTACCGCGGCGAAGCCGAATGCCCCGACGTGGAGGCGATCACTCCGGCGGCGGGAGACGGTCTCCTCGGCATCGGCGGCCGCCGGAACAACAGCAAAAACTGTTCCATGCTCGCCCCGGCGGGCACCCGGATCGGAGGCATCACCGTGTGGAAAGAGGCGCTCTCCGACGAAGAACTCGGCCTGACCGGCAACGAGTCCGCACTCTCGCACAACCCGACCCCGGTGACCCGGTATGTGAACGGTTCCACCGGTGACGACCGAAACGACGGCTTGTCGAAAAAGAAGCCTTTGCGCACCATTCAGCGGGCCGCCGACCTGGTCAACCCCGGCGACACGGTCCGCATCGCCCCCGGCGTCTACTTCGAGACGGTGGAGCTGACGCGCTGCGGCTCCGCGGCGCAGCCGGTCACCTTTCTGGCCGACGGGAAACCCGGCAGCGTGATTCTGACCGGCGCCGAACGGGCGATTCGGGAAAAGAAGGTGAAGTTTCAGCTGGAAGACAAGGCGCTCGGCATCTACAGCGTGCCGTGCAGCCGCGCTCCGTCACGGGTGCTCTATTCCAACATCGACCTCTACCCCTACACCACGATGGAAGGGCAGAAAACCTTTCAGATCAAAGACGGTTATCCCGCGCCGGAGAACGGATTCTATTTCGATGAACAATCGAAGAGGCTGTATGTGCGGCTCCACCCTTCCGGCCGTTACGGGTCGACCGACCCGAACGATCACGTCATTGCGGTTTCGCCGCCGTTCGCTCCGGGCTACAACGGGCATCACATCTACCGGAAACAGGATGCGAACTTCTTCATTTCCCTCCGAAAACCAACTCATGTGATCCTCTCCGGCTTCACCTTTGAGACGCCCGGTTCGGCGGGCGTGGTCACCGGCGGCAGCAACGTCGTGGTGCGCGACAGCTTCTTCAAAGGATGCCGCGCCGGAGTCTGGGGATTCGGCGGAGCGGAGGCGGTTTTCGTTGAGAACTGCCACTACGATCAGGCGAGTACCTACGACGACGTGCTCGACACCATTGCCAAATGGGGAAAAACCGACATTCAGAAGAAACATTTCTTCTATTTCTGGGCCCGCAAGGGGATGAACGCCGACACCGCGAAGATGAAAAATTACGAAACCGGCATCGTCGGCGGAGTTGCCAAAAACTGGCACGTCCGCAACAACGTGGTCAAAAACAGTTTCGAGGGGATCTCCTGCTGGTGCGTCGACTGGGCGAAACACTTTCAGGTCTACGGCAACAGCTTCCGCCGGATCGTCGACAACGCAATCGAAACCGAAAACCACGCAAACGACATGCGGATCTTCAACAACCATTTTCAAGACATTTTCGAACCGCTCTCCTGGCAGCCGCTCGGCGGCAAGCCGTGGCCGGGACCGATCTACATCTACCGCAACATCGTGACCTGTACGCCGGAATTCAAGAAACTGGCGGACGGCCTGAATCCGGCAAAGTTCCGCCCCGGCGTCTTCAAAATCGGCGTCTCCGGGAGCAACTGGAAGCACAAGGAAATGGGCGGTCTCGACGTCGACCAGATTGCGGCGCTGGTCTCCAAACGGTTCGTCATGGCGCCGGATCCCGGTTTTCTGGTCTTCAACAATACATTGATCTGGCCCTACGGGAATCTCTTCACCACGCCGCAGCCGGTCCTCGGCCGCGCCATCCGCGACTTCGTCAACTTCCGCTACTTCAACAATATCCTCTCGGTCGACCGGATGCATAAACTCGCAGAGTGGCGCGGCAGTCTCTTCGAATTCTACGCCAATCTGGAGGTGGGGAACGACGCGAAAAATCCGCATCTCGGCATCATCGCCGGTGACGGCGGCCTCCGGGCCGACTCCCTGAAGCAGGCCGGGGTAAATGAAAAACTTCAGCTTGCCAGGGACAGCGTCGCCCGCGGCAAGGGAATCCTCGCCTTCGAGGAACCGGACGCCTCGGTCGATCTCGGCGCGGTTCCCTTCGGCAGTGAGTTCCGGATTGTCGCCGGACCGGGAACCGCGGTCGATCTGGAGAAGCTCTCCCCCTTCGCCCGCAAGATTTTCTATCACCCGACACTGATCCGCACCGCAGGGCCGGAACCGGGGCGCTGGGGCGTCTGGTCCGACGCCGATCTGGTCACCATTCAGCATGGCCGGACGAAAACCGCGCCGCGCGGCGCCCGCTTTCAATTCCGGATCACCGAGAAGGAGGCCGTCACCACGCTTCTGCGGAAAGGCGGATTTTCCATCCGGATTCTGACACAGAATGCGGCAAGTCAGCTCAAAGTCGCCAACGGCAGACAGAGCGTCGAATTTCCGCTCGGCACTCCGTCGCGGGATCACTGGCTGATCCTGAAAGTCTGGTTTACCGACGGCAAAGTCACCGCCACGCTCGACGGAACCGCGCTCAAACCGGCCGGCTCCGACACCCTGCCCTCCCCCCGGAACGGCGGAACCTGGTACACCGCCATCGGCAGAAATCCGGTCTACGACGTCGAACTTCTGCCGTAATATCGTCCGGGAAAGGGACAGCCGGCGGCGGCCGCCGGTTCATGGCGTGACAAACGCGAACTTCTCAACGTCCACAATGCCCCGGTCGGTAATCCGGAGAGACGGGATCACCGGCAGCGGCAGAAAGGCCAGCTGAAGAAACGGCGTCTCCAGAGGACAGCCGGTCGCCTTCACCGCCGCATGAATCCGCCGCAGCTCCTCCGCCACGGTTTCGAAATCGTGGAAGGAGAGCAACCCGCCCACCGGCAGCGGCAGAAGATCGAGCACCCGGCCGTTGACGGCGACGGAAAACCCGCCCCCCGCCTCCCGCAGAGCATTCACCGCCAGCGCCATATCCTCCTCCGATACGCCGACCGTGCAGAGATTGTGGCTGTCATGACCGACACTGGAGGCGATCGCGCCGGACTTCATGCCGAACCCCTTGACAAATCCCACTGCGATATTGCCGTTCCGGCCGTGGCGCTCAAGCACGGCGATTTTTGCGATATCCTCTTGCGGCACACACGGTTTGCATCCTTCGACGACGGGGAGATCCCACGTCAGAAAATCGGTGAGCAGCGAGAGGGGCCGAATGCCGATCACCGGCGTCCGCGGCCGCGCCGAATGCACTTGGAACTGTTCGGCCGAAACCTCGCCGCACCGGATTGTATTCAAAAACTGCGATGGATCCGGCGGCACTCCCCGCGCGGCAAAACGTTGTTCATCGACCACCACGCCGTCTTTCAGAACCTTCACCACCTGACAGCGCTCCAGATCGGAGAGCAGAACCAAATCCGCACGGCGGCCCGGCACGATCAGCCCCCGGTCGGAAAGTCCGAAATGAACCGCGGGCGACCAGCAGGCCACCCGGTAGACCGCAAGCGGATCGGCGCCGCCGGAGATCGCGCGGGCAATGAGATGGTCCAGATGGCCGGTTTCCGCAATGTCCAGCGGATTGCGGTCGTCGGTGCAGAAACAGAGGAAGGGGGAGTTGCCTACCGTGATCAGCGGCAGAAGCGCATCCAGATTGCGCGCGACCGACCCTTCGCGGATCAGAACCTGCATCCCCCGCGCGAGCTTCTCCTCCGCCTCGGCCAGCGTGTGGGATTCATGGCAGTTTCTGACGCCGGCGGCAAGGCAGGCGTCGAGCGCCTTCCCGGCCAGCTGCGGACAATGGCCGTCAACACGATTGCGGAAGAGCTCCAGCTTCGCCAGCACCTCCGGATCTTCCGTCAGAATACCGGGCACGTTCATGAATTCGGCAAGCCCGCAGGAGAGCGGTTCGGCGACATAACGGCGCAGCTCCTCCGCCCCGAGCACCGCGCCGGAGGTCTCCAGCTCCGTGGAGGGAACGCAGGAACAGATCTGGATGCGAAGATCCATACACATCCGCCGGGCGCACTCCAGAAAATAGTCGATCGCCCGGGTTCCCGCGACATTCGCCAGTTCGTGCGGGTCGCAGATCGCCGTAGTGACGCCGTGCGGCAGCACGCAGCGTTCGAATTCATACGGCGTGACCATGGAGGATTCCACGTGGACATGCGCGTCAATGAATCCCGGCACGGCGATGAGGCCGGTACCGTCCAGTTCACATTTTCCCCGGTAAGGCCCCCCGACACCGGCGATACGGTCGCCGCAGACGGCGATGTCGCCCCGCTGCATCTGCCCCGTGATCAGATTGAAGATGGAGACGTTTCGAATCACCAGCGAGGCGGGCTTCCTCCCCTGCGCCTGTTCGATCAGCTCCGCCAGATTGTTTCGCTCAGATCTCATGACCGTTTCATTCCTCCGGAAAACAGCAAAAAGGTTTCACCCGGCTACAATATCACCCGCCCGCCTCCAATTCAACTGGCAACCGACTTGCGGAACCGGCGCAGCGCGACGAAGAAATAGACGCCACCGAGCAGGAACATCTGCACGAAAATCTTCCAGACCAGACTGAAGTCCGCCCCGCGGAAGAGAATCGCCTTGCTGAACTCCACAAAGTAGGTGGTCGGAGCAAAACGCATGATGAACTGAATGATCTCCGGCATGTTCGCCTGCGAGGTCGTTCCGCCGGAAAGAATCTGCATCGGCATCAGCACCAGAATCATCAGAATTCCCAGCTGCGGCATGTCCCTGGCAAAGCAGGCCAGAAAAATTCCCAGCGAAGTCATTGCAAAAAGGTTGATCAGCACCCCCAGCATGAACAGCCAGAAGGAGCCCGCAATCGGAATGTTCAGGAACTGATGAATCACCATGCACAGGGAGAATCCGGTCACCACCAGCACCACCAGCGACATCGACCAGATCTTGGAGATCATAATCTCCACCGGTTTGACCGGCGTAACCATCAGGTGTTCCAGCGTCCCCCGCTCCCGCTCGCGAATCAATGCGGCCCCGGTCAGGATGAGGGCGATCATGGCAATGTTGTTGATGAGCTCGCTCACCGCGCCCTCCCAGCTCTTCGTCAGATTCGGATTGAACCGGTTGCGGATGATGATATCCGCACTGTAAACGGGTCCTTCGCTTTGCGTTTCCTCGCCGAGAAAACTGCTCACCTCGCGGTTGATGATCTGCTGGATGTAACCGTTCCCCGTAAAGGCCTGGGACATGCGGGTGGCGTCCACATTGACCTGCACTTCCGGATTGTCATTGGCCAGCACCTTCTCCTGAAAGGATGGCGGAAACACCACCACAAAGGTGTATCGGCCCTGATCCATCACCCGGTCGATGTCCGCGCGGGAGATCTTCTCCGGCTTGAGAAACAGCGGCGGAATGAAGGCGTCGCCGATCCGTTTGCTCAGAGCCGAACCGTCCTCGTCCACGATGGCGATGGCGGCATTGGAGATCGCGTCCGGCACGGACTTCGCCCCCATGTAGACATTGACGCTGAACGCGTAAATGATCAAAACGACCAGCAGAGGATCTCGGAACAGACCGACGATCTCCTTGCAGCCGAGACTGAAAATGTGTCGAAGCGATTCCTTCATCGTTCAACGCTCCTGTTTTCTTTGCGAAAGGATTCCGAGCCCGCAGATGACCGCGATCTCCGCCGTCAGAATCAGAACCGGCACCGCCATGTCGGCGAAATAGAGCCCCTTGTTGAATACACCACGGCTGATAAGCAGCATGTAAGTCGTCGGATAGATGTTGCCCACGATGCTGCTGAGACTGCCGTCGTTCGGCACCGGATTGGTCAATCCGCACAGCTGCGAGGCCGGCAGCATCGTCGCAATCAGCGTCAGGAAAATCACCGCAATCTGGCTCCGGGTCACCGACGAGCAGAGCAGCCCCATGCCGGTAGAGAGAATGCAGTAGATGAAGAGCGCCCCCATCAACAGCGGAATGCTCCCCTTGATCGGCACGTCAAACAGAAAGACCGCCATCAGCACCAGCAGCACAGCGCTGGCGAAAGAGAACAGCACGTACGGCAGCTGCTTCCCGAGCAGGAATTCAGAACGTCGCACCGGAGTGACGTACAAATTGATGATCGACCCGAGCTCCTTTTCGCGCACCACCGACAACGCCGCCAGCACGGCAGGAATCATCATCAGCAGCAGAGGAATCACCGCGGGAACCATCGCCGGCAGGCTCAGAACGTCCGGATTGTACAGGTAACGGTTCTCTACGGACACTTCCGCCGCACCGCTGTCCGGCTGCTGCCGCTCCGCGTACCGCTGCTGCCAGAGCGAATGCACCCCCTGGGCATAGCCGCCAATCGTCTCGGCCGTCGACGGCTCGCCGCCGTCGACCCAGTACCCGACACCCGGATTTTTCCCCCGTTGAACGTCGCGGCCGAACGAGGGCGGAATCTCCACCACCATCTGCAGTTCACCGCTCTTCATCCGTCGGTCGAGTTCAGCATGGCCGGTCACCGGGTCGTGAACGTTGAAGTACCGCGGCGCCCCGTAGAGGCCGAGCAGATACTCCCGGCTCAACTCACTCTGATCCCAGTCCAGAACCGCCACATCGATATGCTCCACATCCATGTTGATCCCGTAACCGATCACCACCATCAGGATCATCGCACCGAACAGGGCGAGAGTGGTCCGGATACGGTCGCGCCGCAGCTCCAGCAATTCCCGCCAGAAACAGGTGTAGAAGCGGCCGAAATCAAAGATGTGTTCGCTGAAAAAGCTCCTCTTTTTCCTCTTGTCCGCCACAGCCGGGGCACCGGCGCCTTCGGCGGCCGCTTCCGCCGCTTCGAACGCACCGCGGTCGGCGTCCTCCAGATAACTGATGAACGCATCCTCCAGCGTCGCGGCGGAGCGCGCGGCGATCAGCGCCTCCGGCGTGTCGCAGGCGAGCGAACGGCCCGCGTGCATCAGCGAAATGCGGTCACAGCGGGCGGCCTCGTTCATGAAGTGGGTTGTGATGAACACCGTGACCTTGTCGCGGCGCGAAATCTCGATGATGAGCTCCCAGAAACTGTCCCGCGCCACCGGGTCCACGCCGCTGGTCGGCTCGTCCAGAATCAGGATCTGCGGACTGTGAATGACCGCCGCGGCCAGCGACATGCGCTGCTTGATCCCCAACGGCAGCTGAGAGGGGAGCCGGTCCGCCACGCCGGTAAGTTCAAACCGTTCCAGCATCGCCTCCACCCGCCCGGGAATCTCCTCCGGTGCGATGTCGTAGAGTCTGGCGTACAACTCCAGATTCTGACGCACCGTGAGCTCGTTGTAGAGCGAGAACAGCTGGGTCATGTACCCCAGATGCTTCCGCGTCTCGAGCGACTCGCCGTCGATCGGCCTGCCGAAGAGTTTCGCCACCCCTTCGGTCGCGGGCTGCAGCCCGGTCAGCATCCGCATCGTGGTGGTCTTGCCGCAGCCGTTGGAGCCGAGAAAGCCGAATATCTCCCCGCGCCGGATCTTGAAGTTCACGTGATCGACCGCGGTGAAGTCGCCGAACCGCTTGGTCAGATTCTCCGCTTCAATCGAGATTTCGCCATCTGTTTCGAGCGGCGGAACGATGAGCTCATGATGGCCGGCGCGTTTCTCCTCCGGCAGCAGTTTGATGAATGCCGCGTCAAGATTCGGAGTTGCGGTTTTCTTCAGCAGCTCCTCCGGCGTGCCGGTGTCGAGAATGTGCCCGTCATCCATGGCGATCAGCCAGTCGAACCGCTGCGCCTCGTCCATGTATGCGGTGGCGACTATCACGCTCAGATCAGGCTGCTCCTTCTTGATGTTGTCGATGAGATCCCAGAACTGGCGCCGGGCCAGCGGGTCCACGCCGGTGGTGGGTTCATCCAGCACCAGCAGATCCGGGTCGTGGATGAGGGAGCAGCAGAGCCCGAGCTTCTGCTTCATTCCGCCGGAGAGTTTTCCCGCCGGGCGGTCGAGAAAGCGGTAGAGACCGGTACTCCGGGTCAACCGGTCGATCCGGCGGCGGCGCTCTTGCGCATCCTGTCCGAACAGCCGGGCGAAAAACTGCAGATTCTCCTCGACGGTGAGCGTAAAATAGAGGTTCTTCCCGAGTCCCTGCGGCATATAGGCGATTTTCGGGCAGATCCGGCTGCGGTGTTCCGCGCTCCGCATATCCCCGCCCAGAACGTGGAGCTCCCCTTTCTGCATGGCGTGCGCTCCGGTGATCAGCGAGAGCAGCGTCGACTTGCCGACGCCGTCCGGACCGATCAGGCCAATCAGTTTGCGCGGCGGCAGTGCCAGCGTCAGGCGCTCGATGCCGATCGTCCTGCCGTAGGAGAGCGAAAGATCATGGAATTCCACAACCGGGGCATTCCGGCGGTCATCCATCGATGTCGGCGACATATTTTATCTCCCTGAGAGTTCCAGACAAAAGCGTGGCGACACCGGGAATCACTTCGCCGGCCTCAGGGTCTTGACCGGGGCGCTCTGCCAGTCGGCTTCCGGATCGAGCTTCACCCAGGCGACGCCCGGCAGGCCGGTTTTGACGTTGGAGATGTACTGCCGCAGCTTTTCCGCGTTGAGGTTGGCCTTGATGCGGAACATCAGCTTTTCCCGCTCGACCTGGGTCTCCACGCTTTTCGGCGTAAACTGGGCCACCGGGTCGATGTAGGTGACCCGGGCGTTGATCGCATACCGGGGCGCCGCGTCGAAGATCAGCTTCACCTCGGCCCCCATCTGAACCCTGCCGGCAATGCTCGTCGGCAGAAAGAAGGTCATGTAGGTGTCGGTGAGGTTGACCAGATTCATCACCCGGCCGCCGGCGGAGAGCACCTCCCCCTCATGGGCGAGCAGATACTGAATGCGCCCATCGTAGGCCGCGACCAGCGTACTGTCGGCGAGGTCCGCTTCAATGCGCTGGAGCTCCGCCTTCTGCTCCGCGACCCGCCCCTCCGCGGCGATGACGTTGGCCCGGGCATATTCCAGATCCGCCTTCGCGTTGTTGTACTTTGTTTCCGCCTCGTCGAACACGCGCTGACTCACCGCGTTGCTGCTGATGAGCGCGCTCTGACGCTTGAACTCCTTCTCCGCCCCGGAAAACGCGCTCTCCTTGAGTTTGACGGTTGCCCGGGCCATGGCGAGCTCGCCCTCCTGCACTTTGATATTGGCGAGAGTCGCCGCCTTTTCCGCCTCCAGCGTGCTGGTCTGCATCTGCACGAGCTTGTCGCCCTTTTTCACGAGATCACCTTCCTTGACGAAGATCTTCTCAATTCGCCCGGCCAGCTTGGAGGAGACATAGATTTCGGTGGCCTCGAGCCGGCCGTTGCCGCTGTAAAACTTCGGATGAAGCATCTCCTGAGCGCGCCGATAGTTCCAATACGCATACCCCCCGATGCCGGCGACGGCGGCAATCACGACCAGGATGACAATCCACTTCTTCATGGCGACGGAAATCCTTTCTTATGTTGCTGATTGCAGGAATTCTTCAAAAACGGCATCGGGCGGACACGGAAACCGGCGGCATTCAGGCGACATTCCCGAAACGGCAAAAAAAACGCCGGTCTCCGCAATTTTTCCAGAACAGCAGCTCATTTCATCCCCTCTCTGCCGGCTGTCAAAATCAAAAATACATCTCATACTATACCGCTGGAGAAACGATTTTTCAAGGCCTGCAATTTAGAGAAGGCAAATTGTCGATTCAAACTCTCCGGACAAGGCCGGTGAGTCCATTTCTCCGGGACAACCGGCAGCAGCAATGCAGTTCACGGACGCAAGAGACAAAGGGTCAAACAGATTGATGAGCGCCAAGATTTCCACCCGCCAATTCCCGGAGGCAAGAATCACGCGGCCGGAGCAGGCATGACTGCGCCGCTCCGGCCGCGAAAGAAGGAAATACGCCCTTACTTCAAATAGCGGGTGTAGAACTGTTCGAGCTTGTCGAACGGAATCTTTTCGAAGTTATCGTAAAGATCCACATGGCTCGCGCCGGGAACGATCAGCAGCTCCTTGTTGTCACCGGTCAGCTTCTTGAAAGCGTCCTCACTGAAATAACGCGAATGTGCCTTTTCACCGTGAATCAGCAGACAGGCCGAACGGATCTCGCTGCTGTAAGTGAGCAGCGGCGCATTGAGAAACGCCAGCGTCGAAGTCTTGTTCCACCCCTGGTTGGAGTTGAGCGAGCGGGCGTGATAGCCGCGGGGGGTCTTGTAGTAGGCGAAGTAGTCCCGGACGAACTGCGGAGCATCCGCCGGAAGGACATCCGGCACACCGCCGGCGGTTTCATATTTTCCGCTTTTCGCATCCTGAAGCCGCTGTGCGCAGAGCTGCCTCCTCAGTTCATAACGGCCGTCGGCATTCATCGAATCGAAGTAGCCGTTGGCGCTGACCCGGCTCATGTCGTACATGGTGACGGCGGCCGTCCCCTTGATGCGGGGATCGTTCGCGGCGGCGTTAAGTGCGAATCCGCCCCAGCCGCAGATGCCGAGAATTCCGACCCTCTCCGCGTCGACGTACGGCAGGAGCGAAAGGCAGTCCACCGCGGCGGAAAAGTCCTCCGTGTTGAGATCGGGCGACGCCACAAACCGTGGCTCCCCGGAACTCTCTCCGGTGAAGGAGGGGTCGAACGCGAGCGTCACAAAGCCGCGCCGCGCCAGCTCCTGCGCGTACAATCCGGAGGACTGTTCCTTGACCGCCCCGAACGGACCGCTGACGGCGATCGCAGCGTACTTCTTCGCCGGGTCAAACCCCTTCGGCAGGTAGAGATGGCCGGCAAGTTCGATGCCGAACCGGTTTCTGAACCGGATATCCTGCGCCCTGACCGCAGGATCAATCTTGAAAATACGGGTGTCGTTCGCAATGGAATTCATTTCGGTCTCCTTTCCCTGGATGCTGTCCGCAGCAGAGATTCCCGCCGCGCCGAGCAGTGCAACTGCTGTTAGAATCAATCGTCTCATTCCGCATTCACCTCCATCGTTTCGGGCGGGATCAGACGGCCCGCCCCATTTCATACGCCTCCCGGTACGCCGGAAGAGCTTTGATCTCTCCTTTCTCATAGGCGCCGACGCCGTAAAGAATGCCCCGCTCCCGGCTGCCTTCAAGACAATCCTCGGTGAAGCCGCGGAGGCTCTCGACCGTCCGGCGCATCGCTTCGACGCCGGGATCCGCCGCAGTCAGAATGAAGTAAAACTCCTTGTTCGAAATCGCCGTGTAACGCGGGCAGCTCCGGTCGATCAGCGTCTTGAGCTGGGCGCACATCGTGTAGAAGTAGACCGGGGTTGCGAGAACGATCACATCGGCGGCGACCATTTTCTCCAGAATTTCCGCGACGTCATCGTGCTGTACGCAAGGGCGCGTGGCGTTGGCGCAGGCGCCGCATCCGGTGCAGTAGTGAATCGTTTTCTCCGCAAGGAAAATCTTTTCCGCACAGTGACCGGCGTCCGCCGCGCCCCGCAGAAACTGATCGCACAGAAGATCGGAGTTTCCGCCGCGCCGCGGACTCGAAGAGATCAACAGAACCTGTTTCATATTTTCCTCCTGCAACCATAAACGTTATTTCACAGTATAACCGCCGTCGACCGCAATCCCCTGCCCGACGATGAACGAGGCGGCCGGACTGCAGAGCCAGAGCACTGTCGAAGCCACCTCCTCCGGATGCCCGAAGCGGCCGATCGGCTCGGCCACCCCCTGAATCGCACCGGTCGCCAGCATCTTCTCCACCATCGGAGTTTCGATCGTCGCCGGACAGACCGCGTTGATGCGAATGCCGCGGGAAGCGTATTCCAGCGCAGCGCACTTGGTCATTCCCAGCACCGCATGTTTGGAGGCGTGGTAGGCCACCCGCCCCGGCAGGCCGATCAGACCGCCGATGGAGGAGCAGTTGACGATGGAGTATCCCCCGCCCTGCTGGCGGAGCATCTGCTGAAGTTCATACTTCATGCAGAGAAACATACTCCGCAGATTGATGTTCATCACCCGGTCGAACTCGGCGGATTCCAGTTCGGCGGTTTCCACGTCGTCACTCATGATTCCGGCGTTGTTGTAGGCGCAGTCGAGGCGGCCGAAGGTGTCGGCAACGAATGCGACCATCTTTTGGACCTGCTCCTCGTCGGTCACGTCGCAGACGGTCCAGGCGGCGTTGAGCCCCTCCGCCGTCAGCGAACCGGTAATTTTCCGGAGGAGATTTTCCCGCCGTCCCGCCAGAACGACCGAAGCTCCCGCCCGGGCGAACATCTCCGCAGTCGCCCTGCCGATCCCGCTGGTTGCTCCAGCAACCAGAGCGACTTTTCCATTCAATTCATAATCCATTGCTCATTCCTCCTGAATTGCAAATTCACTCTGCCAGTTCGATCCGAACCTCGTAACTGCCGCGCAACCCGGCAAGCCGGGAGAGCTCACACGTTATGACCCCGATATTGATCTGATGACCATATTGCTCCGAGTTCTCCTCGTCCGCGAAGAGAATTGTGAAATAGCTGCCGTCGCGAGCGAAATCGATATCACCGTTGAGCCAGCCGTAATGCACCTCGCTCTCTCGACAGGGGAGCGGTTCCGCCAGCACACCGCAGAAATCGTGGGAATACCGGCTCATCCGCACGGTGACCGGCAGCCGGGCGATCAGCGCCCTCGCCGTTTCACCGTCGTTCAGAATGCCGGGAATGACCGTATCGCCGAAGTGCATCCGGATCCTCGTGCCGCTCTTCAGCACCCGCGTCGGCATGGAAGGATTTTCCCGCTGGATGACCGCGCCGTCGGATGCGAGCCGTTTTTTCTCTTCCTCCGGAACAGCTGCAAATGTCACGGTCGGATTTCCCCGCCCCAGCGCGACCTGCAAGCCGTCGGGATTCTCCACGCGCCCCAGCACGGTGTAACGATAGGGAGAGGAGAAGTTCTCATAGAAGAGCACCACCGTGGAGCTGCCGTAAAGCATCAGATCGCCGCACCGGATTGTTCCGGGCGTTTCCGCCGACGTCGGCAGCGGTGTCGCCAGATCGGCATATTTCTCATTGCCGTTGAGTTCCCGCATTTCGACCGTCAGCGGCAGTTCCCGCAGAAACGCGGCGGCGGTCCCGTTCTCTTCAAGGACCGCTTGAAAACGCGCGGAACCGATGGTAATTTCAATGTGTTTTCCCATGGAGTCCCCCTTCGTTTTTTCCGCACACGCAACTACAATTAAAGCAAAAGCGATGATGGCCACCACTCCGACAGCGAAATACAATCCGCGCATCTCCAATGCCTCCCGCATGACTTCATTCTCCTGCGGCTCAAAAGCGATCAGCTCGTCACTTCTCAATGTAAACGATTTTTTTAAAATAGCAAATACTTATTTCTTCTATCATGATATGCTTAAATCCTATATCAAAAAAAACAGCGGCCCCGCTTTTTTTTCGATGAAGTGGAGTATTGCGGAGCACACCGGCGGTGCTCCCGGCCGGAAAGGAGCGATCGATTCGCTCCGGCAGGATTTCAGAACCGCGGAAATGGAATGACGGCAGTTCAGTCGATCAGCAGACCGAATGCGCCGCAGACCGGCTCATCCCCTGGTTCCAGGCAACGGGTCGCGGTCAGACGGCAGCCGGAGGCAGCGCACTTCGCAAACAACACCCGCTGCGGAATCGGATTCGCCCGCAAATTGGCGAACTCCCCTTCCGCAACAGTCCGCCATTGCCCGTCGATCAACAGTTCAAACCGGTATTTGTCCGGCGTGCCGGCCCATCGGCCGGGAACCGGCGTATAGAGAAATCCATGCGAAGAGATCGGCTGCGCGAAAAGCCACTCCAGCGCCATCCCCCGTTTCTCCCCCGGGGGCAGTTCGAGGTAATTCTCCCGGTCCGGCAGGCCGGCCCCTTCCGCTCCGGGGTTCAGCAATTCCGCCGGGACCGGCCGACAGGCGAGCGTCAGCCGCGCGGCACCGGTAACGGCGGAGGTCAACCGGAACCGCAGCGCATCTCCGGCGATCTCCGGCAGCAGCTTCATCCGGCGCAGTCCGACCGCCTTCCCGGAAACAATCTCCCGCCAGACGCCGCCGATCCGCACCTCGATCGTGTATCCGGTGACGGACTCCCCGGCGGAGAGATCCTCGGCCATGTCGATCAGATTGAAGGCCCGCTTTGCACCAAACTCCACCACGGCCTCCTCTCCGGCGGAAAGGGAAAGCGCTGCGGAAACGACATCTTCGCCGTTCAACGCTTCGACCATTTCGCGGAACTCCCGCAGGCGGCGGACATCATTTTCATGCAGAACGCCGCGCCGGTCGGGAGCGATCCCCAGATTCAGGAACCCGCCGCATCCGACCGAACGCAGGTAGATTTTCGCAAGAGCCGGAACCGAACGGAGCAGTTCATCCTCTTCCGGATGGTAAAACCAACCCGGCCGCAGCGGCACGTCGCACTCCGGCGGAATGAAGAAACGCCCGTCCGCATGCCCGTTCTCCCCTTCCGCGCAGCAGGCGAATCCGGGAGCCGGCTCCCGCCCGGCGACGGGGGCATGGGGCGTGTAGGAACCGAACGCCTCCTTTCCGGCCAGGCCGTTCTCATTGCCGGGCCAGCGGACATCCGGTCCGATGTCGCTGAAGATCACCGCATCCGGCTGGAGATCGCGCACAATCTTCCAGGTGCTGCCCCAGTCGTAGTAGGTGGAAGCGTCGATCCGGCGGGTTTCCCGGGCACCGCCGTAGAAACCGTCTCCGCCGTTGGCGCCGTCAAACCACGCTTCAAACGCGGGGCCGTATCCGGAATAGATTTCACGCAGCTGCGCCTGATAGACCTTGAGATAGGCGGGGGTGCCGTAATCCGGGTGATTTCTATCCCAGGGGGAGACATAAAATCCCATCTCCAGACCGTACTTGCGGCAGGCGTCGGCGACCTCGCGGACCAGATCCCCCCGCCCGCCGCGGAACGGCGAACGGGTGATGTTATACGGCGTGGTCTTCGTCGGCCAGAGGCAGAAACCGTCGTGATGCTTGCAGACCAGGATGATGCCGGAAAGCCCGCCGTCCCGGCAGGCGCGGACGATCTGTTCGGCGTCGAAGGCGGCGGGGGTGAAAATGGCGGGATCCTCATCGCCGTACCCCCACTCCTTTCCGGAGAAGGTGTTGAGTCCGAAGTGCATGATTGCATAGCAGCTGCGGGAGCCGCGGCGGAGGAGGCGTTCCGCCGGAACGCGCCCCGGATTGAATTGCTCCAGTATCGACATGTAAACGTTCTTTCCTGACAGTTTGAGAGTGGCACGTTCCACAGCACAGCCGGGAGGTGGTGTCATACTGTACCTCCTCGTCAGAGATTTTTCAAGGAATTTGCCGGGATGTCCCCCCGCCGGATCTGCCGAAGACCGCCGCCGTCAGACGTGCCTGGGGTCGCAATACTTTTTCAGCGTGCGTTTCAGGCGGTCGGCGTAGGAATACAAATCCGCCGGCGACTGAATGAAAACTCTTTCCTCCCCCTCGTCGTCGAAAAACATGACGGATTTGCGATCAGGATTGTTGAAGAAAAGCCGGCAGATCGGTTTGCGGTTATTGTCCTGGTAGAGAATCGCGCAATAGGTTTTGGCGTCCCGCATGGCGATCTCCTCCACCGGAATATCGCAGCAGAGAATCGCCCGGATGATGTTGTGAGCATCGATTTCATCCTGTGTGGTGACGACCTCCTGCGCCGTCTCGTTCCCCGACTGCGCAGTGGCCGCCGCGATCTCCTCGGACTTGGCCTCGGTGGTGTTCAGGGCGTTGTTGAGGTGAGACTTGACCTTGTCATTGATCACGGTCTCGATGGCGGATTTCACCAGCGGAGTAATTTTTGCCCGGACCTTTTCCGTAAACATGCTGCCGCCGCAATCCATCTTCTTGAACACCAGCCGGACAAAATCCTCGGAAGGATTGGACAGCTCCTCCATCAGGACATTGCGCACAGCCGTCGCACACTTGAGCACATCGGCGCGATCCCGGATGCTCTTCTCGTCGAAGTCGGCTTTCGTGAATTTCACCAGTTCATTGAGATCGATTTTGTCCACTTCACGGAGGTTGATTTCCAGAAACGGCTTGGAATCCATGATATTGGGAGCTTCCAGATCGGTGAAGAACTTGTAGACGATTCCGTTGGTGAGGACTCCAAAACTCGCTTTGGTGGTGTGAAAGTAGCGGAACAACTGACTCTCATTGTCGAGCCGAAGATCGGAACGGCAGGATTTGCATTCGATCAGGATTGCGGGACTCCCTTCGTGGCAAATCGCATAATCCACCTTTTCGCCTTTCTTGATACCGAAATCGGCAGTGAACTCGGGAATCACTTCCGTAGGATCAAATACATCGTACCCCAGCATCTGGATGAAAGGCATGATGAAGGCGTTTTTCGTCGCCTCTTCCGTCTCGATGCGGTCAAAATTTTTTTCGATCCGTTCCGCCAAGCTCTTCAGAGCCTCTTTCATCTGAATCCCCTCCCTGTTTTTCCGGAAATCACCGGCCCGTCGCACGCGGTCAAGTTCGCCGTCGTCGATGTTGTCCCGCATTTATCAACAGCTTAAAATAGCTTGAAAAAGCAGATTGTCAAATCCGGAATCGTCACCGCTTCCCGGATTGCGACGAAGTCGGAAGAGGAAAGAATGAGAAAAAAGTACAGTTTCCTGCGGAACTGTACTCCCCGCCCCGCAGGCTTTGGGCGATCTCGCAGACGCCGCCCCGGGCTTCGGCCGTGCGGAAAAAAGGTTTCATGCACGGCTCTGCTCCAGACCGAAACAGCGCTTCAACAGCTTCAGCGCCGGTTCCGCCCGGAAGGAGTGATCCGGCACCACGACATAGCTGTATTTCGTGTAATAGTCCGCTTTGGAAAGCCCGAAGAGCGGCACCGGTTCATGCATGGTCCGGGTCGCCGGATCCGCGTAGGCCGGATAGAAGGTGATCTGCAGATGATCTGAAGCGCCGCACACCCGGTAGGCCCGCTCGACGACCGAGAGAAACTCCTCCGCCCCCCCTTCCGTCAGTGCAAGGTACCGCGGGGCGAAAGCCGCACAGAGATCCTGAAAGGCGAAGTAACGCATTTTGCCGGGGATGATGTGCCAGTTGCCGATATCCTGGATCATCTCCCGCTCCGGCTCCTCGGTCACACTGACGTAACGGCGGCGGTCATCATGAAGAAAGTCGTTGAAGACTATCGCCTTGATCCTGTTGCAAAGCAGCCCGGTGGCGATGGCGGTCTCGGTTCCGAGGGAATGCGAGGAGATGGCGATCCGTTCCGGATCGACGAAGTCAAACCGCTCCAGATGCTCCAGAAAGCAGAGCTTCTGAAAAGTTGCCAGCCCGACGTAGCAGGTTCCGGAATCGAGAAGGCCGTGGCACATCTGAACGCGGGTCATCCCCTGCAGTTCTCCGAATTCCGGCGCGGCATGCAGGGCACACTCCCCGATGGCGGGATTGTCGAATGCAAAGGCGGCCATGCCGTTCCGCACCATGTGCAATGCCTGCGCGTTCCGTTCCGGGAAACGGTTCTGCGGCCACTCCGGATGCGGCGGCAGCGGCTCCCCGGCGAGCGACTCCTTGCTGTGATTCGAACCGGGCAGGCAAAGCACGCCGGGAACCGGATGCGCCGCGGACGCCCCTTCCGGAATCAGCACCAGAAAGGGAACCGCCGCGTAGTCGTCCGGATAGAACTCCCACTTTTCGAGCCGGTAACCGTCGCGTTCCTCCCGCCAAAGCCGAACCGGCGGCGGCTGCGGCGTGAACTCCGGCATTCCCAGAAGCTCGCGAAGCTTCTCCTTCACCCGGTCCTGGTAGCAGACGAAACTTTCCCGGGTCAGTTCCTCCGGCAGCGCCAGTTCCGGTTTCAGTCGCCGCAGAAACTCCATGTGAGCGGCCATCGTCGAAACAAACCGGCCGTCGGACCGGCGGGGAGAAAAATTTTTCTCGTAACTCAGCATCGTTTTCTTTTCTTGAATCAGAACTGCGGATGTAATATAACAATGCGCCCTTCCGTTTACAAATTCTCCCACTTCACGGCACAAGTTCCCAGGGATTGTCGTCGGCGTTCTCCGTGGAAATGAGTTTGTGCGCGTAGATCGCCGGTGAACTCCTGCCGGGCACGGCGTAGACATGCCCATCCACAAAGAGGACATTGCAGCTGGTTCCGTGAATCGGCGTAAGGGCACCGTCCCAGGTGGCGCTCGGCGTCGAAGAGCGCATCGAGACGCTCGGTTGGAGATTGTCGGAGCGGAAACAGTCCCCTCCATAGATTTTCCGGGAAGCTTTGGGAACACGGGACAACTTCACCGGCTGATCAGCGGCGGAAAGCACCCCGCCAGCATTCTTGTTGACCCCGTATCCGAACGCGGCCCAGCTGGTGTTTGGAGTACCGACATTGTCGTCGATGGAAACACCGTTATTGTAGAAAAGATCGAGATAGCGGTTGCCCGGCATGTAAGGCTTCTCCGGGCAGGTCATCGTGCGCGGCGTCAGCAGCCGGTTACGGTAGCAGTAGACGTTCCAGTAGTAGGATTGTTCCCGTCCCATATGCCAGAAACCGCAGGGCAGAATGAAGTCGTTGTAGTTCGACGCATATCCTGCGGCCGCCATGCCCACCTGCTTCAGGTTGTTCACACAGCTGATCGCCTTTGCCCGGGTACGTGCCTTGTTCAGAGCAGGCAGCAGCATTGCCGCCAGAATTGCGATGATCGCGATTACGATCAGGAGTTCGATTAAAGTAAAAATCTTCTTCTTTTCCATTTTCATCTCCTCCCTTCCTCGTTGCCTTTCTGATTGCGCCTGAAGTATTCCAGCAGCACGCGCTTGCGATCGTTGTCGGCGGAGGGACGCAGTTTTCCGGGAGCACCGGCATGTTCCACGCTCCACCCTTCCCATTCGCGGAAGGCGTGGTAGGTCCAGTCCCAGTGGTACTCTTCGAAGAGTTCGATGAGTCGCCGGAGATATTCCGCGGCACCGGGCGCCCAGGCGGTAACGGAAAACTCCCCCACAAACATTCTGGCCTTGTATTTCTTCTGGAAGTCGATGGCCGGCTGCAGAGTGCGCCGCAGATCCTCCTTCGATGTCGTCAGGGGAAGCACCCGCCGGGGATATTCGGCGATGTAACTCTTGTCGCCCACCCCCTGATGGGTGTAGGGACCGGGATGGTACATATGGATCTGATAGATGATGTTTTTCAGAGGCATCGGCGAAAATTCATCGTAGGTGAGCGGACTGCACCAGTTGTTGCTCTCGACGATGATCGGCGTTTCCGGATCGATCGCCCGAATGGCTTTCGCCGCGTCGAACTGGAGCGTCCAGTAGTCAAACTTCGCCGGACCGCGCTGATCCGGCTCGTTCACCAGATCGTATCCGTAGATAACCGGATTATCCTTGTAACGGGCGGCAATCCGTTTCCAGGTATCGAGAAACGCCTGCCGGTACTCCGGTTCCTCCATCATCAGGAAGCGCGCCTTGTTGCCGAAGGCGTCGGCGGCCTCGGCGCCGGCAGTGCCCAGCACGCCGCCGCGCGAATAACGCCCCCCGGGCGGGAAATGCATGTCGATGATGACGCGGATGTCATGTTCCCGCAATGCGGGCATCAGCGTATCGAGCTTGTCGAGGGCGCGATCGATCCATTTCTCGTATTCCGCGATGTCGCGGCCGTTGTTGCGGAGTCCGCCGACGATCTGATAACGCAGCAGATTGGCCCCCCAGCCGCCCAGATCATGAATATCCTGAACCGTGATCTTCTCCGGAATCGGACTCATGACGCCGCGTCGCCCGGCAAGTTCCTTCACTGCCGGCGAATATTCACAGACGAAGTCCGCAGGCACCGGAAACGGCTTCGTCGCAGGCAGAATCTCCATCGTGGGGTTGCGGAACTCCAGCCCCCCCCACCCCTGCTGGATTCCGAAGGTGATGGAGGCACTCTTCAACGCCCGGGGATACTGGCAGAAATAGGAGACCTCCTGCCATTCCTGTTCCGTTCCGAGCAGGGAGGGAGAGGCGGTCCAGCTGCCGACTCCGGCGGTGTTGTGATGGGTGCCGAGAATCTTGCCGCCGATATGACTGCCGGAGGTATCCGAACCGATTCCCCGCCAGCGCATTTCCGCCCGGTAGCGGATCGCTTTCCCTGCAACTTTCTTCGGATCGAGTTTCAGTACCACCCCCCGGGTGCCGTTGGGCGGATTGGGGTGTTTCGGGACCGTAACGGTATAGATGCCGCGGCGATACACGGCATCCTTCCCCAGCACCAGATCCGACGGTCTGAGGGAGATCACCGGATTTTGCGCCGCTGCCACGCCGCACAGCAACAGCAGGGCAGGCAGAAGATAGAGTCTCATGCCGACTATCCTTTCTTTTTGAATCGATCTTTCATTGTTCCTCACCAGTCCTTTCGCCGGACGCCACGGCCGTCGGCGCCCGGCACGGACTTCAACATTCATTTCGCGGGCCACTCCAGAAGCAGAGCATCCAGAGGCGGCACGGTAATTACGGTTGCCTTTTCCGGCGGGAGGCGGAACCCGGGCCGTGCCTCTGCCGGATCGATCCGGCAGGGTTCGGGCTGTTCCCCGAAGTTGACCAGGAGAATCGCCCCTCTTTCTCCACAACTCCAGGCGGAGGCAATCACCGCGGGAGTTTCCACCGGCGGCCGGTTCTTCAGATAGATCCGCCGGGTGCCGCAGGAGAGGCGCGGCGCTTTTTCCATCCGCCCGCAGCGCAGGTAGTCCGCCGCCCGGCCGCGCCGGAGGCGCATCAGATTGGCGATCAATTCCACCAGCGGCTCCTGGGCAGGTTCCGGGTCGCTCCAGGAAAGATTCCAGTGCCAGTGAATCTTTCCGCCGTCCTTCAAAACCACGGAAAGCAGATTGCCGAAGGCGAAGTTCCACGCCAGTTCCCATTGCAGGAAGAACGGCGTACGTTCCAGATCGACCCACTCGTTCAGGCAGACACCGTTCCCGGAAAATCCCGCCGTATACTCGTGGAACAGATACGGATAGAGCGGCACCGGCACGCCCCCCGCCCCCCACGCCAGATGGCTGCGCAGATCGTTCAGACGGCAGACGCCCAGGTAGGGCTGCGCGGCCGCATTTTCGCATCCGAGCAGCGTCTCACCGGCAACATTCTCCGCTTCCGCCAGCAGCTCCCTCATGGATGCGGTATGCCACGCGCCGGGCAGGTCGGGGTGTCCGTGCCGTCTCGAGTAGCAGAACGGAGCGCTACACCCCTGATTTTGGTCGAAATACTGCAGATAGTCCACTCCGAGCCGTGCGGCGGAAGCGATCTCATGCGCCACGGTATCCTGCGTAAAACGCCGGTTCGGACAGAGGTCATAGCCGATGCGCTGCCCCCTCGGACCGTTGCAGACCCGGGAAAACGCCTCCCCGCGCGGACCGATGCAGATCTCCTTCTCGAGATGTTCTTCTGCGAACTGCGACGTCCGGTCATACGCCGGATCGATCATGCTTTTCTGCGTCCAGCCGATTCCGGAGCCGTAGAGCCCAACCGCGTCGCCGGTTTCATGCATCGCTTCGAGAAATTCCGCCAGCGGCTCCTCCCCGCCGCTCGGCGGCCAGATGTACGGCGGCGCCCAAGGTGCGGTTCCCTCCCAGTGCATCAGCAACGTCAGAATCCGGCAGTTCCACCGTTCGCGATACCGGGCGACCACCGGAAGCGCCGCCGAATAGGGATAGTATTCATTGGGGATGAGCCCCCCGTGATCCAGCCCGCAACCCTTGACCGGGTAGATCAGCAGAACCGGCGCCTCCAGCAGCAGCCGTGGCATCCGTGTCTCCAGCGTCACAGGCAGCATCGGATCCTCGTGCTCCATCCATTCACGGTAGAGCGCCGCCGCCTCCTGCCAGTCCCCCCGAAAGCCGATGACGGCGACCTCATACGACACTGCACCCGATCCACCGGTAAAATGCTGCAGCAACGGCAGCGCCGCCTCCCCATCCGGACGAAAATCGATGCTCTTCGGTCCATGCTCCGGATCGCGGCAGAGGAAACACAACCCAGCATCCCCGGTATAGAACGCCTCGAACTGCATCGCCGCCGGGCCGGGATAGAAACCGCTGACTCCGGTCAGCGGGTAGTCCGCTTCTTCACAGCGGAAGGAGGCGGAACGCTCCCGTTCCTCCAGATCACGAACCAGCGTCCCCTCCGCGAACGGGAGCAGGTAGTTCCCGTCGGAGAAACGACGCAGGCGAATCCGGGGGAAATCGATCCACTCCACCTTGAAATCCTCTCGGCCGGGCGAAACGGCGATCCGCCAGCGGATCTCCGCTCCGTCGCACCGGGCTTCGATCTCGACCTCGGTACCGGGCAGAGCGGCGCAGTCGGAAAAGACCAGGGAGAAGTTCCCGGCGTCTTTCCGATGCTGCACGGCGGAGAAATCCCGCGCCTCCAGCTGCAGCGGATTGCCGACGAAGTCGCGCAACCGGCAGACAAACAGAGTCTCCCTTCCGGCGGCCGGCGCAGCAAACTCCACACCGCCGAACCGCAGAGATTGGACAATTCCCCGGGAATCCAGTTCAAGACAGACAGACTCAACAGATCTCATTTTTTCATCTCCCAAGCTTTCTTCTGCATATAGTATACCGCAAAACCTGCCGGAGCCCAAGAGAGAATTTCATAAAAAAATGTAACGATCTGCTATTTCTTAATGATAAGCTCCCGCTGTTTGCGAAATTGAGAGGGAGTGATACCAAGCTCCCGATGAAAGAGTTTGATCAGATAATTTGCTGAGCAGAATCCCGATAGAGCGGCGATCTCATTGATGGAAAGTTCGGTGGACACCAAATAGTGCTGCACCTGAAGGAGCCGCGCTTTCAGGAGATATTTCATCGGCGACATTCCGAGAGCGGAACGGAATTTCTGCGTGTAGGCAGGCACACTCATCCGGGAGTTTTTCGCCAGCTGCTCGAGCGTGAAATGCCGCTCCGGGTTTTCCTCCATCATAGCGATCGACTGGAGGATGCTGAAACGATCCTCATGCACCTCCGGGCGCGTCATCTCCGGTCCCCGCAGCGCCGTCACCAGAAAGTCGAGGATCTGCGCCGTCATAATGGTCAGCGAGCCGGCCCGTTTCTGCAGGGATTCGGCAACGGCACGGTCGAGCGAGAGTCTTCCCCAGTGACGCATCGATGCCGGAAAATGTATGATGGTGTCCGGCACACTGGAACGCTCCCCGAAAAAGCGCTGCCAGCCCGGCAGTTCGCGCAGCTCCGGATACCGGGCAAGAAATTCCGGTCTTACAAAGAGGTTGTAAAGCACCATATCCCTGCAGTGCTCGTAGCTGTGTCTCTCGCCGATCTGAACCGAAAAGACATCCCCCTGAATCAGGCAGTTGGTACGGGTCCGTCCGTTCAAATCGATATGGCTGTGCAGAGCGCTGCCCCGGGCGACGAACACCACTTCGATGAAATCGTGGGAATGCAGACAGACATAATCCAGCTGCTCCGCCTTCTCCAGCATCACCGGGAATTCCTGCGGCATATCGACGCTGCTGCCGGAAAAAAAGGTCAAGCCATCCATACGGGGTTCCTCTCTGCGAACATCAACCGGCGATCCGGCAAAGCTGCTGACATTTGCGGAAAACATTTGCCCCCATACTCCGTCCGAAGGAAATTGCTCCTGTTGAAATTCAGCCATCAAGCCGTTCGAGAATCTCCAGCGCGGCGGCGACATCCCCCTGCGGAAGCTGTGCGATCACCTCGGGGGAACGGTCCCACCAGCGGGTTTTGAGCAGCCGGGCGACGGTCTCCTCGTCGAACCGGTACTTGATGACGCGCGCCGGGACCCCCACCGCGATGGCGTAGGGCGGAATATCCTTCGTCACCACCGCCCCCGCGCCGATCACCGCGCCGTCACCGATGGATACGCCATCCATGATCGCAACATTAAGTCCGATCCAGACGTCGCTGCCGATATGGACGGGGCGCTTATTCTGAAACTCGACCCTGTTCTCCGGCGGAATGTTCAAATCATCGTCCTCGCCAGTGTAGGAGAGCGGATGCGTCGTCAACGCATGCACCGGATGCATCGTGGTACCGATCGAAACATTTTTCGCAATGGAACAGAACTTCCCGATCCGGGTACGGGAGTCCACAATCGTGCTGCCCGGCACCACATAGGTATGCTCCCCGATGATCCCCGCACGAAACAGTTTCCGGTTCTGCCGGACCAGTCGAGAATGGCGGCGCCGGAACTCCTTGCGTTTCCGGCTGCTGTAAAAATAGAGCAGAACCGCAGCGACCTTGACCAGAAATGAATCCATTTTCCCTCTCCGCAAATATTCCGTTTTCTCTTTCACCGGCGGCAATGTGACGCTGCCCGTCTTCCGCACGCGATATGCCGCCGCGCTCTCTCCGGTCTACCCGTTCCGCAGGAGACGCTCCAGTTTCGCCACGCGGTGATCGTGGGTGTGACAGGCGAGGCAGCGACGGCGCGCCGCGCCTCCGACCGCCGACTCTCCGGACAGCGTCGCCAGCGGTCGCCATACAGGGCAAGTCCCTTCCCGGCCAGAAGCGAACAGAACTCCACCCGCCGCTTCGTCGCCCGTCCGATGTAGGAGACCGGCGCTTGAAAACGGCGCCGGTCTCCGGAGGAGAGCTTCATCGGCGCATAATAGTCCGGATCCGCGGCGGAAGGCAGGTAGAACGCCTGCACCCCCTCTTCCGCGGCACTGCGGACCATGTACTGCGATGCAGTGAGCGGCAGATCCACCTGACGAAACGCGGCAACCACGCTCTTGACCGGATTGTGCGGTCCATCCAGATCGTGGATGGCCACCACTCCATGATAATAGGATTTCAACCGGGGAAAATCATACTTCCAGCTGGCGATGCAGTAGATGAGATCCGGTTGAAAACGCTTCACCAGCCGTTCAAGCGAACGCTGACGACGTTCATCGGCCATGTGCCGGGGCAGAGAGATCCCGCAAAATGACGCCATCCGGTGATAATCCCCGACGGCGATCTCATGGCCGCGCCGCCGGAAGGCCGCTTCGATGTGTGAAAGATGAAGCCCCATCCAGGAACTTTGCTTGCCGAGCATGAGAACACGCATTCTGTTACCTTTTCTCCTGACATCCCGCACTTGTCCGATTCCGGACGAACTCCTCCAGCAGGTCGACGGCAACCCCGGCCCGACAGCAGAAATTCCGTCCGCCGCCATGTGAGATGATCCGCGCCCGATACTCGCCGGGGCGGCCGAGCATCTCCGTCAGCAACTGCAGAAACACTCTGTCGCTCCACGGTTCCGGAACGACGACGCCCCCCGCCTCCGCGACAAAATCGCAGAATCCGCACGCTGCCGAGCAGATCACCGGCAAGCCGGAGGCGATTCCTTCGAGCAGAACATTGCCCGCCGCCTCGTTGCGGGCGGGGTGAACCATGAGATCGGCGGCGAGGAGCAGTCCCGGAACATCCTTCCGGGGACCCAGCACGCGGAGCGCCTGCTCCGGCAGTCCGCAACGGCGTCCGAACGCCCGAATGCGGCGCTCATCGGCGGCTCCGGCGATGCAGAAGCAGCAGCGACTTCGCAACTCCTCCGGCAGAGCCGCAACGGCACGGATAACCCGATCGACCCCTTTGCCGAAAAAGTGACCGCCCACCTCGAGCAGCATCAGCGAACTCTCCGGCACGCCAAGTTCCCGGCGCTTCTCCGCCCGAATGTGCTCCGCGTCCGCCCGGATGCGGAATTCAGGAGAAATACCGGGCGGCAGATAGAAAAAACGCTCCTCCGGAGTCCCGTAACAACGCATGAAGTCCCGTTTCTGGCGCGGGGTGATGTAGAAGATATTCGTCCGGCTCCGCGGGGAAAAGACCTCCCGTTCCTGTTCAAGAAAGGAGCGGTAACGCGGCAGCAGTTTCAACAGCAGAGACGAGTGTTTGCGCGGCATCTCCACCGCGAGACAGTTGTCGGCGGCGAAATACCAGTCACAGCCGCCGAACCGGTTGAAGGCAAGCGAGAGGTCGAACGCCTCCTGTTTCAGCGCCCCGGCGAAGCGCACCGCGAATTTCCGGGCGCGACGATGATTCGAGCCGCCGCCGCACTCCAGCAGCCGCACGCAAATTCCGGAACGGGGCCCGGCCCCCTCCCACGCACCGGTGAAAACGGTCACCTCGTGACCGCGGGCGGCCGCGCACTCGGCAATCCGCAGCATATCGGACTGCAGACCGCCGAATGGGAAATATTTGAACAGAGCAAACGCAAACCGCATGAACCGAATTCCCGCCTTTTCACGACCCGAGACGACCGGGATAATATATGCCGGAGGCGAAAGATTTCAAGCGGCTTCCGGAGGAACCGTCGATTTTCCGCCGGAATAAATCCGTGAAAAAACGCTTTTCCTCTTGAATTCCCGCCGGAACTTGCTACAGTATGACGCAGGAGAACTGAACCGTATCATGAACACACCCGATCCCCAGGAAATTGAAGTTGCCGGCAAAGTGATCACGCTCACCCGGCAGATCGAAAGCCGCCTCGTCGCGCTCGGCGCCTCCGGCAACGGCCTGCGGGAAAAGTCGGAGTCCCTTGCCGGGCGCTTCCCGCCTGAAGTGGAAAAACTGCTCGCATTCATCGGCTGCATCCGCAATCGGATCGCACATGAGGACCAGGCCGGAATCTCTCCGGAAGAGCTTCAGTTCTTCGAGGAAGCCGTCGCCGCGGTTCTGGCAGAGCTGAAACTGCCGGGCGAGACGACGGCAGAACCGTCAGGAACACCGGCGGCAACGCTGCCTCCTCCCCCTCCGGCGCCCTCGCCGGCACCGGTTTCGCCGCCGGAATCCACCGGGTCCGCCACTCTGGAGAAACCATCCGCCCGGACGAATTCGCCCCAATCCCGGGCGACTGTGCCGTCTCAACCGGCAGTTGCACCTCCCGCCCGCCCGGAACTGGTTCCGCCACTCGCGGGGAGGATTCCGCTGCTGCACCTGGCCTACGCGGTGGAGCTGGCGCTCACGGCGCTGCGTCCGGCGCGGCGGCCGCTGTTTCTGGCGTTGCTGGAAGTCGGGGCTGTGGTTCTGGCGGTTTTCGCTCTGCTTGACGGAATCTACTATCTGGCGGGGCTGGCAGGGTCGATTTTTCTGTTGAGTTACGCCGCGATCCTGTACGAAGGGTGGTTCCGCTCCGCCGAACGGCTTCCGCTGGCGTTCTTTCTCATTCCGGGGGCGAACCTGCTCTGGGTTCTGCGGGAGTTGTTGCGACTGACCGGCTGGTTCCGGCTGGCGGCGGCATTCACCATTCTCGCCGTCTGGGTGGTGGCGATCTTTCTCGCTTTCCGCAGGGAATTTTCCGCCGCCGGAATTCTTGCCATGCTCAGCTACGCTGTCTCGTTTGCCGCCACTTTGTGCCCTGCTGAAACCGGGAAGCCCGCAGTCGACAAAGAAACACCGCAATGAAGAAGCATTCACGGCAGTGAAACGCGCCGCCGCTTCAGAAACGAACCGGCAGACGGTCGTCGTCGACACTGCCGGTTCTTCCTGGTCACGGAAACGGGAGAAGGTGTTTACTGCCTTTTCAGCTCCCCGCGGAATCCTTTCAACATCACCTCTTTGCGGTCGTTGTTCGCCGAGGGGCGGATGTTGCCCGGCGTCCCCTCGTGCTCCAGACTCCAGCCGTTCCACTCGCGGAACGCATGGTAGGTCCAGTCCCAGCCGTACTCTTCGAAGATTTCGATGCAGTCCCGCAGATAATCCGCCGCGCCGGGCGCCCAGAGAATCGCGGAGAACTCGCCGACGAAAATCCGGGCGTTGTGCCGTTTCTGGAAGTCGCGAACCGCCTGCAGACGTTTGCGGATCATCTCCTTATCCCAGTATTCACTGCCGATCTTCCCCGGATAGCGGACAAAATTCCGCCTGCCCTGTTCGCCGTAGCTGTTGCCGACGAACTGATGGGTGAACTGGCCGGGGTGATACATGTGCACCTGATAGATCACGTTATCCATCGCCAGCGGCGAGAGGTAGCGAAACGCCACCGGGGAATCCCATTCGTTCGATTCGATGATGATCGGCGTATCCGGGTCGATCCGGCGCACCGCCTCCGCCGCCATCCGCTGCAGATTCCAGTAATCGTACGGAGCCGGACGGGTCTGCACCGGCTCATTGACCAGGTCATAGGCCCAGACCGATGGATTCCCCTTGAAACGCCGGGCGATGCGCTGCCAGACCTTGATGAAGTGATCGGCATACTTTTTGTCGTAGAACATGTGCATATCCCGGGTTTCATCGCGTCCGCCCGGAGGCGAATGCAGGTCGATCACAAACAGAATGCCATATTTCCGCGCCTTTTTGAATACCTCCTCCAGGTGGTCGAGCTTGCCGTCGAGCCAGCGGTCGTACTCCGCCAGATCGCGGTCGGTGTTGGCCTTGCCCCAGGCCCGGGTGATCTGAGCCCGCACCAGTTTAACGTTCCATCTATGCAACGTCTCAAGGTCGTCATCGGTGAATTTGTGCGGCGACATCACCCCGCGCAGCAGCGGCATGGAGGCGACCCGCTCCGGATAGGAGACCTTATAGTCGCGGTTCACCAGCGGGAACAGCGTATACACCTTCAGGCTCGCCAGAGCGAACTCCACCTTGCCGGAACTGTCCTGCAGCCCCAGCTTGAGAGTTCCCTTCTGCGCGGAGGGAGAGATGGAGCAGGTGAAGGAGACTTCGCGCCAGTCAAAGGTTCCTTTGAGACGGGAAGGATGGTGCCAGTACTCCTGACCGTCGGCATCCCGGTAGTTGAGCATGAATTTGACTCCGTTCCAAGTGTCGCGGGGCGTGGAGACATTCCACGCCCGCGCCCGGATGGTGAAACAGAGCGACTGCCCGCGGAACGGCACAAGATCCACCGTCGCGTCGGCGCAGTTCAAGGCACTCCGGGCGCCGGCCGGAACATCGATGACAACCCGGTCCCCGGTGATTTTGCCGAACTTCCCCGGGGACCAGCGCGCAGCAGGCAGCTGGAACTCCTTAAGCGGAACAAGTTCCGCGCCGAATGCCGCCGCGGCAAGCAATCCCGCGCCGATGCAAAGGAAAAGTGATCGTAAAAAAACCATATTCCGCACCTCCCGTTGTTTTCTTCTTTGAATAGTATAGCAAAAATTTCCTTCTTTTGCAAGAGAAAGTAAAAAAATCCTCAGCAACAAAAGAATAGTATACCAACAGGAGGAGAGAAAAGAACATCACAATCAATTGAACTGCAAGATCCAGCGTTATATGGGAAAACTGATTTCATGGATCTTCTGTACGAAATCAGCGGAAGCAACACACCATTCCCGCCGATCAAACCGCTATTTCTTTTGTTTCGAAAAGGTGATGTTGCGCAGGAACATCACCGCTTCCTGGCCGTCACGGTTATTCAAACCGATCCGAATCATGGCGACCTCGGAAAGAGGAAATTTCAATCGTCCTTCCAGCGGAAGCGTTACGCGGGCATACTTCTCCGTCGGAGCTGGAAAATTCAGACTGCCCAGCTGACGCCCTTTCGCATCGACGAAGATTACCAGCGTGTTTTTGTAACCGCGTCCGGCAGGGTTTTGCACGGCACGAATTTCGAAACTGAGCGTATCGGCAGTGCGATCTTCCGGTGTCAACGCAATGCCGGGATAGAGCCAGCGGTCCTGCTTCGAATCCGGCCATGAGGCAAGAAAACGAATCGCATTCTCCGACTCCTCCACCGCAATCTTCAACTCGCCGGAACAGGAAAACTGTTTCCGCCAGTTTCCCGGATTCAATGGCTCCGACACCGCGAACAGGGTCGTTCCCGCCGCCAGCACCATGGAGATCCCCGGCAACAGCATTCTTCTTCTCATGATTCAACCTCCTTCTTATTCTTTTACCAGAGTGAGTTCCGGAGTCACAGCGCGGCAACGCGGTTCGCCGATGTTGGAGAGATAATGCATCCATCCCTTCCGTTCCGCGCCGCGATCCGCGTCATTGACGATAAATGCAAATGCAACAGTGTCGTTCTCCCGCCATTGGTTTCCGTCCAGCCGGGGAAACGCGATCTGATATCGGGTAATGTTCCCCTGGCGGGTGACGGAGAACGGTATTTTCATCTGCTTCGAACGGACATCGTGCCGGTGAAGCACCGCCCCTTTGCTGGTCAGACCGAGATCGAACAGCATCCCGTCAAACCAGAACTGGATCGAATCCCGTTGCCAGAGCAATCCGGGGTCGGTTTCCGCCGAGTGAACGTCGTCGGTCACTTCGGCGAAAAACAGCAGATGTTCCGGATTCCAACCCAGTTTCACCTTCACTGACAGATCCTGTGGTCCCTCCCATTGAAAAAGGATTCGCGACGGCGCAATATAATCGGTGCGCCGGTTCAGAACGATCGGCGGATTTCCGGCCGGCCTCAGGGCGATCCAGTCAAGTTCTGCAACGCGCCGGACAGCTCCTCCCGGATAGGTCAGCAGTGCTTCTGCCCGTCCGTGCACCTCACCCGCTTTCAGGCCGGGGTTGAAATAGACCGAACTCGCCGTCAGCGGCGGCAGAGTAACCGGCATCACCGCAGTTTTTCCGTTTTCTCCGAGCGACCGAAACCGGATCTCTGCCTCGATCGGCGCAGCAGTTGGATTATTGATCAGTGCACGCACGCGCGGCTCCCCCCAGCGAAACGCCGAGCGCAGCGAGAGTCCAAGCGCTGTCGCCAGGTTGATGTCACGCTGATCGCAGGCCGAAAGAGCTCCGTCCTCCCGAAACAACTGCAACGTCAGACGCGACGCAGACGCGTCCGTCAGCCGGCGGGGTTTCAGGCGGCAGAGGATTTCCCGACTCTCGCCGGGCGGAAGTTCCAGTGGAATTTCCACCGTCGGGATCTCCCAGTCGGGAGACGCGGCCAGCAGAGCCTTTCCCCGGAACGGCCGGGAGGAAGGGTTGCGGAACCGCACCGGAATCTGAAACTCTGTTCCAAACACCGGCGTGGAACATGGATTCCCCAGTTCCGCCATCGGTTCCCCGGCTGGAATCACTTCGGCTCCGCTTAGATAGGTCACTTCCGTCGCAGGGGTACTGACATAGCCGTCAAACGGCGACAAGATTCTCTCGTTGCCGACAGCATCGACAGCCCGGAGCGGTCCACTGCTCCGCAACGTCACCGCACGAGTATCGCCTTTTCCCCACAGAATATACCGCTCTTCACCTGTTAAATTGCGCCAGGCGAAGAGAGCGAGATTTTTTCCAGAACGATCTTCACAGGAGCGGATTCCGTTAATTTCACGTGACATCGTGTACACCACGGGAAAGTTTTCCGTCGGCCGCCCCTCATTGTCAACCATCACTACCGGCCCGAACTCCTCGAAATCCGCCGGACTTTTCTTTTCAATTGCATAGAGAAAGACAAATGTCCGTTTCACTCCGGCGGCAAATCCGGAGATCACTTCGCGCACCAGATGAGCCGCGCCCTTTTCGCCTTCGGCAGCCTCAGTGTTCCAGAGCGGCATATCCTCCCAACCGAACTCCCGCATCAGTTTTCGATGCAGATCGACATTGCGGTAGTGGTATTCGTAAATATCGAAGAATGGACGGGCGCCGGCACGCAGCGTCACCGTGGAGTACAGACTGATCGAGCGCCAGAGCGTGATGATGCGGAGCTGATCCGCGGCGGCAAAGAGCGCCTTCCGTACCGGAAAGCTTGCTTTCTCTGAGTGCAGGGGAGTAAGGAAGGCGCCGTACCCTCGCCGCGACCCGGCATAACATTCATTTTGTATAATGAAATTTCAGATTGCGAATCCAGAAATCCAACTGCTGGGAAACGGGATTCATGCCGATCCGAAACTTTTTCATTTCCTCCAGGTTCCACTCTGCCGGGAATAGAATCTCCCGCTTTTCCCACTTTCCGGAGGTCGGTTTCTCCATGATGATCGACTTGTAGCGGTTCCCCATGTTGAAAACCGCCATGACGTTTGCCGCCTGAAAATGAGTAGCGGCAGGAACTTGCACGGCTTTGATCTCGAAAGAGACGCCGATCAGGTTCTTCCGGCTCTCATCAGGGTTGAAGATATATTCCGGGTAGGTCCAGAAACTCCCACGGGTTTTGCTGAAATCACAATGGAAATGGAGTGTCTTCTTCTCTGAATCAGCGGTAATTTCCATCGTGCCGGAGGAGTTCGCCTTCCATCTCTTCGGGTTGGAAAAATCGAGTTCCGCGATGCGGGTTCTGTCGAAACGGAGAAACACCAGCGGCAGCGGAGCCGATTGATTTCTGGAGTCAGTAAGCAGCAGAGTCAACGGAAAATCCCGATTGCCGGAGGCATCCACCTCCCATTCCAGAACCGCGGAAGAACGGGGGGAAAGAGTACGTTTTTCCGGTGCTCTTAGCAGGTGGACTCCCCCCGGCAGTTCCAGTTCCGGGGAAATCTCCCGCGCTTCTCCGGAGAGGTTGAATGCGGTGACCTTCAACTTTGTCGGGTTGGCGAGATAGCCGGTAGCCCCCTTGTTCCTGATCGCCTTGTGGGCGAATTGGTAGACGATCGGCGAAGCGTTCCGGGGAGTCGCCTGATAGTCTGCAGCCAGCCGCCACAGAGCCATATGCGGAGTATCCTGCTGCAATTTTCCGGCGGCGGCCCGGCGGGGGAACCGGAGATAGCAGTAATCCTCCACCTTGTATTTGCCAACGGCATTCGGACGAAGTTCCGTGCCATCCGCGGCAAACATCGTGCCTTTCGGCAGCTCTCGACCGGAAATGTCGATAGATTTTCCAGCGGCATCGAGGACGGCGACCGCCTGCCCGTCGGCACCGGCAAAGACCCGGGCGCTCCAGATGCCGCGCGGCAGCCGGTTCAGGTCGCCGATGTAGTCGCGGTTCGCCAGGATCTGAGCGCAAAAGAAATATGCGGCGAGCGAGCGGTGGGGCGTCCATTGGAAATCCATCATGCCGAAGTTATTGGGCCCTTCGCGGAAGCTACGCAGCGTAAAGGGGAAATATCCGGCGACGCCTCCCGCTTTCGCTTCCACCGCCTTGAGGGTGATCCAGCGGGCGGAAACCCGGTCTTCGTCTGCTTCGGCCCGCAGTTTCCCGTGCGGACCTCCGTAGGTCCGCTGAGGATTTGCGTTGCCGCGCTTCCATGGTTTCCCCGATTCGGTAATCCAGATGGGCATTCCGCCTTTGCCCGCTTTTTTCAGATAGGAGCGATAGGTGGTGATCAGGCGAAGCATCTCCTCCGGTTTATGGTAGGAGTGAAACGCGAAAACATCGATGAATGCGGGCATCTTGCCGTCGAAATACTGCTGCAGAGTCTCTCCCCCGGTCTGCCAGCTGGAAAATCCGGCTCCCACCAGCGGCAGGTCGATTCCGCCAGCGCGCAGAATATACGAGGCGACTGCCTGCAGAGAGAGATACTGGTCTGCGGGTAATCGTTTCAGATCCGGTTCATTCCAGATCTGCAATGCATTCAGTCCTGCCTGGCGGCGTCTCACCATTGCCGCGATGGAATCCCCGGTGCCGATGAGGTCAGTCGGGTATCTTCCTTCCGGCCGGGCCCATTGGGGTGTACGATCGAAAAAAAAGAATCCGGAAATGTCGCGTCGAGACGCTTCTTCGTATATCGCTTCGCCGTGATAAAGTCTCCACCTCCCCTTTTCCGATTCTTCCTGATGCCAGCCGTGATACTCTCGAAAGGAAACTATGCCGTTACGTTTCAGAAAATCCAGAGTGGTGCGAATCCGTTCGATTTTTTCCCTGCAGAGCAGCGGTTCCATTCCGAAAAAGCGGTCGGGAATTCCACTGTACTCCGGCAATGCAATGATGCCGAACTTCTGCTGTGCCCCCGGAATCTCCAGTTCATGGAATCCCCGGGCAAAAGCATGGGTGAGCCGGTAAAGATTTTCTCCACAGCGATGCAGTGTCACCGTGCCGGCGGGAGAACCGGAATAGTTGCGGAGCGTTCCGGCAACGGTTTCCGCTTTTTCTCCGGAAACGGTGAAATCGATGGTGACGGATTTTCCCGGAGTCACGTGAAATTGCCCGATGTTCAACGGAATCCATTCAGCGGCGGCAAGAAGAGTTCCGGCCAATGCCACGCTGACAGTGTAAAGGAATTTCATGTGGTAAAACCTTTTTCTACAGAGTTAAAATGAAACGACGCTTTTACCGTCGATGACGAATTTTGTGATTTCGAATGCACGCGCCTGCTGAAATGTCATACTGTCCACATGGCCGTCGTAATATGCACTGTTTCCGGTTCCGACATGATTCAAGGCCCAGGCACTTTCCGTCACATCGGAATAATTCAGGTAAAATCTTATCCAGCCACACCCTTTCAGCATGACGGTATTGGTGCTGGTTGCATTTTCCGCCACCCAGGTATCGGCGAATGCCATAGTTCCGCTGGGCTGTTTCATTTTGTTGAGGGCCACCGCCCCTTTTGCATTCGCCAGGAATTCTCCCAATCGGGATTTATTGCGGTAATAATAATAAACATTTGATGTCCAGTTCGTATAGTGTACCATCCCGTAAGTTCCATACAGAATGTAGTTATCGTTCGGTATCGGCTTGCGTGAAGGACAGGCCAGCAGTCTGGACTGCCTGGGAAGGTAATTCCTCTGAGTAAACCAGTGTGTCCACGGCTTATTGATCTCATCGAGCGGCGGACACAAGATACTGCCATAGTCAGTCGTATAGAGAATCGCCGCGGAGATCACCTGTTTCAGATTGGTACTGCAGGAGATGCTCCGGGCACGTTCTCTCGCCCGATTGAGTGCAGGCAATAACATCGCGGCAAGAATCGCAATAATTGCAATAACCACAAGGAGTTCAATCAAAGTAAATGTTTTTGAAGCGTGACGCAAATCACTGCAACCGCAGCATCTTCCGGATTTCCCGAGTCCCGGGGTGTGCGGCAGGAGTTCTACGCGACCGGACCGCCACTGGGGAAATGAGTACTTCATGTTCAAAAACCTCCTTTTCCAGTTGTTGAAAGTGATGCAAAAACCAGATGCTCCTGTTCAGAACGGTACAGGCGTCGAACGCCACATAATCGACCTTGTCCAGCAGAACCCGCCCGGCAGGCAAATTGCAGTGGCTGCACACCTGGACATCCCGGCCGACGATCCGCCCGATGGCGCCGAGTGTCTCGACGACATAGGGAAGCAGATTTTCGTTCAATACGATCAAACCGTCCGGCACCTCCGGGATTCCCGGCATGTAGAGCAGCCGGATGATCCGTTCGGTCCAGACGGCGCCGCGCGAAGTGTGCGACACACCATGCACCCATTCCCGGCGGGTCACCAGGCCGGAAGCGGCCAGCAGTTTCTCTATCTCCGCGACGGCAATCGGATTCTGCTCCGCCCCCATGATGACCGCCAACCTTCGGACTCCGTGACGCTTCAGTTCTTCGATCGCCATTGCCGTCATCACCGAAAAATCATGCCCCAGCGAAACCGCCCGGATCAGATGACGGTCGAGCGGTTCGTGCATCACCACCGGGAAGCCGTCAAGCGGTTTCAGGAGTTCCGGCGGCAGCGAACGCGGCACGATCACCCCGGCCAGCAAGGAATTGCGAAGATCAGAGAGCAGCCGGCAGTATTCATCCGCCGTCGGCCGGGTCTCACGGCCGATCCAGTAGCGGACGAAACGGTATCCCTTGTGATGCTCCTCAATTTCATTCATCGCCGCGAGAATCGACGACCAGCGGGAGTCATAGTCCTTCTCCTCCGGACGGCTCCCGGAAGGGATCAGGATCCCGAAACGAAACCGATGCGGCGGCGTCTTCGACACCATGATTCCCCGCGACCCGCAGGAGCAGAGAAACCCCGCTTCGACGAGATGGTTGACTGCGCGCTGTACGGTCACATTGCTCGCGCCGCAGTATTCGAGCAGTTCCGCCCGGTGCGGCAGAAAGCTGCCCGGCGGAATCTCGCCGGAAAGAATCCGGCTCTTCAAATGCTCGATGATTTCATCCCGCTTCATTTATACCTTTCGCACCTCTTTTTATATGTAATTATGAATTAAAAATATAAAAAGTCAAGAGATCCCGCTGTTTTTTCAAAATCTTATACCTTCGCAGTATAAAAATCAACCTTCTCCACGCGGTTTCTTTGCCGATCGAACGGCTCTCCTTCCGTGGCGTTCCGGGTGCCTGGACGGAGGAAATCACCGGCTGTCGTCCCGCTCCTCCTGAATCAGAAACACTCACCGCGACAGCCCGGGAACGACTTCAGAAGAATCCTCCGTCGAAGTGCTCTCGGATTCATCCGGAGATACGCCCTTTTCCGCCGGATTTTTCGACCGACGGGTCACCACGGTCGGTCCCCCTCCGCACCGGCCGACTCCGGTGGAACATTGCGACTGTCCTCCCCTTTTCCGTCAAAAAAAATGATATCCGGCAGCATCGGCGGCTTTAAAAGTCGCCGATTCCGTGCTATATTAAAGGATGACAGCATTTCAACCTTTCACCAAGAGCAGCATATGAGTGAAACCATTGTTGTATTGGACTTCGGGTCACAATACAGCCAGCTGATCGCCCGGCGTATCCGGGAGTGCAACGTCTACAGTAAAATCATGCCCTACTCCACGCCGGCGTCGAAGATCCGCGAGGAGAATCCGCGCGGGATCATCCTTTCCGGAGGTCCCTCGAGCGTCTATGCCGAACACGCCCCCAAATGCGATCCGGCCATCTTCGAGCTGGGAATTCCCGTTCTCGGCATCTGCTACGGACTTCAGCTGATGATCCATACCCTCGGAGGAGAGATCACTCGCGGCAGGGCCCGCGAATATGGCAAGGCCATGTTGAAAATCACCGGAGAAAGCGATCTTTTCCAGGGGCTTTCCGGCGAAATTCAGGTTTGGATGTCCCATGGCGACAAGGTGACCCGCATGCCGGATGGCGGCTTCGAAATCCTCGGTTCCAGCGGCAACACCGAATACTGCGCGGTCCGGATGGGCGGCCGCAGTCTCTACGGCATCCAGTTTCACCCGGAAGTAGTTCACACCCCGCAGGGGAGCACGATCCTGCGGAATTTCTGCCGCACCATCTGCGGCTGTTCCGGCGACTGGACGATGGAATCCTTCATCGAACAGTCGGTACGCGAGATACGGGAGAAAGTCGGCGGCGCCAACGTAATCCTCGGCCTTTCCGGCGGCGTCGACTCCTCGGTCGCCGCGGCGCTGATCCACAAGGCGATCGGCCGACAGCTCAACTGCATCTTCGTCAACAACGGTCTGCTCCGCAAGAACGAGGCGGAACGGGTGCAGGAGCTCTTCGGCCGCAACTTCGCCATGAAGTTGATCTATGTCGACGCCACCGACCGCTTCCTCGACAAACTTGCCGGAGTGGAGGAGCCGGAGAAAAAACGCAAGATCATCGGCAACGAATTCGTCAAGGTATTCGACGATGCTTCGGCTAAAATCGAAAATGCTGAATTTCTCGCGCAGGGTACCACCTATCCGGATGTGATCGAAAGTGTTCCGATCGACGGCAATCCCGCGGCGATGATCAAGAGCCACCACAATGTGGGCGGCCTGCCCAAGGAGATGAAGTTCAAACTGCTCGAACCGCTCAGCCGTCTCTTCAAGGACGAGGTTCGGGAGGTCGGTCGCCAGCTCGGCCTGCCGGAAGATGTCGTTCTGCGGCAACCCTTCCCCGGCCCCGGACTCGCCGTACGCCATGTCGGCGCGGTCACCCGCCGGACACTGGACATTCTGCGGGATGCCGACGAAATCGTCGTCGACGAAATCAAGAAGGCGGGGCTCTATTACCGCATCTGGCAGACATTCGCGGTCTTCCTGCCGATCCGCAGCGTCGGGGTAATGGGCGACGAACGGACCTATGACCATGTCATCGCGCTGCGCGCAGTGGACAGCACCGACGGCATGACCGCCGACTGGGTTCAGCTGCCCTACGAACTGCTCGGCAGGATCTCCACCCGTATCATCAACGAAGTCAACGGCGTCAACCGCGTCGTCTACGATATCACCAGCAAACCACCGGGCACCATCGAATGGGAGTGATCCGCCTCGATCCGGCCCGGAACAACCGGAGCCGGGAAACGATGCAGTCATTCCCGCCCCGACATCGGAGACAGAAACTTCGCCATGCAGATCATTGCCGGAAAAGCCCGCAGTCTTGAACTCAGTGCCCCGCCGGGCATCGGCGTGCGGCCGACCGCGGGCCGTTCCCGCAAGGCGCTGTTCGACAGCATCGGCGGGGCGCTGGCGGGGAGCTGTGTGCTGGATCTCTTTTCCGGTTCCGGGGCGCTGGCTCTGGAAGCGGCGAGCCGTGGGGCCGCCGTACTCTGGATGGTGGAATCCAATTCACGCCATGCGGCGGTGATCGAGGAAAACATCCGCAAAATCCGCCGGGCGGGTGTGGACGCGTCGATCGAACTGCTTCGCATGTCCGCACTCGACACGGCGGCATGGGTCCGTCGGATTGCGCCGAAACCCGCGTTCATCTTTGCCGATCCGCCCTACGCGGAGTCAGCGGAGTATTTCCGGCAGCTTCTATCTGACGCGCTGTTTACCGCGTCGTTCGCAGGAGCACGACTGATCTGGGAAATTCCGGATACGCCGGGCGCGGTCGGGAATTTTCTCACCTCTTCCGACATAACGGCCCCGAGAATCCGCCGGTTCGGGGGGAGCGATTTTCTGATCGGAGAGCTCTGCCATGCCTGAAAACGCCGACTGGTCGTGGACATTCGCCTCGCCTGCCGCTGCCGCCGAACTCGGGCCGCGGCCGGAACTTCTGATACAAACCGCCGCACCGGTCAAAGCCAGTCCCGTCCGCAAGGTCTTTCGCGCCGGGGAGTTCTATCTGAAACTCGATCTGCGGCAGGGCAACCGGCTCTCCCGGGAATGGGACAGCGCAACCCTGCTGGCCGCCCGGCATATTCCGATGGTGGAACATCTGGCGCTGGGCCGCTCTTCGCGCGGCCAGCTTCTGATTACCCGCGCGCTTCCGGATGCGGTGCAGGCGGGAGTCTACTTCTTCCGGAACTGTCTCCGCGATGGAGCCCCCGCGGAGGAGTTTGCCGGAGCTCTTGCCGGATTTGCGCGGCAGATCATCAGCTCCGGACTTTTTCATCCGGATTTTCACTGCGGCAACGTGCTCTATCTGCCGGAACGGCATAAATTCGCCCTGGTCGACGTCTACGGAGTGCGGAAGGCGTTCCTTTTCGACCGCTTTCAACTCTTCCGGATGGAACGGATTCTCATGGAACTGCGGCAAGCGCTCGATCGGGGAACCATGCTGCGTTTGCTCTCCCGCGAGGGAGTGTCTGCCCCGGAAACGTTCTACCTACGGGCGTTGCGCAGGGAAGCACGCCGTCTCTTCCACGAATGGCCCAGACGGCGACGGCAGATACTGGCGGGTTATCCGAAATTTACCCGCGCAGAAGGCCCGCTGCTGCGCGTGGTCGATCCCGCCGGTGCGCCCGCCGACGAGACATCCGGCGAACCGGTGCAGGGAGATGCCGAAACACTTGAACGGCTCCTGCTCGCCCACTTCTTTCTTCAACTGGCGTGCATTCCGCACCGCCCGGCGCTCCTGCTGGACCGGAAACGGAATCTGCTGTTCCGGGCGAGACGACCGGCCGGTGCCGCCTCGCCGGTTTCCGCTGGCGACTGGCCGGAGCGCCTGGCGGCATACGGACTGAAATTCCGGCCGGAGGAGTGGGGTTTCGACCGCTTCGGAAGACCGGAGCTCCGGAATTTTCAACAGGTAACAGCTCTTGTGTAAGGAGTCGGGCATGCTGGCAAAAACTTTTTCCGCGGCGGTGATCGGCATCGATGCCTATCCGGTCGAGATCGAGGTCAACGTCACCGGAGCCGGGACAAACGCGGCGGAAAGCCTGGTTTCCATCGTCGGCCTGCCCGATGCGGCGGTCAAGGAGAGCAAGGACCGGGTCCGCTCGGCGATTCTCAGCAGCGGACTGGTTCCGCCCCGCGGCTCGACAGTGGTCAATCTCGCTCCCGCCGACCTGCGCAAGGAGGGTGCGGCGTTCGACCTTGGAATCGCACTCGGGATGCTCGCCGCTTCCGGAAGCATCCCCAAAGAGCCGCTCACCACCGCCGCGGTGCTCGGGGAGCTGGCGCTCGACGGCACGGTCCGTCCGGTGCGCGGCGCGCTGCCCATCGCGGCACGGCTGGCGGAGAACGGCGGACTCGACGCTCTGCTGGTCCCCGCCGCCAATGCGGAAGAGGCGGCATTGGGAGCGGGAGACAACCTGCCGGTCTATCCGGTGGCGAACCTCCGCGACGCGGTCGAACAGATCAGCCGTGGTTACAGCCTCCCCTGCCGCGCAAGCATTGCGGAGTATCAGGCGGGCGCGCAGGAAAACCTCCCGGACTTCGCCGATGTCAAAGGCCAGAAAATGGCCCGGCGGGCGCTGGAAATCGCCGCCGCGGGCGGACACAACTGCCTGATGATCGGACCTCCCGGAACCGGCAAATCGATGCTGGCGATGCGCCTTCCGGGGATTCTCCCGCCGATGAACCGGCAGGAGACTCTGGAAACCAGCCGGATCCACAGCGTGCTCGGTCTGTTGAGCTCGGGCCGTCCATTGCTGAACCGGCGACCGTTCCGGGCGCCGCACCACACAATCAGCGATGTGGGGTTGATCGGCGGAGGACGCGACCCGCATCCGGGCGAGATCAGCCTCGCACACAACGGCGTACTCTTTCTCGACGAGCTGCCGGAGTTCAAACGAAACGTGCTGGAAGTGCTCCGCCAGCCACTGGAAAACGGCTGGATCACCGTGAGCCGGGCGTCGGGAAACTGCACCTTCCCGGCGCGGTTCATCCTCTGCGCGGCGATGAATCCGTGTCCGTGCGGGCGCGGGGAATATGAACTCGGCTGCACCTGCCGACCGGAGGAGAAACGACGGTACCGCAAGAAGATTTCGGGGCCGCTGCTGGACCGGATCGATCTGCAGGTGGAGGTTCGCCAGCTCTCCGAGGAGGAACTTCTGGCGGCACCCGACGGTGAATCGAGCGCGGCCATCCGGGAACGGGTGATCGCCGCCCGCCGTCGCCAGGCGGAGCGGCTGGAACGACGCAATCTGCACTGCAATGCGCAACTGACCAGCCGGGATCTTCAGGAGTTCTGCCGTCTTTCGTCAGGCGGACAGATGCTGATGCGGCAGGCGATCGCCCGTTTCAAGCTCAGTCCGCGCGCCTACGACCGGATTCTGAAGGTGGCCCGGACGATCGCGGACCTGGCGGACAGTCCCGCACTCCGGGAGGAACACATCTTCGAAGCGATCAACTATCGACGCTGCGAAGAGTGATTGAAAAAAACTCCCCGGCGCCGGGCAGATACGAAAAAGGGAGGGTCTCCCCTCCCCTTCGCCGCCGGAAAAAAACGGCGGCAGGTCCGATTTTTCAGCGATAGCACTTCCAGGTGACCGACTTCACACTGTCCCAGAGGCTGGAGTTGATGTCGATCTTCTTGCGGGAACTGGTCGCGACCGGAATCGGCACATGGGTAAAGCGGTCGTTCCAGTGGCCGATGACCACATCGGTCCGGCCCGCCATCGCCGCATGCACCGCATGCTGGGCGAGCATTTCGCAGAACACCGCATCGGTACCGTGCGCGGGAAGGCTGCGGATCAGATAGGATGGGTCGAAATATTTCACGCTGAGGTCGAGTTTGATCTCCTTGCCCCAGGCGGTGATCTTCTCCTGCAGGAACTCGCCGATGTTGTGGTGCAGTACGTTGCCGGACTTGTCGCGCCGGCTGGATTCCTCTTCGAAGAGATGCTGCCCGGCCCCTTCCGAAACGATGATCACCGCGTGCTTGCGCTCCCGCAGCCGTCGTTCCAGACTCGGCAACAGCGCGTGCTCCCCCTCGTAGAGGCTGAAGGGGTCCTCCGGCACCAGGCAGTAGTTGACATGGGTGTTCGCCAGCGTCGCATAGGCGGCGATGAAGCCGGAATCACGCCCCATCACATGGATCAATCCGACCCCGTGCGGCGTCCCTTTCGCCTCGTTGTGCGCGGCGGAAATCACCGAATTGGTCGCATAGACCGCCGTCTCGAAGCCGAAGGTCTTGTCGATATAATTGATGTCGTTGTCGATCGTCTTCGGGATGCAGACCACGCTGATATTCAATCCGCGCCGTTCGATCTCCTTGACGATGTCGTGGGCGCAGCGCAACGTGCCGTCGCCGCCGATGCAGAAGAGGATCTTGATGTTCATGCGCTTGAGCGTTTCGACCATCACCACCTCGTCCTGCCGGCCGCGGGAGCTGCCGAGCACGGTGCCGCCGATCTCGTGGATGCCGTCCACCGAATCGGGCGTAAGCATCATCGGCTCATGTCCGAATGAGGGAATCAATCCCTGGTAGCCGTAACGGATGCCGAAGACGATCGGCACATTGTAGCGCAGCATCAGCGTGCGGGTCAGGCCCTTGATCACGTCGTTGAGTCCGGGGCAGAGGCCGCCGGCGGTCAGAATCGCGGCGTGAGTCCATGCCGGATCATGGTAGATTTTCGCGCGCGGTCCGGCCTGCTCAAACGCGCTGAGCGTGCCGGTGGACTGGTACTCTTCAATCACCTCCCGGGAATCCTTGCCGTAGATGACGGTGGAATCCTCGGGGATGAAACCGACACCGTTGAGCGGCGAATCGATCGTCGCCTCGCCAAGGTGTTTCACTGTAAAATCGGGGTTGGCCATTTTCATGTCTCTCCAGTTCGGGACTGTCTGATCCCATGTCTCGGAGTGTATAAAATACTCCCGTTTTCCGGAAAATTCAACTGCGGCAGCCGGCGGAAGACTTGATTTTGTGTGGAAAATGCTTTATATTGCCCCCAATACAGAAAACAGTATTCCGGGAGATTTCCGATATGAAAATAAGTTTTGCGCTTTCCATCCTCGCCGCGCTCTTCCTGCTTCCGCCGCTCTCCGGCGGAACGCTCGCTTTCCGGGGAGGAGAAATTCTGGCCGCCCAGCTCTCCACTGCCAGACCGTCGATTTCCGGGGAGGATCCGTTCGCCTACCCGAATGATTTCGACCGAAAAATCTACGCCGCCCTCACCGTGCGCATGAGTCCCGGCCGGGCTCTGAGCGTCTACGACTATTCGCTGGAGGCGTTCGGACGCCCCTCACCCTGCGTGGCAATCCGGGAAGGGAACCGCGGCTTCGATGCCCGAAAATGGGAGTACAGCAACCCCTCCTCCTCCCGGACCTACACACTGCTCTTCGTCCTCGACGGCCGACAGGTTGGTCTGCAGAAGGTGGAAAATCTGACGTTGAAGGCGAATTTTCCGCCGGCGTCGCGCGCGGAACAGAGCGTGCCTTTCACCAATCTCGGCAGCCGCTCCTTCCCCTACTCGATTCCCGCCGGCGGGCTGATGCAGGAGAAGCGATGAACCCGGTCCGTCAACCCGAATTTCTGCCGACGACCCGCGAGGAGATGCGCGCCGCCGGGTTCGAAGAACTCGATATTCTGCTGATCACCGGCGACTGCTACGTCGATCACCCTTCGTTCGGCGTGTCGATCATCGGTCGGCTGCTGGTCGACTGCGGTTACCGGGTCGGACTCATCGCCCAGCCGGACTGGCGCAATCCTGAAGCGCTCAAGGTGATGGGGCGTCCCCGCATCGGCTGCGGCGTCACCAGCGGCAACATGGATTCCATGGTCAACATCTACACCGTCGGCCGCCGCCTCCGCCGTGATGACTGTTTTTCGGAAAACGGCGAGACCGGCAAGCGGCCGCCGCACGCGCTCACCGTCTACGCCCAGCTGGTCCGGCAGGCGTTTCCCGGCATTCCGGTCATGCTCGGTGGACTGGAGGCAAGCATGCGGCGGATCGTCCACTACGACTACTGGCAGGATAAGCTCCGCCCCTCGGTGCTGGTCGATTCGAAGGCGGACATCCTCGTCTACGGCATGGGGGAGCGCCCCACTCCGGAAGTGTTCCGCCGCTTCGCCGAAAACGCTCCGCTCGACGGCATCCGCGGCACCGCCAGGCTGCTCGGGAAGAAGGCGGCGGAGGCATTTGACCCCGGCGACGCCTATCTGGAACTGCCGAGCCTCGAAGCGACCCTCGCCGACAAGGACGCCCTGATGACCGCGACCAAAATGGTTGAAGCGGAGATGAACTTCCAGAGCGGCCGCGGCTTCTACCAGCGTTACGGCGACCGGCTGCTGGTGGTCGAGCCGCCGCCGGAGCCGCTGACGCCGGAGGAGCTCGACCGCGTCCACGAACTGCCCTACGCCCGGCTGCCCCACCCGAAATACAAGGGGCGGATTCCGGCGTTCGAAACGATTAAGGATTCGATCCAGGCGGTGCGCGGCTGTCCCGGCGGGTGCGCCTTCTGCGGGCTGGTCGCCCATCAGGGACGGCACGTGATGAGCCGCAGCGAAGATTCCATCCTGCGCGAGGTCGACGAAATCGCGCAGAAACCCTTCTTCCGCGGCACGATCAGCGACGTCGGCGGGGCGGCGGGAAATATCTACCAGAGCCGTTACGACCTCGACCGGTGCAAACGGTGCAAACGCTCGAGCTGCCTCTTCCCGGTCCCCTGTTCGACCTACGTCTGCACCGGCAGGGAGATCGTCCACATGCTGCGGCGAATCCGGAATCATCCGAAGGTCAAGCATGTCTACATCAACTCAGGAATCCGGCTCGATCTGGCGCTGCGCCAGCCGGAGCTGCTGCGGGAGATCATCGCTCACCATGTCTCCGGCCATCTCAAGGTGGCTCCGGAACATCTGGACCCCAAGGTGCTCAAGCTGATGCGGAAAAGTCCCGCAGAGGAGTTCTACCGCTTTATGGAGATCTTCGAAAAACTCAGCAGAGAGTGCGGCAAGGAGCAGTATCTCATTCCGCTCTTCATCTCCAACTTCCCCGGCTGTACGGCAAAGGAGATGAAGACGGTGGATGATTTTCTGGAGAAACACCACTGGAGCCTACAGCAGGTGCAGGACTACATCCCGCTGCCGATGACCATGGGCGGCGCGATGTACTACACCGGCAAGGCGCCGGACGGAACGCCGATCCCGGTCAACCGCGGCCTGGCGGAACGCCGTCCCCAGATCGAAGTGCTCAAGAAGAAACGTTCCGGCGCCGCGGCACACCGGGGAGAATTCCGCCGCCCGCCGCGCAAAGGCCCCGCCGGCAGCCGTTGAGTCTCCTTCGCGGAGACGGAAAAACGGGCCGGGCAAGAGGTTCCCGGCCCGCCTTGTTTCCCGTGTCTCAATCCCCGGAGAGACGCACTCCCTTTTCCCGCAATGCGCGGTAGAGATCCGGCAGATCAGTGACCGCCAGCATGCCGGGAAACATGTTCGACTGCGGGAACGGCGTCGACTCCGCCTGAACCACCTCCGCCAGCGATTCCGGCCGGTCGAGCAGACGCAGTTCCGCCACCCGGTCGCTGAGCAGCGCCGCAATGACGCCGGGAACCACGCCGACCCCCCGGGCGGTCAAAGCGATGCGCCCCTCCCCTTCCGGATTGAGCAGCAGACAGGCGGCCATGATGTCGCGGACCCGTCCGCCGAGGTACGGCTCCTCGAGCAGCAGCCCGAGCGAGGCGAAGTGGTAGTCGAACTGATAAGGGCCGAAGAAATCACGTTTCCCCTGATCGCACCCGTCCGGCATCGTTTCGCCGACACCGCGATAATCGAGCGCGAACCCCGGTTCGCCGCCGGAAGAAAGTTCATCGAATGCGGACTGGTGAGGCAGATAGAGCGGGATCGCCCCCTTCTCACGCTCCGGCAGGTGGAACCACGCCCTGCGATCCACATAGGAGAGCGTCACCCGCATCCCCGGTTCGGTCTCCAGCAGGAAACGAGAAAACAGCACCTGTTCCGCCGCCGGCCGGGGGCGCAGTACCCGGTAGTCCGGCATGGCCACCGCACCGATCTTCAGGCTGGAACGGAGCTTCTGCGCCAGTTCCGGAGCGGGAAGCGACGTCCGGTTGCGGATCTGTTCCTCCGCCCGCTCGCGAATGAACAGCTGGATCCTCCGATTTTCCGGGAGATCGCAGACATTTCCCGTGGGGGTGCACCACAGCTCCTTCTCCGGAAACGGCGCCACGGCGGAAAGATCCCCCTTCTCCTGCCCGGCATGGCGGCAGAAGAAGTCGACCACACGCTCACGAAGATGCGGAGAAAGTCCATGTCCGAGCGGACCGATGAAGCTTTCCACCTCGTTTTCGCACCCCAGAATCCGGTAGACGCGGCGAAGCTCATCGTAGCACTCCAGCGTGCCGCGGGGATCGAAGAAGTCGTCCCGTTGTCCGCAGATGAGCAGCGGACGCGGCGCCGCGGCAAAGAGCATGTCGGCCATCTCGCCGCCCGCCGCGGCCAGACCCGGCGGCGTCTGTTCGGCGTCCACCGGCAATTCGTTTTCGACATGGCGCCACCAGCGGGTGATATAGCAGCAGGGCGCCGCCATGGTGATCCGGTCGTCCAGCGCGTTGACGTAGGTGGTAAGCGTGCCGCCGCCGGAGTTGCCGGTTACGCCGACCCGGGTGGCGTCCACCTCGGGGCGGGCAAGCAGCCAGTCCAGCGCGCGCACCGCGTCGAACACCCGCCAGGTGCCGAAAAACTCCCCCGTGAGCAGCAGCTGTTTGCCGTACATGTTGTGCTCGTGGGTGCAGTTTCTACTGAGCGCCTCGGCTCCCGGAATGCCATGGAACTGGCCCCGTTCCCCCTGCCCGACCGGATCGGGAATCAGCACGGCGAATCCGCAGAGCGCCAGCGCCTGCGCCGCCATCTGATAGGTGTCCCCCGCTTTGCCGGTACCGGAGTGTCCGCAGAGGAACAGCACAGCCGGATGCCTGCCGGAAATCTTCTCCGGCAGATAGTAGTTCGCACTCACCAGAAGACCGGGGCGGCTCTCGTACAGGAGCTTCTCCACCGTGAATCCGTTTCCCCGCAGCCGCCCGGTTATCCGCGCCGCCGGTTCGCCGGAGTGTTCCGGCAGCTGAAACGACTTCCGTACCCGCCTGCGGGCGTCATCGATGTACGCCCGCGCCTGGCCAGGTTCCGTCACGCCGCGCAACCGCCCGGCACGTTCCGCCATATTGGCATGGAACCGTTCGACGTAAAACTCCTGCACCACATTCCCGAATTTCGACATACTGAACGATCCTTCTGTTGCACCTCTCCGCCGAAATCAGTACAGCGCCCCGAACCGGAATCAGAGCACCGCCTCGGCAACCCGGGTCATCTCTCCGGAAATCACCGCATTCTCCGCGAGTCCTTCCGGCAGTTCCCCGGCGTCACAACGCTGGAGAAAGAGCGGATCCAGCGGCAGCTGCGCCAGCAGGGGCACCTTCGCCCCGGCCGCCAGCCGCGCTCCACCTCCCTGCGAGAACAGCGGATGGCGATGGCCGCAGTCCGGACAGACGAAGCCGCTCATATTCTCGACAATTCCCGCCACCGGAACCTTGACCTGATTGCAGAAATCGATACATTTGCGGCAGTCCGCCAGCGCGACCTCCTGCGGCGTGGTCACCACCACCGCCGTCTTCTCACAGTCGATAAGCTGGCAGGCCGAAAGCGATTCGTCCCCGGTCCCCGGCGGAAAGTCGAGAACCAGAACATCGAGTTCGCCCCAGTCGACCTCTTCGAGCAACTGCTTGACCGCCCCCATCTTCACCGGGCCGCGCCAGATGATCGCACGATCCGGGTCGTCGAGCAGCAGCCCGATCGAAACCAGTTTCACACCGGCGACTTCGAGCGGTTCCATTCCCTGTTCGGTTCCGCACATGCGCAGATGCGTAACGTTGAACAGCGTCGGCTGCGAAGGACCGTGGAAATCCACATCCAGCAACCCGACCTTCTTCCCCATCTTCGCGAGCGTAACCGCCAGCGAAGCCGCCACCGTGCTTTTGCCGACCCCCCCCTTGCCGGAGAGAACCAGCACCGCCTTTTTTACGGTTTTCAGCAGCGGCTCGTGCTTTTCCTCGGAGCAGTTCCCCTTCGAGGCGCACCCTTCACAATTTCCGGAACAGTTGCTCATATTTCCGCCTCAATGCTTGCAGTGGCCGCCACAATGGCCGCCGTGTTCATGCCCATCACCCTCCCCATGGTCATGGTGATGGGTGCAGGTGAAATCAGTGGCAAATTTCAGCGTTCCGTTGAGGTAGCCGGTCACGACCGCATCGACCGTGCCCTGCACGCCGGCAACCAGCTTGATTCCCTCCTCGGCGAGCGCCTGCTGCGCCCCCGCGCCGATGCCGCCGCAAATCAGCAGATCGACACACAGATCCCGCAGAAATCCGGCCAGAGCGCCGTGCCCGGAATCTCCGGTCGGCAGCACACGCTTCCCCCGGACAACTCCCCCTTCAATCTCGTACACGGTGAATTCCGGCGTATGACCGAAATGCTGAAACACCTCTCCGTTCTCACTGGCAACTGCAATCAACATAGCCTCATATCCCCTGTTTTCAATGGAAACGGCCCGAATCACCCGATTCAGGCCGTCTGGTCCTTTCTGATAATGCCGGAGTCGGAGCTATTCCGCCTTCGGTTCCGCCTCACGCATCGGCTGCGCCTGATGATCACGAATCTTCGCCCGGAGCGTCGTAAGCTGAGAGTCGATCTTCAGCAGCGCCGCATCGAATGACTTGTAAAGATCGAAATCCTCCACTTCCGCCGGAACCACGTGATATTTGCAGTTGACCACGATGCTGCTCTTGAACCGGTTCTTCTCCCGATCCATCACGACATTGACCGATGTGACGTTCAACGCCTTATCCTCAAGCAGCGTCTCTATATGCTTCTCCACGTATTCGCGGATCGACGGGGTAATCTCGAATTGACGACCGGTTACCGTAATGTTCATAAGCACCTCCTTATTCTCAAACCGGGATCTCTTCCCGATTCATGTCGTTTCACATGGAAAACTGCGGCCCGAGATAAATTTCCCGCGCCTGCTCGTCGTTGACCAGAAATTCGCTCGGCCCCTCCACCAGAATCTTACCCTGGCACATCAGATAGGCGCGATCCACCACCGACAACGTCTCGCGGACGTTGTGGTCGGTAATCAGGATCCCGAGGTTACGCTCCTTGAGCTGGAGAATGATCTGCTGGACATCGTACACCGCGAGCGGATCCACTCCGCTGAACGGCTCGTCGAGCATGATGAACGAGGGATTCGTCACCAGCGCCCGCGTGATCTCCAGCCGACGCCGCTCGCCACCGGAAAGGGTCATCGCCTTCTGCTTGGCAAGCCGGGTCAGCTCCAGCTCCTCCAGCAGCGCCTTGCAACGCTGCTTGCGTTCCGCGGAAGAGATCGCCAGTGTTTCGAGAATCGCCATGATGTTCTCTTCAACCGTCAGCTTGCGGAAAATCGACGGCTCCTGCGCGAGGTAACCCATCCCCATCCGGGCACGTTTGTACATCGGCATGTGCGTGATGTCCACCCCGCGGAAACTGATGTCGCCGGAATCCGGTCGGATCAACCCCATCACCATGTAGAAACTGGTCGTCTTGCCCGCCCCGTTGGGACCGAGCAGCCCGACCACCTCCCCCGCCTTCACCGAGATCGAAACATCACTGACCACCCGGCGGCCATGGTAGGTCTTCACGAGCTTTTCCGCCCGGATCAGATCATCCTGTGCTTTCTGTTCGTTCATCTTCTTTCCTTCGAAACTGCGCCGCAAACCTTCCGCTGCCTGCTGCGGTCTGCTACTATTATACACTCTCTTTGCCGCCGGTCAAGCGGAAAATTCAGGAAATCCTCATAAATTCAGCGAATTGCCGATGTCGACCACCGTGTTGCCCAGCACCTTCATCGTTTCATTGGCCAGATCGACCAGAATCCGATCGCCGGAAATGCGCCCGCCCTGCGCACTCATCCACGGGCGCGACTGCGGAGTTCCGGTCATGATGATCCGCTTCTCCTCGACCATGTAATCAGCCTGTTCGCCCCCGGCCCGCTGGAGTTCCCCCTCTTTGGTGCGGCGGGAAATTTCCACATTCCGTTTGCACAGCACCCGGGCCAGCTCCAGCGTATCGGTCAACGCAATCCGAGCGGGCGCACCATCCTTCGCCGGAGCGGACGAGCTGAACGGATCGGCATCGGGATCCTCCTCCGCCGGAGTTTTCACCGCCGGAGCCGAAGCTGGAGACTGCGGCGCGCTTTTGCGCGTGAAGAGGTACATCTCTTCGCATTTCAACGTCCCCTGATCGTCCACCAGAGTCACCTTGTCGTGAAATTCGGATTCGTTCTTGACCAGATCCACCGAACCGCGCTCCGCCCGCAGCGTCCGCGGTCCTTTCGAACCGCCGAGCATATTGCCAAGCGGATTGGTCGGGTCTTTCGCAGCACGCCCCTCCGCGGCGACATCGGGACGGTTGACCAGCACCAGATTGCCGTCGCAGAGAATCTTCGCCAGCCGCGTTCCGTTGGACTGGAACACCGTCGAATCCGCCTTTTCCCCGGGTTTGAGTTCATCGAAAAGCAGTGTCATACGGTCGGTGGAAAGGTCGGCACGGGGATCCTTCGAACGGACGTTGCCGATGCAGATCACCTTGCTGACGAACTTCTCGTTGGATTTTCCACCATCGAAGTCGAGCGCATCGCCGATTCCGGCGGATTTCTGTTTTTTCGCCGCCGCCGTTCCCCCCTTCTCCGTCAGAAAAATTTCCAGCCGGTCGCAGTCGAGCGACATCCGGGGATCACGCACTTTGACATTTCCCTGAAACACCAGCTTGTTTCCGCCGTAGTTCAGGTCGCTCGAATCGGAGGTCACCTCCGTCTTCGGCGGCGCGGTCCCGCCGCTTTTCCCGGCAGGAGCCGAGCAGAGCATAATCCGGCTGTCCCGCGGGGCGAGCAGCCGCTCCTCATCCAGAAAGATCACCAGCTCCTTCCCGGTCAACGTCTCCGTCCCCCGGGTGATGGTCGGCGACGCACCGGTCATCGTAATTTTGCGCTGGTTGTATTCGAACACCGCATCATCCGACATCGCCCGCTCCCCGGGCAGCAGCCTTCCGGCGGCGTCCTTGCGGGTCACCTGCACTCCGCCGGAACATTGAATCCGATCGAGTTCGCGGCTGCCGCCGAGTTCCGGCATCCCGGTGAGCGAGGCGCCGGAAGAGGGTTTCGTCGCAGTTTCGGCGCCGGGAGCTTCCCGCAGGATCACCCGCATCCGTTCGCAAAGCAGTTCCATGCGCGGCTCATCCACCCGGACATCGCCGACAAAATCGCTGCGGTTGTTCCGGTAATCCATATGGGCCGTCTTCGAATGAACGGTCATCGGCCCGGCGGAACGTTCCTGCTTCTTCTCCGGTGACTGCCGGATCACGACCCGGCACTCCTCCGTGACGGTCGCCCGCTGTTCTTCCTTGAAGAGGACGATGTTCCGCCCGCTGATCGATTCTCCGCCCCGCACGATCCGGGGATTCTCACGATCGCCGGAGAGAGTCACCGAGGCCGATTTCACATCGTATACCATATGATCGGCCAGCGCCTTCTGCTCGCCCGAACGCAGCTCCTCCGCCGAGAGCTTGCGGGAAATCACCACATTTCCGTCGCAGAGAATGCGCGACACCCCCCGCATGTTCTCATTTTCAATTCCGGCGGCGGAAGCGACAGCCGCCTCGCCGCGACTTCCCGCGCCCTTCCGGTCGAGAAAGATCGTCATGCGCTCACAAGTCACCCCCGAACGCTCCTCATCCACCTTCACATTCCCCATCAGAATCACCTGATTGCCGGCAAGGTCGATCAGCAGGGAGTCCCCGGTCGCCGTGATATATTCATACTTCTCCGGCAGCTTCGCCCCGGGGGCAAAGAGCTTGCGCGGATCACTGCCCGCCATCCGGACCACGATCCGGACATCCGACTTCACCAGCACGGTCCGCTTGTCGAAATCCGCTTCAAACCCGACCCCGTCCAGATCCAGCAGCGGCGAACGGAAAAACACCGGCTCCGTACCGGCCGCCATCCGATTCTCCTGATCGACGTCGGCCCGCGAAGAACTCATGACACCTTCGCTGTAAAGCCGTTCCTTCCAGAATCCAACGATATCCGACAGCCCGGCGTTCAGCGGATAGAGCTTCAACCCCCAGCCGTCCTTGATCGAATCGATGTCCGCCCCCCGGCGGATCAGATCCAGCAGCACGTTGCTGCCGACCATCAGATGCCCCTGCCGCGACGCCTTGTCAAAAAAGGCCATCGACTGAAGCACCTGTTTGTTGTAAAGCGGCAGTTTGGCATGCGAAAGCACCAGTCCGCGCAGATCCTCAAGCCCTCCCGCTCCGCGGAGCGAAAGCGCACACGAGGCGGCCAATGCGGCCAAAATCACTCTCTTCATATCATCTCCTGTAACGTTCGAGCTGGGCATCGAGCGTCCCCTGCTCCATCATAAGGCGGCGCATCACTTCACAGACCGCGCCGTGTCCGCCGGGAGTCCGGGTGCGGAAATCGGCCACTTCGTCCAGTTCCGGAACACCGTCCGCCACCGCCACGGCAACTCCGGCACGCCGCATGACCGGCATGTCGATCACATCGTCGCCGATATAGAGGCACTCCTCCGCGCGGAGCGAATGCTCCGCAAGCAGCCGCTCGAATCCCTCCAGCTTATCTTTGCAGTTTTCATAACAGAAACTCAACCCGAGCTCCTCCGCCCGGCGGCGGTTCGCCCGGGAACCCCGCCCGGAGAGAATCCCCACCTTGAGGCCGGTGCGAAGCGCCATGCGCATCCAGTGCCCGTCGCGCAGATGGAAGAACTTGATCTCCTCCTCCGCACCGTAGCCGGCACGGCCGTCGGTGAGAACACCGTCGACATCGAGCACCACCGCTTTGATCTTCCGGAATGCCTCAGACGAGATCATGGATCTGTTTTACCTTCTGTAAAATTTCACGGATCTGTGCGAAATCAAGCGAGTTCGGCCCGTCGGACCACGCCTCGTCAGGACGCGGATGAACCTCCGTGAAGAGAACGTCTATCCCAACCGCGGCGGCCGCACGCGCCAGCGGCGCCACGAATTCGCGCCGACCGCCGGAAGCATTTCCCAGCCCGCCGGGAATCTGCACCGAATGGGTCGCGTCGAACACCACCGGCACCCCGAAATTCCGCATCGTCACCAGCGAACGCATGTCCACCACCAGATTGTGATAGCCGAACGTTGTGCCGCGCTCGGTCAGCATCACCCGGTTGTTCCCGGTCGAACGGACCTTCTCCAGCGCACCCTGCATATCTTCCGGCGCCATGAACTGCCCCTTCTTGATATTGACCGGCAGCCCCGAGCGCCCGGCGGCATGCAACAGATCGGTCTGACGGCAGAGAAACGCCGGAATCTGCAGAAAATCCGCCACGGCAGCAACCTGCGGAACCTCCTCACTCTCATGCACATCTGTAATGACAGGAACGTGAAAACGCTCCTTGACCGCAGCCAGATATTCCAGCCCGCGCTCCAGGCCCGGGCCACGGCGCCCCCCCTCGCTCGAACGGTTTGCCTTGTCGTAGGAGGCTTTGAAAATATACTGGATCTTCAGCTCTTCGCAGAGATCCCGGAGGTATTCCGCAACTTCCAGGCAGAGTTCCCGGGTCTCGGCCATGCACGGCCCGCCGATCAACGTAAGACGGCCGTCGCCGATCACCAGATTTCCGTACTGAATCGGAGTAATCGAATTCGTTTCCATATCATCTGCTCCCATGCCTCCCCCGAACCCCCTCCGACCGGCGCCGGCCTCCTCCGGGAAAAGCGGTTAATGTTTCGCAGGAAAAATCTATTTCGTCTCCCGCAGTTTCTTCTCGGCGGCGGCGAGGTCGGCCGGGGTGTCGACTCCGATGCTCTCCAGATCCGACAGAAGCACGTAGATCCGGATACCGTTCTCCAGCGCCCGCAGCTGCTCGAGCTTCTCGCAGTTCTCCAGCCGCCCCGGCGGCAGCGACACGAACTTCTCCAGCACCTCCCGACGGTAGGCGTAGATCCCCCAGTGCAGGTAGACCGGGGCCTCGACCCCGCCGCTCCGCAGAAACGGAATCATCGAACGGCTGAAATAGAGCGCAAAGTGCCCCTCGTCAAACACCACCTTGACGTTGTTCTCCGTCATCGTCCCCCGATTTCCCGGGACGGCGACGGTCGCCATCCCGATTTCCGGACGGCTCCGCATGAGGTCGATCAACTCGTCGATGACCGAAGTCGGAATCAGCGGCTCATCCCCCTGCACATTGATGACGATGTCGACCGGTTCGCCGACCACCCGGACCGCTTCCGCGATCCGGTCGGTTCCGGAAGGATGGCTCTCGGCGGTCATCACCGCCCGCCCGCCGAACGATTCAACCGCGCCGCGGATCGCTTCGTGATCGGTGGCAACCAGAACCAGATCGGCCTTCGACGCGGCCGCCTTCTCGTAAACATGCTGCACCAGCGGTTTCCCGCACAACAGCGCCAGCGGTTTCGCCGGAAACCGGGTGCTTGCGTAACGCGACGGAATCACCACCGCGACCTTTTCCTGACTCATTGCCGACTCCTCTCTCCGCCCCAGCGGCAGAACACATTTTCCATTCACACGGGGAGCCGCCCCGGCCTCCCCGCCTATTCGGGCAGAACCGCCTCCAGCTCTTCAAAATGAACCGGCACAGTCCCCATCTTGCCGACCACCACCCCCGCCGCAAGGTTGGCCAGCTCGGCCGCCTCCGCCGGCGTCGCACCGGAAACCAGCGAGAGCGCAAAGGTGGCGGTCACCGTATCCCCCGCGCCGGAGACGTCGAACACCTCCCGCGCCCGGGTGGGAATCACCTGCGGCCGCAACGAACGGTCATACAGCGCCATTCCCTGCGCCGCCAGCGAAATCAGCAGATGTTCCGGCTGCCAGCTCTCCATCAATCTTGCGGCAGCTTCACAGAGCGCCGCGTCCTCAGCAGGATCGTCGCCCGCGCCGGCATCCTCGACTCCGGCCAGCGCAAACGCCTCCACCCGGTTGGGTTTCATCACCGTGATTCCCCTGACCGGCTTCATGCTGCCCGGCTTCGGATCCAGCGCAGTAACCACCTTCGCCCGGCGGGCTTCGGCGACCACCTCTTCAAGCATCCACTCGGCAAGCATCCCCTTGCGGTAATCTTCAAAGATCACCGCATCCAGTTCGCCTCCGCGGATCAGATCGACAATCCGGTTGACCATTCTGCGCCGAATGGCGTCGTCCACCGGATGCACATCCTCGTAATCCTCGCGGCACAGCTGCTGCGCGCCGGCAATCACCCGTCGCTTCTCGGTAGTTCGCCGCGAAGAATCCCGCTCGACCGCATCGCAGCGGATCCGGTATTCGGCAAGCGCGGCAAGCAGTTCATCTGCGGTCGCATCGTTCCCGACCGTACCGAACGCATGCGCATGGGCGTTCAGCGTCGCGACATTGCGCATGACGTTGGCGGCGCCTCCGAGACAGCTGGTCCGGCGGCTGACATTCACCACCGGCACCGGGGCTTCCGGCGAAATGCGGGTCACCTTGCCCCATAGATAGACATCGAGCATCATATCACCGAGCACCGCAATGCGGCATTCGGGGAAATGCGAAAGAATGGCATGAAAATCGGTTGCGCTCATTTCTTCTCCGCGGGAGTGATCAGCGAATTGACAAAGAAGGAGCTGTCCAGCTTCCGCTCGCGGCAGAGGGTTTCCCCGCTCTGAATCCGGGCGAGGATTCCGGTAAAGGCCCGGACGTCGTTCTGCAGAGACGCGATCTCCTCCCCGGTCAGATCGGCGGAATTCTCCCGCAGATAGGTGGCAAGCAGATTCAAATTCCACATGACAAGCCGGGCTTCCAGCTCCGCAGTCTCACCGTTGGGCTTGAGAGAGTTGCCGAGGTTTCTCGCCGCGTCGAACGATTCGAGCAGCTGAAGTCTGCGCACTTGAAGCGCCATCGCATCCTCCCGGTGCAGGTAGGCGGGAATGCTCACCGCCAGCACGATCTCCGCCAGTACGATTGCAAAGAAGATCACCACCGCGAGCGCAGCCACATAATCTCGCTTGAATTTTGCAGAAAACTGAATCTCGTTCGCCACGCCGGACGCTCCTTTCCACAACAGTTGTCAACGGGCAATATACATCCACAACCGCCTTTTTTCAATCCCGGCGGCTGAAGACCCCCGCCCTCCACAGGTAATACAGCAACGTCAGCAGCGCCGTCACCGCCGAGGCGACATAGGTCAGAAATGCGGCGTTGAGCACCTCGCCCGCACCGCGCTCCTCCTCGGGCGAGACGATTCCGGCGCTGACCATCAGCTTCTTGGCGCGGGCGGTGGCGTCAAACTCCACCGGCAGTGTGACCAGCGCGAAGATCACCGCCGCAGAAAAACAGAGGATCCCCAGCCAGACCATCGGCATCGAGTGGAGCAGCAGCCCGATCACGAAGAAAATGTAGGCACCCGGACTGGCGAGGTTGACCAGCGGCACCAGGGTGCTGCGCAATCCGAGCGGTCCGTAACCGGTCGCATGCTGGATCGCATGCCCGGCTTCATGACAGGCGACGCCGATCGCCGCCAGCGAATCGCTGGAGTAAACCGATTCCGAGAGCCGCAGCACCCGGCCGGTCGGGTCGTAGTGGTCGGAGAGGAATCCGGAGGTCATCTCGATGCGCACCCCGGTCACCCCCGCGTAGTCGAGCAGCATCGCCGCTGCACGGGCACCGGTAATCCGTCTTTCGGAAGGCACCTGCGAATATTGATCGAACGCGAGCTTGGTCTTGAGCGAAGCCCACAGCGCCAGCAGCATGCCCGGCAGCAGGAACAGAAAATACATCGCCATCAGTAAGGATTCTCCTGTTTCAGACGCCCGTCCAGTCAGACCCGGGCGGGGAAGCCGCAGCTTTCCACGAGAAAACAACCGGCCAGCTCAGGCCATTGCGCCACATCGCGCATCGCGGGAGCCAGCCCCAGCCCATGGTGGCCGTGCGGAAACACGTGCACTTCCGCCGTCACCTTGTTTTTCCAGAGTTCCCGGGCGAAAGCGAGAGAGTTCTCCACATTCACGCAGGTGTCCTCCGCGGTGTGCCACAGGAACGAAGGCGGAGTATCGATGGTCACTCTCGTCTCCAGGTTGAACCGCTTCGCCTCCGGAGAGAGCACGCCCTCTTTCCCGAGCAGGTTCTCCCCGCTGCCGAAGTGGCCGAACGGATCCGTAAGGTTGATGACCGCGTAGCAGAGAATCAGCGCATCCGGACGGGGAGAGACCCGGTCCGCCGCATCATTCGCCGTGGAATCGACCTCATCATAGAGCGTTCCGGTGGAAGCGCAGAGGTGACCTCCTGCGGAAAATCCGAGCGTGGCGATCCGGTCCGGAGCGATTCCCCATTCCGCGGCGCGGCTGCGGACCAGTCGGACCGCCCTCAGAGCATCGCGCTGCGGTGCCGGGTAACGGTAGGGCGCCACGCGGTACTGCAACACGAACGCGTGAAATCCCATCTGATTGAACCGTTCGGCGATCGGACCGGCCTCGTGGGGGGCACGGACGCAGTAGCCGCCGCCCGGAAAGACAATCACGCATCCCCGGGGCGCCCCGGAGCGGCCGAGCAGATAGGGCTCCAGATACGGTGCAAAATCATCCTCCGGTCTGCCGGTTCCGGCGGATTCCGTTGTTTTCCACAAAAAGATCTTTTCCATGATGAAGCAGAAACTCCCAGCATTCCTTGTCATTCTGTTTTTCTATAAAATAACGCGCAGGCGCGCAATATGCAAGACCGCTCAAATCGGAAAAACCGCGATTGCCGGAATTTTATCCCGGTTTGAACTTGGAAAATCCGCAATCCCGTGATATGTTATTTTCGATAACAGTCAACCTTAATTACCGGAGTTCCAGATCCATCATGGACGATTCCATTGAAAACAGAAACGAGCCGCTCGATTTCATCCGCGAGATGGTCGAGGACGACAAGAAAACCAACCTGTTCGGCGGCCGGGTGGTCACCCGCTTTCCCCCCGAGCCGAACGGCTATCTCCACATCGGGCACGCCAAGGCGATCTGCCTGGATTTCGGTGTCGCTCAGGAGAACGGCGGCCTCTGTCACCTCCGCTTCGACGACACCAATCCGACCAAGGAGGACACCGAATACGAGGAGTCGATCATCAACGACGTACGCTGGCTCGGCTTCGACTTCGGCGAACACCTCTACTATGCGAGCGATTACTTCGAGAAAATGTATGAGTGCGCGGAGGAGTTGATCCGCCGCGGCAAAGCCTACATCTGCGACCTCACCGCGGAGGAGTGGGACAACGACTATCGCGGCGACCTTTCCACCCCCGGGAAGGAATCCCCCGGCCGGAGCCGCTCCGTGGAAGAGAACCTCGATCTCTTCCGCCGGATGCGCCGGGGTGAATTCGAGGACGGCGCAATGGTGCTGCGCGCGAAGATCGACATGGCCTCGCCCAACATCAATATGCGCGACCCGGTCATCTACCGGATCCGCCACGCCCACCATTTCCGGCACGGCGACAAATGGTGCATCTACCCGATGTACGATTTTGCTCACCCGCTGGAGGACGCGTTCGAAGGGGTGACCCACTCCTTCTGCACGCTGGAGTTCGAAATTCACCGCCCGCTCTACGACTGGGTGCTCGATTCGCTCGGCTACACCTTCCCGAACCGTCCGCGCCAGACCGAGTTCTCGCGGCTCAACCTGACCGCCACGGTCATGAGCAAACGCAAGCTGCTCCAGCTGGTCAAGGAGCACTATGTCAACGGGTGGGACGACCCGCGCATGCCCACGCTGTCCGGAATGCGCCGCCGTGGAATTCCGGCCTCGGCGATCCGCCGCCTCTGCCGCACCGTCGGCGTGACCAAGTTCGACGGCATCACCGATGTGGCGCTGCTCGAGCACTGCATCCGCGAAGAGCTCAACACTGCCGCGCCGCGTTTTCTCGCCGTGCTCGATCCGTTGAAGGTGACCATCACCAATTTCCCGGCAGAAGGAGTGGAACCGCTCGACGCGGTCAACAACCCGGAAGATCCCGCCGCCGGGAGCCGGAAACTGGCGTTCACCCGTGAACTTTACATCGAACGCGCCGACTTCATGATGGATCCTCCCAAGGGATACTTCCGCCTCGCGCCGGGCCGCGAAGTGCGGCTGCGCTACGGCTACTTCATCAAATGCGAGGAGGTGGTCACCGACGCGGCGGGCAATGTGACGGAACTGCGCTGCACCTTCGATCCGGCGACCCGGGGCGGCAATGCGCCTGACGGCCGCAAGGTCAAGGGGACGATCCACTGGGTCTCGGCCACCGAATCGGTTCCCGCCGAAGTGCGGCTTTACGACCGGCTCTTCACGGCGGAGGAGCCGGGGGCGAACGGCACGGATTTTCTCACGCAGCTCAATCCGGATTCGGTCAAGGTGATCGAAGGGCGTCTCGAACCGGCCCTGGCTCTGCTTCCCGCCGGCAGCACGATTCAGTTCGAACGGATCGGTTATTTCACGGTCGATCCCGACGCGACGCGGGAGCGCCCGGTATTCAACCGCACGGTAACCTTGAAGGATTCCTGGAACAAACAGAACGCCAAACAGGGGAGATGAGGCGATGAAAGGCGCGCTCTTCGAACGGTTCCGACACTGGGCGCTCGGAATGGACATTCCCTACGCGCGCCTCTCCACCTCCGGGAAGTTCGCCCGGATTCTCTGGGTCAGCTTCCGTCGCTACGCCGCCGACCAACACGGGCAGCGCGCCACCATGCTCACCTATTACACGCTGTTCGCGATCGTGCCGGTCGCGGCGCTGGTCTTCGGCATTGCCAAGGGCTTTTCCCTTCAGGCCAGACTGGAGGTGATGCTCACCAAACGGTTCGCCGACCATCAGGATATTCTCAACTGGATCTGCCAGTTCGCCGACACCACTCTGGAGCGGGCCCGGGGCGGCATCGTCGCCGGCGCCGGTGTGATCGCGCTGATCTGGACGGTCATGTGGCTGGCCACCAACATCGAAAAGGCGTTCAACCAGATCTGGAATCTCCCGACCCGGCGCAATTTCTTCCGTCGGTTCAGCGACTATCTGGCGATCATCCTGCTCACGCCGATCATACTGGTGGTGCTCGGCAGCGCGGGGGTGCTTGTCAGCACGATGTTCAATCGGATTCTCTCCGCAGCTCCCTGGCTGAGCAGTCTGGGCATGATCGTCTTCTCCCTCGGGATGAAGCTCTTCCCACTGCTTCTCGTCTGCCTGATCTTCAGCGCCATCTACTTCATGGTGCCGAACACCCGGGTAAAAATCGGGGCGGCCTGTTTCGGCGGCCTCATTGCCGGCATCCTCTATCAGCTGCTGCAGGACGGGTTCGTCTTCCTGCAGGGGACCATCTACCGCTACAACACGATTTACGGAAGTTTCGCGGCGCTGCCGCTCTTCCTGATCTGGGTGCAGTGGTCATGGCAGATCACACTGCTCGGAGCGGAGATCGCCTTCGTCAAACAACATGCGGGAACCGGCCTCTTTGACCGTTCCAGCGAAGAGGAGAGCAGTCTGCGGGTTCGACGCGACAGCGAACTGGCCCTGGCGAAGATCGTCTACCGGAACTTCGCTGACGGCAAGGGAACGACGTCGTGCAGCGAACTGTTCCGCCGTATGCCGATTCCGGCGGTGGTGCTCCAGCGCTACCTCTGCGAGTTGACCGCCGCCGGCATTCTGCTTCGGGTGGAAAACCGCGGAGACGGGGAAGAGCCCTGTTTCACCCCCGGGCGCCCGACCGAAACCTTCACGGTCTGCGACGGTCTGGAGCAGCTGGATACCGCCGGCAACAATCAACCCGATCCGGCGGCGGTGCAGGAGCTCACCGGCGTGGAGATCTGCACCCGTCAGCTGCGCGACGCCGCCTGCCGTTCCACGCAGAACCGCCCGCTCCGGGAGTTGTAAACGGATGCACTGCCGAACCGGAACATGGCTTCTGCTGGCACTCCTGTTCAGCCTGCGGGCGGCCGCAATGCCCGGCAGCTGGAAGCTGGACGGCTCCGGAGAACTGCTCTCCCGGGCGGAGGAGGAAGCCTGCACTTTCCGGTTGACGCTGCCCGGAGCCGCACAGATCTACCGGGAACCGGAGCGGAAAAGTTTCCGTCCGGAGCGGTCCGCGTTCGAGGCCGCGCAGCTGGAGACGGAAATCCGACTGGAAGCGGAAAAACCGGTCAAGGCGCTGCTCTTTTTCAAAGACAAGGACGGGAACTGGTTTCAGACGGTCCGGGAATTTGAACTTGTTCCCGGTCGCTGGCAGACGCTTTCCGCCCGCCTGGACCGCCCCGGCGAAGAGTGGCGCGGCGTGGGGCACGGAGCGCTGTTCGACGCCGATGCGGCAACCAATCTTTTCGCCGCCGGCGTCTCGCTCTATTCGGACCGGATGCAGGAGGCGACGCTGACGATCCGTGCACTCCGGCGTACCGGCAGACGGCACATTCCGCCGCTTTCGGTGGTGGACTGGCAACTTGCAGACAAAGGAGAAAAAAATCGGCGGATCGACAGCCGTTTCCTGCTTTCCCGCGAATATTTCAACCCGTTTGATCCGGATGAGATCGAGGTAAATTACGAACTTGCCGCACCGGACGGCACCACCAGCATTCACCCCGCCTTCTTCAGCCGGGACTATGTCCGACACAGCCACTTCACCCGGGAACTCCTCACGCCGGTCGGAGGCGGATTCTGGGAGCTGCGTTTTCTGCCCGGAGCGGCGGGCCGGTACCGCCTCCGGCTTTCGGTGGAAGACAAGACGGCCGGGGAGAGTCTCAAAACCTCCTGGCGCACCGTCGAGGTGGCGGAGTCTGCGCTGCCCGGCAGAATCCGCGTCTCGGCAACCGCGCCGGACTGCTTCGAATACGATACCGGTGAATTCTTCTTCCCGATCGGGTTGAACATCCACACCAACATCGACATGCGCAGTGAACTCTGGTTCCGCTTCGGCCATCTCCCCGATCGCGGCACACGGGATTACGATGACTACTTCGCCGCCTGCGGCAAAAACGGAATCAACACGGTCGAGGTCTGGATGGCCGGCTGGACCATGGCACTTGAACACAACGCCCCCCGGGCAGGCCAGCACGGCGTCGGTCGTTACAGCCTGGAGTCCGCCTGGAAGCTCGACCACCTCTTCGAAACCGCCCGGGCAAACGGTATCCTCCTCAATCTGGTGATCGACAACCATGGCCGGCTCTCGGCAACATCCGATCCGGAATGGGGGGAGAACCCGATCAACGCAACGTCGGAGTTTGCCCGCGCCAACGGCGGATTTCTGAAGGATCCCGGTGAATTCTTCCGTTCCGCCGAAGCGAAGAAAAACAATTCGAAGCGAGCCCGTTACATTGCCGCCCGCTGGGGGGCGACGGCCAATCTTTTCGCCTTTGAGCTTTGGAGCGAAGTGGACCTCGTCGCCGATTTTCACGCCCGGTACACCGACGGCAGCATCCAGGCCTGGACGCGTGACGCGGCGGCGGAACTGCAGCGATGGTCCCAGAGAAAGCCGCTGGTCACCACCCATGTGTGCGGCGACTATACCAAGATTCTGAAATTTCCCCAGCTGTTTGAACCGGCTGAGATCACCCATGTGGCCGGTGACGCCTATCGCGACGCAAAGATTCATTTTGTCGACCACCTGCGTGCCTACGCCCGCGACATGAAGTTCCGGAAGCCGCAGCTGATCACCGAATACGGCGGCCCTTCCCAAGGGAGTGAAAACCGGCAGCTTGTCGCAGATATCCACGCGGGTTTGTGGGGCTCCTCCTTCGCCCGCCTGGCGGGAACGCCGTTCCTGTGGTGGCATGATTTCGTCCACATCAACAATCTTTACGGGCATTACCGCGGCTTCTCCCGCTTCTTCACCGGAATCGATCTGCGTTCCGGCGCTCCGCTCGATCCGGAGCCGAAGCTTATCGGGGACCGGCAGGAGTGTGAAGTGCTGGCAACCGGCAGGGGGGATACCGCGTGGGGCTGGATCTTCCATCGCCCGTCTCTGCTGGTTTTCCCCGAACACCCAGACCGGGAGCCGCTGCGGGAGAAACTGACACTCCGCTTCGGCAAACCGGTTCTGCCGCCGGGTAATTACCGTCTTTGCTGGTATGACACGCTCACCGGCGATGTGACGAAAGAGGAACAGTTGACTCTCCGGGCTGGCGAAACGGTCGGGATGACGGTTCCCCCGTTTCGGGTCGATACGGCATTTAAATTGACGAAAATCCGGGAGAAGAAACGATGAACCGACTCCGCCTGCTTCCTCTGCTGTTTCTGTCGCTTCCGCCGCTGCTTCTTCCGCCGATCGGTCTGGAGGCGGCCGATGGCAACGCCGATCCGGCGGCGGACACGCCGGTCTATCGGCTCAAAACGATCCCGGAGGAGGCTTCAAAAGCTCAGAGCATCGATCTGTCCGGGCTGATCCTTCCCGCCGGGAGCCTGGTCAATGGCGTCCGGGTCGTCGCCGACGGCAAAGCGATTCCATTCCGGCTTCATGACAATCTGGAACTGGCGGTTGCTCCGGTGCCGGGGGCGAAAGAGTTCACGGTGGAATTCGGATTTCCCCGGGAGCAGAAGCGGGACTCCTGGCCGAAATCCGCAGGCGAGTGCCCGCCGGCGGAACGTCTCCGCCTCTTCTTTTTCCCGGGGCGCCAGCCATGCACTCCGGCGCAGTACATCACCCAGCGTACCGCGGAGTATGAGCGGCGAAACGCCTGGAAGAAACGCAGCCATCCGCAGAACGCCTATCGCTACGTGATCGAACGGGCCACCGGTCTGGATCTGCTCAACCGCGGGGAATATGTCCGAAGCGCCATCAACCGGATTCGCCAGAGAAAGCGTCGGATGCTCTCCGCCGGCCGCTGGGATCGGCAGCGGGCGCGTGCCGAAGCGGCGGGTCTCCCCGCCTGGGCGCTGGGAGAAAGAGCGGACGATGCGGCAAAACGGCGGCTGACCGGCCATCTGGTCTACATCTGCAACGATCTGGCCAAAGCGGAGCAGGATCGGGAAAAGATCAGGCGGGATGCCAACGGCGGACCGGAACGGGAGCTGGAACAGCTCGCGACCAGGAAGGCACGCAGGATTCTGGAGCCGAGTGATGTGCAGTTGACGGTGCGGCCGCCGGAGACGCAGGAATTTTATTCCGCCCGTTTTCACGGCTTCCTGCATATTCCGGCCGATGGGCGATATGAGTTCGAATTGAATGCAAACTGCCTCGCTCGAATGAAGATAGATGGGCAGCTTCTGCTCAGTCACACGGGAGACGGCTCCGGTCCGGCAGTCCGTCAAATTGCCGGGATCGAGCTGAAGCGTGGCAGCCGGGAGTTTGAACTGCTGAACCGGGTCAACACCGGAGCGGGTCGTCTGACCCTGCGGATGCGTCCGGCGGGGACGGAAGAATTCCGATTGTTGAACAGTGAGGATTTCACGCCGGCGCCAGTGCTGTATCCGAACGCGCTGGAAACGGCTGCGGGGGAAGAGCTGCCCCTGTTGTCCCGCAGCGGCCGCTGTCTGATTTTCGCCGATAAGCGGACCAGTTTCGAACTCCAGCATATCGACCTGCTGAATGAAGCGGCGAAACGTCTTGACTTTGAAGTGGGGCAGCTCCGACTGCCCGTAGCGGAGCTTCCGGCGACGGTGGCGATTCCTTCCGGGCACGGAGAGGGGGGATTCCGTTTGCTGGATCCGACGGGGAAACTGCCGGAATTCCCGGTCACTCCGATCAATCGACCGCAGACGATGCTGCCGGCGCCTCCGGACATTGCCTTGAAGCTGTGGCTTCCCGCATTTCTTTACGACCGTGAAACGCTGACGGCGACGGTGGAAATTTCCTCCAAACTTCCGGTCCCCTGCTCCGTCGGCCTGAAGATTGCGGAACGTGGCGGAACCATCCGGACTGAAACGATTTCACTGCCGGGCAAGGAGGACGGCCGGGTTGCGCGATTCACGCCGGATGTGATCTGCAAATTGCCGCTGCCGCTGAACGGCGATGGAGAAAAAGGGGAACGGGTCTGGGATCTGACGCTCTCGATTCCGGGATTTGAATTTGCGCGGGAGACCATCCGGATTACACCGGTCCGGAGCGCGCAGGAGCTGGTGTCAACGCCTGAAGGGTTGAGAGATCGAGATGGAGCCCGGGTGATTCTGCTGCTGCATCATCCGACTTTGAGTGAGCTGCGCAACTGGGAACTGCCCAGGAAACTGGCGGGAGAACTGAAACCGGAACGGAAGTATCTGGTGATCGGCGAGGAATTCGGGGAGTTCGTCGATGAACTGGGTCGACAACTGTCGGCGGACGGCAAGGAGCTGGAGTTTCTTCCTTTGGCGGGGAACAATCTGCCACTGTTTGAAAGTCTGTCGATGCTCTGGCGGGAAATTCCGCGGAGTACGGCGGACCGGGCTCTGGTGCTGCTGCCCTGCCGTCGTCATTCAGCGTCGCAGGAATCGTGGGAACAGGAGCGGAATCTGGCGGCGATACTGGAAAAACTGAACAGCAATCCGGCGATTGAGCGGATTACGCTGGCATACTTTCCGGAGCCGGATGATGAAAATGATGCCGCCCGGGAAGAGATGCTGAATCGGCTGATACGGGAATTCGGGATAGAATACCTGGATCTATCGGAAACGCAAAGTTGTCTGGAGTCTCCCAAAGCATTTATTCTGCCGGAGCGTTCTGGCGAAAGTTCGCTGCATCCGGTTGGTGCAGCATCGGATCTGGCCCGGATTCTGGCGGGGAAACTGCGTCGCCACTTGATTTTTGAAAAAAACGGGCAATATTAATACAACTGTCGTCGGCCCGGTAGCTCAGAGGATAGAGCAGCTGCCTTCTAAGCAGTTGGCCGTGGGTTCGATTCCCGCCCGGGCTACCAACCATTTCCTATTTTCAGCCAATAACTTACGTATAAAAACAGACAAACCGGCACGTGTATGCCGGGTGTCGTCATGGTGCCGAACTTCATTCCCCCGGGGTCACGTTGGCCGATGCCGGACAAGAATCATCTTCGTCGTTCGGCTCAGCCACCAGAAGAAGGCTGTTGAAGTGGCCCGACAACCAGCTTCCCGATTCACTTCGGCATGACAACCTGTTGCTCCGATGCAGGAGAAATGATGGTCCCGGAAGACTGGGCCTCAAGCAGTCACGACATGCGACAAGCCCCCCTTCCCCGGCAGGAATCGTTTCCGGCCCCGCATCAACTTCTCCGAACCGATCGGAATAAACTGCTCCGAGGGGTTGCGTCCCCGCTGGTTGATTCCACTACCGGAGAGCATACTGCCATCGCAGGGAAACGACGACGAATTTGCGGAAAATTCTCTTCGCACGAATTGTTTTTCACCACACCGACACTATATTACAAAAGGTCCGGAATCGACGGAGATGAAAAAATGTGGAGCAGGATCACGTTCTGAGGCGGGAGAATCGAATGTTCCGGGCCCCCCGCGGGCATCAGTATTCCCCCTCCGGCAGTCAACATTCAGCACAAAGCATATGAACTCCATTCTCGATCGCTATTTTCACTATTCCTCTCTCGGCAGTTCCCTCAGAACGGAAACGATCGCCGGACTCTCCACGTTCGCGGCGATGGCCTACATCATCTGCATACAGCCGGCACTCTTTTCCGGCCAGATGACGGGTACTGCGACCGGAATGCCGTTCGGAGCACTCGTCACGACGACATGCATCGCCTCCGCCTTCGGAACGATTCTGATGGGTGTTCTGGCCAACTATCCGATCGGTCTTGCGCCGGGTATGGGAACGAATTTCTTCGTCATGTTCAGCGTCATGGGCGCATGCGCCGCCGTCACCGGCGGGAAGGTCGGAGATCCGGTGGTCTGGCAGACCGCGATGGGCGTCGTTCTGATTTCCGGCGTTCTTTTTCTGATCATCTCGTTCACGAAACTGCGGCAATTGATGCTCCGGTCGCTGAGTCCTTCTTTGAAAATCGCCATCGTGACAGGAATCGGACTCTTCATCGCGATGGTCGGCCTCAAAAATGGCGGCATCATCGCCGTGGAAAACAATCTGATGACCTTGAAAACCGCGGTAACGGACTCGTCTTCACTCGTTTTTTTCACCGGAGTGCTCACCATTACGGTCCTGCAGCATTTCAAAGTCCGTGGCAGCATCCTGATCGGCATCCTGGTTTCCGCCCTGGCGGCGTTTCTGTGCGGCAAGATTTCGTTTCAGGGAATTGTCGGCCTTCCAGCCGATCCGATGCCCGTCGTATTCAAAGCGGACGTCGCCACAGTATGCCGCCACCTGCTGGAACTGCTGCCCCTGATCTTCCTTTGTTTCTTCATGGATATGTTCGACACAATGGGGACGGTTCTCGGTGTTGCGACAAGCGCAAAGCTCCTGAATAAAAACAACGAAATCGACCGGATTGAGCGTGTTTTCGCCGCCGATGCAACTGCAACCGTCGCGGGAGCCCTCTGCGGACAGAGCACCGTCACCTCCTATCTGGAAAGCGCCGCAGGCGCTGAAGCCGGCGGCAGAACCGGTCTTACCGCCATCGTGATCGGGTTGTGTTTTCTGCTGGCGATGTTCTTCACCCCGCTCATTGCGGCGGTTGCAGGATACCCTCCGGTCACCTCCGGCGCACTTGTCGTGGTGGGCGCCATGATGATGCGTTCCATTTCGGAGATCCGATGGGATGACTGCACCGAAGGGATTCCCGCCTTTCTCATTTTTGCGGGGATCCCCTTCAGCAACAGCATCATCGGCGGAATTTCGGTCGGAATCATTCTCTACCCGTTTCTCAAGGCATGCTGCGGAAAAATCCGTGAACTCAACTGGTTCATCTGGCTTGCCGCCGCCGTCCTGATTCTGTATCTTGTCCTGCTCAACGGAAAATGAACGCCTCCGGAAAGAGAGAGTTCCTTGTATCTCCGGCACCTCCGCCGATGTGAGAGCCGCTTTTTCCCCGGTACGGCATCCGCACCAGGGAGAAGTCCACACCATCCCGGAGCGGTCGAAATCAGCTGCGGTGTTTTCTCCGAAAAAACAGATCGGGGGAATTGAAACACGCTGGAACCGTCACGCGGCCGCCGATACAGAGATTCGGTTCCGAAAAGAATTCCCTGCTCAATTGTGGTGGTCAAAATCACATTCCCCGGGACGTCTCAATTGCAGAACGAATCGATGGAATCAAACCGTCGGCATGACAATTCCGGATAGTCCGAGCCTGCACATTCTGCCATCGCGGCGATGAGTTGCAATCGGGAAACCGAGAAGAGGCGGAGCAACCGCCCCGGCATGCTCTGCATCCCCCCCTGTCGCACAAACAGCGACGGTGTCAAGAGCACGGAACCGTAAGGAAAAGGGTGCGTCCCCGCCGGCACAAAAGACCGGTTTTGACGCAACGGAGTGTGCAAAGAAAAAGTTTCAGTAGCAGAGAGGAGAGCACCGAAACGACAAACCACCAGGCGAGAACAGCATGAAATGAGTGATCGCCCCGCCGCTCTTTATGATCGGCGAGGTCGTGCAGCTGTTTCCCGCGCACCCGACCTCCCGTCATCCGTCTCGCCTCTCTCCTTTCATTTCAATGGAATTCCACGGCATCAAGCTTCCTGAACCGCAAAACGAAGCAGGATCAGCGTATTTCTCGGAACTGTCACGGTTATGGCGTCCGGAGAAGACGAAGACACCTTCCCATCCACCGGATCGGCGGCGTCGCCGGCCAGATACACCCCATGAGGGATCCGGAGGGTGGCCACGGTGATGGGCAGATGATTCTGACTGATCAGGACACCGAAGAGTGTGCCGTTCCGGAATACCGAAACCTGCAGCTCCCTGTTGTCACAATAGACGCCTTCATCGTGGCGGAAATACCCGTTTAACAGAAGGTCACGATTGCGATCCCTGAATTCGTTGATTCGTGCTAAATACGCTTTATAGTGCGGAGTTGCGCTGATCAGATCCCGGCAACGGTAAATTTCGACATCACTGCGCAATCCCAGATGGACGGCATGGTTAACTCTTCGTTCAATGTCCTGGTCGTCACGAATATCCCGGTCGGAAACGGCGTGTTCCGGAAACAGATAGCGCGTGAATTCGAAAAATCCCGTTCCAAATGGTTTTTCGCCGCGTTCAGCCCAGTTCTTATTTACAACATCGGCAAGTCCGCTGACATTATGGATAAAGTCAACATGCTGAGCCGTGAGATCATTGTCCCATTCGATGCCCAGGCTCATGTCCGGCCTGCGGGATTTGATGTAAGCGCGCAATTCCTCCAGCAGGTCGGCCTTGGCCTTCATGATTGTGGTAAAAGGCACGCGGTGCCCGTGCGTGGGATCGCAGCAGGGACAGGTTGACAAGCCCATCTGATCGAAGAAAATGCCGGAACAGCCAAGTTCAATCGCCAGATCCGCCATTGACAGCAATTTGCGCCGCCATTCCGGCGAGGAAGGGCAGGCGACGGCGAATGTTTTATTGCCGAAACGGCGCAGCGCGGTCCCGTCGCCTCCAAACGGATAACGCTCCCGATATTCCGCTCCGGATGGCAGTTTGATGGTGCATTGCGACCCGCCGGAACGATAGAAGTCGCTTTCCAGGTCAATCAACTGGCCGTTAAAATAGAGAATAACTTTTCCGCCGCTTTCCTGAAATGCGGCAATCCGGCGTTTCAATTCCTCCTGGCCTCCCTGCTGCGCGTCCGCATAATAATCCGGATACCCTGCATCATGGCCGGTCTGGGTCCATCCGAAAAGCAGCAGGGTGTCGATTCCCGCTTCCTTTCCGACCTGCCGTATGTGCGGGAAGTCACGATATTGATAAAACGTCTCCCCATACTGATGACGCAGGATCAGCCGTTGCCAGCCGTTGGATTTTCGAACGGATTCCGGGAGTTCGGGCCGGCGCCTCCAGGAATTGCACCAGTCACGGTAAATATGGGTTGCCTGGTGCCAGCTGCCGGTCACCGGAGCCAGCACATAACCGGAGACGGAGGTCTCCTCCCCGGGTGCCAGAAACGGATACTTGACCAGTACGTCATCGATTTCTTCTCCCCGCTTCCGAAACAGATGCAGCGTATATTGAAACGTCGGATCGTGACTGCCGACGTAGAGATTCTGCTCCTGATCGTGAACGAGGTGACAATTGGCCGAGGCGCCGGGATAGAGCGTGGAAAGTTCCACCGCCCGGTTGTCCTGCGCCATATAGGCGGTATGACATGCCGCAACGGCCTCCTTGAGCCGCGGAAAAAACTGCCCGGATTGCCCTCCCCAGATGAGACCGGTATCCGGGCGAAGTTGCAGATTCCCGATCAGGGGAAATTGAAATTCCCGCAACACAGGACCGCCGGAAGCGCTGTGATTGGCCAGATGCGCCTCCATGCACAGACGCTCCTCTTCAAGGTGAATCGTGATGGTGATGCGGAATTTCGTCTCCCCTGATTTTGAACGGGGATTGACAATTTGCAATTTCAAAGTGTCCTTTGCCGGCTGCTGCACTTCTGCGATGCTGTTTTCCGCAGGGATCTCCTCTTCCTGACAGCGGCCATAAGAACAGATGATCCGCCACAGCGGGGTTCCTCCGGCATAGTCGCGTCCCGTTTGTCGATTGAGCAGATGAACTAATTTTCCCTGCGTGTCAAGGGAGAATTCAATATTTTCATTTTTAAGAGTGAACATGTTGCCCTCCTGGTGAAATCGGTTATGAAAACGTTTTTTCCGTGGTGATTTCTGACGGGTTGAAATGAGAATTTCCGGGAATGGGATTGTCCTTTCTGTGCAGGAGCCGCTCCAATCATTCCGCCATGTCGGAGCCGGTGGTTCTGACGAAATGGTACGCCATGACCCCGCCGGGCAAAGCTCCCGTATCAACAACCAGACGCAGTTCTCTGCCCCTGGCGGAACCGGGAATTTTCCGCCTGACCGTTCCGTCGAAGTCAAGCATCCGGATTTGCCAGGCCGCATCGGTTTTCAAGGCAACTTTTGCCGTGCGCCGCCGAAGCAGTTGCGGTGCTGCCCCCATCTTCGTTACGACCGTCCGATCCATGCTGCCGAAAACCATCCCGGAATTCAGCACATCGGCGAGGTGAAGCAGCAGGATGCTTCCGCTGGAGCTCAAGGGAGCTCCATCCAGCGAGATCACAGCCACAGCCTGGTACCCATCCGCATTGTCAACCCGGAGAAAATCCGTCTCCCCGCTTCCCTCCGGCAGGACGATCGCCTGGGTCTTCGGGGTGGAAATGATACAGGTGCCGGCCTGCGGAACCAGACGGATTTCGCCGGTGGAACTCACCGCAGGATTGTTCTCCCGTGCCTGCCGCCACAACCGGGCGATATCGGCTGGTTCGGGCTCTTTCATTGAAATTGAATTATCCGGGTTCAACACCTGCACATCAGAGGGAATTGCCCCTTCGGTAACGGAACCAATTTGCGTTATCAACCCGAGTAATTGAAAGTCAAGCGGGTAGGAATTTATTCCGTTGTCCCGGGCGGAGTTGTCCCGGACAAGCCAGCCGTAACGCCCGGAACCGGGTTGGAGATCGCCCCGGCGGAACAGGGCGATGGAGAGCAGATCCGAAAACCGAAGCAGCGGGTCATGGGCCGCGTCAAAAATATGATTGGCCGCCGGCCCTTTTATCGCCTGAATGTTGTGGGTCCAGGCGAAGCGGCAGAGCCCGTCCCAGTCCTGCAGCGATGCATACGCTCCCAGCAGAAGTCCGCCGGCCAGCCGGAACCTGTTGGGACTGCAATAGCTGAATTCACTGACGAAAAAAGGTTTCCCGAAAATCCGGGTCGGCATCATTGCCCGCGGAAGCTGAGCCCGGCGTTCGATGGGGTTTCCCTGTCCGAACTTCCAGCCGCCGGATCGACTGCCCAGCGATACAGGATGATCGAAATAACCATGGTTGTCGACCAGGTCAAATTTTTTTCGGGAGAGGGCAAGAGTGACGTCATTCAGATAGTTGAGACTGGTGACCGGACAGCGCAACTTGAGTTCCTGTTTGGCGAAGCGAAGCAGTTCCTCCAGACACGCATCCTGTTGTGTCTGGAGAAAATACAGAAATTCCCGACTGTCGTTGCCTGCGCGGGCATCAGGACAGCCACTCTTTTGCTTCCAGATCTCGAACCGTTTCAGGTAGAGCTCCGTCGTGGTTTGCGACATCGCCCAGTTCGTGTGAAGAACATCTTCATTCACCAGATTGACCATGGCCAGAGCCGGTTCTTCCCGCCAGGTGAGGCCGGTATAAGGATTCCGGTGCCCGACCCATCTGCGGGCGAACTCCTTCCAATGTCTCATCGCACTCCGGCTTACCGGGAGGAGCGCTTTGTATTCACGGTGTCCGAACGTGTGACATTCCGGAATTGCGTCTCCGGGTTTGGGCAGGCGACTGTCATACAGGTCAAACGCAATGTAGATGCCGTTGCGTTTCAAGGCGGAAACCAGATAATCAAGCCGGTCGAGGGCGGCGGGGTCGAATGTCAGAGTATCTGCCGCATTTTGCTTGAGGATACCGCGAATGTGATGGAGCCGGACGAGATTGTATCCGTTTCTCGCAAGTTGAACCGCCAGACGGTCTGCATCTTTCCGTTCAGGGAACAGAGCCGACATGCAGAGGTTGACCCCGAAAAATCTGGCGCGCCGTTCCGGAGAGTTGGAAAACGTGAGAGCTCCGTGCGCGGTCGGGGTGACGAAGCCATACTGTCCGGCGGGTTTCGGAGTAAGTGCGGAAAAATCCAGAGGACTGCCCGCCGCCGTGCCCGGCGAGAAGCGTATCGGGATCCAGTCAGCTCCGGCAACCGGTGTCCAGGGACGCTCTTCGGAGGGCATCGGCAAAATCGTCTGCTGCGAAAGCGTGACGGCGGGAATCAGCCACAGCACCTCGGGATCGACCGCCCGGAAAGAGAGTTCCCGGGGATCATTCCGCTTCAGCGGAAAGCTGGAAACATACAGACCGATTTCGTTTTCCGCATTATGGCCGCGCCACGCGACCGTGCCGTTGGGGAGCGGACGCGGCAGCCACCAGTTGCCGACATCCCGGCCGGAAATGACCGGGATCGTCTCTTGTGATCCGTCACGGTAGCGGACCAGAATTTCCCCCGCCTTCTTCCCTGATGCCGGAGGCCAGGCGATGGCATGCAGAAGATTCACGGCCCGCATATTGCTGTCCTTTTCTGAAATCCGGACGGGAGCGCTGACGGAAGCCGCATTCCGTTTTTCCCCGCCAATTACCACAACCGATGGCTGCCGGTTGACTAGACACCGGAACGTCAATGCACCGCAGGAAAGTTCCGGAATTTGAAATGTCCGCATATCGTTGTTTGCGCCCTGATCGGTCCAGCCGCCCCGGCCGTCATTCGCAATTTCGTCACGAAACCCCCTGTTCGCCGCCGCGGAAATGTCCACCGGACGATGAGGGATTCCGCTTACTTGAAAATCAAATCGCCCCTGACTTTTCTGTATGCGTCCCGACGTCGGAGCGAAGGAAAGCCGGAGTGAAAAATCCGTCATTCCGTAATGGCGATTGTCCTGGAGCGTCAACAGACAACCCGGGGTTTTGACGGCAAGGAGAAGACCTCCGGCGAGTGGAAGTTCCAGTTTTTTCACCAGACGATGAGCGACCAGACGCTTTTCATACTGCGCGGGAAGAAAAAACTCCTTTCCGTCAAGCCGAAGTTTGCGGGAGCCTTCCGCCGGCAGACGAAGTTCCCCGCAAATCGCATTGAGCTGCACCGGCCGGTCAAACTGAAGCGAACAGTCTATGGAAAATGAATCAGCGCTGTTTCCGGAAAAAATTTCCCGTACCCGGCCTGATTCGCGACCGACCGGGACAACGGCATCCAGCACGATCCGGTCCGGCTCATTCCGGCGGGATGGATTCTGCCACGCATCCTGACTGACCGTTTTCCACGCCCCGTCGGCAACCACAACCGAAAAACGGGCATCTCCGCATGAAAAAGAGCCGTTCTGCTGGAACCTGCATGCCGCAGGCAGCACCTCTCCGGACAGTTCTGAAAAAGCCAGCAGACCGCAGATTACAATTGCAATTCGCATTCCCATAAAGTATTGCCTTAGTTGTAAAAGATCTGGTACACGCCACATCGATAAATCCAGTTGTTGTTCGTCTTCTGCGTTGAAAGTTTGAAGCAGTCATAACGAAGTTCGCGAAAATCAAGAGCTTCTGCGTGACCATCACCAAACAGCACATTCGCCCTGTTGTTATGACGGAAATGGAATCCATATCCGGTGCCGCTGTCGATGGAATAACTCTGACTGCCAATATATTTCACTCCGGATTTATAGCGTACGGAATCCCCGCATATCACATATTTCGCGGCATGACGCAGACGTTTGAGTACGATCGCCTGCGGCTGACTGGTGCCATCCGTCAAGTAACTCAGAGGATTGCCGAAATATTGATTGTAGGTTTCACCGTTGCTGTAATACATCATGCCGAATGAAAAACTATCCTCGTCCGAAGCCGCTTCCAGATCGGTCGGGGGATTCAGCGATGGACAACGAACAATTTTGGGCAATTTCCCTGAACTGCCGTACAACTCACGTGTCCAGAGCATTACCCTGGCGCGAGAAACATAGCGGACCGGGATGAAGCCGTCGTTCTCGCCACTGTAAAGAGCTTGCGTAATACCGACCTGCTTCAAATTGTTGACGCAATTGATGGCCATGCTCATTTCCCGGGCCTTGTTGAGTGCCGGCAGCAGCATTGCCGCTAAAATCGCAATGATCGCTATAACGATTAAAAGTTCAATAAGCGTAAAATAATCTTGCCGTCTTTCTTTCAACCGGGTCATGATAATCGCCTCCTGTTTTTGAGTATTTCGGGAATATGATTGATTATCGGTGATTTCGACTTTTATTTTATGCTTTTCTGATGATTGCGACTGTTTTTCGCAAAATAAGCCGGCAGGGGAGAAATTCCTGACGAATCGGGCACCGGGCATCCGCACTCTTCTCCAGCAGAATCTCCACCGCACGCTGTCCGATTTCGTGGAAGGGCTGCTCCACTGTGGTCAATTCAAGCAACGTTGCAAGTTCACTGTTGTCAAATCCTACCACGGAGACATCCTCCGGAACACACAATTTCATCTTTCGAAGCTCGTCAATGACATTGAACGCAAGAACATCGTGCGAACAGATGACCGCCGTCGGCGGTTCCGGCAATGACATCAGTTCGCGGAGCTGCTGCCTCCCCTGCTGCGGCAGCGGCATGTCTTGCTCGATTCGAGTATCATATCCTGCCGGAGTTGAAATTCCATGTCGGAAAAGCTGTTCACGAATTCCCTGTATTCTCTCGGAAGTCGAACAGGATTCCGGAAATACCTGAATGGTGGCAATCCTGCTATGCCCGGCCTCCACCAAATAATCGACGATATCCCGGCTGGCATTAAACCCATCTGCGCCGACAAAGCTGCTCAAACTCCTGATGGTGGAAGAGAGTTGACTGTCAATTACTACATGATTGATCCCCGCCATCGAGATCCTGCGGACGATCCGGCTGTTGTATTCGTAGAAATCTGAACGCTGGACGGGGAGAAACACAACGCCGATGTTTCCCGGGGTCCGCAGCTGTTCGATTACATAATCCTGTTGCTCCGGTTCCTGTTGCAAGTACATTACCTTCAATACGGCCTGTGCCTGACTGGCAGCCTTTTCCAAACTGTAGACATACCGGTCGACCAGTCTGCGGGCTTCCGCCGGCAGTACAAAACATATGTGTCGTTTCGGTACGGAGGAACTTACGGGAATTGTCGGCACAAAAAATCCCCTGTTGGGTTTCGCCACCAGAATCCCGGCCTCCGCCATTTCAGCGAGAGCATTGCGAACAGTTCCGCGTGACACCTCCAATTCTTCCGCCAATTTCGCATCGGAAGGCAGCCGCATCTGTGGCGTATAGCTGGCATTGCCAATTCTGTTCTGGATGACGCGGATTACTTTCTGTCTCGGACTTTCCGGCATAGCTCCCTCATATGTACAAGAAAATATCAAATTTCATATATAATATGACAAAGTTTTTGAACAAAGTCAAGAGTTTTTTTGAAATTAATTTTAAAAAAATGTTCCGTCTCTTCCTTCGAGACTTGAGAATGGGATGATATGCGAAAGATGACTTCCGCCATCAATATCGGAAATGTATATGCCTTCATCAGAAAAGTTCATTTCTTTTTACATTTTTTCAATCTACAATATAATATGAAGATCACCAGAAAAAGTTGGCTCGAGGGGCATATGAGAAGTTGTTTTTTTTCGACATGACTTCCGAAAGTGTGGGAGATGCTTTGTTTTCCGCCGAAATCTGCGTTTGTTCGAGAAGGAACACCGTTCGGATTGCGACTCGTGTTTCAGAGAAGGATTAAGCTGCCAGCCGCGAGAAGATCAATGAAAAAAAATCTCTGTGAATTTCCCGATGCCGTATACTTCCCAGACCGGGGGAGACTTTTTTCCGTATGCAATCTCGGAAGCAGCTGCGGAAAATACGATTTTGATTATTCAAAATTCAACCATTCCGGAAGCGCCACCGATGCCGGAATCAATCTTGCCTCAGCCCCGCAGTCGCTTCTCTACGATTTCAAACTTCTGAAACGCTTCCGTCCGCGTCTCCAGAAGGGGGCATGGGTTCTGATTGTCCTCGCTCCGTTCAGCAGCGTGCGCACTCCCTATCCGGACCCGGCGCACTACCGGCGCTATTACGGAATTCTCGAGCCCAAGGACATCCCCGGCTATTCCCCCGAATTTGCCGCAGAGTTTACCGAGCTGTTCAATGCGAAGCCGCGCGATCCGGATGAGTTTCGCACGGAGCCGGAGCGGGAGAAGCGACATGACGATGTTGATCTGAGCGCAGATGCGGAATCATTCCTGCGCGGCTGGAAAAAGGAATTTGAAATCGCCGACCTCAACGCACCTATTTCAGGCGCATGTCGGAAGGCGTTTGAGAAAATGGCCGCCGTTTTGCAGGATATGCTCAGTTACTGCAGCTGGGAAAACCTGCGTCCGGCGTTGCTTCTTCCTCCAGTCAGTCGTGAACTGGCGAAGAATTTTACGCCCGATTTCAGACGACATTACATCCTGGATTTCATCGAAGCGGGAAGCAGAAAAAAAGCTCCGCTCCTCGACCATATGGATGATCCCCGGTTTCTCGATGCGGCTTCCATTGAGAATTCACTCTGGCTGAATCCAGAAGGAGCTGCGGCGTTCACCGCCTGCATTCTGAAGGAGCTCGAATTTCTGTGCACTTGAGGCAGCATCCGAAATTTTGCGCAAGGTATTGATGCCGGCCCGCCGCGGCTCGCAACAACAAAGAAACCGACATTTTCGGGGTTGTGGAACGTCTCCGTGGTGTCCCGCCGGTCAAACCTGTGAATTCCCTCCGGGAGCCATTTTCTGCCGCCCGCAGGTTGATCACGCCACCTTTACGGAACTGGATTGCCCCCGGCGGCGACGGCACTTGACCGCGCAAAGGCGGCAATCGGACGCTACAGCTGCACTTTTATCATCGGCACAGTCAGGTGCCGAGGCGCGGTGTCGCCATCCCAGATGTCCGAGAAGCGTTTCAGCAGCAGTTTGCCGATGGTTTCGAAATCCTGCTTCCAGGAAAAGTCGACTCCGTTCGACGGGAAACAGATCAGCTGATACACGTCCGTGTGAAGATTTGCTCTTCTGACCGCCTGATGAAAATCTGGTTTGAACAGCGGGTTGGCGATGATGCAGTCATAGTCCGCGGCGACGATCTCGTCGATTCTGGGGAAGTACACTTCCGGCGGCTCCCGGTTGATCTCCAGCGATCCCTGCGGACATTCCGCAAGAAACGCATCGCGAATTGCCCGGTTGGCAAGCGGACAGGTGGAGAAGAGCAGAACCCGGCGATGTCCGGCCAGTGCAAGATGCCGCCCCATGTCGGCAAACGCGGGCGCCTGATCGAATTCGATGCTGTCGATCTCATCCGCGACATTTTGTTCCAGTGTGATCACCGGAAGCCCCGCGGCGCGGAGTTTCCGCAGGCTGCGGAGATTGCACTCCTTTTCCCCCGGAGCACACCAGATCAGCCCGTCAAAGCGATTGATGGCGATTTCACGGCAGATCGTATCCTCGGAATCCCCCTCCAGCAGGAGCTCCCGGATGGAGTGGCCGGCCCGGACGAGGTCCAGCCCGAGCTGATATTCATGCACCCACTGTTCATATTGCTTGGAATACGCCTTCCCGTCTCCCCAGATCAGGCCGAGCAGTTTGCCCTGCCCCAGGGCGACCCGCTGCGGCGTGGTGAAATAGCCGACACCCTGACGGGCGGTGAGATACCCCTCCCGTACCAATCCGTCCAGAATGAGCGAAACCATGCTGACCGACATCTGAAACATTTCCGCGAATTCCCGCTTCGACGGCATTTTCACCGAAGCCCGGTCGTTGCGGAACAGCGCCCGCATCACATAATGTCTGACAAGAAGGCTTTTCTTCATGATTGTCGAACGTTTGATTATATAAGTATTATCTACCTTTTTTCCCAAAAAGTCATGATTTGATAGCATACCATGCAGGGCCCGGATTTTCAAGCGGAGAAGCAGGAATAAGTCCAAAAAAGAGAGGCAATTGCAGGGGAAATTCCTTCGCGTGGCTCCTGTCTCCGGCCCGTTTTTCGGGAGAGATGCGACGCGGAAAATGTTCTCTTTCAAAAAGAAAATTTTCTGCAAAATCTCCGTTTGCGGCATGATTTTTTCATTCCGGACTTGCTTTTTCAATTTCATGTGCTATAATACCCTCACACAACTTATATAATACTTATACAATAACAAGAGAGAGCAGAGGTGCGAGTGAAAGAGGGCTTTCGCCCGGGCCGGTGCAATGGACGCCGGATCAGATGGTTCGGAAGCGGCAGTATTGAGACGATAAATCATTATGGAGCAGAGAATGGAATCGACCAGACAAAAATTTTCAATGGTGGAACTTCTTGTTGTGATCGCGATCATCACAATTCTTGCGACGTTACTCCTGCCCGCGCTGCAGAAAGCTCGAATGACGGCGCGAACCGTCAGCTGTGTTTCGAATCTTCGGCAGATCGGCGGCGCTTTGACCGCATACTGCGCGGACCACAACGACTGGATGCCGGCGGAAACCTCATCCGGCGGCAACGTCGGCAGCCGGATCCACTTCCTCCGCCGGTACCTGGGATATCAGGGAACTGCCGGATGGAGGGAGTCGCCGACGGCTTATAACAAGTCGGTCGCCTTCTGTCCGGAATCCGCAGCCGACCCGCTTCTGATTTCGGAATATCCGCACAGCGGGTACGGAATCGCATACCAGTCCTACGCGGCGACCTACCTCTTTCAGAATAAAAACGGCGGCTGGGCCAATGAGGGGCGCAGCAGAATCTCCCGCCTGCTGAATCAGAATCCGGCCGGGATTCTCAACATCTGTTCCCGTGGTGTGCTTCGCGGCCAGCTCCGGCAGGGGGACGACATCAGTCCCAATCTCCTGAATACCTTCACCAACGTGAATTTACGCTATTACCATCGGAAATTCGTTGGATTGCGGGCCGACGGTGCGGTGACGCTCCGTTCCTCCGCAATCGCGGCGCGCAACGATGAACTGTATCTGAAAAGTCAGGAATGAAATCTATGAGACACATAGCTTTGTTGACGGTCGCCCTGCTCTCCGGAGCCCTCCCCCTTCCGGCGGCGCCGGCGCCACTCCAGTACGGCAGTTTCGACCGGGATTTCTCCATCGGCGGGCGGGCCCCGATTCAGGTTCGGAATGTCGAATCCGTCCCCGGCATCCGGGGCCGGGCTGTGCACATTCCGGCCGATGGCGGCCTGATCTACCGGATGGATGATTCGGTGCTGAAAAAAGACCGGGGCACTCTCTCGCTCTGGATCTGCCAGGATGCCACCCCGTGGGGCGGTTTGAACTTCCGCGACCGGGACGCGGATGAAAACGGCGTCTGGAGCGGCCGCCTCCACAGCTCCAGCCGGGTCCGGCCGCTGTTTCTCTCGGGCCTGTTCCGGCTCAACGGGGGGACGTTTCTGGAATGGGTGGCGATGGGCAAATTCGACTACTATCCCTGGATCCGCCAGCTGTTTGCCGGGGAGTGGCACCATGTCGCGTTGACCTGGGATCGCAACGTCATCAAACTCTACTTCGACGGCCATCTGGTTTCGCAGAAGAGCGGTCCCTCCCGGCCGCTGGAGCTTGAGGACACCTTCTCCCTCGGAACGGATGCCGCGGGGAGGCGCGGATTCTGCGGAGCGGTCGACGAATTCAAAACATTTGACCGCCCGCTTTCGCCGGAGGAGATTACCCGGGAGTTTGCAACTCTCCGTCATTACACCGTGGAACTTCTCGACTATGCGGTGATTGCCGGGGAAGAAAAACCGCTGCGGTTCCGGGTCCGCAACCTGACCGGAGAATCCCGGCAGGAGAGCTTTTCCGTCGCGGGAAAAACGCAAACCCTCCGCATCGCCCCCGGAGCGCTGGCGGAATTTTCCATCCCGGTACGCCGGGAGGAGAAAGGCCTTTTCCGGCTCCGGCTGATGGCGGGGAAACGATTTCTTCAGGAGTTCGAACTGATCGCTCTGGAGGCGCATCCGCCGAAGCAGACCGTTTCCGACGCTCCTGCCAGACGGGTTCTTCTGCGGGAAATCGACTGCACCGAACCGATCCGGGAGGGCATGGGCAACGACACCGGCAGCCATGTGGCCGACGGCTGCCGGGTGGTGGACATCAACGCGACCGGAGCCGGGTTTCTCTATCGGCTCTCCACGGACAAACCCGGCAGGCCGCACTGGATCGAGGTGGACTATCCGGATATCGGCCGCCGGGAATTCTCCATCGCGGTCTATCCGCAGAACTTCGGCCGTTTTTACACCGGCTCCCTGGACTGCGCGGGCATCATCACCGGGGTGGACCATCGCAACACCGGAAAAATGCAGACGAAATCATTTCTCTTCTGGCCGGACGGAAAGGAGTTCGCCGTGGGAATCCTCGGGTTCCGGGCGATGAAAAATGCGCTCCCGCCGGCGGCTTCGAAAATCCGTCTCTACCGGGCGGAGGAGCTGCCCGCCGCCAAGGTGCCGCGGGGGGGGCGGACCGTCTCCAACTGGGATGAGGATCCCACCATGGATTCCGGGCTGGCCTACAACAGCGCCGTCAACTACAAAAGCGCCGATCTGGAGTTCTGGCGGATCAAATGGCAGCGGATTCTGGACTACATGCGCTACACCGGCATGAACCAGTGGTTCATCAAAGTGATGTCGTACAACGGCGACGTGACCAAGATGGAGGCGACGCTTCAGCACACCAGCCGGACCCTTTCCGATCGCTTCCGGGTTCCCGGCTGGGCGGAACTCGGAGCGGAGATGCTGGATCAGGCCGGGATGGATATTCTGGTCAGGATCAACAACAAACTCTTCAACGGGGACTGGTTTGCCGGAATTGCGGAGCTGAAAAATCCGAAGGAGCTGCTCTGGATCGACAAACTCGGGAATCCCTATGCGCGGAACCACAGCTGCGACTTCAACTTTCTGCGTCCGGAGGTCCGGAACGCCTATAAGAAAATTATTGCGGCCTATCGGGACAAGTTCAAGGTTTACAAACATTTCCGGGGCATCTCTCTGAATGAGCATCCGGCCATCTGCTTCGGTTCTCTGGACAACGGCTACGGTGCCTGGACCGTTGCGCAGTTCTCCCGGGAAACCGGGATCCCGGTGCCGGGCGACACCCCCACGAAGCGTTGCCGGTGGCTGCTTGCCAACGCGAAGGAAGAGTGGATCTCCTGGCGCTGCCGCAAGGTGGCTGAAGTGGTTCGGGAGCTGGCGGAAACGTTGCGCGCGGAAGGAAACACGCACCTGGAACTCCAGTACTGGGTGCGCGGCGACTTCATGGAGGACCGGGGGATGTGGCCCGCATTCCGCTATGAAGACGCCCTCCGCGAAGCCGGAATCGATCTCGCACAATTGACCCGGCTGCCGGGAGTGAAGGTGGTCCCCTGCATCCGGCCGGATTACTTCCGCGGCGGTTCAGGGAGCGCGACCAACGAACCGTATCTGCTGTTCTCCCGGGAGGTTTCGGAATTGTGGAACCGGAATCACATCACCGCCGTCAACGTCTTCCGGCACAGCAATCTGGAGATCTATCCGAAACTGATCAACCGGAATCTCAAATGGAAATACCGCTGGTGGGCGCCGATCGGCAGCAATGTGCAGAACGTTGCGGACTTCTACAATTATGCAACGCCCCATCCCAATACGCAGTTTGTACTGGAACCTCTGGCCCATCTGGTTGCCGAGCTGGATATTCAGGATCTCGAACATGGATGGTGGGGCATTCCGGAACAGGGACACAATGAACTCTTCCGCCGTTTCTACACCCAGTTCCGCCGGATCCCGCGGGGGCGCTTCGAGCTGGTTCCGGGAGCCGACGATCCGGTCGCCGTCCGCGTCGGAGAAAAGGGCTTCTACATGGTGAACCGGGAGGGCTTCCCCACGACGGTTGTCTACGAGAGGGACGGAGAGCGGCAGGAACGGCGCCTGACGGGGGGAGAAATATACTATGAAGAGACGAAGAAAAGACCGCAACTCTCTGTAATCCGCGTCGATATTCCGGAGGAGGAAAAGGCCGCATACGAAGCGGAACTTCGCCGGCTCAAACTGATTCTGGGCTCCTCGCATGGCGCCCGGGAGCTGGAAAATGCGGTCACACGTTTCGAACAGGCGCTGAAGCGGGGTCGCTATTCGGAGGCGAGACGCTGGCTTCTGACCTCTGCGGTACGCTCTGTCCGGATGAAAAAAACCGTTTCGCTCCTGCCCTCTTTCAACCGGGGAAGATCGGCGCTCATTGTCCGGGCGGTGAACTACGGACTTTCGCCGTTTTGCGGGAGAATTCAGCTGCTCAAAGTGCCGCAGGGCTGCACGGGTCCGGGTTTCGGGCGGGAGATCCGTCTCGAGCCCGGCGGGAGCATGCAGCTCGAATTTCCGGTGATGGGAGTTGCCCGCAGGCTGACTTCGAAAGATCTCTTCACCCTCGCATTGACGGAAGATGATTCCACGGAGGAGCTGCTCTACAATTTCCCCGCGATCGACGCCTGGGAGGATGTCGGAGGTATTCCAAAACGCTTCAGCGGAACCATTTCCACCGACACGGCGGATATCCGCCGGAAGGATCAGAAGCGCATCGGAGACCGGAAACTCTCCTGCCGTTATGCCGTTCTCTATGACCGGGACGGAGCAGGGCTGCGGATCTATGTGGAGGCGGAAGATCCCCAGTTTCTTCCGGCGGGAGAACGCGGCGCCATGTATCGCGGCGACTCCATTCAGATCTACATCGACCAGAAAAACGACACCCCCTGCAACGCGGGTGCTGGTTACGACGACAACGATGCGGTTTTTCAGTTCGGTCTTTTGAACGGAGTTCCCGAACTCTTTCTGGAATACCCGCGGCGCGCAGTAATCCCCGCCCGGGGCTCCGTGACTCACAAGGATGGGAAAACCGTCTATGACGTGACGATTCCGAAGGAGGCTCTGCCGGATGCCGATCTCCGGCCCGGTCATGTCATCGGCTTCAGTCTGCTGGTGAATCAGCGGATGCGGGATGAAAACGGCGACTACATGGTCAAGCTCGACCTCGGTGGGGAGAGTTACTGCAAGCCCGCCAACTGGATGGATTGTTATCTGGGAGAATGAAAGAGGAGAAAACCGGAACGTTTTTCCGGGATGAAACCAGAAAAAATGAAAGGAAGGAACTATGATTGCTGGAATTTTCGCTCTGGTCTTCGCCGCGGCCGCGCTTTGCGCGGAAGAGTACAACTTCACCGCCTCCCCCGCGCAGACGCTGACCATCAGAGAGGGACAGAGGAAATGCGTCGTCGTTCGACAGGGAAAGCGTCTTGCGGAAGTTTACATCTTCGGCCGGCCCGGTGAGACCGGTCTTCTGAAGCTCTCCCTGACTCCGGAAGGGCTGACGCTGGATCCGACGGAGTACTTCAAGACCGTTTCCGACAATCCGAATCTCAATCTCCGGGCCGTCTTTGACCTGGACAAACTCAAACTTGCGGAGAACATCACAAAATCCACGCTGCCCAACAACCGGATCACCCTTGTCGTCTCCGGGCCGGAAGACGGCTCTCTGACCCTCTATTTTGAAGGGCGGACCCGGTCACATTTCTACCGGGCAAAGAGCGTGAAGCTGAAGCAGGGCTTCCAGAGCTGCACCTTTGAAGCGGTTCTGCCGGATACGCTCAAGGAGATCTCCGCCCGCATCTCCATCTCCCGCCCCGGCGTCTATACGATTCAGTCGATCCGTATGGAACCCCTGTAATATTTTAAAGGAAAAAGCGAACTGTCATGAAACTGGAAGATTTGAAAATCACATGCGAAGAAAACAACTGGAGCGTCAGTTGCACTCCGGAAACCGATTCCGACCAGATCCTGCTGCGCATCCGCGGTCGGCGGGAAGGACGCGGAGTCATTCCGGAATGCACGGTCAGTTTCCGCGTTCCACACACCGGCATCCTCTACCGCTGGACGCCGGAGACGAACCGGATTCCCTCCCTCCTGCGTTCCCAGTTTGAATCCGGCTGCGTCCTCTATGTGCCGATCATCTCGCTGTACGGGACCGGAGGACGGAACCGGATGACGCTTTCCCTCTCGGACCCGAAATGCGAAACGCGGATTCTCTGCGGCCGCCCCTCCGGGAGTGAAAGTTCCCTGAAGATGGAAATTTCGCTGTTCCGCCCCGGCGACGACCGGAGCGGCAGCGAGTTCGAGGTGACTCTGCGTCTGGATTGCCGGCCGGTTCTCTGGTCGCAGGCGGTCCGGGAAGTCATCGCCGACTATGAGAAGAGGTTTCCGCCGATGTTCGTGCCGGATTCCGCCTTTCAGCCGTTCTACTCCAGCTGGTACGCCTATTTTCAGGCGGTTACGGACGACATCGTGGAGAAGGAGTGCCGCATCGCCCGCTCGCTCGGGATGCAGACCGTCATTCAGGACGACGGCTGGCAGACGCCGAATCACCGGGACTGGTGGCACGACTGCGGCTCCTGGGAGATCTGGCGGGAGAAATTCCCGGATATGGCTGCCCATGTCCGCCGGGTCCACGAGATCGGCATGAAATATCTGATCTGGTTTGCCATTCCGTTTGTGGGGCGGGAGAATCCGCTCTTCGAAACAATGCGGGGAAAATTTCTGCGCTGCCGGGCGCAGCATGCGGTCTACATTCTGGATCCGCGCTATCCGGATGTCCGGGAACATCTCGCGTCTCTGCTGGAACATGCCATGAAGGAGTGGGGCGTCGATGGATTCAAGCTGGATTATCTGGAGCAATTCCGGAAGCTGAAAAGCGATTTCCGCGCGCAGGGCGGCATGAACGGCGAGCAGGACCTCACCGCGCTGGAGGAGGCCCCCGGACGCGATACCGATTCCGTCGCAGACGCGCTGGAAAAACTGATGCGTGAGATCCGGGCACGCCTCACCGCGGTCAATCCGGAAGTGATGCTGGAGTTCCGCCAGACCTACATCGGGCCGGTCATGCGGCAGTTCGGCAATCTGATGCGGGCGGGAGACTGTCCGAACGACGTGCTCAGCAACCGGAACCGCTATGTTCTGCTGCGTCTGACATCGGGCCGTTCGGCGGTGCATTCGGACATGCTGGCATGGAACACCGCCGACTCGGTGGAAAATGCGGCCTTGCAGCTGTTGAATGCGTTCTTCGCGGTTCCACAGGTTTCGGTCCGTCTGGCGGAACTTCCGCCGGATCATCGGAACATGCTGGATTTCTATCTGCATTTCATGGGGCGGCACGCGGATACCCTCTATCGGAGCGATTTCCTCCCCGGACCGATGGAGGAGAACATTCCCTGGTGCGCCGCGCAATCGGAAACCGAACGGATCACCGTCGTCTACGATGCAGGAATCTTCACGGAAACGGCGATGGAGCGGACCCACTACCTGATCAACGCGACCGGAACGGAGGGGCTTGTGGCGGCGCCGTCAGCTCCCTGCCACGTGGAAATCTATACTCCGGAAGGGTGCCGGTGCCGGACTCTGGAACTGCCGGCCGGATTCGTCCGTCTGCCGGTACCGTGTGCGGGAATGGCGATCCTCAAAAGCGATGAATGAGGCAAGTGTCGTGGTTCACTCAACGCGGAGAATCGGGAAAAAACAGGGAGGAAGACGGGGCTTGTCTTTCGCCGGAATCCTGCTGGCCGGAACAGTTTTCAGCGGCTGCACCTCTCCGGATGAAGAGCTGTTGAAACGATATCGGAGTTATTATCACCGGCTGCCGGAAGACCATCCGGCCCGGTTCGCGATCAACCAGACGGCGGAAAAACCGCCTTCGGTTTCGTATCGTCTCCGGTTCGGCGTTTACGGAGATCGGGCTCCGGATTCCGTCCGGGAGCAGATCCGGACCGAAATTGCCCGGATCGAAGCGGGAATCCGCTGGACCGGAGGGCGAAAAAAACTAAGACTGACGATCGGCGGCCCGCCGGTCGTCTTTACCGGAGAGTATCCGCTGGGAAGCACCGTTTCCGAATCGGCGAACTCCGTCTGGAGCATCCGCTGTGATACGGAGACGATCACCGTAACCGGGGATTTCCCCGATGCGGAGTGCCGGACGAATGACAAGCAGCTCTATCTGGGAGATGCACTGGAGATGTTTTTCTGCACGAATTACGAAGCGAAACTCTACCGGGAGATCATCGTCAACCCCAACGGAACGATCTTCACCGCACTTCACGTCAACGACCGTTTCGGGAGCTTTCACTGCCTTGTTCCGAATGGAAAGGAGAAATACGGCATTGCGGTGCAGAGGGAAAAACGGGCAGACGGTTTCCGCCTTGAAACTACGATCCCGTGGAGAGCTCTTCCGGAATACACCCGCGGCAACCCGCCCCGTGCCGGAGAAGTTCTCTACTTCATGCTGGTCAGGACGAACAGTGAAAAATCGGGAGAGAGAGTCCGCGTGACGACCCCGGTTCCCCTGCTGTACAGCCCCCACAACCTGTTTGGGTACATCAAGGCGACGCTGCAGGATGAAAAAACGGCATTGCATCCTCCGCAGACGGCTTGCAGGTCTGCCGAGAAATGAGTCCGGAAAGAACCTTGCGATTGCGCGTGAGGAGCTGACGGGAGAGCGCCGGAGCCGCGGGTCGTCATGCCGGGCAGAAGAAAATCGAGCCGCGCGAAAGGAGTTGAAAAAGGCGGGGAGATGCCCTGCCGTATTCCCCCGCGGCTCTCCGTGTCGAATTTTCTTCCACGTCCGATTCCGTCAGAAACGTCGGAAGATCTCAGTTTTCTCTGATGTTCAAACCGTCGTACACTTCATCCAGCAGCGCGTTGACCTCCGTCAGCGAGAACGGGAAAAGATGCCCCCGGACAGCGTGCAACTCCTCAAATGCCGGACGCAGCTGCCCCAGCAGCTCTGTAACCAGCCGGCACTCCTTTTTCCAGTCCGCCGGACGCAGGGTGATGCGCCGTCCGAAATGGGCGATCTTCTGCGCCAGACGATCGTTTTTTACCGGAGCGGTACATCCGGCCGTCCGATTCTGAATCGCCGCGAGTTTTTTCAAACGTCTGGCGGCGGCGATCCAGCCTTCGAGCGGGGCGGACTCCTCCTCTTCAGCGTATTTCACAGTAATTGCCGCCCCCTTCCGGGCGTCGAGCCGCGGAATCGTGATCGTACAGCAAAACCCTTCCCCGCAGTACTCCCAGCCGCCCGCGATGTTCCGTCCGTTGAGCATTACCGACTGCGGCGGGATGACGCCGTGCAGCTTGATGCCAACCGGGCGGTAACGGCGAAATGCCGGGCAGCTTCCCTCGGCCGGTTGAATTTCGATGTGACGCTCCATGCCGGATTTCCAGTGGCGGATCCGGGTTCTTACGCATCCATCCGTCTGATAGGCGATCGTCTCTCCGTCGTCTTCATACAATTCGTATTCTCCCGTTTTCCCCGGGTAGATCGAAAAACTCAAGTGTTTCACGATGCCGCTGACACCGGCCGGTTCCTCGCCGGGCGCCTCCGGCAGAACCGCCCCCGGACGCACCAGCAGCGGCAGCTCGTCGAGCAGCCGCCCGGCGGTGACGTACCGGCTGCCGGAACGGGTCACACCGGCGGGGATGTCGTACCATTCACCGGGAGGGAGCCAGAAGGTGTGCGACGCGATTCCGGTATCGGCATCGGCCGGCACGGTAACCGGAACCGCCAGAATCGAATCGCCCAGAAAATATTCCCCCGGATTCCGATACGCCTCTTCCGCTTCAGGGTACTCGTAGTAGAGCGGCCGGCAGAGACTGACGCCGCAGTCATATCCCCTGCGACACTCGCCATAGAGGTAGGGAATCATGCGGTGGCGGCGCAGGATCTCATTGCGGATCAATTCATTGTAGGGCGCGGGGAAGTTCCAGAACCGACGTTCGGCATATTCGTATTTCGCCGAATGGGAACGCAGGACCGGCGAACATACGCCGAACTGCATCCAGCGCAGATAGAGTTCCGGCGCAGTCGCCTGCGACTCCATGTGGCCGCCGATGTCGTGACTCCAGTACCCGAAAAGCACGTTGGAGGCCGTCGCGGTGAAACCGACCTCCATGGCCAGCGTCGCCCAGGAACTGCAGGTATCGGCGGAGAATCCGACCGGATAGCGCCCTCCGTCCATTCCGCCGCGGCAGCTGAAGACCAGCGGGCGCTTCCGCGGATTCCGGCGCTGCTGGTCGAGCCAGTGCAGACGGTTGATCCAGCTCAGCGGACTGAATCCGGTTTGAGCGGCCTGCGCCTCATTCTGCCGCCAGTCGATCCACCAGCAATCGACGCCGCGACGCTCTTCCGGGTTCAACAGCAGTTTGAAGTAGAGGTCCATGAATGCCGGATTCTCCAGTTCAAACGGAATCGGCGGCTTACCCCTGTAGCCCAGCCGGCGGCGGAAGGTTTTGTAAGCCTCTTCGTGAGATGCGACTCCCCGGTCGGGATGAAGATTGAGCGAAATGTGCACGCCCCTTGCCTTCATGGAGTTCAGAAATCCGGAGGGATCGGGGAAGAAATCCCTGTCCCAGGTGAATCCGGTCCAGCCGGGCAGGTGCCAGTCGGTATCGATCACCAGAACATCCAGCGGAGTCCGGGTACGGGCGAACTGTTCGGTCAGCTCCTCGATCTCCCGATCGCAGTACGCCCAGTAACGGCTGTACCAGTAGCCGAAAACGTAGTGCGGCGGCAGCGGCTGCCGCCCGAAGAGTCCGGCGGCACAGCCGAGGGCTGCTTTATAGTCGTGACCGAAACCGAAGAAATAAAGGTCCTGACGCTTCGCTCCGGCGGGGCGTTTCTCGAACCATTCCCCGAAAACGGGGTGTTCCATGATCGCGGCGGTGCGGGAGTCGTCGAAAACACTCCAGCCGGAGCGGGAAAGCAGACCGTCGTCGAGGATCAATTCCCGTTTCACCCTGCGTTCGCCCCGCAACCACGCCTCAAGATCGAGCCGTTCTCCACCGTCGGCCATATCGAGTTCGGAGGAGGTACCTTTCAGGTTGCACGGATCGATATCGCCGAATTTCCAGCGGATCTCTTGTCCATTTATTTCAAAGGAGATCGCGAGATTATCCGCCGAAAAGCATCCTCCGTTGTCGCGGAATACGACCCGCAGCGCCCCCGTGTCGATGGAAAGCATATCGCCCTCGTCCCGAACGGAAAACTGCCATTCTCCGAGATCGCGGCAGCAGATGTTCTGTGTCGGCCGATCCTCGAAAATTCCCTCTTCGCACCACTCCAGGCGAATCAGCCTGGGTTCCAGCACCGAGATCCTGGCCCTCCCCCGCACGACGGAGTTCAGTGCGGGGGTCGCGGCCATTTTCCTGAATTCATTCATCGCAATCTTCTCCTTTTTGTCGATATTAAGATAATTTACCCGGGAGGAAAGACAATCAAACACAGGTAACAATGATGGAATAAAAGTATTTTTCCGGCGGTTGATTTGAAAACCGATGCCGATGGCAGTATATTCGAAACCAATGATATAACAGGTAAAATGATGCAGAAAATACACATTGACGGATGGGATGGTCAGAATGTCTGGATCGATTTCCGCAATGAAAATACGCCCGGCGCCTATCCGGCCGTGATCTCCTCCGCCGGCGACCGCCGGATTCAACGGGGAGAATTTTACCGGATCACCGAGAAGGAGATGCAGAAGATCACCCGGGGCAACTACCACATCCTGCAATATACGCAGGAGGGGTGCGGCAAGATCATCTACCGCAACGACGGAGAGGAGGAACAAGCCTATGAACTCACGCCGGGGCAATGTTTTTTCATCTCAGCCGGACAGCGTTTTGAATTTTTCACGCCGGAGCACTCCAGCTGGAGCTACATCTACGTCGGATTTCGCGGAGAATTTGCCGAACGCCTGTTCCGCCGGATCGCGGAGGGGTCCCCGGTCCGTTTTCTCCCGCCGGGATCGGCGGCAGTTGCCGGATTTCATGAAATTTTTCACCGTGGACTCCGCCATGAAATCAGCGAAAGCGATCTGAAAATTCTGAGCTGCACCATTCTGCTGGAGCTGGAACGGGAATTTTTTCAGCAGCCCGCCGAAACACGGAATGTGTTTCTGTCGCAGGCCGAGGAGTGGTGCCGGGACAATCTGTCGAACGCCACCGTTCAGAGGCTGGCGAAATATTTTCATTTTTCGGAAAAATATTTCCAGAAACTTTTCAAGCGGAAGACCGGCAGTTCCCCCGGGCAATTTCTGACGGAACAGCGGCTGCAGTGCGCCACACGGCTTCTGGAGTGCACCAACATGAAACTCTCCGGCATTGCCGAGCTTGCCGGTTTTTCCGATGCCAGCCATCTGTGCCGCAGTTTCCGCCGGCAGTACGGCATGACTCCGGACACTTACCGGAAACAACGAAAAAACACGGAGGGAATCCCGTCGGACACCTCCATGGAACCATGAAACATCATGCGGGTGATTTCGGCGACGTGCTGACCTTCCGGTATTCCGCCGGAGTCATCTTGAAGTGGTTCTGAAACGATTTGTAGAACTGCGTCCGATCTTGAAACCCCAGGAGGGATATGATTTCCGAAACGGTAAGATCGGTGCTCCGGAGCAGCCTGCCGACCTCGCTGAATCTGATTTTGTTGAGATAGTTCTTCGGGGGGTCCTTATAATACTGCCCCCATTTCCGGTAAAAAGAGCGCAGAGAATAGCCGTTTTTGCCGGCGATTTCCTCAAAATCGATTTTTTCCGAGAAGTTCAGGTGCAAATATGAAGCGATACCCCGGATTTTTTTCTCGTCATCGGAAATGACAGCCTGAGTATTGCTGCGCTGCAGGAACAGCAGTTCGACCAGTTGAAACGCCTTGAGATCGATCTGATCGGTCACGCCGTAAAACTGCGAACGGGGAATCAGATTCCGAATCTCCTCGATCAACTCGCTGACCTCGGGAGTGATTTTGATCGGCCACCCCGGAATCTCCAGCGGAATGCCCATTTTTTTGAATTCCGGCATCAGCTGGCTCGGGTACATCAACGAAAGCGCTTCACGGGTGCCGCGGATATCGTTGATATGAACCACGCCCGGCAATTTTATGGCAAGAAACGGGAATGGAGAGCGATAGGAAACACCGTCAAAAATATCCTCCGCATACTCTTCGCGTGAGGCAATACGGATACAGAATTCCAGATCAACCCCCTTGAACGTCACCCGGGAGCCATAATTCACTCCCACGGAATATGAGATTTGCGAAAGCTGATACGGAAATGCCAGAGCACGTTTAACTCCCTGAAACATCAAATGTTCCTGAAACATTGCTTCCCCCTTTCTTCCAACTCATCCTGTTCGGCGGCCACGGTTGCCCGACTCCAATGTCCGCCCGGGGACAATTCCGAATTTCTCTCCCGCTTACAAGATAGCATATTTTTTAAGCTTTTTCAATTTTTGGCAAGAAACCACACTGACATGGCAAGAAAAAATATAGACAATCAATTTCATTTGTGGTATAATTATAACAGAGCACGGACCGAACCTGAAATGAAAGGCAATGAGAATGGATGTCCAACAAAAGTCGAATCGCACTGATCGGAACCTCAATATCTTTACTCTTATTGAGTTGCTGATCGTTATAGCAATCATTGCAATCCTCGCGGCGATGCTGCTGCCCGCCTTGAATCGAGCGCGGGAAAGAGCCAAAACCATCACCTGCACCAACAATCTCAAACAGGTCGGCACCAATCAGGCCTTCTATGCCAACGATTCCGGTCAATATTACCCGGTGCAGGCATTCGATCAGTGGGGATATGACGGCTCGTTTGTCTGGGTCCTTCAGAAGGATTTTTTCGACACGGTTAAACGCGATGGTGCAAAGTTCTATTTTTGCCCCGCATCCATGGTAAAAATCGCCTCCCTCTTCAGCTCGGGAAGCGCACACTACAACACCTACGGCGCCAAGATCGGCCCATGGCCGCCGACATATGAACAGGAATATGCCGGAGTCAAGGATCCTTACGAAACGGCGGCGACTTCCGGCAAGAATGCAGCCGCAAAAGTCCTGGTGCTCGGACGGGTGAGAAACCCCTCTAGATATTTCATCATCGCGGATTCCATGCGCGGCGACACGGGAATTCCCTTCTACAAAATCGACCGGAACGACAATCTCAGATTCGGGTTCGGCGGGGTGCACGCCAACAATGCCAACCTGCTGTATGTCGACGGACATGTCGGCAGCCTGTCCAACACGGAGCTCAAGGAGTTGTCCAATCAGAGTCCGTTCGTCTACGACCTGAACGGTGCGGCGATCTGATTTCACCGTTACCGTCGAAAATCCCCCGGGGTCGGCAAGACGGCACGATCCCGGAGAAGAATCACACGGGAAATGTCTCATATACGGAGAGAAGAAAAGTGACGCAAACAGTGGGAGAACAGGCGCTGCGCAACTTGACCGCGCCCAATCCGGAAGCCGAATACCGGATCCATTCAGAAATAGAACGCAACCGGAAAGGCATGTTCCGGCTGATCATCAAGCACAACGGCAGAGAGCTGCCCCGCGCCGAAATTCGCTACCGGCATCGGAAACACGAATTTCTATTCGGGTGCAATGCTTTCATGTATAAGCAATTCCAGAAGGAAGAAGAAAATCTTTTCTACGAAGAAAGATTTCTGAATCTTTTCAATCATGCGATCATTCCCTTTTACTGGGACGCGCTGGAACCGGAACCTCACCAATACCGTTTCACCGCCGGCAGTTCCCGCATCGATCGCCGTCCGCCTCCGGACATTCTGGTGGATTTCTGCGAAAAACACGGACTCGAGGCCAAAGGACATTGCCTCTCGTGGCAGGGACTTGTGCCGAAGTGGCTGCCGCGGGATCCCGACAAGGTCGCGACGCTTCTCGAAGAACGCATCGCCGTAATCGCCGAACGGTACGGACACCGCATTCCCCGCTGGGATGTCTGCAATGAAATTCTGCAATGGAATCCGTATCTGCACGAGGTGTCGCTACCGCCCGACCATGCGGAGCGGGCGTTCCGGGTGGCGGCAAAATATTTCCCGGATACCGCACGGTTGATCTACAACGAAGGTCCGTGGGTCTCCTGGAACGATTTCCACGGGGAATACACTCCCCCCTATCTTCTGGCGCGCCATCTGCTGGAACACGGGTTTCACGTCGGCGGCATGGGGTTGCAGTATCATCTTGCGTTCTACGACTGCTCCGCAAAAGGGCTGGAAAAACTGATCAGCTGGGGCGAACAGATGAGCAACGTCAAATACCTCTTTGCCCACCTGGATCAATACGGCAAGCTCGGGATTCCGCTCAACATTTCAGAAATCACCCTCCCCTCGCATGCCGAGCTGGGCGACGGCGAGGAATTTCAACGGGCGGCGGCGGAGATGCTCTACCGGATCTGGTTCAGCCATCCGGCCACGGAGGCGATCGTCTGGTGGAACATGGTCGACGATACCGCATATGTTCAGGCGGACAACTTCAACGGTCAGCAGGGCGAGAACTACTACAAAGGCGGTCTGCTGCGGCGGGATTTCACCGAGAAGCCTGCGTGGAAGGCCCTCGACCACCTCATCAATCACGAATGGCGCACGGCAGGAACGCTGGATTACAATGCGGCGAAAATCAACACATTCCGGGGATTCTACGGGAGTTACGACATCGAGATCCGCACCGATGCGGGCACGTTCCACACCACGCTGGACTGTCGGAAGGAGGTGCCGCATCAATTCACCATCGATCTGGATGAACTGAACTGAAAAGGAGTTATCATGTTGCGAATCTTGAGCATTTTCATTTGTGTCCTGGTTGCTTCTGGCGTTTTCGGCGCGGAAAACCTTTTCCGGAATCCGATGTTCCTCGATGGCGGCAGAGAGTGGCAGGTCGAGGGGAAAGGCGCAAACGTGCGCTTTGCTGACGGCGGCGTCACGTTCGACATCCGGAACTCCAACGACGCCTCGCTGCACAAACTCCAGCAGATCATGCCGCTGAAGCGCGGTGCGACCTACCGGATGTATTGTTCGCTTGAGTGCAGGGAACCGCAGAGCAGGATGTTGACGATCTCCTATCGAAAACTTCACAAGCCGGAAAATCTCGGTGTTTTCCGCCGTTTCCCGGTCACCCGAGGCAAACAGCTGATCAGTTTTGACTTTGTCCCGGCCAGGGAGTCGGAAGATCCCGGCGATCCGCCGGTGCTGTCCTTCTATCTCGGGGATATTGCCGGGGAGTTCACCATCCGCGATCTTCTGCTGGTCGACTGCAGCAATCTGGGGAAGGAACCTCTGCCGTTTTCCGACACCTGGTACGCCTTCGCCCGGATTCCCGAAAGTTTTCGGCCCGGAGCCGGCATTCCGAAGGAACTGACCGACGGGAACGGTCGCAAATGTTCCGCCCGCAAGATTCAGCGGAGCCGGCTACTCTCCAGAGACGGCAAAGTTCTCACGTTCGACCTGGAATCCTTTTTCGGGCGTCGCAATTTCCGTGACATCGCCGTGCTGTACAACGAATTCGAAAGTGACCGCGATCAATTGATCCCGGTCGGCTTCTCCGCCGACTGGTGGATGGAGATCACCCTCAACGGCAAACTCGTCTATACCACCATGAAGACCGGAAATGAGAAAAAAACATTTCGTCCCAATGACCATGTGGCTTTCCTGCCGGTGCACAAAGGGAAGAACACGCTGGCCGTCCGCGTGCAGGCCGGTTCGGAAAAATGGCTGCTGGTCTGCGGCGTGCCCGAGCCCCCGGAACCACCGAAACGATTCACGGCCCGGGAGGGATATTTGCCGACGGATCTTTCCTGTTCCGTCATCCAGCCCGGCAGCGCGCTCGATCTGTCGACGTTGACGGATGCCCCGGCCGGAAAATATGGTCAGGCGCGGCTCCTCCCCGACGGCACGATCGGCTTTGCAAAGAAGCCGGAAACGGTCCGTTTCTTCGGTTTCAGCAGTGGAATTCCGGAAAATGTCTGGAAAAACTGTTCCGACGCCGAATTCGAGAAAAATGCCCCGGCGTATGCCAAAGCCGTCCGGGCTCAGGGGTATAACTTCGTCCGTTTTCACGGCATCGACCAATGGCTGATGGCGCACAGCACCAGGGATCTTACGCCGCTTCCAAAGATTCGGGACCGCTGGGACAGGTTGATTGCCGAATTCAAGAAAGAGGGAATCTACGTGCAATTAAATCTGCTCGCTTTCTGGCTGGGCTCTTCCGAAAAAGAGTGGTTCACCATCGCCGAGGGGCGCACGATGCACAAGAATATGTTCACGCTCGGACGTACCTGGGAAAGAGAGCGTTTTCGCAAGGTCGCGGAGATGCTGCTCAACCACACCAATCCCTACACCGGATTGAAGTGGAAGGACGACCCGGTCTTTCTTTCGGTTGAATTCTACAACGAGCTGGGGCTGGCAATTCCCGGCGCGGAGAAGATGAAACGCGAACACCCCGACGCCTACAAATTCTTCATGGAAAAATGGAAGGAGTTCCTGAAAAACAAGTACGCCGACGCGACCGACGCACAGCTGCCCTACGAACTGCGCAAGGGGCGCAAACCCTACCGAGGCCTGGAAAATCCGCCGATTCCGGTTTCATGGGCGATCAGCCAGCTGCAGAACGATTACGATGAGTTCTGGTATGAAAATCTGAAGCAGAGCTACAAATTCTGCAACTCCGTGGTACGCGATCTCGGCTGGAAGGGAATCGTGGTGAACTGCCCGATGCCCGCGGCACGCGAAGCGGTCGTGACCTGGGAAAGCGACATCGTGCCCGACGGCCACGGATATCACTGCCATCCGTGGAACGGGGAACAGCCCGGCTCCCGCGTGGAGTCCTACAGCTCCGTTGCGCAGGAAGCGTCGGTGTTCCGCCAGATGCACGGCAAACGCGTTTACGGGCGTCCGTTCTTCTGCAACGAATTCAACTACGTCTTCCCGAATCCGTATCAGTACGAAAGTCCGGTTGCATTCGCGGCGTATGCCGCGCTGAACAACTGGAGCACGATCGCGACCCACACGCCGGCGGTCTACCTGAAGATTCCGAAAAACATGGCGCTGCACTCCTTCGACACCGGCAACAATCCGGTTCTGCGGGCAGGCGAATATCTTGCCTCCCTCTTCTTCCGGCGCGGCGACGTGAAAAGCGCTCCGCACAGGATTGCGATCATGAGCAGCAAAAAAGAGGTGTTTTCTCCGGGAAGGTCCAGCAGCGTTGTCGCTCCGGTACTGAGTCGTCTCACGCTGCTGACCGATGCCTCGGTGATGTTCAGCGACATCCAGCCTGCCCCGACGATGCCGAAACTTCCCCGGCCGGACTGGGTGGTTTCCTCCTCGAAGGATCAGGCCGGCATGAGCTGGCACGAGTGGTATGCCGAGATGAAAGATACTCCGACCAACACCTCCGCACTCGAAGCCGCCATCGCCGTAATGAGGCGCAAAGGGTGGCTTCCGGCCGGCAATCTCACGGATGTCGCAAAAGGGATCTACCAGAGCGAAACCGGTGAAATCACGCTTTTCAGCAAAGAGAAAAAGTTGACGGTAATCACGCCCCGTTCGGAGGCCGTTGCCCTGCCTGGAAACAGCAGCGCGAAACTTGACAGACTCGAAGTGCGGAAGACCGGAGTCAACGCGCTGATCGCTCTCGCTTCGGTGGAAAAAGTGCCGCTGAACAAGGCGAAACGGATGGTGCTGATCTGCTCGACCCGCCCCGCCAATACCGGCATGGAGCGCACGCTGGATGACGAACTGCTTCGAATCAACGGCACGACGCCGGTTCTGCTCCAGAGCGGAAAATTCGAGCTTGCCGTCCGCCACCCCGACAAGTTGCGCTGTTTCGCGCTGCGGCTCGACGGGAAGCGCATGGAGGAGATCCCGACGAACACCGATAACGGCGGAACCGTCATTGCTCTCGACACGGCGACGTTGAAGAACGGACCGACTCCCTTCTTCGAATTGACGGCGGAATAATCAGAGGAATGCAATGTGGAACCGGGGCTCGGCAGGAACGCTGTCCGGATAATGCGCAAAAGGCGCGTTTCTGGCGGAGGTCGAAATTGGATGTCGACTGTCCATGGTCGAGTTCCCGCGTTCCGCAGTAAATCAACTTTCACAACTTCTGCGGGATTTTCGCGGCAGAAACCATTTTCGGGGCTTGCAATCGGTAAACACCGGCATATAGTAATGGAAAGGCTCTGGCGCCGATCCTTCAATAGAAAATTGTCCCATCGGGGCAAAAGCGCTTTCGATGCCTGTCTGCAGGTGAAAGATAAATGAAATACAAGGTTCCGAATAATGAATTACGCCTTGAATGTGCCGGACCACATCGCTGTTTTTACCGACAGGACGCGACATGCCTTCCGCGCTGGGGAAACCCTCTCATTTGATGATGTCAGAGTGACGCTCTTGCTTGAAGATGGCGCGTGTCGCATTTCATTGAGCGCCGATGACACCCCGTTGCGTTTTCTGTATCTGCGCTGGACAATACCGCTTCCGGAAAAGGCTCTTTTCCTTGGGGATGCGTGGGAGAGAACCTATGGCGACAGTCAGTGGCGCACCCATGATTCCTCCCGCTGCATGCCGTGGTATTTCCTGATGCAGCACGAAAATATGACCGCCGGCTTCGGCGTGAAGGTGCGTCCCGGCGCCTTTGCGATGTGGAACGCGGATCGCGACGGTGTCACGTTGTGGCTGGATCTCCGCTGCGGTTCCCGAGGCGTTCTCCTGAAAGGCCGGACTCTCGAGGTCGCGACGGTGGTTTCCGCCGAGTACGGTGACTGCAACGCCTTTGCCGCCGCCCGCAGATTCTGCACGGTGATGTGCGGCGACCCGCTGAAACCGGAGAAGCCGGTGTACGGCGGAAACAACTGGTACTACGCCTACGGCAGAAGTTCCCATGAAGCGATCCTCGATGACAGCCGCTATCTTGCATCGCTCTGTGAAGGGTTGAGCAATCGCCCTTACATGGTGATCGATGACGGCTGGCAGGTACTGCGCAATGTTCAGCCCGGCAATTCCGGCCCGTGGGACGGCGGGAACTCCCTCTTCCCCGATATGGAACGGCTCGCCGCGGAGATGCGCGGCTGCGGGGTCCGCCCGGGGCTCTGGTTCCGCCCGTTGTGGAATCAGAATCCGTCCATTCCGCGCGAATGGCTGCTGCCGGCGCCGGGAGAGAACCGGGAAGCCACTTATCTTGATCCGTCCATTCCGGAGGTGCTGGAATTCGTGCAGAATGATATCCGCCGATTCGTAAGCTGGGGATTCGAGCTCATCAAACACGATTTCACGACGTACGATATTTTCGGGAAATACGCGTTCGATGCGAGACCGTGGCTCGCCTCCGGCAAGTGGAGTTTCCACGATACGGGACGCACTTCGGCAGAAGTGGTGAAGTCTCTCTACACCGCGATTCTGGAGGCCGCGGGCGACGCGCTGATTCTCGGCTGCAATACGATCGGCCATCTCGGCGCCGGACTCATGCACCTCTCCCGGATCGGCGACGACACCAGCGGAATCAGCTGGGAGAGGACCAGAAAAATGGGCATCAACACTCTGGCGTTCCGCCTTTGCCAGCACCGCACCTTCTTCGATGTGGATGCCGACTGTCTGGGGGTGACCGGAAAAATTCCGTGGGCACAGAACCGGCAATGGGCGGAACTGCTGGCACAGAGCGGCACACCGTTTCTGGCTTCGATCAAACCCGGGATTTTTTCCGCCTCTGAATTCGAGGAAGTGAAACGATATTTTTCCCTTGCTTCACGACAGGAAGTTGTCGCGGAACCTCTCGACTGGATGGAGAATACGATCCCGCAGAAGTGGAGTTTCAACGGCCGGGAACGGGAATTCCGCTGGTCGATGTGTGACGACTCCGGAAGCGATCCGGATTTCGCAGTATTTTGATACGGCGGCGCCCATCGCGCGTCGGTTTTTGTCAAATTGTCTCAGCAACACGTTGCGCCCTCCCCCGGACGGATGAAATCTGCACGGAGCCGGGCGCGGCAACCGACCTCGCCCGGCATTGGCGGGGAAGTATCAGAGAAAGCCGTCATTCCGACCTCGCCCCGCCGGAAGAAAACTCTCCGAACAGTTCCGCGGCGATTTCCAGCTCTCCGCGACACGCTGCGGCCATGGTCGGCGAAGCAAGTTACAGGTGGCTGTCCGCGATTTCCACCCGGTTCTTCGCCTGCGCGACGCCGAAGAAGAGCGACATGGAGAGAGTGACTGTGGAGCCGTCGCTTCTCAGGATCTGCGCCATGTTGCTGTGGGCGCTGGTTAGATTGCTGAAAGCGGTTCCCGCAGTCATGCAGTGCGTAAGTTCTTTCTGCTTGATGTGGCAGAACAGCTTGCCGAAACTTGGAATTGCGGAATAGGCGTTGGTGGAACAGTCGCGCAGCCAGGGATAGTCGATAAAATTGTTGTAGATCTCCGTCCAGCCTCCCTTCGGTTCTTCGGGACACTTGAAGAGCCGCGGCCGGTAATCCCCTTTCAACTGTACGTTGCCGGGCCACCCGTCCGGTCCGTGGAGATATTTCCCTGCCACAAGACACCCGAGACCGATGGCATATTTGCCCGCACCGTTTTCTCCGACCGACCGGGGATCCCCGGCTCCGGTCATGGTCACGCAGTTGGGCATCAGCCAGTCGCGGTTGTCGGAGACATAACTGAAAATGGAGGTCCCGGTCTGCTTCAGGTTGTTGAGGCAGGTGGTAGCCTTCGCTCTGCTTCTGGCTTTGTTCAATGCCGGAAGAAGCATGGCCGCAAGAATGGCGATAATCGCGATGACGATGAGGAGTTCTATTAAAGTAAAAGTTCGTTTCATCAATAACTTACCTCCTTTTTGAAATTTTCGGATCACCATTTTCACCTCCCAGTTTTTTACCTGTCCGCCCCCCTTGCCGCCCCTCTTTCGTTTTATCGGCGCCGTTGCACTCTTTTTGCATCGTTGACGTTCAATCTGCCGGGAGTTTCCGGGGAAGCGTCTCTCCGCTTCCCCGGGGACGTTTCACTTTTTCGGCGTGAAGCGCAGCATCCGGATCTTGCGCGACTCCAGCGGGAATCCGGTCGATGCCGGTTCTTCCTCGAGCAGGTCGTGCCAGGTGCCGTTTCCACGCAGGGCGATCATTCGCCGGTCATGGTTGTAATTCATGAGATTGACCAGCCAGGAACCGTTCCCGTCGGGAACGGCGCGGAACAGGATGCCGTCCATTCCTTTTTCACCGGCGGAAACTCCGAAGGGCAGCTTGAGCACGGCGGGGGTCGAGGCGATCAGCTGCGCGGTGTTTTCCGACGTGAAATCCTTGACGCGCTCCACCGGGAAATCAAGCGCCAGCGGCCGGCCGTACTCATCCTGTTTGAGACTGAGCGGATCAGCGATGATCCGGCCTCCCTCCTGCGCAAACTTCTTCAGACCGGCCAGGGAGGCACGTGTGATGTTCGGAGCGCCGGCGACGAACAGAAGCCGGGTGGCTCCGAATTTTTTCGCGGCGAGCTGACGCTCCGTGAGTGCGCGCGCCCGGTACCCGGTGGAGGCCAGCTGCAGCGCCAGATTGCTCATCGGATAGAGACACCCGTTTCTGCTGTGGAGCATCGCCGAGGTCGGAGAATAGAGAAATGCGACATCCGGTTCATACTGCATGAACCTCTTCAATTCCGGCGCCAGCCGCATTCCGTCGAGTACCGCCCGGGCGTGGGCGGCCAGATTCCCCGGACGCATGTAAATGCAGCCGAGGCGCGCCTCCTTCGGATATTTGACGGAGAAATCGTAGAGGACATCGTGGTAGACCCAGGTGAGGACGGTCGCCGCGCCGGTGGCGAACTGCTCGAAGACCGACGCGTAGATGTGATCGTTGGAAATCGGTTTGGTTTCGCCGTCGACGATGATGTGATTTTCCGAGTTGACCACGGAGACTTTCTTCGACGAGATCTGAATCTCATCGCCCAGGATGACCCCGGCCATGTCCGAGGCGTAGCGGCCGCCCTGCATGCAGATGTTGTCGTTCCCGTTGAGATCGCTGAACTCCGCCCAGAGTTCCGGATCGACACCGGACACATAGGTGTATGGCGAAAAGGAGATCATGATTTTCGAGTGAACCTTCACTCCCGGCCAGAGACGACGGACCTCGTCGGCGAAGTTACGGTGCCAGGCGGCATAGGTTTCCCGCACAAAATCGCGGAAGATGTAGGAGGCTGCCGTCTCTTTCGACTCCGCCGCGACGACGGCCGCAAAGTCGGGATAATTTTTCCCGGTTTCCGCATTGAACCTGGCGATCGAACCGAATTTCTTCTCCATCCAAGCGGTGAAATTCCGCACCGTAACCGGATTGTCGGGCCAGCTGTAAAGATATTCCGGTTCGTTGCTCATGCAGATGCTGTGGATCGCCTTCGCATACGGATTCTTCTTCAGATGGGGGATCAGCGCATTCAGATAGCGGCGAATCATCTCCTGCGCCTTCGGATGCGTGATCTCATACCGTATGAAACCGGGTTTCCGGTTCGGTCGCTCCGGGATCTTCATGTCCGGGTATTTATCGAGCAGCCATTTCGGGCAGTAGTGCGGCGAGACCAGAAGACACACCTGGATGTCGTTTTCCCAGGCCTTTTGGAGCAGCGAATTGTAGCGGTTGTCGAAATAGGTGAAATCCGGTTCGAATTCATGGCTCCGGCCCTCTTTCGGGAACACCATCCGCGGCCCGATCTCGACCGTCACCGTGTTCACCCCAAGCTCCCGCAGAAAGGTGATATCCCGGTCGATGTGTTCAAAGTGACCGTACCCGGCGCAGACGATCGGCCGTGTCTCGCGCCGCCCGGATTCGTTTTCGGCGACCGCAGTCGGCCATCCGTCGACCAGCCGGATCGGCGAGGAGCGGTAGCTCCAGGTCTGCGGAAGGGTCCCGCCGTTTTCCAGCTTCCGGATGTTCGCCTCCATTTCGGAGAAAAGCTCCTGACACTCCGGCGTGATCATATTGATCTGCCGGGCGTAGTAGTTGCGTTCCCCTTCCCTTTTCGCAGCGTTGAACCTGCCGGCGATTTCGGGGAGATGGAGATTGAGAATTTTGCGGGGTACCGAGAGGTAGTGAGAGCGCTTCCCCTTCCGTTCCAGTGCGTCGATTGCCCGGTTCGTCCTGTCCAGGCGCGCCAGCAGCCGATTGATGTTTTCGGCCGCTTCCCGCTCGGGAGACAGTTTGCTGCCCTCCTGCTCCAGCACCTTGCGGCCGTTCATCCGGAGCGTGAGATGGTACCGCCCCTCGAAACCGGCAGGAAGCCGGAGCTGAAAGGGCAGTTTCAGCAAATTTTCCGCGGAAGTCACCTCCACAGTTCCGATCTCGCCCTGGTGGATCTTCCCGCTGGAATCCCTCCACTCCGCGGAGAAGCGGCAGCTGCCCTGCAACCCGGCAGCCAGCAGCTCGCCACCGAGAAAATCGGGGGATGCATCCTTGCCGGGCAGAAGCCGGAATTCCGGCCGGGACGTCGGAAGCATGGCGTTGAAATAACAATTGGAGTATTTGGCGTCATGAAGTCCCGGAGTCAGGAAGGCGATTTCCCGCTCTCCGGTCCGATCGGAATCGTTGACCACGGCGGTGAAGCCGAACCACGGCTGCGTTTTCGGATCGACCGGTTTCAGCAGCGACCAGTCCAGGCGGGCCGCGATGAAATAACTTCCCCCCTCCCGACGGCCGGTGAGCCGGCAGAGAGTGGAGGGCAGCGCCTTGCCCGCCAGGCGGCTGTTGTCGCGCCCGGCGACATTGCACCAGGCATACGGCTTTCCATCCTGTCCGACCGAAAAGGTGACCTCCAGATCGGTCGGCATTTCCGAAGCTGCCCCGTAAGCGCCGCAGTCGATACGCAGCTGAACGCTGTCGCCGCGCCACATCTCCTCGCCGGGAACGGTGACGCAGAGATCATCCTTGACCTCCGCGAAGAACAACAGTCCACGCGGATCCGCTCCCATGGCGACACGGGCCGAGAGCGACCGGGAGTCCGGCATCCGGCCGGAGGCGACCTCCTGCGCGCTGCGGGGCAGCGAAAGCACGGGCAATTCCCGGGGGATCGATTGCAGTTTGTCGAAATCCCCTTCGAACCGCGGCACTCCGTACAGCCGCTGATCCTGCCAGTCGGCAGCCGGGAACTCCGTCTTGCCGACCGGTTCGATGGAGATGGAGTCAAGCAGCGTTTCCTGCGAAACATCGTCACAGAGGAAGAGGAACGGGATCGTGCCGTCCGGCCGGGTTTCCAACGGTGCGGTAATCCGGAACACCATCTCTTTCCACTCGGGAGAGGCCGGGAGTTTGAGCCGGGTCTGCCACTTGAGGCCGAGGGCGAGCTGGTTGGCTTCGGAGTCGCATTTGTAGCGGATTTTCACATCGTAGGGCTGCCCCGGGGTCAGCCGGATCCACTGTTCCAGGCCGCCGAAGACGTGCGGTCTGGCGGGAGTGCGGTTTTGGATCAACAGTTGCCCGTCCCGGTTCAACGCCGCAGTGCATTGCGCGTTCCGGGAGCAGAAGAAGCGCCAGCCCCACGGCACATCGCCGGGGAGACCCTCCAGATCTCCGTTGTCCAGGATGACGTCTCCCTTCGGCACCACCTGGACGTCATCGATCAGCACGTTGCCGCAGAACTTGTCGGAGTTCAGCCGCAGGTAGGTACTTCCGTCCTTCTCCAGCTCTTTCGGAGAAAGTCGGAATCTCGCGCCGAACTGCTGCCAGCGCCCCGTGAAGGCAAAGGTTTTTCTGGTGGTCCAGCTCTTACCGCAGATCATGATGATTTCGCTGCCGGGGTCCCCTTTCCCCTTGAAGGAGAAGATATAGTCGGTGTCGGGAGCCAGCCGGATCCGTTGATTGCAGGAGCCGAAGACATGCGGCTTTTTTTTCTCCATCGAATTTGTGATGCGGAGGGCGTTTTTTCCGGAGAACCCCTCGGGAACAACCTCCAGCGTGACCGGAGCCTGCCGCCAGACCTCAAAACTCCAGTTCTGCGGGTTCTTGTCGGCCCGGAGCATTTCGAAAGAGCCGTTTCTCACGACATTCTCCGCCGCGCAGACCGAGGCCAGCAGAATGGCCCCGATTACAGCGGCGGAGGAGCCGCCCGGAGTTGGGAATCGCTTCATTTCATCTCTCCTTATGCTGTTTTCCATCGGCATTACGCCTTAGTCGAATGAACATTTGTGTTGCTCTCCGTCTCCGGCCGCCGGCGCCAAAGGACGGGATTTTGTTTCGCAGCCACCGTCTTGCGATGTTTCATCGCCCGTCCCGCGTTTCAACAGAAGCAGGACGCCGGAACGTGGAGCGATTGCTCCGGAAAATCCGACGATTTCCCAGCCGGGCGCGGCGACAAGCCGGGGGCGAAGCTCCTCGTCGCTGTTGTTGACCGCGACACAATAACACTCGTCCGGACGCGCCGGATCCGGGTGCTCGGTCAGGGTGATCATGACCTCCTCGGAACGGAGAAGACGTTTCCGGGAGAGTTTTTCTCCGAAATAGCGGTAGAAGCGCCGATACCGGATGCAGTTTTCACGCTCGAATGCGCCGGGCAGAGCGCCCAGATTCACCTCGAGAGGCAGCATCAGCAGATAGACCGTTCCCCGGCCGAAGGAGTTCCGGATGAAAACCGGATTGCCGTCCTCTTCCCGGGCAAGCACTTCCGCGGAGATGGTTCGCAGTTTCAACTTGAAGGGAGAAGCAAGCTCGACCCGCTCCCCGTCGTGGAGAATTCGGACCGGTTCCCGCCTCGCTTCGCGCCCGGCGACCTCGACGCCGAAGACCGGTTCAAACGGCGAAAGCGCCCCGTCGTCCAGAGAAATATAGAGGTCGGCGCCCTCTTCAACCCGCCGGAGCAGCTCTGTGTATACCTCCCGAGAGAGCCCGCCGGCGCCGCGGAGCCCGGGGACAATGTAGAGCGGCGCGTCCGGCAGCGGCGCATCCTGCGTGTAGTGGAATTTCACGTCGAATCCGGAGAGTTTGGCCAGCAGGAATGCGTTCCACGAGTTGGACATGAAGCTGTCAAAATTCTGCTCCTGCGTCATCAGCACGATGGCGTCACGCCGGAATTCGGGCAGTGATTCGATCGGGAGAGAGTCCAGAAACTTGCCGAATTCGCGCAGCTCCCCGGCAATCGGCTTCTCCTGGAAGTCGGCGGTGAAAAGTCCGAGTTCCCGTTCCCACGCGCTCCAGTCGTAGGGCGGAAAATCGAGTCGGGACTGGTCGAACGCGCACCACCAGAGAAAGTAAACGGATCCGTGCGCCCACGTGTTGTAGAGCGTATTTCTGAGGAAGAGCGCCTTCTCCTTTTCAGCGCAATAGGAGGGACAGAAGGTGCCGATCTCCTCGACTGCGCCGGGTCGCCGCCCGATGTCGGAATAGGTGAGCGTCTCCACCGTCGCCTGGAACGCCATCCGAAGCGAATTGTGCGGGTCCACCCGCGCCTCCAGTTTCGACGGGGAGTGCGGATAAGGATGCGAAGTCATGAGGTCGCACAGCTCCCCCTGCATCTCAATCGTCCAGGGGGTGCAGCCCGCACAGTCGTCGCCGGGCGCGAGCGAATGCATTCCGGAGGCGACCGGGCGGGTCGGATCCTCCAGCCGGATTGCGGACGCGATTGCATTGGTCCAGTTCCAGGCGACGGAACCACTCTCCGGCAGTGCCCCCATGCAGTTGGATTCATTGCCGAGTTCCCAGTAGCGGATCGCCCGGCACTCCTTCAGCTCATGGACAAAGCAGCGGACGAAGCGGACCTGCCACTGGATCGAACAGGGATCCGAAATCGGATCGAGCCGGTCGAGCGCGGGCGGGACAAAGAGACATCCGCTCATCCAGCCGGTGACAAGGCCGACCACAAGTTCAAGTTGGTACTCCTCGGCGATGGAGCAGAGGGTGCGGAAACGGCGAAGCATCTCCTCGTCGACTCCGGCCCGGCCGCAGCGGGTCGGCGGCAGTTTTCGCCCGTTCATCAGGATCGCGCTGGTTGTATTGCGGCATCCGACGCCCCGTTCAATCGGCTGAAACTCCTTCCAGATGGGGAAGACCCGCAGCAGCCGGCAGCCGACGGCCGCCAACCGTTCAAAATCGCTCCGGACCACCGATTCATTCCATTGAGACCACATGCGGGTTCCCGCATGAGACGCCCAGTAATTGCAACCAATTTTCATCATGCTGTCGGTCCTGTCTGTTTCAGTTTTACCAGATGCAGAATTCTGCAGTCAAAATCCCCTACAAGCCCCGTCTGAATTCCGATCTGTGCGGCGGCCCGGCCGGAGATCGGAGTCGAAGGTTCGTAATCCCGGCTCCACTCCGGAGTGCTCTGGCCGAAACTTTCGACACGATAGACGGCGTCGGGATCCAGCCCCCGCACCCGGAACGCACGGATCTTGTCGCCGAACTGCATCGACATGCCCAGTACGAAGACGAGCGCCTCGGACCGATCCTTCGTCACATACTCATACACGGCGTACGGATGATCGAAAGCGCTGACCAGGCGGTACAGATCCCCCAGCTGCACGATGGGGCGCACCTTCTTGTAGAGTTCCACATACCGCCGGATTTCGGCGAGCTCTCCGGCGGAGCAGCGGGCGAGATCCTTGCCGCAGGCGAGCGAACCGAGCATGCCGCAGTACGCCTGAAATTTCAACGGCGTCTGACGCCGGTTGATGTGGACCATCGAATCGCTGATGTGGCAGGCGCCGCCGGCCATGCGGGGCAGGTTGAGAAAAGTGAATCCTTCGTGGAGCTTCAGAACATCCAGCGCGTCCTGATTGTCGCTGCGGTTGATCCTGCCGAACGCACGGGTCATCTGCAGCGAGACGCGCGAGCCGCCCGAGGCGCAGTTCTCCAGCAGAAGGTGCGGGAATTCTCTGCTGATGCTCTGGAAGATCCAGTCCAGATTCCTCGCATAATCGATCCAGACCCGTTCCGCGCCTCCGGGAGCGGTGAAGTAGCAGTTCATATCCAGCTTGAGATAGCCCAGCCGGAAGGTGCGCACCAGGTTGCCGATCGCCTCCTTCAGATAACGAGCGACCTCCTTTTTCGCCAGATTGAGCATGACCGAGACCCGGGGTCTTCCGACGTCATCGCGCACCTTCCGGAGCGGTTCGCAATTCGGGTATGCCATCGCCCAGTCCGGATGCCGCCGGTAAAGTTCGCTGGAGATTTCGAAGGATTCCGGCTCGATCCACAATCCGAAATCCATGCCGAGGCGGGCGATCTCCTCCCGGACCGGCTCCAGGCCGCGGGGAAACTTCTCCCGGTCAGGCACCCAGTCACCGAGAGCGGCCTGCCAGCCGTCATCGATCACGAAAAGTTCGCATCCGATCTCCTTTGCCCGCCGGGCGCAGGCGATGACCTTCTCCTCATTGACGAACGCGCCGAAACTGCCCCAGGTGTTGCAGAGCATCGGCAGGACCCGGTGCGCCACGCCCGGCGGAAGCAGATCCTCCTCCTGATAACGGTGAAGAGTCCGGCTCATGCCGCCGAATCCCTCCCGGGTATAACCGATCGCCACAACCGGCACCGGGAACGTCTCACCGGGATGGAGCCGGATGGAGCTGTCGAACTCATTAATGCCTCCGTGAATCGCGACATAGTCGACGGAATTCTTTTCGACGACCATCTTCCAGTTGCCCGACCAGAGCACAGTTGCGAAATAGACCTCTCCGGCCTCTTCCGAAGCGTTTCCTTCATCCAGCGCCAGGAGCGGCACGTGAAAGGGACCGGAGAGTCCCGTTCGGCTCTCGACGACGAATTTTCCCTCGGTCAGCAGATGGTGCATCGGCACGGCTTCCCGCGCCCAGCGCCCGCTCAGGTGCGTGACCCGCCAGTGGTCGATCACGGGGGGCAGCGGAAGGGTGGCGGAGGCGAAATTTTCCACAGTCACCTCTTCCGTACCGGCGTTGGTCAGTTCATAATGCCGCTCCAGTACGGTGTCGTGAAGCGTATAGAACATTTTCAGCTGGATCGGATGTCTTTTTTCGCGGAATTCGAGGGTCAGGGTATTTCCCTCCGCCTTCGCCTCCACCAGATCGAAAATCGATTCCCGAATGCCGTCCGGATACGATATCTTCAGCGCGGACTCCTCCTGGAAATCGCCGCCGAATACCGAAAGTTCCCGGAAAAACAGCGATGCGCGGCCGGGGGTGGAATAGAGTCGGCATCGATAGCTCCGATGGGCAGGCAGATCCTCCGCGCGTTTCAATGGCGCGCCGCAGTAGGCATGCCAGGGGAGGCCGGAGTCGGCCAGTTCCAGACCGTAACTCAGGCACTCGTTGGAAAGCAGGAAGAACTGTTTCCACTTCTGTATTGAAATTTTACTCATTCATCACCTCTCGGTCTCTTTTCCGGGCTGTCGTTTCTTCGATGCTCCGCGGGCCTCTTTCCGACGGATTCTCCTGCCCCATGGAAACCGGAGGAGCTCTTCCGCCGTTTCGTCTCCGGTTTCTGCAATAATTATACCGTATTTTGCAGAGAAAAACAAGAGAGGAAAAATTTTTGTTGCGCAAATAAAAACAACATAAGCGCAAAAACAAGCAAACAAATTTGCAAAAAACCGTTGTCCGATGTATTGTATTCCCAACCCGGGAGGTGGATTCATGGCAAAATCGAAACGCGTAGGGTTGCGTGAGATCGCAAGCAGGGTGAACTGCAACGTCAGCACAGTATCCCGGGCGCTCAACGGGCATCCCGGGGTCTCAGTGGAAAATGCCCGCAACATTTTAAAAATCGCCTATGAGCTGGGCTACTGCAACTCCCAGGAAAAACGGATTGCGGTTCTGCTGCCGAAAAGTACCATCCCCCTGTTCTGGTATTCCATGTCTCTGTTGAATGCGATCCGGGAGGAGGTGGTAAAACGTCAGCTTCTGCTGGAATTTGTTTTTGCCGATCAGGTGGAAAAAATGCTTGAACGAAGCATATCCGGGATTCTCTCCTTCGAATTTCTCGACAACAGTCTGGGGAAGCTGAGCGAAATCGTGCCGATGGTCTGCATCAACTCATTTCCGACCATATCGCGCGACATACACTCGGTCTCCTCCAACGTGGCGCAGGGAATCGCCCAGGCGGTCTCGCTGCTCCATTCCTACGGGCATCGGAAGATCGGTCTTTTCCTGAGTGGCGACCAGACCCGCCACACCAGAGAGGTGAAAACCGCCTTTATGGAGCAGTGCGAGTATTATAAAATGGAACATGAAATCGGTCCCGGCCTCGAAAAACTTCAGAAACAATATTACCGCTACGGCTCAGTCAGAGAGCTTGTGGAGAGCGGTGTAACCGCAATCATTGCCAACGGGGAATCGGAATCGACCGAGGTGCTTGCCGGAATACAACTCTGCGGGAAGGTCGTGCCCCGAGATATTTCCCTGATCTGCTGGGAAGTTCCCTCCTTCAGCAAATTTCTGAATCCGCCGTTGACCACGATTTCGCAGGACTTTCCCCGGCTGGCCGCCACGGCGTTTACTCTGCTCGAACAGATAGCGCACAAAGAGAATCCGCCTTTTTCGATCCAGGTCGACTGTCTTCTGACGGAACGGAACTCTGTCACGGTTCCGCCGCCGGGGCGGTGACTCCGGCGGCGGAGATTCAACCACGGGCTTCCGGCACGCGGACCGCGCTCCGATGCGAAGGGGGAATCGCGCCGGAAAACGGAGCGGCTCATCAGATCAATCTTCCGGACAGCATGAGATCATCGGAAATTTCATCCTGCCCATTTCCTCACCAACCGAAGCCAGAGAGCTCAACTTGCCCAAACGGGGAATTCTCTCCGCCACTGTAGATGACGGACTCCTCCTCAAAATCGGCCCTGGAAACGAAAAAAGCCGACCGGAATTCCGATCGGCAATGATTTTTGTGATGGCGGGAAGAAGGAAACTTTGGACGAGCTCTTCTCTCCACCTCAAAAAGACGAATTTTTCAAGTCGCAAAAGGGCGACAATTTCATATTCTCGAAAATTCTCCGCGAGATGCTTCAAAATCCATGCAGAACTTCTTTCCTGATCCCATGTACCCTAATTTAAATGTGCACAATTTTGAGAGAAGGTAGTTGAAAAAGGGCCTGTTTTCTGATTGATTGTAGAGCCAATTTCAAAAGTATTGGCTCTCTCGTGTTAATCACTTGTTTTTTCGTGC
>OLGD01000248.1_pt1 | contig 112764 bp, 88 predicted proteins | sample 1605311 | NCBI WGS metagenome assembly OLGD01 (sample SAMEA3888917, study PRJEB22519) | human gut metagenome | biome: human gut; feature: human-associated habitat; material: faeces | place: Denmark | collected 2010 | reverse complement strand
CCGGAGCGTTTTGTACAGTTCGAGACTGTTTGCCGCCGCCTCCGCCTGCTCCTCCGGGGTGAGCTCCTCTTTGGCGGAAAGCTCATTCCGCCACGGCCGCGATATCGCAGAGTGGCGTGAACATCTCCGGCATCGGTTGTGCGGAATCCGGGCCTACAGGCGGGAGAAGCGGAGGATGCGCTCCATCTCCCAGTCGGTCAGGAACAGCGCGCCGAGCGACATCGTCAGGTGGAAGAGGGAGGTGTTCCACTTCTGGTCCTTGTACCACCCTTCGAAGGTGCGCGTTGCTCCCTCGGAGAGCATCCGCAGCCAGGCGTCCTTGTCGGTCAGCAGTTCGTGCACGAGTTTCGTCTCTCCCTCCCTGCGGAGGAGTGCCAGCAGTGGGAAGGTTACGAAAAGCAGGCTCTGCGATAACCGCTTCTCTCGGATCATCGCGACCGTGTTCTGCACTCCCGCACGGTCGGGGAAAAGTTCGAAAAACGCAGCGAACACGTTGCCGGGCAAGCTGATGTGTGTGGTCGAAACACTGTCGCGGAACAGCTGTTTCTCCGTGTCGTAGAAGGCCGAGACGAACGCTACCTTCAGCGGCGCGGTCTCCGCGTAGGGCGGCTGTTCGAGCATCGCGGCGACCTCGTTCAGGCACTGGATCGCGCCGATGTACCAGGCGTTGAGAGCGTTGTGCTTGGTGTCGCAGCACTTCCCCTCCGTGAGATCGACGTCGTAGCCGTCGCGCAGATTGGCGGGCCACTCGACCACACACCATTTATCCAGATGGTTGAGCAGCCCGTCCGCCTCGGCGTACTCCTCGCGGTAGAAGTCGAGAATGTCGGCGAACGCGGCGTACCGAGTCCGGACGAATTCGAGGTTGCCGGTGAGGCGGCAGTACTCCAAGAGCAGCAGGAACATGATGAGCGGATATTCGGCGATCTCCTGCATGAAGGAGCAGGCCGCGCAGGTCATCAGTCCGCGGTTGATGAACGAGGTGCGGAGAAAGTCGTCGAAGAACTTCTCCATCGGCGCGAAATCTTTAGTCAGAATGCACCAGGCGAGCAGGCTGTAACAGGCGTCGCCGAGGTAGTAGCCCTTCTCCCGCTCCATGCAGTCCTGGATTACCTCCTGCATGCCGTAGTGGAGGGTGTCGACGCAGAGGCGCCACACCGCCAGCGACTTCTCATCGGTCCGGTTGCAGACCGCCCGAAGCGTGAAGGGGTAGTGCCGCGCCGTCAGGCGCAGAGAGTCCGAATCGATTTCACACCCCGGAGGAAGCAGGAGTTCGACATAGCGGAAACTTTTGTAATCGAACTGGTTCAGGGTGTCCGTTCCCCCGGAGAGCCGGAAGAATTCAATGTAGTTGCAGTTCGCCCGGAGCTGATGGCGCACCGAACCATCTTCGTTGAGCTCCTGCCCGAAGCGCATTTCGATTTCGCTCGCCCGTTTCCCGCGGGCGCGGAAGGTGAGGCTGCCGACGTAGACGGCGCCGAAATCGATCCGTACCCCGTTCTCCAGCGGCTCCACGGCTGCGGGGGAAATCGATTCGAATTCCAGCTGCGCGGTCGGCTGGCGGAACATCCGGTAAGCGGCATGACGGCGGAGCTTCGCCGGGGCCCACTCCGAATCGTCGAACCCCGGCTGTTCGAACCCGACCTCGGGAGAGGCGGCGTCGTAGCGTTCGAGAAACTGGGTCTCGTACCCGGCCTTCCCGGCGGAGGAGAATCCGGAGTGCACCCGGCAGCGGAAACTTTCGTCTGAAGCGAGCAGCAGTTTCCCATCGGCGAAGAGGTCGAGCAGCAGTCCATGCTGCCGGTCGCCGCTGACCCAGACCCGGTTGATCAAACCCTGATAGTAGGTGTGCACGGCGATGGTGTTCTCGCCGGGGTGGACGAATTTCGAGAGGTCGATCTGGTTGTAGAAGTAGTGAAAACTGTAGCCGGCGGCCGGTCCCTGCGTGACGAAAACGCCGTTCACGTAGAGTTTGTAGTAGTCGTCGGCGCTGATGCGGAGGATCACATTTTCCGCTTTCGCCAGCGTGAACTTTTTCCGGAAAAGGATGTGGCGGTTCTCCAGCTCCGGGGCGGCTTCCGGCAGGGAGGAGCGGTCGAGCTGGCGGTGAAACATATTCTGCGGAATCTGGTCGAAGAACTCTTTCGTGGTGATCCAGTTCCCGGCGAAAACTTCCGGTTCATCCTTCATGGTGAAATTCCCTGTATTGTGAGATGGATCGTTTGCGCAATGCGTTTACTATATCGCTCCGGCGGGGTTTTGCCAGTTGGAGAGCGGGTGTTTCCGATACTTTTTTCTGGTGAAATCGGTTTTGGTTGATGTGACAATGGAAAACTGCAACCAAAAAAAGAATGTTTTTCGTCGCTTTTTTGAGCCGGGGGATTGTTTTCCATTTTGTTTCCGGTATAATGTAACCAAAAAGAACAGCAACTCCGGGGACGCAGGCAGCGGTTCCTGCTACGCGGAACAGATGGTACAGGAGAACGAAGATGTTGAAGAAAAAAGACTTTCATCTAAGATCGTTACATGCTTTTACCCTGATCGAACTCCTCATAGTAATCGCGATCATTGCCATTTTGGCGGCGATGCTGCTTCCGGCGCTGAACAAGGCGCGCGACCGGGCGAAGTCGATCCTCTGCGTGAACAACCTCAAGCAGATCGGACTGGGGCTGATTCGCTACACCGCCGATTACGGCTATTACCCCTGGCCGATGGACATCGACCAGATTCTGCCGAGCGGCTACGCGAAGGGCTGGGTCTGGAATTTGATGACCGGCGTGGACGGCGCCGGAAAGAGATTTGCGTCCAGCTATGTTCCGCCCTGGGCAGAGCGGATGCCCAACGGCAGTTACCTCGGACTGCGCTGCCCGCTGCATGATACGCAGCACTCCGAAAGCAGTGCTGCCGGACCGGTGAACTCCTACATTTTCATCGGCAGCAACTCCCAGGTGAACTATGCGGACAACTCTGTCGGCATCACCGGCTTTCTGGCGACCGGCAGCCGTTCGGCGGTCCGGCCCGAAAAGGTGAGAAATCCTTCGAAAAAGATCGGCATCATCGAGCGGGAGAAGGATGAGAACAGCTTCGGCATGGGATATATCGACGACGGCCGTTATCTTTACAACTCATCGAAGACCGCCCGAATCGGACCGGTCCACGGCAAGAATGCAGGCTATCTCTGCCTCGACGGTCACGCCGGCATGATCAACGTCGTCGCAGAACTGAATGCCGACGGCAACGCCTACAGCACCCATACATTCAATCTCTGGAAGATGTATTTCGCCACCAATCATCCCTGATCCGGAGATTTTCCAGAGGAAACCGGGTTTCCGCGGTTGCGTTCCTCCGGAACCGGCGTTATACTAAATCCCGGAGCAGACAATCGGCTTATTTCGGGAGAATCCTATGAATCAGACATTTCAGAGTGAAGTCGAATTTCTCCGGGCGCACGGACTCAATCCCATCGTGCTCGGCAATGACGAAGGGGCGCGGCTGGTCACGCTGGCCGAATATCAGGGCAGGGTGATGACCAGCACCATGGCCGGCGACGGGGGGGCCGGCTGCGGCTGGATCAACCGTGCGCTGATCGCCTCCGGCAAACGGATGCCGCACATCAATGCCTACGGCGGCGAAGACCGTTTCTGGCTCGGACCGGAAGGGGGACAGTTTTCGCTCTACTTCCCGCCCGGCGCGCCGTTCGACTTCGACCACTGGCAGGTGCCCGCCGCCGAAGATACTGATGTCTGGAAGCTCGATTCCGCCGGGGCGACGGCGGCGGCGTTTTCCACCGAATTCTCCATCCGGAACTGGAGCGGATTCGAGAAAATGATCCGCATGGAGCGGCTGGTGCGGCTGCTCGACTGCGCCGGAATCGCCGCCGATCTCGGCGTCTCCTTCGACGGAACCCGCGTTTCCGCCGTCGGTTACGTGACGGAAAACCGCGTGACCAACATCGGGCCGGAGGCGTGGACCCGGGAGAACGGCGCACTCTCCATCTGGATGCTCGGCATGTTCAACCCGTCGGCGCGGACCGTGATCGTCATCCCCTACCGCACCGACGCTCCCGGCGCGATCGTCAAAGACGACTACTTCGGGCGCATTCCCGGCGACCGGCTTCGTATCGATTCGGGAAGCAGCCGGATCCTCTTCTCGGCCGACGGCAACTGGCGCAGCAAGCTCGGTCTCACCAACCGCCGCGCCACCGGCGTGCTCGGCAGCTACGACGCCGAAAACCGGATCCTCACCGTGGTCCGCTACTCTGCCGGTGCCGCCGATGCCGAATATGTCAACGCCGCCTGGGAGCTTCAGGAGCGTCCCTTCGAGGGCGACACGGTCAACGCCTACAACGACGGACCGCTCGCCGACGGCTCACGGATGGGGCCGTTCTACGAACTCGAATCGAGTTCTCCTGCCGGATTTCCCGCACCGGGCGGCTCCTTCCTGCACACTCACGCCACGTTCCACTTCACCGGCGAGCCGGGCGAGCTGGACCGGATTGCGGAAAAACTGCTCAACGGTCCGGTTACTTCGCTGACTCTGTGAGCAAACCGCGCCCCTGCCGCCGTCCTTCGGACGTTTTTCGTCGGAAAATTCCTCCTCCGGCGGATTGAAATCCACGCCCGGGGACGGTATCTTAATGACATGGCAGTGAACAATATCACGTAAGGAAAGAGTGTTCTTATCATGAAACAAGCACTTGAGCTGGCCGCGCCGCCGGCCGATTACCGTCCGATTCCGTTCTGGAGCTGGAATGAGAAACTGGAGCCGGAGGTGCTCCGCGAACAGATCCGCCAGATGCACGACGCCGGAATCGGCGGCTTCTTCATGCACGCGCGCGGGGGGCTTCAGACCGCCTACCTTTCGAAGGAGTGGATGAGCTGCGTCGAAGCCTGCATCGACGAAGCAGACAAGCTCGGCATGAACGCCTGGCTCTACGACGAAAACGGCTGGCCCAGCGGCTTCGGCGGCGGCGCCGTCAACGGCCTCGGCGTCAAGTATCAGCAGAAATATCTGCGATATGAATTCATCGACGCCGCGGAGTCGGGGAATCGGGGCAACACCATCGCCTGGTACACGCCGGAGGGCGAACTCATCGGCAAAACCCTGCCCGCCGGCGCGGAGGGAACGGTGCTCCGCTGCTACTTCGAGGTCAATCCCTACTATGTGGACAACCTCGATCCGGAGGTGGTGGCGGAGTTTCTCCGGGTCACCCACGACTACTACTATCGGAATCTGCCGAAACGGCTCTCACGCCGCCTGAAGGGAATCTTCACTGACGAGCCCCAGCTCTCGCGAAACGGCTTCCTCTGGTCGTCCGTGCTGGAGGAGGAGTACTGGCGGGCCTACCACCGCGAACTTCTGCCGGAGCTGCCGATGCTCTTCCTCGGCATGCCGGGCAGCGACGCGATGCGGATTCGTTTCTGGAGTCTCGCCGCCCGTCTCTTCAGTCGGAACTTCATGCAGCAGATCCGGGAGTGGTGCGACGAGCACGGCTGGATGCTGACCGGCCACCATGTGCTCGAAGAGACCTGCCAGGGGCAGATCAACAGCAACGGCTCGGTGATGGCGCAGTACCGCTGGTACCATATTCCGGGCATGGACCACCTCTGCCGTTCGGAACCCAGTCCGGTCGCCATGACCCAGCTGGTCTCTGCGGCGATGCAGGTCGGGCAGAAGCAGATTCTTTCCGAGAGCTTCGCGCTCTGCGGCTGGAACTTCAACTTCTCCGGCATGCTGTGGATGTTCCAGCAGCAGTTCGCCCACGGAGTGAACCTCCCCTGCCAGCATCTGCAGGGCTATTCGCTGCGCGGACTGCGCAAGCGGGACTATCCGGCGTCGCTCTTCGTGCATCAGCCGTGGTGGGGAGACTACCGGCAGATCAACGACGCCTTCGCAAGAATCGGCATGATGCTCGCCGAAGGGAAGGCTTCCGCCGAAGTGCTGGTGCTCCACCCGCTCTCGACCGCGTGGATGCACTACAGCGACTGCGACCGGCTGAAGGCGATGGAGTTCTACACCGAAGGGCTGAAACGGCTCACGGTCGAACTCGATTCACTGCTGATTCCGCACCATTACGCCGACGAGGTGCTCACCGCGGAGCTCGGCTCCTTCGATGAGGGGAGGATCCGGATCGGCCGGATGGCGTATTCCCTGGTGGTGATTCCGCAGCTGGTCAACCTCTCTTCGCAGATACTGGCGATGCTGGAAAAATTCACCCAGGCCGGCGGTGTTGTGCTGGTGGTCCGCAACCGGCTCGAGCCGGAAAAACTTACGGTGGACGGCGAGCCGGCGTCTCAGCAGGTGCGCGACTGGTTCGCTTCGCTCCCCGCCTACGATTCGGAGGCGGCGGTTGCCGAGACCGTCGCGGATCTGCTGCCCGACCGGGTGCGGATCACCGAACACGGAGTCCCCGCACGCCGGGTGGTCGGTACCTTCCGCGACTTCGACAATCTGGAGGGGCGCGGCGGCCGGATGCACTTCATCGCCAATTTGCAGTACAACCAGCCCTGTTCGCTGACAATCGCGCTGCCCCGTACCGGGCGGCAGGTGGAGTTGATCGATCCCTTCAGTGGAAAGTTTTCGATTCTTTCCGGAGTCCGTCACTCAGGGAACCATCTCGTCTTCGACTACCCGCTGGCGGCGGGGGAAGCGGCGGTCTTCTTCGTCTCGCCCCATCCGGAAAAGCATGCTCCGAAAGTTCGGGTCGAGGATGCGTTCGCGCTTGAACCGATCCGGCGGCTCGATTCAGCCTTTGCGGTCGAACGCGCCACTGAGAATCTCTTCACCCTCGACCGCTGCCGCTATCGGGTCGACGGCGGAGAGTGGATCGACGAGCATGTCTGCGTCATCCACGCCCGGCTGCTCCGGCTCCGGCGGCCCTGCGATCTGGAGATGGAGTTTCGCTTCACTCTCGCGCCCGATTTCGACTTCTCCGCGCCGCTTTCGCTGGTGGCGGAGACGCCGGAACGGTGTGAATTCGCGCTCAACGGACACCGCTTCGAGGCGGTGGATTCCGGGGCGGTGTTCGATCGGGCGTTCCGCCGGATTCCGCTGCCGGCGGCGCTGGTCGGCGGTGTCAACGTGCTGTCGATCCGCACCCGCTACACCCAGCCGGAGGAGGTCTATGCCAAGCTCGAACGCGCCCGGCAGTTCGAAACCGAGTACAATACGCTCTGTTTCGATTCGGAGGTGGAGAGCGTCTATCTGGCCGGAAACTTCTCCGTCCGCCACATCGGCCGTGAGGAGCAGCTTCTGCGCGGGGCGGAGCGGTTCCATGGCCGGTTCGAGCTCGGCGCTCCGATGACCGGTGCGGTGGTCGCCGCCGCCGATCTGGTCCGTGCCGGAATGCCGTTCTTCGCCGGAAAGGTGACGCTCGCCCGGGAGATCGATCTCACCGCCGATGAAGCCGAATCGATCCGGTATCTGCGCTTCGCCGCGGTCGGCGCAAACTCCTACCGCGTCTGGATCAACGGAGAGGAGGCCGGATTCCGCTTCCGGGGCCCCTACGCTTTGCGGATCGATTCCTTCCTCCGCGCCGGCATGAACCGGATCGAAGTGGAGCTGACCACCTCGCTGCGCAATCTTCTCGGCCCTCATCACCTTGACGAGGGGGAGAGCTACAGCGTCAACACCCGCTCTTTCGACAAGGAGCCGAACGCGATCGACAACCCTGCTCCGCCCTGGAACGACGGCTACTGTTTCGTCAAGCTCGGGCTGCGGGATATCGTGCTCGCCTGAGACGCGATACGAAAATCCCCCGCGCTCCTTTGAAGAGGAAACGCGGGGGATCTTTTTTTTTTTCGATTTCCGTCGGAGAAATCAGTCGAAGATCGATTTGGTTTCCTGCTTGCCGATCTCGACGTTGTCCTCCCAGACCGCGAGGCCGGTGGCGAGATCGGTCATCACCACATGGAAAAAGAAGTAGGACTCCTCTACCCGTCCCACACGGTTGCTCTGCTGGACGATTTCGCCCGAGAGGCTCATATCCGGTGCGATCACGGTGCCGCGCTTCTGCACCGTCGCCTGATTGAAGAGATCGTCGTTCTCCAGTTCGCGCACCTGCCGAACCGCGGTCTCCTCGGCCCCCTTCGCGCCGACCGCGGTGGTGGTGACCGCCTTGCCGGAGCGGAGAATCGCCTGCCGGATCTTGTCGGTCAGAATGCGGGTGTTGACCGGCGTGGAGGTGTTGTTCTTCACCTCGCCGACCATCACGATCGTCTTGCGCCCGTCGGCCCGGTTCAGCGCGCCGGAGGCGAGGAGCGAGTCGATCGATTTCAAGGCGGCGGTCTGCCAGTCCTTGACGTCGATCCGGTGGGTGCTGGTCAGCGTCTGGTCGCCGGCGGGGTCGATGCGGTGCGGTGCGACCGAACAGCCGCATCCGAGCAGCAGCGCGGCGGCCGCCGCGCCTCCGTAGAGTGCAAGTGTCTTCATCGGTTGATTTTCCTTTCCGTCAATCGTTTTTCTCTTTGAGGCTCACCATGTAGTCGGCGCACTGCGACGTCGGCGCCACACTGCGGATGTATTTGGTTTCGCCGGGATAGAAGATTTCGGTCATCCAGTTCGAGGAGGGGGAGGGCACCTGCATTCCGTTGCCGTCGAACCAGTCGACCCGATAGTTGATGTAGTAGGGATTCTCGCCGGTGATCCAGCTCCAGATCTCCGGGAAGAAGCCGTACCGTTCGCTGCGGAGCGTCACCTGAAGCTGCCGCATTCCGCCGTCGGTCTGCGCCATGTTGACCGCCATTACCTCCAGCCGGTCGCGGCAGAAGCTGTCGCTGGTGAAGCGTTTCAGGTCGGCGGCGGTGACGCCGGGGCCGCCGGAGAGGGTATTCACCGTGTTCTGGCAGCCGGTCAGCGCCAGCAGAACGGCTGCCAGACAGGCGGCCCGGACGAGGGTTTTCTGGATCATATTCGGTGGCTCCTTTCTGCTTTTTCCGCTCAGAAGAGCGGATAGGTTCCCTGTTTTAGAATTTCCACGGTGTGCTCCCAGACGGCGATTCCGGTCACCAGATCGGTGAGCGCCATGTGGAAGAGAAAATAGCTCTCCTCGGTGCGTCCCTGATAGATGGTCTGCTGGGTGATCGCGCCCGAGAGGCTGAAGTTCGGCGCGATCACGGTGCCTCGTTTCGGCACGGTGGCCTGGTTGAAGAGATCGTCGGAATCCTTCTCCCGGATTCGCCGGACGGCGAGGTCGAGGTTGCCCCCTGCGCCGAGCGCCGAGGTCACTTTCGCCTGTCCCGACTGGAGGATCGCCCGGCGGATCTTGTCGGTCAGGATCTGCGACTCCAGGTGGAGCGTCGTGTAGTTGCGGATACGGCTGACCATCACCACCGCCGGTTTTCCGTCGGAACGGCGGAGCGCGCCGGAGGCGAGCAGGGAGTCGATGTTCTCCGCCGCCGCCCGGTTCCAGTCGGCCGGATCGAGTTCGCTGATCGTCACCAGCGCTTCGTCGCTGTCCACCCCGATGATCCGGGCGGGGGAGGCGCATCCCGGCACCAGCAGCATCGCCGTCGAGGCGAAAAGAAAAGTCATGAGCCGCCAGTTCATAGTTTCACTCCATCGTACTCCACTGTTTCAGGTAAAATTTTCCGCCCGCCTCCCGGATGTAGATCAGCGCCCGGGTGGTTTCCGGTTCGAATTTCAGGGTTTTCCGGAAGAGACTCTTCCGGTCCGCTCCTTCGACCTCCACGGTGATCTTTCGATCCGCCGGAATCGGCAGGTGGAGGATTCGGTAGCGCTGCGCGATCGTCACCCAGCGCCGCCAGTCGGTGTCGTTGATCGAAACGCTCGAGGTGGCGGCAACCTGCGCCGCCGCCGCCGCGACCGCCAGCGCCTTGCCGTCGAAGTTCGGCGAGGCCATCAGCGCGGCGAGCGACGCCTTGGCCGCCTCGTGTTCGATAGTTTTGCTCCGGATGGCGGCAGCGGCGCCGCCCGCCAGTTCCGGCATGGTCAGCTGCCAGAATTCATCCTGCGTGATGCCGGTGAGGTCGGCGAGTTCACTGCCGACGCAGCGGCGGCCTCCGCCGCTGGCGCGGAGCGTCAGTGCCTGGGCGCGGGTGTTCTCCGGCAGGTTGAACTTCCAGTATCCGGGCACCATTCCCGGCAGGCGGACGGTGGCGCTCCTCTCCATCCAGCCCGGCGGTACCCCCTGTGCCAGAATGACCACTGCCAGATTGTCGGTGAGCGAGTAGTCCCATGGCTTGACCGAGGCAAGTTCCGGAGGCGTCTTTTCGCCGAGCAGGTGGAGCACGGTCGCATAGTCGCGGCGGAAGAGTTCGTTGTCCGGCTGGAGCCAGTAGAGGTATTTGAGGTCGATCGCCGCTTCGTCGAACTGATTGTCCCAGTAGTAGCCGAGCGCGGAGAGGTAGAAGGGCAGCGGATTGAAGAGGAGCGCCAGACGTGGCCGCAGCCGGTCCTTGTATTCGCCGTATTCCGCGTTGACTCCGGCGGCGTGGAAGGCGCCGGCCGCCGTCTGATTCTCCTTCTCCAGCTTCCGGAGCCGGTAGGGGTCGACCTTGCGGCCGAAGTTCTCCTGGTCGTATTCGCGCAGGTTCGGATCGGACTCCTTGAGCAGATAGAGGTACTGTCCGGCACGGAGCCGCCGGATTTCGACCAGCGCATCCTCCAGCTCGCCCCGGCTGAAATAGGTGAAGAATTTGAGCATGCCGAGCACCAGCCGGTCGTTCCGGTAGCCGTGGTAGGTGGCCGTTCCCGGCCGGTGGAGATGAATTCGCCCCTGCCGGTCGAAGAGCCAGAAGAGCTTCTCCGCCCGTTCCAGAGCGGTAAGCGCCTCGTCGAACCGCCCGGCGTCGAGGTTGATGCTGCCCGCTTCCAGATGCCAGAGCAGCGCTTCGCGGCCGGTCTCTCCCTTTTCCGCGTCGCTCATCTTCATGCTGAGTTCGGCGGCGCGGTCGAGATTGCCGGAGTAATAGAGTTGTTGAAGTTTTTCCTGATCCTGCCGGGTGAAGTCGCTGCGGCAGCCGCCGGCCAGTGCCAGCAGCACCGTCAGCAGAATTGCTTCGGATGATCCCCGCCGTCTTCTCACGACCAGTCCGCTCCCGATGCTCTTACGGCGTGGCTTTCGGGTAGGCCGGCGGCGCAGCCGGCGGCGGCGCGGTTTGAGGATCCGCCTTCAGCCGGCAGCGGGCGCCGACAGCGGGGAGTTCCCCCTTGCCCTGCCAGGAGGCGGTGCTCATCTCGTTGGTGACCGATTCGATCCGGGCTTCACCGAGCCGTTTCTCGGTCGAGCCGAGCACCCGGCCGGTCTTCGGATGCACCACCGGTTTGCCCGGCTGGTAGATCTCGTAGATCTGCCCGGCGCGCATTCCGGCGCCTTCGCCCCGGGTGAGGTAAAGGGTGTTCCCTTCGACCGCGGCGACCAGCACCGGATCGAGCCGTTCCAGCAGCTTGCGCGCGGCGGTTTCCGCAGCCAGGCTGAGCAGGTCGTTGCGGTAGTCGGCGGCGGTCCAGTCGCGGCGGGTTTCGGCGGGAATCTCATTGCTCCGGCGGCGGCAGGTGATCTGTTCCACCGCGACCACGGTGCCGCTTTTCACTTCGATGATCCGCAGTTCCGCCTCCAGCGTGGCGACGGTGCGGGTGGAGGTTCCGGCGATGGCGGTGCCGGAGGAGAGGTTCTGCAGTTCCATCCGGGTGAGCTTGGGCAGGATCAGCCAGTCGCCGACCGCCAGTGCGCCGGTTTTGATTTGCTGGCCGGGGGCAGCGAGCGCGGCGTCGGCCAGCGCGGATTCGGCGGCAACCGCCTTGAGTGCTTCGCGGCTGAGCAGTTCGAAGCTGCCGGACTTCAGCAGAAATTCACTGAGTTTCGTCCCGAAGGAGTTCCCTGCATCCGCGGCGATTCCGGTCGCAACCTGTACAGGGAAGAGCGCCAGTTGTTTCCGGGTGTCGGTTTCCGCGGGGCGTGCGAGGAGGCCGATCTTGTCGAGCGCCCGGTCCAGCTGCCGGATGAGGCCGTCGAGGTCGGGAGCGTCGAGGGAGACGTGCCGTTTCGGGTCGACCTTTCCGGTGCTGCAGTCGACAACCATCAGGGTCATGCCCATCCGGGAGCCGATTCTGGCCACCGAGGTGACCAGAAGATACTTGACCCCGTGGACCCGGCCGAGTTCGGCCAGTTGTCCGGCGCTGTCCGCCAGACCGGATTCGGTCTGGAACGCCACCTCCTTGAGCATTGCCTGAAGCGCGGTGCGGGAGATCACCTCGTAGTTTCCGCCGAGTTTCGCTTCGATCTGATCGGCGAGTCCGGCAAGTCCGGCGGCGTCGATGTTTCCGCGGGTCATGATCTCCGCCACGGCGATCCGGTCCGCGGCGAACGTGGACGCCGCGCAGAAGAGCGCCAGTATCAGTGCGTGCAGTTTTCTCATCACTTCTCCTCCTTCGGTTCGAACCGCCGGTTCATGGCGGCGGCGGCCTGACGGACCGCGTCTTTCATCAGTTTTTCATAGAGGCCGGTATCGGTGTGCGTCACCGCCGCGTGATCGAGCCGGCGGACCTTGCCGGTGAAAAGGCCGCTGAAGGCGACGGAATTGTCCCGCAGATCCACGAGCTTGACGAGAAGGTCCAGAGTCCAGGTTTTGTTCTTCGTCTCGATGCCGTACCCTTTGAAGGTGTTTTCTTCGAGTTGACAGTCGGAGACCACCGCGTAGAGCACATGCGTCGCTCCGGAAAGGCGGCTGAACTTCTGTTCCGCCGCCGCCATCGCCGCCGCTTGGGTACCGAGTTCGATCGCCAGAAGCGAGTCGTCGAGGGTTCTCCGGTCGACCGGCGTGAAGGTCCGCGGATACTCTCCCAGCGCGGCGAGCATGTATTCCGCCCCGATCACCGTGGTGCGCTGCGGCGAGTTGAGGATTTTCTCCGCCAGAGCGTCCCGCATGGCGAGGGTGCGGTCATTGATCCGGTTCATCCGGTCGCGCTCCTCCTGCCGCTCCAGCAACGTCGCCCTGTTCTCGAACAGCCGGACCAGCCCGAGCATCCGATCGTCGATGGTGCCGTAGTCGCTGGCATTCAACTGATTGTAGGTCATCGGCGGGATTTTTTCCTCCGTGTAGCGGTAGAATTTCTGCCCGACGGTGTCGATGGTGGAAAAATCGAACACCGCCACTTTGATCTTCATATCCTGCCCCGTTGCCGTCGGAGTTTCCGCCGCCGGCAGAAGCGTCGCAGCCGCCAGCAGGGCGGCAATCCATGAAACCAGTTTCATTTCATCTACTTCCTTTCCGGTGAATGAGTTCCTTTTCGATCACTACGGTCTGACCGTCGTACAGAGTCAGAGGATCGAGGCTGATTTTCCAGCGCATCCGGTCGCGGAAGAGCCGCCCGCGCACCATTCTGCCGTTCTCCAGGCGGACCGAAACCATCCGGCTGCCGTCCTCAAGAGTCTCCTGCGGAATCACACCGGCCGATTCGCCGCGGAGGATGCCCACGTCGCGAAGCGCCCGATCTGCCGCCCGCTTCAGCTCCATGCCGGAGGGCGGCGCCGCTTCCTGAATGGCGGCGGAGGAGGAAGCGGAAACGGACGGTGCGGAAGTTGCCGTACCGCAGTGTCGCCCGGCGGCGAAGCCGAGCACGATTCCGGCGAGCGCTCCCGCGGCCGCCGCGATGGCTGGAATTTTCCACTTTTCCGGTGTCATATCTCCTCCGGCTGTTTCTTCGAAGTCAATTTACACGTTCGGAGTTCCTTTTTCAACCGGAGCGGAGAAAAATTTTCGGGAGCAGGATGAAGGACAAGTCAGATGTCCACGCCGAAGAGGTTGACCGGCAGCATGCAGGCGTGAAACGCCATTTCGAAGGGGGCGGCTCCCCCTTCGATCAGGTTGTTGACGCCGGAGCCGAGAAGGCCGAACGGAAGTCCCAGCGTACACTGCACCGCGCCGAGCGGCAGATAGAGGGTCTTGAAGGCGGAGATTCCGGTCTTGGCCAGCCCGCGGGCGCCGCAGGCGAGCCCGTTCATGAGATAGGGGTGGGTCGCCTCCGCCATCCGCATCGCCGCCGGGGCGAGCAGTGCCAGCGTCACCGGATCCATCGCCCGGGCGCGTGGCGCCGTGCAGAGGCTTCCCACCGTCAGGAGAAGCGCCAGAGAGAAAATTTTCAGTCCTGTTCTCATCGATGGATGCTCCTTTACTCCGAACGCAGAACGGTGATCGGATTCTGCTGCGCCGCCTTGTAGGCCGGATAGGTTCCGAAAATCACCCCCACCAGACTGGAGATCGCCAGCGAGAGCAGAATGCTCCACAGTGAATAGATCGTCGGCATGCCGCTGTAGTAGGTGATGGTCCGCGCGATGCCGACGCCGAGCAGAATTCCCGCCACACCGCCGGTCGAAGTGAGGAAGACCGTCTCGATCAGGAACTGGAGCAGAATGTCCGCCTTCTGTGCGCCGAGCGCGCGGCGGGTGCCGATCTCCTTGCGCCGTTCGTAGACGCTGGCGAGCATGATGTTCATGATGCCGATGCCGCCGACCACCAGCGAGATTCCGGCGATGGAGCCCATCACGATGGTGAAGATGTTCTGGGTCTGTTCGCGCTGTTTGAGCAGTTCGAGCGGCACGACCATGCCCCAGTCGCGGGTCTCGTCGTGAACCTTCTCCAGATAGGCGGCGATCCGCTTCGAGGTGTTGTCGATGTAGCTGGTGTCGTTCACCTTGACCAGAAAGAGATCGTAGGCGATCCGGGTGATTTTGAACTGCCGCCCCTCCCGCTGATAGGTGTAGTCCTTGAACTTCGCCCGCGCCGTCGCCATCGGAATTAAAATCATGTCGTTCTGCCCGCCGACCTCCGGATACTGGGTGCCGTATTCGTTGGAAAGGATTCCGACGATCCGATAGACGCCGTTCTCAATGCGGATGGTATCGCCGACGATATCGGTGCGGCCGATGGAGAAAAGTTTGCGTTTGACGTTTTTCCCGATTACGCAGACGTTGGATTCATTCTTGAAATCCACCGGGGAGAACCAGCGCCCCTTTTCGATCCGCGCCGAGGAGTCCTCGAGGAACCGGTAGTCGCAGCCGACCAGTTTCAAGTCAGTTCTCTGCAGGCCCTTGAGCACTTTTTTGCGCGCGTCGAACACGCCGGTGATCCGTTCGACGTTGTCCATCCGGCTGATGTGGAGGAGGTCGCGTTCGGTGAGCCCGTAGCGCTCCATGACGCTGGCGTTTTCCGAACCTTCGCTGCGTCCCTCCAGCGGCGGCCGCTTGGAAAAGAGGATGATTTTATCAATTCCCATCGCCTCGATCTGGGCGAGCGCCGAACGCTTCGCACCCTCCGATACTGCCAGCATGGCGATTACGCTGCCGACGCCGAAGATGACGCCGAGCGAGGTCAGGATCGACCGCACCTTGTGCAGCAGCAGGTTGTGCAGCGACAACCGGAAGAGATCCCGAACCAGCATCATCGGACGAGTACTCCTTCCTGCGGGGTATGTTCAATCCGCCCGTCCCGCAGACGGATGATCTTGTCGTAGTGCGGTGCGAGCAAGGGGTTGTGAGTCACCATCACGATGGTCACCCCCTGGTCGCGGTTGAGTTCATGAAAGAGCTTCATAATTTCGTCGCTGGTCTTTTCGTCGAGATTGCCGGTCGGTTCATCGGCGAGGATGAAGGCGGGCTGGTTGCTCAGCGCCCGGGCGATGGCGATCCGCTGGCACTCTCCGCCGGAGAGCTGGGTGGGGCGGTGGCCGAGCCGGTGGCCGAGTCCGACCCGTCTGGCCAGCTCCAGCGCCCGGGCCCGGCGGATCCGCCCCGGAATCCGCGCGTAGACCATCGGCACTTCGATGTTCTGCTCGATCGTGAGATGCGAGAAGAGGTTGAAGCTCTGGAAGATGAAGCCGATTTTCCGGTTGCGGATCACCGCCTGTTCCACGTCGGAGAGGCGGCTTACCTCCATCTCTTCGAGAAAATAGTGTCCCGAGGTCGGCACATCGAGCATCCCCAGAATGTTCAGCAGCGTCGACTTCCCTGACCCGGAGGTGCCGATGAATCCGACAAACTCTCCCCGTGTCACCGTCGCGTCGATCCCCTTGAGCACGGGGACCTGCAGTTCACCGGTGATGTAGGTCTTGCGGATGTCGATCAGCCGGACGATCTCGTCTCCGCTGCCCGCCATGGCCGTCATTGCGCCTCCTGCGTCTTCTGGTAGGGTCGGTAAAGGTAGACCACGTCTCCCTCCTCAAGCCCTTTGGTGATCTGAACGAAGTTGTCGTTGGATTCCCCGATGGAGACGTCCACCTCCGTCGGGCCTCCGAGGCCGCTGCGGTAGACGAAGAAGCGGTCGTTTTCCTCAAAAACCGCTTCGACCGGTACGAAGATCGTGTTCGGAATGACCCGGGTGACCACGTTGATCTGCACGCTCATGCCGTTGACCAGCCTGGGGGACTGCTTGTCGAGTTTGATCTTCGACTTGTAGATCTTCGGCGAGGAGCTGTCCCAGACGACCAGGTTGACCGGGAGCGTGTCGATGTGTGAAATCGTGCCGCCGAACTTCTCCCCGGGGAGTGAATCCGGTGAAATCACCGCCCGGTCGCCGATCTTGATCTTCGAGCGGTACTGCTCGGGCAGATCGAAGTCCACCACCAGATTGGACATCTCCGGAATGGTGATGAGCACCTGTCCCTTGCCGATGTCGATGCCTGGCTTGACGTCGAGATTGCCCCAGCGGCGGTCGGGGTCGGCGTAGATCACGATTCCGTCGACCGGAGCGACCAGCTTCATCATCTCCATGTAGCTCTTGTAGCGGTTGAGCTGGTCGGTCAGCCGCCGGATGCGGCGACGGAGGTTGGCGATCGACTTCTTCTGCTGCACCAGTTTCGATTCGGTTGAAATCTTCACCTTGCGCAGATTGAGTTTCGCCTGTTCGAGCGCGTTGACCAGCCGGGTGATCTTGCTCGGATTGTCGTAGCGGCGGAAGACCCGCAGATTGTCCTCGGCGGTCTGGAGCGCATTCTCCGCCTCGTCGATCTTGCTCTGCTGCGTGTTGAGCTCCTCGCGCTTCTTGTCGTCGGCGTTCTCGTCGCTTTTGGTGGCGGTGTCGCTGTCGCGGATCTCGGTGTAGGTGCTGTTGGCGGCTTCGAGCGACGCTTCCGCCTTGGAGATGGCAAGATCGAGCGAGTCGCGCTGGCTGGCGCGTTCGAACCGGCGGTACTTGCGCAGGGCGTCATCCGCCTGAAGAAGAGTCTCTTCGGCGGACTGAAGCTCGGCTGCGTTGGAGCTGAGCAGAATCTTCTCCGCCTCGATGGCGATTTCCAGCTCTTTCGAGAGGTTGTCCAGCTCGATCTCCTGATTTTCGATCTGTTCCTTGAGTTCGTCGGTTTCAAATTTCGCGAGCAGATCGCCCGCCTTGACTTTGCTGTTCTCGTCGATCACCCAGAGCAGTTTGGTGCGGTAGTTCGCCTGGAGCGAGAGCTTGTGCTTCTTGCTCGCGTTGACGTAGCCGCCCTGCAGAAGGCCGATCACGAGGTCGTCGCGGCGGACTTTGTAGGTGCGGTCCATATCGCCGCCGTCGGTGGCGAGTTTCTTCGCCTCCTCCGCACGCCGCGCCCGTTCCCGGGGCAGATAGACGCCCCAGTAGTAGCCGGCGCTGCCGCCGGCTACTGCCAGCAGCAGGAGGAGCCAGATCAGTTTCCGGCGGGAAATCTTCATTTCGTCTCCGCTCCACTGGTTGTTTCAGCCGGTTCATCGATGGAGATCGGCGTTTCATGGAATTTCCGCCGGCGGCGTTCGAGTTCCCCGGGTTTGGCGTGATTGAGTTCTTCACCGAAGTTTTCCACCGAAGTGCGGTGAAGCGGAATGCTGTCGGCGTTTTCGACGATTTCGCCGAGTTTCTCGCTGATTTTGCCGCTGCGGTCGAAGTTGTAGAAGACGCCGCTTGCGGCCTGGTCCGGAGAGATGATGTGGATCTTCAGAAAGAAGATCAGCTGCGTGACCTCTTTGGATTCATTTTTCCCGGTGAAGAGCTCCCCGATCAGCGGAAGGTCGGAGAGCACCGGAATCCGCTGCTGCTGAAGCGTGTCGCGGCTGTTGTACAACCCGCCCATCATGACCACCTGCTTGTCCTGCATCCGCAGGTGGGTTTCGACGCTGCGGGCCGAAATCACCGGCACCGGATAGGTGGTGTCGCCGCCGGCTGAGACATTTTCATACCGAACCACGTTCGAAACCTTCGGGAAGATCCGCAGCGTCACGTTGTCGCGGTTGATCATGCTCGGTTCGACTTCAAGCGTCACGCCGACGCTTTTGAACTTGGTGCTCAGCGAGAGGGTGTTCCCGGTGCTGTTCGCCTCCTGAATCGGAATCTCTTCTCCGGTGACGATCCGGCTCACCTCGTTGCGCGACAGCAGGATGTTGGGCGATGAGAGCACCTTGGCGTCCTGCGCGGTGAGCAGCCATTGAAAGGCGACTTTCATCGAATCCCTGCCGGAGTAGGGGGTGAAACTTCCGCCGAGGCCGGTGGAGGGCTGGGCGCTCTGACCGGGGACTTCGGCGGAGCCGCCGACGTCGTAACGTTTCCCGGAAAAGTTGAACGAGAGATTGCGCTGCATGCCGTCGGTGAACATCACCTCGACCACTTTGGCTTCGATCAGGATCTGCGGGGAGGGCACGTCCATCGCCAGGAGGATGTCACGGTAGCTCTGGATCTCGGAATCCGGAGCATTGATCAGCAGTTCATTCTGCTCCTTCAACGGTTCGATCAGCACTGAGCCCATGGCGACGCCGTCGACGGTCTTGGCCATCTCCTTGGCCGAAGAGAAACGGGGGCGGAAAACCAGCGTGGAACGCCCGTTCTGCCCCGGAATCACTTTGACGTAAGGCGGTTCGATCGGTTTGTGAGTTGCGACCACCTGCGGCAGAGAACGGTCGGCGTCGAAGAGCTCCTCGAGTTCGTTCAGCACGGAGCGGACATTGCGTTTGCCCTGCTCGATATCCTCTTCGGTGCGCACCACCGGCTTTTCTTTCGGCGGCTCCGATTCTGCCGCCACGGCGGAAATTGCCATTATACCGGAAAGAAGGCAGGAACATACGGCGCCGCGCCGCATTCCCGACATCAGTCGAAAATCCGTCATCAAAAGATCCCCTGTCTTGTTGTTTTCTGCGTTGACTGCCGACCGGAGAGAGCTGTAGACAAACAACGGCGGGGCGGAAGAAGATCCGTCCCGTGAAGTTCCGGCAATTTCGTCGTCGTTTCCCGAATTGCCGGGTGCGTCCCAGTCGCCCCGGTGTCGAAAGCATACTATACTCGATTCCGGTGAAATACAAGCCGAAAATCTCAAAAAAACTGTTTTTTTTATGAGAACCCGGTTTGGAGCCGGTTCGGATTGTGCGAGATTTCACCCGGTGTAATTGCAATCGTCACGCGGCGGAAATACATTGAGGAAACCCCCGAAAGTCGGGGAAGATAAACAGAGGAGAATCTCTATGATTTTTCGCAGACAACTGGGGCGGGTCGCCGTCTATTGCGCTTCCAATCCGGGGCGCGATCCGGCGTTCCCGCGGCTCGCCGCGGAGCTTGGTGCAGAACTGGCCCGCCGCGGCATCGAACTGGTCTACGGCGGCTCCGACGCCGGACTCATGAGGATCGTCGCCAGCTCGGTGCTGGCTAACGGCGGCCGGGTGACCGGCGTTCATCCTGAGGGGCATCCGATCGAGGCTCCCCAGCGCGATCTGACCCGGCTCTGCGTGGTCAAATCGATGGCGGAACGCAAGGCGAAGATGCTGGAACTCGCCGACGCCTGGCTGGCGCTGCCCGGCGGCTTCGGCACGCTGGATGAGTTCTTCGACGCGATCTGCCTGCTTCAGCTCGGCATCCACCGCAAGCCGTGCGGGCTTCTGAACATCCACGGCTACTACGACCATCTGCTCGCCTTCCTGAACCACGCGGAATTCAGCGGACTGCTCAAGCCGGAACATCGCCGGCTGATCAACGTCTCCGCCTCTCCGGCGGAACTCATCGACATGCTCGCCACCCGCGCCGCACCGGCGCTTCTTCCTGCGGAAAAGCACGACCGAGCCGCGGTCTAGGTGTTACTGCAATGTGATGTCGCGGGCGAAGCGAAGTCTCCTCTTCCGCTCGTCCGGCGATCTCACCGGAATCGTTCTGCCGCTTCAAAATCCTCTTCTGAATTTCACCGGCGGCGTCCCGCGCCGGAAACGGTAGAGCTGTTCCGAAAAATTCCGGTTCGCCCCGACGAACTCCCGGTAGGGAGTGTCGGTCACATCGACCAGGCCAATGCCGTAGTTTTCTCCGTCGTAACGGCCGATCAGCGGCTGATCCGCAAACTGGAAGTGATGGATTCCCACGATCTGCGGATGGCGGGCGGCGCTTTTCAGCAGGCAGTTGAGCGCGTCCTCGCGAGCTCCCGGTTCAAGCCCCGGATAGCTGAGCGACGAGAACACCCCCCGCGACTGGTGACCTACGCTGGACTCCGAAATCAGCAGCGGCTTGTCGTCCGGGATGCCGCGCATTTTGAGATTGTCCAGCTGGAGCGCGTAGTTGTTGACCGACACCACGTCGGCATAGGCCGCGTGCGGTTCGTTGACATGGGCGCGGTAGATGTCGGCGACCGGAGTGCGCGAGCCCAGATAGAGGTGGTTCGGGGCGCATTTCCGCACGGTGTCGCGCGAAATCCGGTAGAAACGCTCGATATACCCCCGGCTGAACGCGGCGAACTCCTTTTGCGCGAGCTTCCGTTCCGGCGGCCGGGTGGAGGCGGCGAGCTCCTCCCACGAGGCGTACCGGCTTCCCCAGGCGCGGTTCAACTTGTCGATCGAGCTGAATTTTCCCTTCAGAAACCGCACCAGTTCCCTTTTTGCCGGGCGTTCCGCCGGGGCGGTGAAGATGCGTCGGGCCGCCTCGTCTTCCGGACCGAATTTCACCTCGTTGCCGATGAAATAGCCGATGCAAAAGGGATCGTTGCGGGTCCAGCCGATCGTATTGGCCAGATAGTGTTCCAGGCGGCGGGCGAACTCCGGATCGTACACATCCCACAGCGACGGATTCCCCGGCAGGCGGGTCGAGGCGGGCAGCGGGATGTCGATGAGATAGGGCATCTTTCCGTTCCGGCAGAGGAGGGAATCGCTCCAGTTGCCGAGCGTGTTGAACCCCCACCCGGCGAGGCGTTCCGGCTGAGCGGCCTTCCATGCGTCGACACTGCCGTATTTCCGTTCGATGTTCCGGAGGAAGAAATCGATCGGCGCGCCCGGCTTTGCCGGTCCCCCGGAGTAGAGAGCCTCTCTCCCCGCGGTTTTCGGCAGGGACCAGCTGGAGCTGAGTCTCACGCTGTTGACGCCGCGCGAAAAGAAGAGCCGTCCTTCGGGGTCGACGAAGTACCATTTCCCCTCGTACCGTTCCACCCGGAAGAATCCGGTCGCCTTGAGTTTCGGCCCCTTTGCCCAGCCGCCGTACCGGTTCCATTCGGCGAGTCGGGGCAGGGGTGCTTCCGGCTTCAGTTCAGCGGCGGAGCGGATTTTCTCCGGCCAGTCGGCGTGCCGGTTCTGCCCGAATTCGTCGAACAGCGGGAAGAACTCCTCCCGGCTGCGCAGCGCGGGCGAGGGCGTGTATTTCCCGTGCACCCGGAGGTTCGAGAGGCGGAAACGGTTGTAGCGGGCGAAGCCGCAGACGATGCGGAACTGCTCAATCCGGCGGGTGTCGATATTGGTTCCGCCCGGGAAGCCGGAGGGCATTCCCTTCGCACGGAACAGCGGGTCGAATCCGGGATCTCCGCTGTGATTCAGTTCAAAGGTGAAGGTGCGCTTCTCACCAGGCGGCACGACGAAGGCGCCGAGTTTGGCGCCGGGGCCGAAGCCGAATTCGCCGCTGACCGAACTTTCGGAATCCAGATTTTCGATGTCGAAGGAGAGACGGGCGAAGGAGGAAAAATCCCAGTTCCCGCCTGTTCGCGGCGGGAAATAGACCATCGGCCACGGGCGTTCCCCGGTCCGGAATTCGATGACCGCGGCATTTTCCCCTTCCGGCGTGACAGTGATGAATTTTTCCGGAATCGGCCTGGAGGCCGACGGATTCCAGAGAATCGGTTCCGCCGCGAGGTGGAGTGCGGCGAGAAAAGCGGCGGCGAAAAGCATCCGGAATCTCATTTCGACGGCTCCCATTCGCAGGTGAACTTCCCGGCGAGGCGGTAGGCAATCATATGCTCTCCCACTTTTCGCATGGCGTCGACGAACTCCCAGTAGGGGGTGTCGGTGTTGTCCACGACGCCGACGGCGAAGTTCTCCCCGTCACCGCGGCCGGTCAGCGGCTGATCCCGCCAGCAGAAGTGGTGCATCCCGACGATCTGCGGATGGAGCAGCGCCCCCTGCAGCAGCCGGGTGTAGGCGTGGGCGCGGTCGTTCTGATCGACTCCCGCCGGACGGCTGTCGGCGTTGAAGGTGCCGCGGTCGAGGACCCCGACGTGGAACTCGCTGATCAGAATCGGCTTGTCGTCCGGCAGCCCCTGCCGCCGGAAGCCGTCGACGCTCCAGGTGTAGGTGTTGCAGGCCACCACGTCGCAGTATTTCGCCGCCGCCTGGTAGAGCTCCGGCAGCTGATCGATGTGGAACCGGGAGCCGAAGTAGAGCCGGTTCGGCGCGCAGGATTTCACCGCATCGCGGCAGATCCGGTAGAAACGGTCGATGAAGATGGTGTTGAATTGCAGCAGATCCTCATAGGAACGTTCCGCATCGGGAAGTTTCCGTGCCGTGAGAATCGCGTTCCAATTGGCGTAAGTACTTCCCCAGCGGGCGTTGAGCAGGTCGATCGCCTGATACTTCGTCCTGAGCATGTTCACGAAGGCGGCCTTGGCGGGCAGGTCGGCGGGCGAGACCAGCACGGCGCGTGCCGCGGCGGTGCGGTCCCCCCATTTGATTTCGTTGATCAGAAAGAATCCGATGCACCATGGGTCATCCTTGGCTGCGGCGACAACCTTTGAGCGGCCCCGCTTCGCCAGCGCCTCGGCAAACCCGGGATCCCACGGGTCCCAGATTCCCATCGGCAGCCCCGGAACCGGCTTGATCGTACGCCGGTAGCCGCCCAGCCCGAAATCGAGCGTGTAGGGAGTGCGCCGTTCCGCGAGGATCTCCGGATCGCTCCAGCAGCCGAGGGTGTTCAACCCCCACGCTGCGAAACGGTCGGCGATCACCGCCGGATAACGTTTGCGGAACTCCGGTCCGTACTTGCGTTTCAAATTGTCTTCGGCGAAGTCGAGCATGCCGCCCGGTCGCCGCACCGCCGCCTTCTCATACCAGAAGGGACGGCGTTCCTTCGCCTTCGCCTGTGTGGTGACGGCGTTGACGCCGTGCGAGAAGAAGAGCCTCCCTTCCGGGTCGACGAGGAACCATTTCCCTTCATATTTCGTCACGTAGAACGACCCGGTCGCCTTCAGCTGCGGTCCCATTGCCCAGCCGCCGTACTTGTTCCAGCCGGAGAGGCGGGGCCGGTTGAATTTCTTCTCCCGTTCAACGGCATGGATGAAGTCGCTGTCGGAGTGAATCTTATCCGGCCAGTCGGCGTGCACGTACTGCCCGTAACGATCGACGAAGGGGAAAAATTTTTCCGGATCGTTCACCGGCGCGCCCGGCCCCCGGTGCGGTCTGGCGAGCCGGATGTTGCCGACCTGGTAGTGGACCGAATGGTTTCGGGTGAAGCCGCGCAGGTTGTGTCCCCAGAAGATCAGCGCGTCGACCCGGCGCGGATCAACGTTCTTGTGGCCGAAGATGCCCGGCGGTGTGGCGCGGAGCCCGTCGATACGGCATCTGGTGAATTCGTCCGCCTGCGGATAGTAGAAGCGGAGCGTCCGCTTCTCGCCGGGATTGAGCGCGAAGCCGCTGTTGTTGGCGATTTCGTAACGTCCGACCAGCGGATTGGTGATCCGGACCGAAAGCATCATCTGCTGATCGTGATCCATGTTCTCGATGTCGGCGTAGAGGTGCTCGTAGCCGGAGAGATTCCAGTAGCGCTCTCCCGCCGGAGGCGGCAGCAGAATGCCGGGATTGTCGAGCGTCACATCGGTGATGGTGACGTCGAGCACCCATCCGGCGGAACTTTTTTCCTTTCGGATCTTCACCTTGTCGGAGTGGACTGTTTTCGGCGTCACCCAGAGCGGCGGACCGAAATCGATCACCTGAATCTTCGAAATGTCGTAATTTTCCAGGTCGACCAGCGGCTTTTCCGAACCGGCGGCAAGGGTCAGTGCCGCGGCGAGCGCGGTCACGGTCAGTGTTGTTTTCAGCATGATTTTTCCTGTGGTATGCATGTGGATTGAATTTTTATGGAATCAGGTCGGCGTTCCGGTCGGCGTATTTGTCGAAGTCCATATCACGAAGCTCGTTCAGCGTCTTGCTTTCCGTATGGCCGTCGGCGAAGGCGATGTTGGCGGTGTTGAGATGTCCCAGCCAGATTGCGGTATCCTGCGAAAGCAGACTCTGCGGACTGAAGCACCAGGAGGTGCGCCCCTTGGTGGTGCCGGCAACCTTCGCGGTGTCGGCAAAGAGAAGTACCTCCGACGGACGGCGCATCCGGTGCAGAATGTAATAGCGCCCTTTTACGGAACCGCCCTCCTTGTATTCGGCGGTGAAGCGCCCGAGCCGGTCGGCATGATCCTTGTAATAGAGCGTGGAGGTGAAGTGGTCTACCTGACCGTAGGAGTCCCATGAGAAAACCGATACGCCGTTCGCGGCAGTGTAGTCGGATCGGGCGGGATTGGAGGGACAGCGCCGCATCTCCAGCGGCAGGATCCGCATGATCCAGCCGACCGCCCCGTAGTGCGGTAGCAGATAGGAGTTGTACCAGGTCCGGTTGACGATCGCCCCGCCGTAGCTGTCGGCGTAGAAGATGTGCGCCTTCATCGTCTGGGAGAGCCGGTTGACGCATTCGCTCTTCCGACCGGACTCCCGGGCCCGGTTCAGCGCCGGAAGCAGCATCCCCGCCAGAATGGCGATAATCACAATTACTATGAGAAGTTCAATCAGAGTAAAATTATCCCGCTGTCTCACTTTTCCGAACTCCTTTGCTGGTTGGATCGGTCCTTCGTGGTGTTCCGACTCCCTTCAAGCTAATTATACCGGAAAAAAAAGAGAATGTCAACTTTTTCGATACCATAAATTAAACTTTTTTTAAGGAAAAATGTTGAATAAATACCATAAATGAATTATAGTATTATATAAGGTGATATTCCGCGTGGTTTTGAGAGGGAGATACATGGAACGGATCCTTCCTGAGTTCGATCTGGTACTGGAAGAGGGGCGGCGGCGCTGTTCCGCGGGAGAGTTCTGTGACCGGCTGCGACAGTTTCTGCGGCGGGGGAGCCGTTCCTTTCCGGAGGGAGGCGCGCTTGCGCCGGAGCGGCAGGTGGCGGCACGCTATGGAATCGGCCGCGGAACCGTTCACAAGGCGTATGAACAGCTCGCCGCCGAAGGGTTGCTGCGGCGGCGGGAGAACGGCCGCTGTTATCTGGTCTGCTCCGCCGGGGAGGAGGGGTTCCCCTGCATCGGCATCATTCTGCCGCGCCGGTTTGAGGAGTACTATGCGCCGGAGAGCATTTCCGGGCCGATGTCGCAGGGGTATTACAACGGTTTCACCGGGGAGGCGGGACGGCGCGGATTCGCCACAGTGCCGCTTTTCCCACCGGCTCCGGAGGCTTCCCGCGACGTGGTGCAACGCTGGATCGACACGGTCCTGCCGCGGCTGGCCGGCCTTCTTCACCTCGGCGACCGCGGATTCGAAGCGGATCCGGTTCTGGAGTTGATTTTCCGACAGCAGAAGATTCCGCAGATTCTGCTCTGTGGCGCGGTGGAGTATCCGAATGTGACGACCGTCTCGTTCGACTGCGATCTGGTGGCGGAAACGTTGCTGCAATATCTGCTGCCGCTCGGTCATCGGCGGATCGGCCTCTGTCTGGCGGCTGCCTGCCAGGAACATCATCTCTGCTGTTATGATCTTACCGGTTCTCCGCAGGCAATGGAGTTGTTTGCCCGGTATGGAGTGAAGATTCCGGAAGAAGCCTGTCTTTATTTTTCACAGCCGGCAGACTTGGAGAGACAGCTGTTGAAACTGTTGGAACAGGAGGATTGTCCCACTGCATTCTGGTGCCGGAACGATATTTGTGCCCGGGAACTGACCGCCGCGATCCGCCGGATCGGATACCGGGTTCCGGAAGATTTTACTGTGATTGGCTTTCGAGGGCAGGCTACCCCCGATCCGGGGGCCGCCGAGCTTACGTCTCTGCTTTGCTCGCGTGAGGAGATCGGCCGTCTGGCCGCTGAAACGCTGATCCGCAAGATTCAGGTGCCGACTCTGGTGGTCCCCCGGCGTCTCGGGGTTCCGGTGCGGCTCTGCGTACGGGATACCAGCGGCCCGGCTGCCGAGCGACGCAATCGCTCTCAGGAGCTGGATATGTTCCTCTGAATGAAAAAAAATCCGGGCGGAAAACGCGTCTGCACTCCCGCCCGGAATCGCAATTCGGCTTTTTTACTTCTTCGCCGGTTCGATCCGGTCGAAGCCGCACAGCGGGCGGAGCACCTCCGGTACGATGACCGTGCCGTCCTCCTGCTGGAAATTCTCCATGATCGCGATCAGCACCCGGTCGGTCACCGCCGTCGCACTGATGGTGTGGACGTAGTCGCGGGTGTCGCCATCCTTGTAGCGGATGTTCAGCCGGCGGCTCTGGAAACTGGTCAGGTTGGTGTTGCTGGTGACCTCGCGGTAGGCGCCGAATCCGGCGAACCACGCCTCGATGTCATACTTCTTGTAGCCCGGAGCGCCGAGGTCGCCGACGCAGACGTTGACCACGTGGTAGGGGATCCCCAGCTGCTGGAGGATGTACTCCTCGTTCGCCAGACAGAATTCGTGGTATTTCGGCGAATCCTCCGGCTTGCAGAAGATGATCTGCTCGACCTTGTGGAACTGGTGCACGCGGAAGATCCCCCGCGCCGCCTTGCCGTAGCTGCCCGCTTCGGTGCGGAAACAGGGGGTGAAGGCGGTGTAGCAGAGCGGCAGTTTTGCTCCGTCGAGCACGTCGTCGGCGTGGTAGCCGACCAGCGTCTGCTCTGAAGTCCCGATGAGAGCGAGATCCTCCCCTTCGATGTTGTAGGTCTGGTCGGCGAAGAACGGCAGATAGCCGGTGCCGAAGAGGGTGCGCTCCTTCGCCAGACAGGGGGTCATGAACATCGTGAAGCCGCGTTCGACCAGCACCCGCTGCACCCAGAAGTAGAGCGACTGGGCCAGAATCGCCCCTTTGCCCTTCCAGTAGTAGAATCCGGCCTGCGCCACCTTGGCGCCGCGCGGAATGTCGAGGATGTCGAGCAGTTCGCCCAGCTCCTGATGGTCGCGGATCTTGAAATCGAAGGTCGGAATTTTGCCGACTTTCTTGATTTCGACATTGCCGGTGTCGTCCTGCCCGTCCGGCACATCCGGCGCGAGCATGTTCGGCATGCGGATCAGGATCTGATGCATCTGCTCCTGAAGCCCGGCCAGCGTCTCCTCCTTGGAGGAGAGCACCGTTTTGAGCTGTTTGACCTGCTCGCGGGCGGCGGGATCTTTGGCGCACTCCTTGCTGAGCCGGTTGCGTTCGGCACGGAGCGCTTCCGACTCCTGCGAGAGACGGCGCGCTTCGGCGTCGAGCTTGAGCAGACCGTCAATATCCACCTCGAAACCGCGGCGGATACAGTTGGCGCGAACGAGTTCGCTGTTCTCACGAATAAATTTGATATCGATCATTTTGGGTCCTCTCCGGAATTAAAAACAGGGCATCGGGAAATCCGCCATGAACTCCTTGACCTCGTTGCCGAGGGCGCGGAGCGCGGCCTCATCCTCGCGCAGTTCGACGCCGCGTTCGATGAAGTCGGCCACCTTGACCATCTCCGCCTCCTTGAGCCCGCGGGTGGTCACCGCCGGGGTTCCGACCCGGATGCCGCTGGTGACGAAGGGTTTCTCCGGATCGAAGGGGATCATGTTCTTGTTGACGGTGATCCGGGCCAGGTCGAGCGCGTTGGCGACCACTTTGCCGGTGGCGTGTTTCGGCCGCAGGTCGATCAGCATGAGATGGTTGTCGGTGCCGCCGGAAACGATCCGGAACCCGCGGCGGACCAGCTCGGCCGAAAGTTTCGCCGCGTTGAGCTTGACCTGGAGCTGATAGGCCTTGAAGGCCGGCGTGAGCGCTTCGCCGAAGCAGACCGCCTTGGCCGCGATCACATGCTCGAGCGGGCCGCCCTGCATGCCGGGGAACACCTTGGAGTTGATCGCCTTGATGTACTCTTCGCGGCAGAGGATCAGGCCGCCGCGCGGTCCGCGCAGCGTCTTGTGGGTGGTGGTGGTGACCACGTCGCAGTAGGGAACCGGGTTCGGATGTTCTCCGGCGGCGACCAGTCCGGCGATGTGCGCCATGTCGACGAAGAGCTTGGCCCCGACCAGATCGGCGATCGCCCGCAGACGGGCGAAGTCGATCACCCGCGGATAGGCGGAGGCGCCGGCGAGGATCATCTTCGGCTTGTGTTCGACGGCGAGACGTTCCACTTCGTCGTAGTCGATCATTTCGGTCTCGCGGTTGACGCCGTAAGGAACGATGTTGTAGAGCATGCCGGAGAAGTTCAGCGGATGGCCGTGAGTCAGGTGGCCGCCGTGGTCGAGGCTCATCGACAGCACCGTGTCGCCGGGCTGGCAGAGCGCCATGTAGACCGCCTGATTGGCGGCGCTGCCGGAGTGGGGTTGGACATTTGCGGCTTCCGCGCCGAAGAGTTTCTTCACCCGTTCGATGGCGAGCGACTCCATCTGGTCGATGAATTCGCAGCCGTTGTAGTAGCGCTTGCCCGGGTAGCCTTCGGCGTATTTGTTGGTCAGCACCGATCCCTGCGCGGCGCGTACCGCACACGAGGCGAAGTTTTCGCTGGCGATGAGTTCAATGCCGTCGGCCTGCCGTTCCGCTTCGTGGTCGATGATCGCGGCAACTTCGGGATCGGCGGCGCGTACCGCGGCGATGTCGTCATAGGTATTGGTTTCGAGTTTGATCAGGCGGCGGACATGCCGCTCGTCGCCGCTGAACGGCGTGTCGAACCAGCTCTCGATGACCGGCTTCATTCCGGAGAAATCGAGAGTGTCGCCGGGCAGAACCAGCACGTTCGAGCAGTTGTGGCTCCGGCTTTTTTTCGCGAGTTCCGGGTTGTCGGCAACGACGGCGCGGACGCCGTGGACGCGGTTGGCGAGGATTCCCATGCCGACGCCGGAGCGGCAGATCAGAATGCCGCATTCCGCTTCGCCGCGGGCGATGGCCCGTGCCACCGGCGCGCCGAAGTCGGAGTAGTCATCCGCCGCATCGAAGGAGAAGGGACCGCAGTCGATCACCTTCGCGCCGCGGGTTTCGAGCCAGGCGGCCAGCTCCGCCTTCTGAGAAAAACCGCCGTGGTCGGTTCCGATGGCAACCCGGAGGGATTTGCCGTGCCAGTCGATGATCTCAACCATAGATATTGCACTCCTTACAAGAAAAATGAGTTGATGATTCGTTTATCGAAATAATTGTTTCGCCAGATTTTCCAATGCCGGTTTCATCCGGGCGAAAACCGCCCGGTAACATGCGTCATTGCCGCCAAAGGGGTCGGGCACGTCGCCGCCGCCGTCGAAATCGAGCAGCAGATGTGTTCTGCCTGCCGCCTCCGGCGCCAGTGCGAGCACCGCCTGCCGGTGAGATGCGGTCATGGCGACGATCAGATCCGACTCCCCTGCCAGCGCGGAGGTCAGGCAGCGGGAGCGGAAGCGGCTGCTGTCGATGTTGAGAGCGCGCATCACGCCGGCGGCGCCGCGGGAGATCACGCCTCCGTCTCCGGTGCTGGTTCCCGCGGAGCCGACGAGAAAATCGCGTCGGCCCGCCCGGCGGCAGAGGTCGTCGAAGTACAGTTCCGCCATGGGACTCCGGCAGCTGTTGCCGGTGCAAACGAAGAGAATCCGCATCGATGTAGCTCCTCCCGGATCGATTTGACGTCGTATCAAATAATATACATCGTTATTTCGTGTTTTTAAAGCAGTTTCATGCAGATTCCGGCGAAAATGGAGGAGGAGGGGGCCCGTCGTGGTTTTTTTTCGGCCGTCGGCTTGACAGGGAACGGATTTCCCTCTATATTCAGAAAAGCCAGGAAGGAGAGCCGCCGCCGATGATCACCATGCTCGATATTGCGAAACGATCCGGAATCTCCCGTTACACCGTCTCCAAGGTGCTGAACGGCAATCCGTCCGTCAGACCCGCCACCCGGGAAAAGGTGCTCGCCGCGTGCAGGAAATACGGCTATATTCCGGATTCCGCCGCCGTCGGGCTGGTCAAGGGGCACACCAATCTCATCGGCGTGACGGTTCCCTATCTCACCGATGATTTCTACAGTGAATTCATCGAAAAACTCGACCGGATCGCCCCGGTGCGCGGTTATCAACTGATCTACCGGTCCAGTTACAATGACGGTGCGACCGAAGCGGCAATTCTCCGCAGTTTTCTATCGCTCAAGGTGTGCGGTTTGATCGTGGTCCCCGTTGTCCGCGGGGCTGATCCGGCGATTCACCGTCTCGCCGCCCGGCGGGTGCCGGTGGTCTACTTCGACCGGCCGCTGGACGGCGAACAGTACTGTGTCCTCAACGACAACCGCGAAGGGACGTTCCGCATGACGAAACTGCTGCTGGAGAAGGGGAGGCGCCCCTCCTATCTGGGCAGCTTCTACCGTGAATCGAACATCACCGCGGTCCGTCGCGAACAGGGATACTGCGAGGCGATGACCGCCGCCGGGCTCGAACCCGACTGCCTCGACGTCGTCGCCGGCGGAGAGCTTCAGGACAATGAACGTTTCGGCTACGAGAACACGGTCCGCCGTCTGGCCGGAGGACGGGTGCCGGACGCCCTTCTCTGCGTGACCGACGCGGTCGCTCTCGGCGCCATGCGGGCGCTGTCGGAAGCGGGGATCCGTCCCGGAGCCGATGTGCCGATCTGCGGCCATGACAATCTCCGGTTCAGTGAGTTCACCACCCCCAGCCTCTCGACCGTGCGTCAGCGCAAGGACTTGTTTGCCGACACCTGCATCGACATTCTCGACCGGTCGCTTCACGGCGATCCGCCGGAACGGCGGGAATACATCTTTTCCCCCGAACTCATTCTGCGTGAAAGCACGCCATAGCCCTGTCGGGCGAACCTCCGACCGCGGTTACTGCACTCGGCCGTTCTGCTTCGGAAATCCGGCGCGTCCGGAGCCAGTTCGATTTTTTCTTCCCGCACGTTTCCCCCTCGGGTCTTCCGCCGCGGGGGGGCGGGTTCTCCGGCGCTTCGAAATCGCGCCGCCGTCTGACAACTTCGGCTCTTCCGGATGCGGTGTCGCCTGACCCGGACTGTGTGTCTGCGGACGGCTCCGTGCCGGGTTCTCCAATTCCAAATTCGTTGTTTACAATAAGATCTGTATTGAAAACAACTTTCGTCGATTTTGCGAACTGAGTTGACAATCCGGCGGATTTAGAATATAATAGTATTGAAATCACATGGGAATTGTATCTATGGAACTGGCATTTCTGAGAAATCTGCAGGAGAAGATGTGCAACTGTTCACGTAACAGTACAATACCGGTGATTTATGAAGCGTTTTCCGAGTGGCTGCGCCTTCATCGCCGGGAGATTGCCGGGAAGGCGCTGCCGCCGATCAACCGTGTTTCCCGGGCGCTGGGGGTGGCACGGCAGACGGTGCGGAAGGTGTATCTGCGGCTGGAGGTGGAACATCTGATCGTCCGCCGCCAGCATGAGCGCAACTGGTTTGTCACTCCGCTGAAACGCTCCGGCCCGCAGAATATTGCGTTGATTCTGCCGACGATGTTTTCCGACTACTACCTGCCGTCGACGGAGTACGGCCAGCGCCATTTCGGGATCTATTCGGGCATCGCCGATCGGGCGATGGAGCGGGGCTATGCCCTGATTCCGTATCGGCTGCCGCCACCGGAAGCCTCCCGGCAGGAGATTGCGGCGTCCGTGGAGGAACTTGTGCGGAACTACGCCGGGGTCATCCACCTCGGCGGCCGACAGTACGATGTGGATCCGCCGCTCGCCGGACTGGTGGCGCGGAACGATCTGCCGCAGATGTCGATCGACTGCGATTTCGGTCTGCCGTGGATTGGTGTGGTTTCCTTCGATTTCCAGCAGGTCGCCCATACCGTCGCGAGCTTTCTGCGGGAAAACGGCCACCGCCGGATCGGAATCGTCTATCCACTTCGAACCGAACCCGTGAGAGTGCCGGAGTTCCATTATATCATGAACGATCGGGCGACGGTGCTGGAGCCGTTTCTGCGCGAGCCGATGAGATTTGATCGGATATTCGAGATCGTTTCCGAGCGGCATCAGTTCGGGGAGCCGTTCCGGGAGCAGATCCGGGAAGCGATGGAGGATCCGGAGCCACCGACCGCCTTCTGGTGCCGGGATGACATCTCGGCGATGGAACTGATCCGGGTCCTGCGGTCGTTCCGCTGTGATGTGCCGGAAGATTTTTCCGTGATCGGCTTTGACGACCTGTCTGCCGCGGAGAGCTTTGATCCGCCGCTGACAACCCTCCGCAATCCGGTGTACGAGCTGGGATATCAGGCGATGTATCTGCTCGACAGCTACATCATGCAGGGGGTGGACAGCATCGCGCACATCACCCGGCTCGCTCCGGTTCTCTGTGTCCGGAAGAGCGTCGGAGCAAGAAGAATTTCTCCCGTGGAGGTTTCATGGCAATGCAAGATGTAGCAAGGAGGTGTTCATGAGAAGACTTTTTACTTTAATAGAACTTCTGGTTGTTATCAGTATCATTGCTATTCTGATGGCTCTGCTGCTTCCTGCCCTGACGCGTGCGCGGGAGCAGGCCGCTGCCTCGAACTGTCAGAGCAATCTCCGGCAGGTCATGATGGCACAGGCGCAATACAGCATGGCTTTCAGCGACATGATGCTCGTCCAGACGGCGGAGAAGACATATTCCGTTCCCTGGACTACGATGCTCATGCGCCTGAAATATCTGAATGTCGGGGTGCTGAACTGCCCGAAGATCGGAAAGCCCGTCACGGAGGAGATGCGCAATTCCAGTCTCAACTCCTCCGCCCAGTTCTACTACAGCTACGGGTTTCACAACAAGTGGAATCTTTCCGGCGCGGCTTTCACCGCCCGGTACGGTAAGTTTCTGCATACCGACGACCCCTCCATCCTCTATTTAGTCAACCGCATGAAACGGCCTTCCGTCACTTTTCTCGGTACGGATACCGTCACCGCGGATGCCGGAGATTGGTACGGGTTCGGGCGGTATATGTGGGGATCAAACACTTCCAGCGACGGACGCATTCACCTGCGCCATCTCGCACAGTCAAGCGCCGCCGCGGCGGACGGTCATGTCCGCTGGCTCTCGCTGGGAGAGTGGAGGACTCCGAAGCTGAGCTGCGTGACTCCGCAATATTTTTACATGGCTGATCTGGTATCGTTTCCGTAATGGGGAAAGGAGAGGGGGACAATATGAAATTTCTGACGGGACTTGCTGTTCTGTGCTGCGGAATTCTATCTGCCGCCGCAGCGGAGGCGTCGCGGCTGACGTTTGTCAAGACGGCGTGTGCGGCCGGTATTTCCGCCCGCGTGGAGAATCCCGGGAATCTGGAGATTCTGGCGACCGGCAATCAGCCGTGGATGGGAATTCATCTGCGGCCGGAACAGGGGGAGCACTGGGACTTTTCCGGATTCGGCAGTTTCGAGTGCGAGGTGGAAAACCGGAATCAGGACGGCTTCTGCGGCGTCGCCTTTTACATGAACGACCAGTTGCTGGGCCGCTCGTCGATCCGGCCCGGAGAGACGAAACCGCTGCGTTTCCGGCTCAATCACGCCGGCCCGTCACGGTTTGATCCGGGTTTTCCCCCCCGGCTCCGGGGAGTGCCGATCGGGTTTCGCGGCGGCAGAAATTTCGATTCCTCCCGCGTCACCCGGTTTCGGGTGGAGCTTTTCGCACCGGGAAAAGTCCGGCTTTCCGTTCGGAACTGCCGGGTCTCAGGGCGTTCGGAAGTGGCGCCCGAAGTGACCTCCCCGGAGCGTTTCTTCCCCTGCATCGACCGGTATGGACAGTATATTCACCGGGAGTGGCCGCAGAAGATCCATTCCGATGAAGAGCTCCGGCGCTGTCTCAGGGAGGAGGCCGGGCGGTTGCGCGCTCCGGTCGCCGGGTGGAACTGTTACGGCGGCTGGGCGGAAGGGCCGCAGTTGAAGGCGACCGGATTTTTCCGGACGGAAAAATATCAGGGGAAATGGTGGCTGGTCGATCCGGAAGGACGGCTGTTCTTCTCCCGTGGTCTCAACTCGATTCGGAGCACCGACTTGCTGACCGGCGGTCCGGGACTGGAGAAATTTTTCGCGGGAGAGAGCCGTCGAAAGGATGGTCGCTTCGGATTCACCTCGGCAAACCTGCGGCGGAAGTACGGCCCGGATTATCGGAATGAGTTCAACCGTTTCATGCTCCGCCGTCTGGCAGACTGGGGATTCAACACGATCGGCAACTGGAGCGATCATGAAATCTGCCGTATGCGCAGGGTGCCCTACGTGGTGAATCTGCCGCTTCCCGCCGGACTGCCCCGGCTGGCGAAGGGGGGCTTTTACGATGTTTTCGATCCCGCGTTCGAGCCCGGCATGCAAAAAATCTTCAGCCGGGATTTCGACTGGTGCAGAAACGATCCGTGGTGCATCGGCATCTTTGTCGGCAACGAGCTGCGTTTCGCCAACCGGAAGCGTTCGCTGGGGACCGACACTCTGATCGCGGATCCCGCGACCGCCGCGAAACAGGAGCTGATCCGGGATCTCCGGAAAAAATACGGTTCGATCGAGGCTCTGAACCGCGTCTGGAAGTGTGACTTCCCGGATTGGGAGGCGCTGGCCCGGCTGCGGAGCCTGCCGGAGGGGGACAACTGGCGGGAAGACATCGACGAGTTCTTTGAAAAATCGGTCCGCCGTTTCTTCTCCGTCTCAAGAGCGGTCGTGAAGGCCGGTTCGCCGAACACCCTCTATCTCGGCTCCCGGCTCTACGTCGGATATGACTACACCAACTGCAGACTCAATCGCGCCGCCGCGGCGTGCTGCGATGTGGTCTCCTACAATCTCTACCAGCCGGTCTTCGACCACTTCGCACCGCACGGCATGACCGATGTGCCCATCATCATCACGGAGTCGACCGTGGGCGGCGAACTGGAGCGCGGCACCTGGGGACCCTATGCCAATCCGGGGACGATGCCGGGGGCACGACGGGAGGTTGTTTCCAACCAGTATGAGTCGGCGGCTCGCCATCCGAATCTGGTCGGAATCCATTTCTTCCCCCTGTTCGATCAGCCGATTCTGGGGCGGTGGGACGGAGAGAACTGTAATTTCGGCGCGGTCGATATCACGGACACCCCGTATCGGGACGTCGTTGAAGCGAATCGCGCATTTTCCGAGAGGCTCTATCCCTTCCGGAGCGGCTCCCGGGCGCTGTTTTCCGCCCGGGAACTGTTCTGAACTCTCCGTTCAGAAGGAGAGCCGGATCATTCCGGCGGGCGGCAGGCTCACCCGGTTGAGGCCGGCGTGGATCGCGTCCAGCCGGATGGGGTTCCCCTGCGCGTCGAAACAGGCGGTGTCGAGCGGTTCGCGGTCGAGATCGAGCACGAGGCCGACACAGCCGGAGGCGTTGACGATGCATTCGGTTCCGCCGTCGCGCGGGGCAAGGTGGAGGGCGCAGTTCGCGGCGTAGATGACGCTGACCCGGCGATTCTCTTTCGCTGCGGAGACGACCGGATCGTTGAATTCCGGCTGCCGGGCATGGAGCTCCCCGTCGAGCAGCACGTCGCGGAACTCCCGCCAGAAATCGAGGTAGAACTTCAGCATTCTGCGGTGGGATTCCGGAATTTCCCGGAGCCGGACCGAGATCTGCGGAACGGCGAAGAGCACGTTCAAGAGCTGGAGCGCGGCGGCCTCGACCGGTTCCTTGTAGTTCCACATGAGCATGTCGGAGTGTACCGCGGTGTTTCCGGAGAGGCGGCGGAGGTTGATGACCCCGGTCCGGTTGGCGATAACGTCGCCGGGACAGTCGCCGACCCGGAAGATGTTGCCGTACTTGCGCATCGCCGGACCGATGTAGCGCTGGCGGAATTCGATCAGAATCTCCGGCCGGATGGCCCGGAGCCGGGTCATGGCGTCGGTGAGCAGCCGGTCCACTGCGCGCGACAGCAGTTTATAATCTCTGCCCGCATACTCTTCCGCGACAGCGGGATCCTCACCGTCGAAGCGGAAGGAGTCGATGAAATCAAATTTGAAGCCGTCGAGATTCCATTCGACAAGGGCGCGTTCGTAAATGTTGAGCAAATATTCGCGCACTTCCGGGAAGCGGGGGTCAAGTGCGGCGGCGCGGAGCCGGTCGTTGCGATACAGGAACTTGCCGGAGAAGCGCCGGTACGCTTCGCTTTCATATCCCGCCCAGGCCAGCGAATACCAGAGCATGTACTTCATGCCGAGGGCGTGAACGCGGTCGACGTGTTCGCGCATCCGGGGGAAGCGTTTGAGGCAGATCTCCCAGTCGCCGCAGAAGGCGTAGCCGCGGTTGTTGTCCGCCGTCTGCCAGCCATCGTCGACGATGATTCCCTCCATGCCGTATTCGCGGGCAAGTCTGCACTCCTCCTCGAGTTCGTGATCGAAGAGGTCCTGATGGAAGCTGTACCAGGTGGAGTAGAAGGGCTTCCGGGCGGCATCCGGAACCGGGCAGGGGCGGTATTCCGGCATGGCGGCCCACCAGGACGCTACGTCCGCGACGGCGGTTGCGCCCGAAACGGTGCTGCGGGTGTCGATCCGCAAGGTGGCGAAGTAGCTGTCGACGGGTGCGCCGGGCATGTCGAAGCAGTGGAGCTCATTCAACAGCCAGCCGTCGGTCTCTCGGATGCCGCAACGGATGTCGATCGGATTGAGCGCGTCGGAGAAGGCGAAGGTCATCCGGTTGGCGCCGCGGTGGCTGCAGAGACTGACGACAGGTGCGCCGATGGCGAGTTCGCTGTGAAGCAGGAACTGATTCCAGTCGGGGGGGAGCCAGCAGCCGGTCGTTCCGGCGAAAGGGTGCCAGCGGTACTGGATGTCGATGGCGGGAACCAGCCAGCTCAACGTTGCCGGGGGGAGCGCGGCGGGCGTGTCGCGCTGCAGCTCCATGGAGACAAGGGTCAGGCCGGGCAGCGGATTGCTGTTGCGCAGTTCGCACTTCCATTCGTCGGACTGAATGTGAAGAGAGACGGGCCCGACGGGGGTATTGACGGTTTTCAGCATGAGACGGACTCCTTCCGGTCAAAAATTGGCAAATGGCGGCCCGGAGCATCGGCGCATGGAGCCGCCCGATATGTTTCCTCCGGAGAATCCGCGGTTCCGCAAGCTCGAAGCTCGCGGAAAACGGGGTCGCATCTCAGGATCTTTCCATTCCGGCGCGCCTCCGGTGGTCCTTACAATAGCATACAAAAAATTCAAGTCAAATGATCCGGAGTTTTTTTGCCGGTTTTACCCGTCACTTTTTCCGCCGGGGCCGGTTGCGCAATGGGGGGCGGGCGTTTCCGACGGAACTCCCTGTTCTGCCGGTTGTGCGAAAAAGCGGTTCGGTGACGAGGTCGTTCCCCTTCCGTCCTCCTTCTCCGGGGCGAATTCACATTCGCGCATGAACCGGTCTCCCCGTTCGGGGCAGCGCGGGCGCGATGGTTCCCGTTCTCCCCGTCAGAGTCTCTCTCCCCGTGGAAATGCCTGCGGAAGCCATTGATTCCGCATGTCGGCCAGACCGAAGAACAACGGCGCGCGTTCCATTTCGGGTGTCGCGGGGGCCAGGCCGATCCACAGCTGATGACGGCCGGCCGTCAGGGCAAGGTCCGCCATCTGATTGATCAGGGCCCGGTGAAACGCCGGCACCATTGCGCCTCCGTTCCGCCCGAAGCGAAACGTGCCGTCCACCCACACCAGCATATTGGCCGGCGTGTTGACGACGAGCCGCACGCACTCCTCCCGTTCCAGCTGGAATGGAATCTCCAGCATTTGAAGTGATTCGCCCGGCTGCTTCCGGAAATCGACTTCAGTCAGATTTCCGGGCAGCCTCATGCGGCGCCCTTCCTGTTGCGGATGCGGCACGAATTTCCGAAAGTCGGAGGCGAACCACGGTCGGTAAAACGATTGACGGCAGGGAATTTCAAACCGGGAAAAATCCGGTTTCTGCTCCGTACTCTCATCCACCCGGATCTTGCCGCGCAACCCGAGCAGGAGATCGCTGAACGCCTCCAGATCCGGAGGCGGTTCAATGCCGGTGATCCCCTCGTTGAGAACCAGCCCCCGGCCGATCGGTTTCAACCAGGCCGACGGAATCGCATCGGGGTTGAGAATTCCCAGAATCGCTCCGACCGTCGCGCCTGTGCAATCCGCGTCCCGGCCGAAATTGACCGCAGTGCAGACCGTTTTCGCGAAATCTCCCTTTCCCAGCAGCAGCGCCGCGGTGACGAAAGCGAGATTCATTTTGACATCGGTAAAATTGTCGCTGCCATATCGGCTCATGATCCATTGCCTGATCGTGGCAAAGTCTCCGGTCGTCCGGCACCAGGTCACAGTATCCCGGATGCTGTGGGACAGGGCGCAATCCGCCGGGATCACCGACAGACCGGCTTGAATCAGTTTTTCCAGATTCTCCTCCGTGAAAGCGCAGCTCTCGAGCGCTGCCAGAAACTGTTCGGCATAGACGCCGTTGCCGGCGTGGTCCAGCTGCGCATCGATTCCGGCCAGCCGGGCGGCCTGAACGGGATCGCCCGGCGCCAGGACGGCCCAGATTTCCGAGCGGATGGCGCCGCCCAGCCCGTCGGTGAAGAAATTGTCATAGATTCCGCTCCAGGGCGCGGGGATGCCGAGCTTCAGATTCCGAATCACCACGCCGTATTCATCGCACGGAAAACCGATGTTGCGGAGCCAGGCATCCGCGAAGTTGGCGCGTGAGACGCATCCCTGCCAGTCCCCTGCCAGCCGGCAGGCCCATACCACCTGAAGATCCAGATCGTCATTCGGCATCATCCCCTGCGGTATCGGATCATAAAAGCGCAATGCAAGCGGACCGTCGCACCCCTCCCACGGCTGCCCCAGCGTGCCGCCGACCGCTTTCCCCAACCATGCTCCCAATACCTTTTTCCGCTGTTCCTGCTGATTCATGATATTCAATTGCAATATTCCTGAAGTTCTTATTTCTGATCGATTCCCCGCAGAATCACCTTCCGGTTGAAGAGGATCGTATTGCCGACGCCGTACCTCCGCGGAATCTCGCCGTCTTCGACAGGATTGTCGCCGACCGTGCAGATGCGCGCCGGATCGTCCGGAATCTGGCAGAGGGCGCGCTGCCAGACCCCCTCTTCGCACTTGCAGCCGCGCAGGATGTTTGTGCCGAGAATCCGGGCGAAAACGTGCGAGCCGAACTCGTCCGCCAGCCCGCACCGCTTCAATTTCCAGCAGCATCCCAGATATGGGTTGTTGCTGACGACGAGGAGGGTTTTGCCGGCGGCCGCCAGATCGTGCACCAGCTGAACCGCATCGGGATACACCTCGATATTCTCCTCATGCCACTGCCACAGACGCCGGAATGTTTCCCGGGGAGGCAGCCGGAATTCCGCAATGAAGTCGGTGTAATCCCAGAACGGGATCTGTTTCATCACCTGACCGATGCGCCGCTCCGCTTCCGCGGAATCCAGGCCGCGCTCCACGAGCATATCCCGGAAAATCGGAAACAGAAAATTGTGGTGCAGAAAGTTCTCCTGCCGCACGGATTCCCGATAGCGGGTCAACGTTCCGTCGATGTCGAAAATGTAATACTGGTACTCCTTCACGGTTTCCGCGTCTCCTTCCTCTTCAGAACCAGCGTGCCCCACTCCTCGTAAACATGGGGATTTTCCGCGGAAAATGCGGGAAATGCCGTCACTTCACGACAGGGTAGATTCACCGAAAAATTATGTCGTATCAGCAGAACTTGCCATCGCGTTCCGCTCTGCCAGAGTGCACCGTGCCGCGTCAGCTCCTCCACCGGAATTTTGAAGAACAGCGTCCAGCCGGAGTCCACGTCCTTCCACTGGTTCAGGGTTCCGTCGCAGAGGCTCGTCACGGTGAAGGTGCCCCGGTACCGGTTGTTGCTGCCCAGCCCCAGCCGTCCCCGCGAGGGGAAGTGGTAACAAGTTTTCCGGCTCCCGGCACTCCCGTAGATCTCCCAGTAATCCGCCGCATCGGCGGATTTCAGAAAGAGCTCGACGGAATCGGCCTGCTGAAAGATGTGTGTCTGATCCGCCGTGGATTCATCCACCAGATCGGCGTCTCTCATCTCGATTCCGATGAAAAGCGCGCTTTCATTCCAGAGAAAACGGACTGTGGCGGGGTCGTGCACCCGCCGCGCGGTCTGATGACGCTCCTCGATCTCCCGATACCAGCGCCCGGCGGTGTAGGGCAGAAACGAGTGGCGCTTCGCTCTTTTCCACATGGCGCCGCGCATCGCAGCATCCGGTTCCGCCGCGGTGTAGGCCGCTTCGATGATCTGCGGCGAAGTTTTTTCGATCGCGCAGCAGGTTCCGCCTGCCGCCAGCAGCGCCATGAGCCATACATAACGCATTCCCCACCTCCTATGGATAATCAAACCGGTAATCCACCGTTTTTCCGTTATACCACGGCCCCCAAAGATAGAGCAGATCCCGATAGGAGGAATGGGGCATCAGCAGACCCCAGGCGACTCCGCCGGAAAAGAACTCCACCGCCGGAGTGAGAGAATCGGGGGAATCCACGCCGGGAATCGTCCCCGGGATGTTCACTTCCAGACTCCTCCGGGTTATCACGCTTCCATCCAGCATCGCCATCGGGGTCATGCCCTGGTGAGAGCCGCCGATGGGTTTCGACAGGCCGTCAATGTAGAAGTAGGCGTTTTTCATTCCCTCGATTTTATCCGCAAGCACCAGCCGTTTCGACGGGTGTTTGACCTGGCCGGACATCACGGCCTCCAATTTCTGATCGGCGTTGTCCGTCATGCCGAAAAAGGAGTTCATCCGGTAGGAATAGACCTTGATGAAATCGTTGTACCAGGAGAGCGATGTTCCGGAAATCAGCCCGCGGGAGCGGATGGTGGCGGGGCAGTTCATCCGCTGAAACAGAACCCGGTCTTCATTTTTTGCGGTATTGCGGATATAGGCGTATTCAATCTGTTCGAGCCATGAGATTCCATACGGCGTCTCCCTCATTGCAACGTATTGCGCCGGCAGGCAGAACCCTTTGTGATCCTGCTGATAGTAGGTGACGCAGGTATTCAGCGCCTTCAGATTGGCGACACACTGAATCCGCTTTGCGGTGTTCCGCGCCTTGCTCAGCGCCGGAAGCAGCATCCCCGCGAGGATGACGATGATCGCTATTACGATGAGCAGTTCAATGAGGGTAAAATTCCGGGAGCCGGGCCGGGAGCGGGGCGCGTCCGTCCGGCCACCTTCCCGTTGTTCGCGAGTTCGGACAACATTCATAATCGCACCTCATCTCTGTTGAGCATGGATCATTTCGACTGACGGATCACTTCGATGGCGTTGGCCAGACAGATCGTGGTACTTCCGGGCGTCAGACGCTTCTGCTCGTGGTTCCAGGTCAGGAGCAGATTGCCGCCGGTCACCTCGATGTCGGGAAATTCCACACGCACCGGACGATGGAAGTCGCCGCCCGTCACTCTGTGGAGATCGTACTTTGCCAGCACCGGTTTCCCGTTGATGCGGAGCGTGAAGATGTAACTTCCCGGCTCGAAGTTCGGCTGGAATCCCGGTTTCATATACAGCACCACGGTATAGCGCCCGTCGGGCACCCGGAAACGATACTGCTCGAGATTGTATGCCTCCGTTTTGAAAAGCTCCGGAAACTCCGTCTCTTTCAACCCGGTGATGTCGCGCGTGATCGAACTGTAGCGCCCCTCGTAGCCGTACTCCCCGTCGAACTTCTGATCCGGGAAGAACAGCTTTCCGCCGGGGGCGTCGTAGAAGAGGGAACTCCCGCAATTGACCGCGTAGTTTCCCCGGGCAATCTGCTGTTGTTTGCGCAGAAAGTACGAGAGATTCTTCTGTTTCAGCATCAGCTGGTTCATCTGCCGGGAGAATGCCAGCCGGTAGAGCTCCGCGTAATGTCCGGCCTGAAGTTCGCGCCGCATGCGTTCGATCGTTCTCTGCTCCGGTGCGGTGTTCAGCCCGCCCTTTTCGAGCAGACGCGCAATCTCTTCGAGCGTCCGGAGCCGTTCCCGGTAGAACTCACCGGCCCGCGGGGCAACGGAAACCAGCCGCGCGCTCCGCGGAACAATCTTTCGGCCGGGGATCAGAAACGAACGCAGCTGGAAGGGTTGCAATTGGATCCGGGGATCCCGACTCTCTCCGCCGGTCGAGAGATCCTGATACGGTATCGCCTCCGGCAGATCGATTTCAATGACCGCCTCCTCATGGAAGAGGTTGACCGCGTAGAAGTAGGTGCCTTCCGGCGTTGGGAGCGCGCGTGCAACCACCGGGTCGGAGACGCCCGGAATCTGCCGGAAAGGCCGGGCGGGCAGCGCCCGGAACGCTCTGGCAAACTCCCGCGACTCCTCCTCCCTGCCGATTGTGTTGAGCGGCTGTCCGCCGGCGATGTACTCCAGCGCGTCAAAGGCGCCGACGGCAAACGCCAGCTCCCGCAGATACCAGCGGCCGTGCGGTTTGATGTCGGCATTTTCAAAGTAGCAGGAGTAGTTTTTGCTCAGCGGCTTGACGAATGTTTCAAAATAGGTGTGTCCGGACAGGACAGCGCTGGCGGCGCCATCGGTCAAATACCGCCTGGACTCTTCATCCCCCTGAATATAGAGAGTTTCGTAGTAGTCGCTCTCCGGTTTCCCCCAGAAGAAGTCGTGGCGGCGGGCGGTCGGATGGCGGGAAAGCGTGAAGGAGACCCGGGGCACCGTCTTGAGCTGGTCGATGTCAATGCCGTAATTCTCATAGTTCCCGGAAACCGGCTCCTGCTGGTTCTGGGCGGCCTGGGGATCGGCGGTGTTCTTTTTCCCGGTGTCCTGCGGAATGGAGAGGTATAATTTGAGCTCCGGATTGTAGCGGTCGAGCAGCTCCCGCAGTTTCCGTACGAATGAGGTCACCTGTTCGGAACGCCACTTCAGCCACTCCGAACGCTTCTCTCCGGTCAGGTAGCTGTAACGCTCGCGCAATTTTTCCGGGACGGGGATACCGGTCTCCCGGGAGAAGCGGTTCACGGTCCAGTCGTCGTAGCCGTACTCCAGCGAATCCCAGGTGGCGATCGGGCTCATCATGAAGGAGATCCCCCCGAAACCGGGATTTTTCGCGTAGCATTGCAGCGGCCATTCAAAGTAGGTGGAAAAGAGCCGGAAATATTCCGGATGGGCGATGTTGCCCCGGCGCTCGCCGGACAGATAACGGTTGATCGAGTCGCCGTAACGATCCAGCATTTCCAGCCCCTCACGGCGAAAATCGCGGTCCACTCTGCCGTAACTGGTCGCGATGTCGGGCAGATTCTTGTAATTCATATTGGCGATCAGTCGGATTCCGTTCGCACGCAGGGAATTGATAACATAATCGACCGTCCCGGTCCCCATGCCGGGATAGAGCATGGACTCGGTTTGACCCTCCAGCGGGAAGTAACTGAAACTGTACCTCCAGAGCGGGAGATGCGCCGTATTCATGCCGGTATAGCGGAAATACCGGATCAGTTCCTCCGTGTAAAAGGGGATGCTCCCGAAACTTTTCTGGAACATCTCCTGATAAACCGGCGATTTCGGATGGATCGCGTCGGCATTCAGGTTGTTGGTGAACGTCTGATCTTCGTCGTAGAAGCCAAATGCGCGGCCGGGCATGCTCCGGGGAGCACGCACCTTCAACGAAGGGAGTCCCGACGGCAGTTCAAACACTTCGATTTTCGAGATTGCGGCCGGCATGTCGGCCGCCAGCGTACGGCATTCAAAGAGATACTGTTCCACTCCGGGATAGAAGATGTGCCGGGTGGTGACCAGCCGCCCGGAATTGGGAAATTCGCTTCCGGCGGAGACACCGCTCTGCAAACGGTCGCGGTTGCTGGGGATTCCGCAGGGATACATGTACCAGCCCATGGTGCGGGTCTTGTCATCCGGCCAGGTGATGTCGAGCGCAACGGGTTTGCCCAGGACGGAGCGCGGAAAGGTGATTTCGATGCTCATGCGGTCGTTTTTGCCGGCCCCCATCTCCAGATATTTCCCGTCATCGGAGCGGGTCAGCGGCCCCTGTTTCCAAATGCCTTCGGCCGCCGGATCGGAGAATTCCCGGCAGAAGACGGATTTCCCGACCGGGAGGGGCGAATCGCTTTCCTCCTGGATGCTCTGCGGAGGGAGCGCGGTCAGCGGCCAGGAGCGGCTGTAGCCGCCATTGACGGTGCAGCGCAGAAGGTATTTTCCGGCGGCGAGAGTCACGGGTTCAAGTTCAATTTCCTGTAACGACTCGATCTTCCGCTCTTTTTGGCTGTTCAGCAGGGTGTTGCCGCGCATGTCCGTCAGCTGAAACGACAGCGATACGGGTTGTGCCGTCGTTTTTTCCTCCGTTTCCGGCACCGGCAGCGGCCGGGTGAAGCCGCCGGCCGGCGCCCCCTGTACGGCAAGTTTCACCGGCGAACCGGCGGGGACGATCTGACTTTTCATCACCATGTCGATCGGCATGAATTGCCGATACTCCCGGTAGACATCCTGATTGGTCAGCGGCCGCCGGAACAGCCGCAACCGGTCAATGGCGCAGCCCTCCCGGGAGTCGCTCGCGAAACGCAGTTGACGGATGCCGTCGAGATCGGCGTCCAGAAATTCAGGCACCCGCTGCATCGGCGTGAACGACACCACGTACGGAATCATGTTGATGTAGTACTGCGCGATATGATCGGGATTCCAGCTCAGGGCAATCAGCACCCAGTCGCCCCCCGTTCCCGGGGCGGTGCGGATGTACTCCAGCGGCTTATCCGATTGTTTCCGGGCAACCTGCAGCCGGTATTGACCATTTCCCCCGAATGCGGACAGGACCACCCGGTTCCTGTCCGCCAACTGAAAAAAACGGCCACCGCGCCGCGCCTATCTGACCGGTCTGAGAATGCAAACCGCCGCGGAACTTCTGCGAAACAGCACGCTGCGCATCGGCCAAATTGCGGAACGGGTCGGCTACGGCGATCCGCTGGCGTTTTCGCATGCATTCCGGCGTGTCCACGGCACATCGCCGCGCGCATTCCGGAAAAGCCAGCAGACGCTTCCGCCGGCACGAGACGCATGACGGAGGCCCGTGCCGGGTTCGAAAACTTCGTCGAAGGACTGTTGCGGACGACTGGCGTCTTGCAAACAGGCACAGGGCACATGCGGAGAATGACTCTTGCCCCGGAGCCATATATGCGCCGCCCGCCCGGGAAGCGTGAGCGGCGCCCCGGTTTCATCGACCGGTTATTCCGTTTCGAAAATGAGAAGCGGATACGGTTCGGAAGAGCGGGTTCCGGCGATCCCCTCCGTGATCTGGATCCAGCCTTCGCGCCCGTAGCCGTCGTTGTCGTTGATCAGAGCGTTGAAGCGGATGCCCTGTTTCAGCCGGGCGGCGTCCACTCCGATGGAGGAGAGGGGAATCTTTACCTCGTAGTTCGTCAGGGTCCCGACTCTGCGGATATCCAGCTTCCACGTCTGGAGCACCTGGCCGCGGTTGAACTTCGCGGGCAGATCCCACAGGAAAAGTTCCGGTTTCCCGTCGGCGCGCAGGGTGAGACCCGCAGTCCAGAGAGACGACTGCCCTGAAACCTTGAATGCAAGCTGAATGTTGTCTCCCTGCCAGACATTGACCCCGCGGAATGGTTGGATGTGTTTGTCATCCGTGACGTTGAATTGAAGCGTCCAGATTCCGTTTTTTACATGCATGCGGATTTTCGCGGAGAGGTCCTCCGGGCCGCTCCAGAGGCGGTGCAGGTTGCCGGGGTCGGCGTCGAACAGGGAGTGAACCTGTTCCCGGTTGCAAAGATGGAAATCCCACTGGTTCTCCTTTTTTTCCTGCGGAATGAAAACGGTCCAGCGCATCGGGAAGTGAAGTTTGTACTGGCGGCTTGAAACTCCGAGATTTAGATCAAGCGCCACACCTGTCCTTCCTGATTTTAATTATAGCACAGGTTGGATCGATCTACAATTCTAAAAAAAGACAAATGATCTAAATTTCAGACAATATTGATTTTACAATTCCGTCGGGAGTCCGCAGCTTGTATTCTGCGGCATGAGGCGCTATAGTACGGCAGCAGGACGCATGGCATCGGAGCGGGAGCGGCGGAATGGAGAGTTTGAAGTTTTCGGAATATTTCAAGGAGAACTATTTCCCGGTCTCCGTGAACTTCATGACGTTGCGCAACAATGGCGGGTACAACGGAGACAAAACCTGCGTCGGACTGCATGCGCACGATTTCTCGGAGATCGTCCTGCTGACCCGCGGAACCCTCGTCCACCACTGCAATCACCAGAGCGAGATTCTGACGCCGGGCGATTTCCTGCTGATCCATCCCGGAATGGAGCACTCCTACTCGGAAATCAATGCGCAGACACGGTGCTGCAACATTCTCTACAATGCAAAAATTCCCATTCCGATACTGATGCTGAACAAGTCTCCGTTTCTCCAGCAGCTCTACCCCGGAACGAATCCGCACAACAATCGGGCAGGACGCATCGCCGGCACCCTGGACGCGGCGGCCCTGCGGGAAACCACCCCGCTTCTGAACCTGATCGTCCGCGAAATGAAAGGGGAGCGCACTCCGCACCATACGACCATGCTGATCGCGCTTTTCAGTGCGATCATCGTACAGCTGATCCGCCACTGCCGGGAGGAAGAACCCATCGACGAGGATTGGACCCTGAACAAGGTCATCGTTCTCATGAAGGCCCGCTGCCACGAGAATCAGCTTTCCATCAAGGATTTTGCCAAAGCCGCGGGGATGAGTCCCCGCACCCTGTTGCGGCGGTTTCGGGCAGCTTTCGGCATCGGGCCGATGCAGTATCTGCAGAAACTGCGTGTCAGCAACGCCGTGGCACTGCTGCGCAACTCCTCTTTGACCAACAAAAGCATCGCCTGGCAGTGCGGATTCTACAATTACAGCCACATGTGGTATGTCTTTCAGCGGCAACTGCAATGCACCCCCTCCGAGGTCCGGAGGAATCCGCAGATCTCTCTGCAGGATTGAATTTTGCTGAACGTTGACCGATGTCGTCGATATGGCTGTCCGCGGTTGAGATGCGGCGGGCGCGTTGGCTCCGGGCGGTGCGGCGTCGCATCCGGCTGATGTTTCATTCCCGGAAAATTCCGCACACGTGCAACCCCGGTTGAGGCCGCATGTGCGGCGGCAGACGCAAATGTTTTGAAAAATTGATCTTGCCCTCCCTTGAAATTTCTTGATATTTCATTATATTATAAAATAATAAAAGAAAGGGTGCGTATGGCAAACGACCAGACAAAAGAACTTGCGGCACTTGCCGAGGTATTCAAGGCGCTGGGGCATCCGACCCGGCTCTGGATTGCAAAACATCTGGAAGGGAAGGAGCTCTGTGTCTGTGATTTCGTCACCGGGACCAATGAGGAGTTCTCGTCGATCAGTCAGCATTTGAACGTCCTGAAGAAAGCGCATGTGGTGGAGTGCGAGAAACGCGGCAAACATGTGTTTTACCGCCTCGCCTATCCCTGTATCCCCTGGATGGTCAGCTTCATGGAGGCGCGCGATGCCTTCAGCCGGCTCTCTCCCGAGGAGCAGGCAAGAAATCTGGAGGTGCAGCGGCAGAAACTCATCGACCATCTGATGAATCAGAAGATGTAAAAATTTTTTGAATTACATTTCATTGTTTTATTAAATAATAATACATAGAGGAAAAAATGACGACATTCAGCTACACCCATCCGCGGAATATTCTGGTGGCGACACTGCAGAGGCTTTACGATTATGGAATGACTACGACATCCGGCGGAAACATCTCTCTCAAGGATGACGACGGGAACATCTGGATTACGCCGGGCGGAATCGACAAGGGCTCTCTGCGGCCGGAGGATATCGTCAAGGTCACGCCGGAGGGCAGGGTGATCGGCATTCACCGTCCGAGTTGTGAGCTGCCCTTCCATGCGGCGGTGTACTCCCGGCGCCGTGACGTCAGAGCGGTGCTGCATGCGCATTCACCGGCGCTGGTGGCGTTCAGCATGATCGGAGCATGCCCCGATCCCACGCTGGTGCCCGGGAGCGCCGAGGTATGCGGAAAGGTGACCTTCTCTCACTATGACATTCCCGGCAGCGCGAGCCTGGGCCGGATCATCGCGGCGGAATTCGAGCAGGGAGCCGACAGCGTCATGATGGAAAACCATGGCGCTGTGATGTGCGGTCGAACCATTGCCGAAGCATTCCGCCGGTTTGAGACGCTCGACTACATTGCCCGGATTCAGATCAATGCCAGCGGTCTGCAGTCGCCGCTCATCCACCCCGCAGGATTTCCACAGCATCAGGTGTGGCCGGAGTTCGAACCGACGGGAGCCTCCCCGGAGGAGTGCGAATTGCGCGATCAGATCGTCAATCTGCGCCATCGCGCTTACCGGCAGAAGCTGCTTTTTTCCGGCAGCGCATATCTTTCCGCCCGGCTGGGGGAGGATGATTTTCTCATCACCCCGACCAACTTCGACCCGATGTCGATGAACGCGGGGGATATGGTCCGGGTCCGGCAGGGGCGGCGGGAAATCGGCAAGATTCCGGGCACCGGAGCGGCGTACTGTCGGGAGTTCTACCGGAATTGTCCGTGGGCCAATGCGATCATCATGACCCGGCCGCCGCACGCGATGGCGTTTGCCACGACGGCCACTCCCATCGACAGCCGGACGATTCCGGAGAGTTACATTCAATTGCGCGACATGCCGATGCTCTCTTCACAGGAGTATTTCGCCTCGCCGAAAAATGCGCTGAAATACCTGTCTCCGGCTCACCCGGTGCTGCTGGTGGAGAACTCCGGCGTCATCACCTTCGGTAAGACGCTGCTGGAGGCGTTCGACCGACTGGAGGTTGCCGAGTTCACCGCCAAATGTCTTCTGCTGGCCGGCCGCATCGGGTCGTTCCGGCCGATCGGAGAGAAGCAGGTCGAAGCGATTATCGAGGCGTTCCACCTGCCGGTGGATGAGGCGGTGGCGGACAATTAAAATTCCATTTTCGATATCACAGGAGGTTGTTATGAAATTTCAAGAGATCAGAAGTGCGACGGCGATCGTAACATTTGGAGAAGTCCGTTTTCTCATCGATCCGTGGCTGGGTGACAGGGGATCGATTCCGCCGATTCCCGGTTCCCCCAATCCGGAACTGCGGTGCCCGGTGAGCGATCTGCCGCTGCCGCTCGCCGAAATTCTGAATGTGGATGCCGTGATTGCCACGCATCTTCACTTCGACCACTTCGACGAGCGTGCTATGGAGGTGATTCCCCGTGATATGCCGATCTTCGTTCAGGATGGGCGCGACGGGGAGACTTTGCGGGCGAAGGGGTTTACGGACATCCGGATTCTGAAATATGCCGGTGTGGAGTTCAAAGGCGTGCAGCTGATCAAGACCGACTGCCTGCACGGACAGCCGGGCAACATCGGGTTGCTCTATGAAACCGTGAACATGCGCAAAAGTGCTTGCGGCGTGGTGATGCGTCATCCCGCCGAAGCGAAAACGCTCTACCTCGCCGGAGACACCATCTGGTGCGACTACGTGAAGGCGGCGATCGACACATTTGCTCCGGATGTGATCGTGGTCAATGCGGCGGAGGCGACCATTGTCGGTTTCGGCCGGATCATCATGGGGCTGGAGGATGTTCAGGCGGTGCTCGATCATGCGCCCCGCGCGGTTGTCGTCGCCAGCCACATGGACAACGTCGGCCACGAGAAACTCTGGCGCCGCGATCTGCGCGGCTATATCCGGGAACATCACTTGGAGGCGCGGCTTCTGGTGCCGGAGGACGGCGAAGTCTGCCGGTTTTGAAAGGAGAAAATCACTATGTCGGATCATGAACATCATCACCATCATCACGAACTCTCCGCCGATGCGGTCAAGGGGCGTGCATTTCTGTTCGGGATTGTGCTGAACACCCTGTTCGTCATCGGGGAGTTCGCGGCGGGATTCCTGTTCCAGTCGATGGGGCTGCTCGCCGATGCGGGCCACAACCTCGGAGACGTGAGCGGGCTGCTGATCTCCCTGGCTGCTTTCCTGCTGGCCCGGAAGCGCCATTGCCAAAATTACACCTATGGGTTCCGGAAGAGCACGATCTGGGCCTCGCTGCTGAATGCCGCGATTCTTCTCGTCGCGGTCGGCGTGATTATGACGGAGTGCATCCGGAAGTTTCTGTCCCCGGCGGAGGTCGGTGGATGGCCGATCATCATCACCGCCGGAATCGGCGTGGTCATCAACGGCCTGACCGCGTTCCTCTTCCTCCGGGAGAAGGAGCATGATCTCAACGTCAAAGGCGCCTATCTGCACATGCTGGCCGATACGCTGGTTTCAGTGGGGGTGGTCCTTTCCGGCGTCCTGATTCTCTGGACCGGGTGGAACATCGTCGACCCGCTGATCGGGCTGGTGATTGCCGTGGTGATTCTTTTCTCCACCTGGGGGTTGCTCAAGGAGAGCGTGCGGCTGGCGATGGATGGAGTTCCCGAGGGGATTCAGGTGGATGTCATCCGGGAGCACCTGCAGGAGGATCCCAACGTGAAGGCGATTCACCACCTCCACATCTGGCCGATCAGTACCACCGAAAACGCGTTGACCGCTCACGTGGTGCTGAATGATCTCCAGCAACTGGATGCGACCGGAGTTCGCCTGCATGAGGAGCTTGCGGAGCATGGAATCAGTCATGCCACGTTGGAGTTCGAGTCGCCTGCCGCTCATTGCCCCGATAAACAAAAGGAATAATATCCCTGAAATACAATCACCCCGGGGATGTGGTCGCTTTTCATCTCCGGAGGATTGAACAACACTCCGTCAACTTTTGCAAATCAGGAAAGGAAAGATGATGAACGAGCGGCAAAAGCAATCCAATGCTGCGATGAACAAGGAAATCGCCAGAAAATTTTATGAACGGATTGCCAACAAACAATATGACAGACTTTTCGAACTCTGCGATGAGAATTTTGTCTATTATCCGCAGGTCCACACCAGACTGGAAGGCTTGCAGGCATTCATTGATTACGAACGGGCGAATATGGACCCCGCCGGCGATTTTAAAATGAAAGTCGAGAGAATTGCGGCAGATGGCGATTTTGTCGCGGTCTACCTCACATTTGAGGGCACACTTCTCGGTAACTCATGGCATGGAGTGCCCACTCCGAAAAAACATATCATGATGGATTTCATGACCTGGCTCACCTTTAACAAGGAAGGAAAAATTATTGAAAAGCGGGCCAAATATGATCGTTACGACATTTTCAAGCAGCTGGGGGTCACCAATCTCCCGTTGAAGTGACCGGGCACTGCTCCAGATCCATTCCGATGCCTGTCAGAAGCCACGAGGCGGCCCCCCCTCATGTGCAACTTCGGGCATCGGGACAAGACAACGGGCCGCTCAGCCGGCGTTGAGGGCAAAAAAATGGAGGCGTGGACCGGAGTCGAACCGGTCTAAACGATTTTGCAGACCGTTGCCTAGCCGATTGGCTACCACGCCTCATGATGAGACAAAACCTAAAATAACACCGCTTTGGCGGTTTGTCAATCCGGAGCCGGAACTTTTTCGTAACAAATCCCGTTTTTTTCAGGGAATCGGGTCAGCAGGTCAGCTTCTCCCGAACCGTCCCAGCATGGTGGAACGGCAGCTTCTCCACCGTCCCCGGCAGCTTTGCCGCCCCTGCTTCCAACAGAACCCGGTCTCCCGGCTTGACGGCGCACTCCAGATCGATGCTGCACAGCGCCGCCGCCTTGTCCAGCGTCGGACAGTACGCGCCGGTGGTCACCACCCCGATGATCTCCTCCTTCTCATTGAGCACCAGACCGCCACCGCGCGCTGCGCGACGGCTGTCGAGCTTCACACCGACCGCCTGACGGGTCTGCAGGCGCTTCCGGAGCGCGTCGCGCCCGATGAACTCCCGCTCCGCCGCCGGATCGAGCCATTCGCCCAGCCCGGAGTCGAACGGCGACCACTCCGGCTGCAGTTCATGCCCGTGAAGCGGATAGCCCATCTCCAGACGCAGGGTGTCCCGCGCGCCCAGTCCGGCGGGCATCACCGGTTCGGTCGAAAGCAGCAGATCCCAGAGCTGGTCGGCGTACTCCTCGTCGAAGAAGAGTTCGTACCCGAGCTCTCCTGAACTGCCTGTCCGGCTGATGATGCAGCGGATACCGTCCACATCGGCGGTGATCCAGTGGAAGTAGGCCGGCAGCTGCGCGACGTCGAAACCGAGTGCCCCCAGCACATCCGCCGATTTCGGCCCCTGCAGATCCAGCTTGGCCAGATCGGCCGAAAGATCCTGAAAGAGCACGCCCGATTCCGGCAGGTGCGCCTTGATCCAGGCCGCGTCGACCGCGGTGTTCGCCGCGTTGACCACCCAGAAGAAATCATCCTCCGCCATGCGGAAGGCGATGATGTCGTCGATGACTCCGCCCGCCTCGTTGAGCAGCAGATTGTAGCGGCAGCGCCCCACCGGCAGGTCGGCGAGCGAACGCGCGGTCAGCCGGTCCGCGAAGGCGACTGCCCCCGGTCCGGCCAGCCGGAACTCCCCCATGTGGCAGTTGTCGAAGATGGAACAGGCCGCGCGGGTGTGGCGGTGTTCCGCAATGATTCCTTCCGGATACTGCTGCGGCATGTTCCAGCCGGCGTGCGGGACCATCTTGGCTCCCAGTTCGATGTGGTATTCCACCAGCGGAGTATTTTTGAGTGCGCTCATATCTATGCGGATGGTTCTGTGTTACAGTTGAGTGTCCAGTACGCCGGTCGCCGCGTGAAGGCGGCGAATCGCTTCCGCCATCCCTTCCGGATGGCGGAAAACGCTGGTTCCGGCCACGATCAAATTGGCGCCGTGAGAGGCGGTCGGAATCACCGTCCGCTCATCGAGTCCGCCGTCCGCTTCCAGCTGGATATGCAGTTTACGGCGGAGAATTTCCCGCTTGATCGCCGCGATCTTGGGCAGCTGATCGGCCATGAAGCTCTGGCCGCCGAAGCCGGGTTCCACTGTCATCACCAGCACGAGATCGATCTTCTCCAGCCACGGGAACACCGCTTCGGGCGGCGTCGCCGGTTTCAGCGAGATCCCGACCGTGCAGCCCGACTTCCGGATCGCGTCGATCACCTCCGCGGCCGGATCGGAACACTCCAGGTGAAAGGTCAGATGGTCAGCCCCCGCCTTCGCGAACGCAGCCGCGTATTTCGCCGGGTGCTCGATCATGAGATGGGTGTCGAACAGGAGCTCGCTCTTCGGGCGGATGCTCCGGATCACCGGCGGCCCGAAGGAGAGGTTCGGTACGAAACCGCCGTCCATGACGTCGAGGTGGATCACATCGGCTCCCGCCTGTGCGGCGCGGTCGATCTCCCCGCCGAGACAGCTGAAGTCGGAAGCCAGCACCGACGGCGATACCAGCACGCGGTCAGTCGGCAGTTTTCGCAAATCTCTGAGCATGTTTTCTTCCTCCCGGAGTCATGCGGCGGTTCGTTTCCGCCGGGATGCCGGATGCTCCGTTTCCCCGCGGGCTCCGGAGTCGGAGCCCGCGGAAAGAGCGGTCTTATTTCTTGATGCGCCAGTCGAGCGCACCCACCGGACAGGCTTCGATGCATTCGCCGCATTCGCTGCAGCTGCCGGGGAATCCCTTGTCGAAACCGGTTCCGACGTAGGTGAAGAAGCCGCGCTTCTTCGTGCTGAGCAGGTTCTTGTTGATCACCTCTTTGCAGATCTTGACGCAGATGCCGCACTTGATGCACTTGCCGCAGTCCTGAATGATCAGCGGGTGGCGGATATCGTAGCTGACCGGCAGCCGGTTGCCCTTGATCGCGTCCGGGCTGCAGTGGTAGCATTCGCCGTGCTTGCGCAGCTTGCAGTCGTGCTTGTCGGTGCAGCTGCACTCGATGCAGCGCTCGCCTTCCTTCATCACGCGCTCTTTCGGCATGGTCGAGCAGACCTCCTTGAAGGTGGTCTTGCGCTCTTCCAGCGGAATGAAGTCCAGCTGAGCCCGTTCCGCCTCGGAGACATCGTCGCGCAGGAAGACCAGGTCGGACTTCTTCAGGTTCTGCCATTTGCCGCGCGAGACGAACACCGTGTGCTCCTGCGGGAGCGGCGCACCGGTGAGTTCGCTGACGATTTCCAGCGCGAGCTTGCGCCCGCCTGCGACCCCTTCGACCACGGTGGCCGCGCCGGAGACGCAGTCGCCCGCGGCGTAGATCTTGCCGGAGACGTGCTGGGTGTCGCCCTGCACCTCGATGGTGCGGAACCGGGTGACCGGCAGTCCGGCGGGCGCCAGCGTCGACTGGCCGATCGCGGCGATGATGGTATCCGCCTCGACCTCAAAGTCGCTGCCGGGAATTTCCACCGGCTTGCGGCGACCGGAGGCGTCGGGTTCGCCGAGCTCCATCCGGCGGCAGGTCATCACCAGCTTTTCGCCGCGCTTCTCCACCTTGACCGGGGCGAGGAGGAAGTTGAAGTTCACGCCCTCTTCGCGCGCCTCGTGAATTTCGATCTTCTCCGCGGGCATCTCCGCCTCGGTACGGCGGTAGAAGCAGTGGACCTCGGGGCTGCCGAGGCGGACCGAGGTGCGCAGGCAGTCCATCGCGGTGTTGCCGCCGCCGACCACCACCACCTTGCCCGGGTTGGGGGCCTTGTTGCCGTTCATCGCGACGTTGCGCAGGAAGTCGATCCCCTGCGTGACCAGCTCCTCTCCTTCGCAGCGCATGCCGGAGGCCTTCCAGCAGCCGACGGCGATTGCCACGGCGTCAAACTCCTTCTCCAGCTCTTCCAGCTGAAGGTTTTCACCGAGCTTGCGGTTGAAGACGAACTTTACGCCCATCTTCTCGAAGTGGGCGAGTTCGCGGTCGAGGATCGCTTTCGGCAGCCTGTACTCCGGAATGCCGTAGCGGAGCATTCCGCCCGCCATGGGCATCGCTTCGAAGATCGTCGCGGCCACGCCGTTCCGGCGCAGATAGTAGGCGGCGGAGAGTCCGGCCGGACCGCCGCCGACGATGGCGACCTTCTTACCGGTTTCCGGCGGGAGCTCCTCCATGTAGGTGTCATAGTAGAGATCGGCGGCCAGGCGCTTGAACTCATTGATGGCGACCGGCTTGCCGTAGACGTTGCGGCGGCACTCCTTTTCGCAGAAGCGGGGGCAGACCCGGCCGATCGACATCGGCAGCGGAATGCGCTCCTTGATGATCTTCAGACTTTCGAGGAACTCGCCCTTGCGTCCGGCGCGGACGTACTCTTCGACGTTGGCGTGGGCCGGACAGGCCATGGTGCAGGGCGCTTCGCAGTCGCCGGAGTGTTCGCTCAACAGCAGATTGAGCGCGGTGCGGCGCATGTCGAGCACCTCGTCGCTGGAGGCGTCGATCTCCTGCCCCTGGGCCGGGCAGGCCGAGCAGGAGGGCAGGAAGCGACCGGTTTTCTTGTCCTTTACCACGCAGACGAAACAGCTGGTGGTGCGGGAGATGCGCTGTTCGCGGCAGAGGGTCGGGATCTCGATCCCGTTCGCCTTCGCCACTTCGAGAATGGTCTGGCCCGGTTCCGCGCTGACGGTCCGGCCGTCCAGGATAAATTCGATACTCATTACTTGGAACCTTTCATCACCCGGCTGATCGCCTTTTTCGGGCAGACTTCCAGGCAGCTGTTGCAGCGGGTGCACTTCTCATTGTCGATCACGAAATTGTCGGAGATGGCGCCGACCGGACAGGTCTTGATGCAGAGCCGGCACTTGACGCACTTGCTCTGATCGAGCTTGAGGTCGACGAGAGCATTGCATTCGAGCGCCTCGCACTGATGATCGCGGACGTGCGCTTCATATTCATGCCGGTAGTAGCGCAGCGTCGCCAGCACCGGGTTCGGCGCGGTCTGGCCGAGTCCGCAGAGCGAACCGCGGCGCACCTTGTTGCCGAGCTCCTCCAGAAAGTCGATGTCGGCCATCTCTCCCTTGCCGGCGACGATCCGTTCGAGCGTTTCGAACATGCGGGTGGTGCCGACGCGGCAGAAGGTGCATTTGCCGCAGCTTTCGCGACGGGTGAAGTCGAGGAAGTAGCGGGCGGTTTCCACCATGCAGCGGTTCTTGCCGATGACGATCATGCCGCCGGAGCCCATGATGGCGCCGAGCGCGCGCAGCGAATCGTAGTCCACCGGCGTGTCGAAGAGTTCGACCGGAATGCAGCCGCCGGAGGGGCCGCCGGTCTGCACCGCCTTGACCTGATCCGGATCGGCACCGCCGATGTCGAAGACGATCTCGCGCAGCGTGGTTCCCATCGGAACCTCCACCAGGCCGGGATACTTGAGGTCGCCGGCCAGAGCGAAGAGTTTGGTGCCCTTGCTGCCCGCCGTGCCGACCGAGGCGAAAGCGTCGCCGCCCTCGGTGAGAATCAGCGGCACGTTGCCGTAGGTTTCGACGTTGTTGATCATCGTCGGGTAGCCCATCCATCCCTTGTCGGTCGGGAACGGCGGACGGAACCGCGGGGTGCCGCGCTGCCCCTCCAGCGAGGCGATGAGCGCGGTCTCTTCGCCGCAGACGAAGGCGCCGGCGCCCTCCTTGATGATGATCTCCAGCTCGCGGCCGTTGACCACATTGCGCTTGTGCTCGTAGATCTGGGCGATTGCGATCTTGAGGTGCTTGATCGCCATCGGGTATTCGGCGCGGCAGTAGATGAAGAGCTTGGTCGCTCCGGTGGCGTGGGCGGCGATCAGCATCCCTTCGAGCACCTGATGCGGCACACTCTCCATCAGCGAACGGTCCATGAACGCACCGGGGTCGCCCTCGTCGGCGTTGCAGATCAGAATCTTCTCGTCCGCCTGCTTGGCGGCGAGAAAGCTCCACTTGTTGCCGGTCGGGAAGCCGCCGCCTCCGCGGCCGCGCAGCCCGGAGCGCTTCACTTCGTCCACCACTTCGGCGGAGGTCATCGAGAGCGCCTTCTCCAGCCCCCGGTAGCCGCCGTGGGCGACGTAGTCCTCGTAACTGGTCGGGTTGACCCGTCCGGCGAGCGCCAGCACCTTGACCAGCTCCTTCGCCTTGCGGGCGGCCGGAATTTCAAACCGGCTGTCGGGACCGACCGAGAGGATGTTTGCAATCGCGGCGTCGGTCGGACGCACATCGCGGTAGAAGACCGATTCGCCGGAGTCGAGGAGCACCTCCACCAGCGGTTCGGCATAGCAGTGGCCGAGGCAGCCGGTGCCTTCGACCGGAATCGACCCCGCGTCCTGACGGAGCCGCTCGAGGACCGCATCAGCTCCGGCTGCAACGCCGCAGCTCGCCACGCCGACGCGGATTTTCTGGATTCTGGGGTCGCTCATTTCGCTTCATACTCCTTCAGAATTTTGATCATGCTCTTGCGGTCGAGCTTGCCGTAGACCCGGCCGTTGACGCTCATCACCGGCGCCAGGCTGCAGCAGCCGAGGCAGGCGACGGTCTCGAGCGAGAAGTGCCCCTTCGCGTCGGTCTCTCCGGAGGAGATGCCCAGTTCGCGCTTGAGCCACTCCTGAATGAGCGGCGAGCCCTTGATGTGGCAGGCGGTGCCGTCGCAGACGGCGATCTTGTACTTGCCGGGTTTGACCCGCTTGAACTGAGCGTAGAAGCTCAGCACGCCCTCGACTTCCACCGCGGGGATGCCGAAATATTCGGCGATCGCCTCGATGCTTTCGTCGGAGACGTACCCCTCGGCCCCCTGAACCGCCTGCAGCCCTTTGATAAGGTTGCTCGGTTCCCGGCCGACCTTCTCCAGAAACGCATACTTTGGATTCATTACCCTTGAAACTCCTGTTTCCTTGACGATGAGATAAACCCTTCCTTCAAATCTGGACCGCGAGGACTCCCTCGCGTCCGGGAAATTCCTTCAGCTCCATCCGCCCCTCCGGGGCGCTCTCCCTCACCTCCGCCGCAACGGTGCCGAGCGGTACGACCCGGTAGCCCAGCTCCAGCACCCGGCGGAGGTACTCTTCGAACATTCCGGCACAGCGTCCGCCCTCGGCTTCCGCGTGGATGGTGAGGACGTTGAGCTGTTCCGGCTTCAAGAGAGAGATCTGGAATTCGTTGTAATTTTCATCGGTGACCCCGTCGCGGCCGAGCGCCTCATCGTAGGTCGGCAGCGTCACCGGAATCTGCAGTTGTTCGAGCCGCCGGCCGTTTACCACCGGGTAGAAGGGGAACTTCCCCCGGCAGTCGCTGTTGAAGTCGAACGGGAACTCCGATTTGACCTCCAGCAGCCGGGCATTGGTCCGCCACCCCGGCGCGGCGCTGGTGCGGGGGGCCACTCCGGTGATCGTCTTCAGCTCCGCGAGGCCGGTGCGCAGTTCGGCACGCATCTCGTCGGCGCTCATCCGCGTGAGTTTCGCCTGTGCCTTATGATGGTCCCACGCGTGAAATCCGACCTCGTGCCCCGCCTGGGCGGCCGCGCGGATCACTGCGGCGTGGCGGCGGCCGATCTTCGGCCCCGGCCAGGCGGTCCCCATCAGCACGATCTCCGGACCGTACAGCCCGGCCGCATTGGTGCGGAGCATCTTCCACAGGAAGGCGGGACGGAGCAGCCGCCACAGGTGGCGGCCCATGTTGTCCGGCCCGACCGAGAAGTAGAAGGTGCCGTGGACGCCGTACCGTTCGAGAATCCGGCAGAGTGCGGGCACGCCGCGGCCGGTCCCCCGGAAGGTATCCACGTCAATGCGCAGTGCGATGGTCTTCATATCGTTCAGTCGAGGTTGAATTCACCGGATTTGATCGCTTCGGAGAGGAAGAAGTTCAGCGTGGTCTCGATCGATTGCTCCAGCGGAATGTGCGGCTCCCAGTCGAGAAACCTTTTCGCGTTGCGGATGCTCGGCACCCGGTGCTGGACATCCTGATATCCCTTGCCGTAGAATGCGCCCGATTCGACCACCAGATAGCCGGCGAACGGGGGAAATTTGCTGCGCAGCGGATGCTTGTCGAACTTCTCGACCAGCATTTCGGCCATCGCCTTGATGCTCGCCTCGTTGGCCGGATTGCCGATGTTGATGATCTTGCCGGAGCACTTGCCGTCCTTGTTCTCGATGATGCGGTAGAGCGCCTCGACACCCTCCTTGATGTCGACGAAGCAGCGCTTCTGTTCGCCGCCGTCGATGAGCTGAATCGGCGCACCCTGCACCAGGTTGAGGATCAGCTGGGTGATCGCGCGGCTGCTGCCGATCCGGGCGCTGGTCAGGCTGTCGAGCCGGGGCCCGATCCAGTTGAACGGACGGAACAGCGTGAACTGGAGCACCCCTTTCGCGCCGTAAGCCCAGATGACCCGGTCGAGCAGCTGCTTGCTGGTCGAATAGATCCAGCGCTGCATCCGGATCGGCCCGGTGACCAGCTTGGAGTTGTCCTCGTCGAACTGGGGATCCTCGCACATGCCGTACACTTCGCTGGTCGAGGGGAAGATGATCCGCTTGTTGTACTTGACGCAGTAGCGGACGATCCGCAGATTCTCCTCGAAGTCCAGTTCGAAGACCCGCAGCGGATTGCGGGTGTATTCGATCGGCGTGGCGATTGCCACCAGCGGCAGGACGATGTCGCACTTGCGGATGTGATATTCGATCCATTCGCGGTGGATCGAGATGTCCCCTTCACGGAAGTTGAAGCCGGGGCGGTCGAGCAGGTGATCGATGTAGTTGCTCCGCAGGTCGAGGCCGTAGACCTCGTATTTGCCGGAGTCGAGCAGCCGTTCGCTGATGTGGCTGCCGATGAAGCCGTTGACGCCGAGGATCAGCACCGACTTCTTGCGTCCGGCGGCGCGGAGGCGGCGCGGATCGTCGTTCCAGACCATGTTTTCGACGATGCGCGCATCGGAAGCGAGCTGATCGCCGGTGGTGAAGATTCCGCCCTCGAGCTGCGCGGTCTTGATCCGGAGCGCGTCCTCTCCGCAGGCGATGGTGAAGGGCGCGCTGGAGAGCACCGTGCCCGGCGCCGCCTTGCGGGCGGCCGGAACCACGTCGACCGACCAGAAGTAGCATTTGCGGTCGCCGATGAAGCTGAACGCGCCCGGATAGGGGCGGGTCACGGCGCGCACGAGATTGCGGATCTCCTTCGCGGATTTGTTCCAGTCGATCCGGCCGTCTTCCGGACCGCGTTTGCCGAAGGTGGTGGCCTGCGACTCCTCCTGCGGAATACGGGCGGCGCGCCCTTCGCGCAGCAGCGGCAGTGCGCGGTCGAGCACCACTGCGGTCGCAGCGACCGCCTTGTCGAAAAGGGTGCGGGCGGTATCGTCGTCGGTGATAAAGAACTTCTCCTGATCGATGATGTCGCCGGCGTCGGCTTTCTTCGTCATGTAGTGCAACGTGACGCCGGTTTCGGTTTCGCCGTTGATGATCGCCCAGTTGATCGGCACACGGCCGCGGTACTTCGGCAGTAGCGAACCGTGGAGGTTGATGCAGCCGTGTTTCGGAATGGAGAGCAGCTCCTCCCCGACCAGATCGCGGTAATAGAAGCTGAAGAGGAAATCCGGCGCCATCGCCCGGATTCTCCCGATCCAGACCGGATGATTGATCTCCTCGGGGGCGAAGACGGGGATGCCGCGCTCACCGGCCAGTTCCGCGACGGAACCGAACCAGATATTTTCCGACGGATTGTCCTTGTGCGTGAAAATGGCGCTGATTTCGAATCCGTTCCGCTCCAGCGCTTCAATGCCGGCCCTGCCGACGTTGTGATAGGCCAGTACCACACACTTCATATGACTGCTCCTTCCGGTGGCGAATGGATAAACTCTTGTTGCCGAATTCAAAAATAAGAATAAAACGATGTAATATAGTTCAAATTGCGGAAATTGCCAGAAAAATTGCGAGATTCAGGGCAAATTTCAGTGCTGCGGCGCATCGGTTCCGGCCGGATCCGGCTCCCCGGGGAGGGGATGGGCGAGGAACAGAATCTGCCGGTTCTTCGCGAATTGCTCCAGTTCCGCAAGGACGGCGCGCCGCCGGGCCGGATCGAAGTTGACGCAGATGTCGTCGAAGACGATCGGCAGCGGTTCGGACTCCCGTTCCGAGTATTCGATCAGGGCCAGGCGCATGGCGACCATCAGCTCTTCGAGCGTCCCGCGGGAGAGCTCGGCGACGCGCTTCTGCAGCCCGGTGAGCGAGTCGGTCATCAGCAGTTCGCCGGTGGCGAGCGACTTGTGGACGCGCGAATAACGCCCGCGGGTGAAATGCCCGAAGAGTTCGGCGGCGCGCCGGATCACCTCCGGCTGTTTTTCCCGCTCATAGCGGGCGATCGAACGGTCGAGCAGTCGACGGCATTCGCGCCAGACCAGATAGTCCCGGGCATTCTCCTTCATCGTGTTGCGGCACCCTTCGAGCCGGTTGGCGAGCTGCGCCGGATCGGCGGCGGCGAGAAGTCGGGCCGCCTCCTGTTCCGCCGCGCCGACGGAGCGCTCCAGCGAGGAGATCTCCTCCGCCAGTTCGGCGGACCGTGCGGCCAGCGCCTCTCTTTCCGCATTCAGCGTCTCGGCGTCGACTTCGGCTTCTCCTGCGGGCGGATTCTCCCCCAGAAGGAGGGTCAGAGCCTTCCGTTCGGCGGAAGCGGCCTGTTCGAGGGCGGTACGCCGGGTGCGCCGTTCGGTCATGGTGCGGAATTCCGCTTCGTCCGCGACGCCGCAGCGGGCGAAGAATCCGGCCAGCGCCTCTTCGGAACGTTTCGCCACCTGCCGCGCCTCTTCGAGCTCCGGGGCGAGGCGGGCGCGCTGTTCGGCGAGAAGGGTCTGCCGCGAACGGCGCACCTTCTCCGTCTCCAGTTCGTGCCGGAGCCGGAGGAGGCCGCTCTCCGGTTCCCCCGTGGCGCCGGGCAGCTGGAGGTAGTCCCGTCGGAAACTCTTCAATTCCTCCTCGATGCGGCGGATCTCTTCGCGGTGCAGCTCCAGTTCGTTCCGGAGCCCGGCCAGTTCGGCGAGGCGGGTGAACACGGTTTCGACGGCGCCGGAGGGACACTCCGGGCAGAGCCCCGCTTCGCGCAGAAACGTTTCGAATGCCGCATCGAGACGGCGGGTCCGGTTCCGGTGATGGAGCCACGCTCCGAAGAGGACAGAGAGGAGCACCCCCGCTCCGACCGCCCATCCCGTCAGGGCTCCGGCGGCCGACCCGGCGGCGATGGCCGCCGCAACTGCCGTTGCGGCGCCGACGGCGAAAACTCCGGCGGCGGCGAAATCCGGAGCGCTCTCCTTCGCCGGGAGCGGGCGGCGTGCCGGATCGCGCCACCGGTCGAGAAGCGGTTCGCCGGGCGGCGGCGGAACCGGTGTTCCGGAGAAGGGGGTGAGCTGCCGCTCCAGTTCGGCACAGCGGTCGGTGAGGGCGGAGTCGAGTTCACGCCGCCGGCGCAGTTCGTCATTCTGCCGGCGCATCCACTCCTGCTTCGCCTCCAGCGCGGCCAATGCCGGTTCCGCGTCGAGCAGCGGGGAATCCTTTGCCGGATCAAGTTCCTCCGCCTGGCGCCGAAAACTCTCTTCGCGCGCCGTCAGCAGTTCCAGCCGGGTGCGGCTTTTCTCCAGCTCCTTCCGGAGGCGGGTCAGCTCCACTTCCGCTCCCGGAAGTGCGGGGGGCAGGGGAGGCGTCGCGGTCAGCTCCACCTCCAGGCGGCGGAGTTTTTCCCGGACCGGCAGGGCGCGGATCATCCGTTCGACCCGGTCGAGCCGGGCGGCGGCATCGCGCTGTCCGCCCCGTCGTTCCTCCAGCGTTTTCCGCTGTTCCGCCGCGCGGGACTGCAGGGCTTCGTAGTCGGGCAGCGACCGGTTGGCCGCGTCGAGCTCCCCGGCAAGTTTGTCGTACTCCTGCTGGAGCGCGTGGAGCCGGTGTTTGCGCCCGCGCGGCAGAAAAAGTTCGTCGGCGCGGCGGTCGAGGTCGCTCCCGAGCCGGGGCAGCGAGAGTTCGCCCATGGCGATGCCCGCCCCGTAGAGCCGGGCGCGGATGTCCTCGTCGCCGAGGAAGGCGAGCCGGTTCAGTTCGTCGATGGTGACCGCGTAGACGTTGGTGTAGAAGTTTTCGCTCACGTTGAGCAGAGCGGCGAGTTCCGCTTCGCCGCCGGTCTCCGAGCCGTCCGCCCGGGTGAGGCGCAGTTCGCCGTCCCCCGGGCCCTGCCGGGCGATGGTGAGCGCTTCGCCGGAGGCGAGCGTGACTTCGACCCGTCCGCCGTAGAGGCCGGAGCCCTCCAGCGCCGGATAGGGGTTGCGGCCGCTGTTCTTCCGCACCGCAAAGCCCCAGAAGAGCCGCCGGAGAAACTCCAGCAGCGTGGTCTTGCCGAATTCGTTCCCGCCGGTGACCGGATTGACGCCTTCTCCCAGGCCGGTCAGGTGAAAATCGTGAAAGCGGCCGAAGTTGTCGATGTGGATTTCGCGAAGGATCATGGCCGCGCCTCCATGGTTCCCGCGAGCAGGTCGAGAATCCGTTCGACCGCGTCGCGCCGGATCGATTCCAGCTCGTCGCGGGTGAACTCCGGCACCCCCGGACATTTCGATCTGAGCACGGCGAGCTCCCGTTCCAGCGCCTCCTCTTCCCGCAGTTCGGCGGCGGAGGTCGCCACCTCGGCCGCGAGACTGTCGGTGTCGATTTCTGTGTGGAGTCCGGTGGTGGCAAGTTCGAGCCGTTCCAGCGTCGCTTCCGGAGGAAGGGCCGCGCCGAGCAGGGCGGCCAGTTCCGCCGGATCGCTGCGGCGGAGCTCCGCGTTGAGCGGGGTCGGCCCGGAGAGGCGGAGCCGGATCAGAAGCGGTGCGTTGCCGCGGAGCTTCTCCGCCCCCTGACGGCAGCGGCCCGCCAGCTCGTCGAAACTTTCGATATCCGCCAGTCCGGCGATCTCCAGCACTTCGAACCGCATTGCCTCCACGGCGCGAAAGTCGACCGAAAGCCTGCCGGCGGAATCGACCTGCACCAGCAGACAGCCGCGTTCCCCCGGCTCGTTGACCGCCCGCCCCTGCGGACAGCCCGGGTAGTATGCCGCCGGAGCCGCCTCGTTCACCTTTCGGAAGTTGTGGACGTGCCCGAGCGCCCAGTAATCCACCCCTCTGCCCGCGAGGTCGGCGACCGCGGCGGGGGCGTAAGGTTGAAATCCCGGCTGGGCGCCGACGTTCGCGTGGAGCACGCCCACCGTGAAGGGACCGCCGGGCGGCGCGGCGAACCGTTCCACCAGGTTGTCGGTCTGCCGGAGGCGGCTGTGGCTGAGGCCTCCGACCCGGGCGATCACTTCGCCGTTGCGTTCCACCGGGAAAAATTCCACTGTGTCGGCGGAGAAAAGGCGGGTGTTGCCGGGCAGACTCACCGCCGGCGGCCACGCCGCCGGAACCGGATCATGGTTGCCGCCGGAGAGAAAAACCGGAATCTTCGCCGCATCCAGCCGGAGCAGCTCTTCGCGGAAACGCATCCGGCCGGAGAGCGAGGGATTGTCGCGGTCGAAGATGTCGCCGGCGATCACCAGAAAATCCACCTCCTCCCGGAGCGCCAGATCGACGATCCGGGCGAACGCGGCGAACGGCGCTTCGGCGAGGCGCCCGGCCAGCTCCGGCAGGTCGCGGCCGAGTCCGAGAAACGCGCTGCCCAGATGCAGGTCGGCACAGTGGATGAATTTCACCGCCGCCGCCAAAGCTCCCCCTTTTCTCCGTGCTGCGGATTACTGCAGCAGGGGTTCGCGGTTTTCCATGACGCCCGCGGTCTCCACCGGCGTCTTGCCGATGTAGATCTGGCGGGGCCGGACGATCTTTGTTTCGCTGCCGATCATCTCCTTCCAGTGGGCGATCCAGCCGGGGAGCCGCGCCAGCGCGAACATCACCGTGAACATGTTCTCCGGAATGCCCAGCGCCCGGTAGAGGATGCCGGTGTAGAAGTCCACGTTGGGGTAGAGGTTGCGCTCGATGAAGTAGGGGTCGCTCAGCGCCGCCTCCTCCACCTCGCGCGCCACGTCGAGCAGCGGGTCGCTGTAGTGGGTCCGCTCCAGATAGGCGTGGCACTCGCGTTTGATGATCGCCGCGCGCGGGTCGTAGGTCTTGTAGACCCGGTGGCCGAATCCCATCAGCCGGAAGGGGTTGTTCTTGTCCTTGGCCATGTCGAGGAATTTCTTGACGTTCCCGTCCTGCTGGATCATCTTGAGCATCTCGATCACCGCCTGGTTGGCGCCGCCGTGGAGCGGGCCGGAGAGGGCCGAGATTCCCGCCGAAATGGTTGCGTAGAGGTTCACCTGCGCACTGCCGATGGTGCGCACCGCCGTGGTCGAGCAGTTCTGCTCGTGGTCGGCGTGCAGGATGAAGAGCATGTTCAGAATCCGCACCGCGTCCGGATGAATCTGGTAGGGCTTCACCGGGGAGTCGAACATCATGTTGAGGAAGTTCGCGCAGTAGGAGAGGTCGTGCCGGGGGTAGACCACCGGTTCGCCGATCGACTTCTTGTAGGCGAAGGCCGCCATCGTCCGGACGATCGAAATCAGCCGCGCGGTGGATTGATCGATATCCTCCGACAGCGACTTGAGGTCGACGTTGGGATAGAAGGCCGCCAGCGCGTTGATCATCGTCGAGAGGATATGCATCGGGTGCGCTCCCCGCGGGAAGTGATCGAAGAAGTGGCGCATGTCCTCGTGGAGCATCGAGTTGATGTTGAGCATCGCCGAGAAGTTGCGCCGCTGCTCCTCGTTCGGCAGTTCGCCGTGGACCAGCAGATAGGCCACCTCGACGAACATGGTCTTGCGGACCAGCTCCTCGATCGGAATCCCCCGGTAGCGGAGAATCCCCTTCTCGCCGTCGATGAAGGTGATGCTGCTGTAGCAGGCGGCGGTGTTCATGAAGCTCGGGTCAAGCGTGACGTAACCGGTTTCACGGCGCAGCGCACCGATATCGATACCCTTCTCGCCTTCCGAACCGACCACCACCGGCAGCCGGACCGACTTGCCTTCGACTTCCAACACCACGTAACCGGGACTCTCCTGCTTCATTCAGAATCCTCCTTCTTCACTGAACATTCACGGACTGCATCTCTCCTGTTTCTCCGGTGCGGAAGATGCACGCCGTTCCGCCCGGGCCGGATTTATCGAAATCACATCTTATTAATATGATTCCCCGGCGGCTCTTTTTCAAGCGGAACGGCGGGAACTTCACCAAAATGTAATGGCGTTCAGAGCGTGACACCGGCTCCTGCCGGAATTTTCACCGGTTTCCCGTCCGCCTGCACCCAGAGGTCGAGGCCGGAGCGGTTGCGCAGAAGTTTCCCGTCGACGCTGATTACGAGCGAGCGGAGGGCGGCGACGTATTCGAAGATTTCCAGATTGGTGGCGTACCAGATGTCATCTCGGCCGGACATCTTCTCGCAGAACGCTTCGATGAGCTTCCAGTTGTTGGAGGGCTCTTCGCGGTCGAATTCGTAGGCGTGCCCCCAGACGTAGAACAGCGAAAGTTCGCGGTAGGGCGCAAGGTTCAGAAACGCCTCCGCCTTCGCGTCCAGATCGTGTGAGTGATGGCAGGTCGGGTGCCAGAGCAGAAACTCATCCGGCAGCGCGAAGCTCCCGTGCGACGCGGTGGTGCGCGAGTAGACGATGCCGCAGCTGCGGAGCAGTTCGATCACCTGGGGATTGTGCGTGCCGAAGGGGTAGCTCATGCCGACGACCGGCGTCCCGCAGAGCTCCTCGAGCTTCCGGCGGTCGTCGAGCACTTCGGAGAGCACCGAGGCGGGGGCGATCCGTTCAAGATAGGGATGGTGCGCGCTGTGACAGCTCACCTCGTGTCCGGCATAGAGATCGGCGACCTCCTCCGGTTGAATCCGGTTCCCGGTGCCCAGCAGCGCGGAGTTGAGGTGGAAGGTCCCCCGGATGCCGTAGCGGTTGAAGATGGCGACGAGCCGGCGGTCCTGGCTTACACCGTCGTCGTAGCTCATGGTGAGCGCCTTCGGACGGCCCTGCGGATAGAGATATTTGAGAATCATGATTCCTTCTCCGGATGATGTGAATGATGGAGACGTTCATCTATAATAATCCGGGCGGCGGCGAATTGCAAGTTTGAACCGGAAAAATCCCTCCCTCAAAGAGAAAAAAGCGTGTTTCTTCCCTCCTCTCCTCTGGAAAAAATCCCATTCCGGCTGTACGTTATCACATCGATTCAATCCACAACCATTCGAGGTGAAGATATGCTGCCGAAAACCAGTTTGAAATTTCTCGAAGAGTTCATGAATTCCTCCAGCCCCTCCGGTTTCGAAGAGGAGGCCGCGGCCTGTTTCCGCAACTACCTCGCCCCCTGCTGCGACGAGGTGAGAACCGACGTGCTCGGCAATACGATGGCGGTGCTCAATCCCGGCGCACCGATGCGGGTGATGCTGGCCGGCCACTACGACGAGATCGGATTCCAGATCGTCTACATCTCCGACGAGGGGCTGCTCTACTTCCGGCCCAACGGCGGAATCGACAAGCTCAACGTGCCGTCCACTGAAGTGGATATTCTGACCGCCTCCGGCCGGGTGCGCGGCGTGATCGGCAAGAAACCGATCCACCTGCTCAAGCCCGCGGAGCGGGAAGTGCCGCCCGAACTCTCCGACATGTGGATCGACATCGGCGCCGAGAACCGCGCCGAGGCGGAGAAGATCGTCTCGGTGGGCGACCCGGTCGCGGTGCGCTCCAACTTCCGGATGCTCAACGCGCACCGCTTCATGTCGAAGGGAACCGACGACAAGGTCGGCGCTTTCGTCGTCGCCGAAACCATGCGGGAACTTTCGAAGCGGAAGCTCAACGTTGCCGTCTACGGCGTCGGCACCGTGCAGGAGGAGGTCGGTCTGCGCGGCGCCCACACCAGCACCTTCGGCGTTGACCCGCAGGTGGGGTTCGCCATCGACGTCGGCTTCGCCACCGATCTGCCGGACATTCCGAAGAAACTGCTCGGCGAGATCCGGCTCGGCGGCGGCCCCGAACTCAACCGCAGCTGCGACAACAACCCGGTGCTCGGTCGCATTCTCCGCCGCATCGCCAAGGAGAAGAAGATCGCCTATCAGGAGACCGCGGCGCACCGCGCCTCCGGCGGCACCGATGCCGCGCAGATTCAGATGACCCGGGCCGGCGTGGCCACCGCGCTGCTGAGCATCCCGAACCGCTACATGCATTCGCCGGTCGAAATCTGCGACCTGCGCGACGTCGAAGGCGCGGTCAAACTGCTGGTCGAGACGATCGCCGCGTTCCGGGGAGATGAATCCTTCATTCCGGGAATCGACTGAGGATGGCGCCCGATTCGGAACTGGCCGCCGCACTGCGGCGGCGCAGGCTCAATGACAGCCGGAATGTCCGGCGATACATCCACACCAAGAGCTTCAACGATCTGGCGGGCCGCAGTACCGCTCCGGGCAGTGTCCGGCCGGAGCAGCTGCGGCTCCGGGCCCGGATTCTGTTCGCCGTGTTCGCCGCGGCCTTCTGGGCCGCGGGGGTGTGGTTCCTTTTGGGCTGATTCCGACTTGAGGCGGCTACTTCGCTTTCTCCGCCTCAGTTGCCTCGGCTTCCACCCATTTCGCCCATTTGTGGAAGTGGGTGTTCAGCGAGTGCGACTTCGCCGCGGTCACGCCGAGCGAAATGAGCGCCACCAGAACGATGACGACGGCTCCGGCGAGTTCCGGGCGGGTGAAGATGCGGCGGTCGGCCGCGGAGGGATCATCCGTCAATGCGTTGCGCCGGGCCCAGATGAAGACCGGAATTCCGAGCAGCAGGAAGAGAAACGCGGTCATAAGGTAGTTCAGTCCGGCCGAATAGATCATCCACAGTGCGAAGAGCGAACCGGCCACGCCGCAGAAGAACGCGAAGTGGAAGCGCACCGGCATGTCGGCCGGATACTGTTTCGTCGCACAGATCTTCCACAGATAGAGCGTGCATGCAAGATACGGCGGCAGAATCATCACCGAGGTGATCGAAAGCATCGTGTTCCAGGCGTTGCTGGCGAAGTAGACTACGATCATCGCCAGCTGCATGATCAGGCTGGAGACGAAGAGCGAAACGCTCGGCATGCCGCGGGAGTTCTCCCGTTTGAAGATGCGCGGGAAGGTGCCGTCCATCGCCGCCGCATAGGGAATCTGGGCGATCATGATGGTGAAGGCGAGCCAGCTGGTGAGCAGCGCAATGATCACTCCCGCGTTCATCACGTCGCCCGCCCAGGAGCCGTGAACCACGTCCTGCAGCAGCGGTGCAGTCGACGGATTGGCGAGCGCGGCCAGCTGCGGCTGATACATCCGGCCGAAGGGGAGGATCGAAAGCAGTGCGTAGATCACCAGACAGCCGAGAAATCCGATCAGCGTCGCCTTGCCGACGTCGCTCTGACTGCGCGCCCGGCCGGAAACCACCACCGCGCCTTCGATGCCGATGAATGCCCACAGCGTCACCATCATCGTCGACTGCACCTGCTTGAGCATACTGCCGAGCGGGCGGATGTGAAGCTGGGGAATCGTTTCGCTGCCGGTCATGTCGGTCGAGAAGAAGGCCCAGCGGAAGGCGAAGAGCATGATGACGATGAAGAGAGCGATCGGAACCAGTTTGCAGATCGTGCCGATCGTGTTGATGAAGGCCGCCTGCCTCATGCCGGCCAGTACGGCGAAATTCATGATCCAGATCACCAGTGAGCCGCCCAGGATCGACCAGAGGTTGTTTCCGCCGGTGAAGGTGCCGGGAAAGAAGTAGTTCAAGGCATCCATCAGCAGCACCGCGAAGCCGACGTTGCCGAAGATGTTGCACAGCCAGTAGGACCACGCCATCTGAAATCCGGCGAAGCGGCCGAAGCCGAGCCGGGCGTAGGCGTAGATGCCGGTGGTCGCATCCGGCCTCGCATCGGCAAGAATCCGGAAGGTGTTTGCGATGAAGAACATTCCGATTCCTGTCACCACCCAGGCGATGATGACCGCCGTCACCGAGGCCTGCTGGGCCATGTTCTGCGGCAGGCTGAAGATGCCGCCGCCGATCATTGCGGAGACCACCAGGGCGGCCAGCGCGGTCACTCCGAGTTTTCTGTTGTCGTCAGCCATGATGTTGATTCCTCCTCTTGTTGTATCCTCAAAATTACCGGGTGCTCCGGGTGCTTCTGGCGGCGGCGGGGGAGTCCTTCGGAGAGTCCCAGACGCATTCGCCCACGACGATCAGTTCGGCGTTGCGGATCGAGGTGGATTCGGTCGAGAAGAGGTAGCCGAGATAGGGAACTTCCATGAGCCAGGGGATTCCGGTGCGGGATTTGACCTGCTCCTGTTTGCGCAGTCCGCCGATGACGAACCGGTCTTTTCCGTGTGGCAGGCTCACCTCCTGGGTGACGGTGTTGCCGTTGGAAATGCGCGGTTTTCCGTTCGATTCGAAGCCGATCAGACTGGAGTTCGAGAGCGTCACGCTGAACCGGGTCTCGTCGAGGTTGACCGAGGCGTTGTTGACCGTCATCGTGAAGCCGAATCCGGCGAACGCGGTGGTGACCTGCTGTTCCCCTTTGCCGATGGCGAGGTCGGCACTCTCCCTGTCGGGCCGGTCGATCGACCGGCCGAACCATGCGGCGATCGAGGAGAGCAGTTCGTAGGGACCGACGCCTGCGTCAGGGAAGGGGGTTCCGTTGGAGGGATCGATGGTGGTTCCCGGTTCGATGGCGCCGTTCACCGGCTGCGAGGTATCCGAGTAGAAGATCTGGGTGGTGCGGCTGAGCTGTGCCGGGGTGTTGTTGCGCACGCACAGCTCGCCGGTGTGGAGCACTTTCGCCTTTCCCCGGCTTGCGAGGAAGTCGAGGTAGCGGGTGTTCCACTTCGGGTTGAAGTTGTAGAAGCTGGTCCGTTCGGAGCCGTCGGCCCGGTTCAGGCCGCCGTTGTAGACCGCCGCCCAGTTGTTGCGGTAGCGGCCGCCGACCGAGAAGAGATCGGCGCCTTCGTTGTTCTTCCACGACTGGAAGTCGATGCCCATGCGTTCGTCGTTCTCGCTGTAAAGCTCGTAGACCCGGATGCGGAGCCGGACCTGCGGAATCGGCACGTCGTAGAGCGCGAGCATTTTTGCGATGTTGTCGCAGGAGTAGTTCGAGACGTCGAAGATCAGCCAGTTGAGATCGGGATCGATGGCGACGACGTCCTGCCCCTGCCAGAGTTCGGTCACGTCGGAGATGTTCATGCCCATGTTCTGGATCAGCGGCAGCAGGTTCTGCGCCGGAACGAACTTCGGCAGGTAGAAGAACATCTGCGAGCCGTAGTTGATCGCACCTAGCGCCGGATTGTCGAGCATCGCCACGATCGAATCGATCCCCATGCCGTTTTCGTGGTCTTCGAACCGGTAATCCTCGGCGCTGACGAACAACAGTCCGGTTCCGTCGGCGTACTTCAGGCACTCCACCGCGGTGTTGCTGCCGAGCTGGAGCGGCGGATTGTAACCCGGCTGGGCGTTCGCCGGGGTGGCGAGTTCGGGGGAGCTCACCGTCGCGGTGAGCGGCGCCGTCGTGGTGTTGCCGGGGTAGTTCTGCTGCAGACTGGTGTTGCCGACCCGTTTGGACTGCACCATCTGGCGCAGGTAGTCGCGGAATTCATAGGGATCGACGTGGCGGAGCACATAGGTTTTGGTGATGACCCGCGGGTCGGCGTTGTCGCGGACGAAGTGGACTTCGCGGGTATCCTCCTTCACCTTGACGAGCAGCTGAGCCTCGACCCGGGTGCTGTCGTAGCCGCCGGTATTGTTGAAGTTCGAATCGCGGGGTACGCCGGGAATCTCGGCGCCGTGTAGGAGTGCGGGCGCCGCGAGGAGGAGAAAGAGAAATACCTTGTTCTGTCGCATGATGCCGCCTCCCTATTTGAGTTGAATGAGTTCACCTGCCGCGCCGTCGGCGGGAGCGGGTCTGGCTGTGTCGAGCATTTCCGCGGTGACCGCGAGGTAGAAGCGGGTTTTCTCGAGACTGGTGGTCGTGGTGCTGAAGAGATACTTCAGAATCGGAATCTCCATCAGAAACGGCATGCCGATGGTCTGTTCGACCTCCTGTTCGAGGTTCCATTCGGCGAGGATGGTCTCTCTGCCCAGTTCGATCAGGGTGTTGCCGGTGACCTGGCTGGTCTCGACCAGTTCCGAGCCGACGTTGTTCCGCTCGACGATGTCGGCGGCCTGGATGTCGTAGCCGAAGAAGACGGTGCCCGGGTATTTCGCATAGGCTCCAGGCTGGTAGGGATTGATGGAGAACTCCTCGCTCGCCGGGTACCCCTCCTGCGGCACGCCGTAATGGAGGTTGACAATCGGCTGGATGAGTTTCAAATAGAGCTGGTTGAGTCCGGCGGTCTCCCCGAGGAGTCCGGTGGTGACACTGCTCTTGTCATTGTCGGATTTGGCGATGTTCTGGAACTGCGGATTGAAGTAGAGTTCGGCGGAGGGAGTGTTGTTGCAGACGGTGAGGGTGGCGCGGTTCCGGATCTCGGCGTTGCCGCTCTGCTGGAGCAGCCGGATGAAGCTCGCGTCGAATTGCGGCGCGAAGAGAAATCCGCCCAGCGGACCGGAAAAGGCCTGCAGGGCGGCGGTTCCGCCGGAGGTGACTCCGGCGGCGTCCCAGGCGGTGGAGAAGAGGTTCAATCCGGGACCGTTTTTCCAGGCGAGATATTCGATGCCGAGGTCGCGCAGAGTGCTTTCGCGCAGTTCGTACAACGTGAAGTGGAAGGTGATCTGCGGGGCGGGGCGGTCGATCCAGCTCAGAAACTCGTAGACGTACTGGGTGTTGGAGCTGTTGTCCTTCCAGTAGATCTGGTTGGAGTTGGCGTCCCAGGCGTAGACCGATCCGGCGGGGCCTTCTCCGATGATGGAGTTGACCAGCACGTTGAGCATGTTCTGACCGGAACGGAACTTCGGCCGGTAGACCGCCCGGGTGATGCCGGTGCCGCGGATGACGTCGGCCGGAGTTCTGCCGTCGACCTTGATGTCACGGTCGATTTTGCGGATGAAGTCATCCACATAGGGCATCATTTTGATCGGACAGGTCACGGTGAGCAGCTGGGTGTTGTCCGCACCGTATTCGATGCAGTTGACGCTGGAGTTCATGTTGTAACGTTTGACGATGCCGAGCAGGAACGGGGTGACGTCGTTGGACTGGACATACTTGAGCTGGTAAATCTTCGAGACCATGCGATCCTGCGCGTCATCCTGGACAAACCGGAGTTTCTGCACTCCTGTTTTGGTTTCGTCGGCGGCCGGCGCCGTGGAGGCCGCGCACAGGAGCAGTCCGAGAGTGATCGCCGTTGTGTGTCTGAACATGTTTGTCTGTCTCCTCCCGATAGTTAACTGAGCGGCAGCCGGGCGTCCGGCGGCCGCGGCGCATTGCGCGACCGCGCCCAGCCCCTCTCAGGTGCGTAAAACATGTTGTCGATGCGGAGTCCCCGCATGCGGCCGTCTATGAAACGGCATGAAGCATTTTGATAATTTTGCTTCTTTTTTCGGAAAAACAGATACAATAACTACTCTCTTCTTTATCAATATTACTCCAATTTTTTCGTTTGTCAACCCCTGTTTTGGAGTCGAAAGCGGATTTTGATGGAGATTTGCCGCAGATACGGTTTCCGCCGGGACGGGGTTATTCCGGAGATTGTTCTTCCGCATCCGGCTGGCAGAATTTGAGGTTGACGTAGTTGCCCGGTTCGACCTCCACGATGTCGAACCGGATCACTTTGCCGGCCTCGACCATGCGCCGGTACCGGCCGGGGGAGTGGCCGACCTTGCGCTTGAACAGTCCGGCGAGATAGTACTCGTTGGAGAAGTGGAGGTCGGCGGAGATCTGCTTGATCGTCCGGCGGGTGCAGTGAAGCAGCTCCTGCGCACGGCCAGTTTTCGTTTCAGCAGATACTGGTAAAGGGATTCCCCGAAGTCGCGGCGGAAGATCCGGGTCGTCTGGATTTCGCAGTGGTGCAGCAGGCGGGCCATCTCCGCCAGGCTGGGCATCGGCAGGAAGAGCTGCTTCTCCAGAAACTCCCGCAGCTGCCGCCCCTCGTCGCTGATGGGATGGTTGACATCCTGCCGGGTCAGGACATCGTCGGCGATCTGGGCGATGATCGAGCTGATGATCTCCGGACCGAGCGGCAGATGGGCCTGTTCCGGATGCCGGCGCGGCTTCTGGAGCCCTTCGGGGAAGAGTTCCGGGCGGGAAAAATAGACGGATAAGTTCCTCCTGAAGCGGTGGATCCAGCTGGAAACCTTTTTTTGTTAATTTTTTTTGGAAAAAACTCTTTCCCTCTTGACATTGATTCGGGATTGTGGTATAATATTTTTAGACCGGTACAATAGACCGGTATACCATGCTGGAGGATACAGAAAATGGCGGGGAATGGATACCTGTCTGTATATGAAACGCTTTTGAATCGGATGGAGAACCATCTGCTCACACCCGGAATGCAGTTGCCGTCGGAGATGGAGCTGGCACAGGAGCTGGGCGTCAGCCGGATGACGGCGCGAAAGGCGTTGATACGTCTGGAGGATGAGAATCGGATTTTCCGGCGGGTCGGCGTTGGGACATTTGTCAAGTCGGCTGCAGTTGCTTCTGATTCGCCGAAGCACCGTTTCAATATCGGCATTGAAACCCGGCAGGATTCACAGGCGGAGCGGCCTCCGATGATGCAGATCATTTCCGAAGCGCAGCGGGCCTGTTCGGAATATGACTGCAATCTGCTGCTGCTCAGCCGGGAGGAGCTGCTCGCCGGGGAGAATATTGACGCCGCGTTCTTTCCGCATCTGGAGCCGAAGGATTTTCCGGAGGCGCTTCAGCTTTCCCGGCATATGCCGGCGGTGCTGCTCAACCGGATCACCGATGAGCCGGAGCTCAGTTACATCGCCGTCGACTATGTGGAAGCCTCCTGCCGGATTATCCGGAGGTTTCTTGAGAATGGAGCGAAGAACATCATGCTGGCTGACGGTACGTCACAGCCGGAGCTCAGTTACACAAGATTCTCCCGGGAACTGGGGTATCGCAAGGCATACGAGCAGTTGGGGCGCAAGGTGAATGAGGAGCTGATTCTGCAATATCTGCGCACGGAGTGGTATGAGACGATCGCGGAAAAATTGATCCGATTCAGGCCGGATGTGATTTTCGTCAGCTGTGAAGTTGTGATGTCGCCGGTCTGTTCCGCTTTGAAAGCTCAGGGGGAATCACTGGGTAAGAAGGTACACTTGTTCTGTTTCGATGACCTGCAGGATTTTACAATGTCCGACATCGGTTCGATTTCCTATGGACGAATGCCGTTTCGCGCGATGTGTACTCGCGCGATCGAGTATTTGAGCGGAAGGTTGCGCAAGACGATACCGGATGAGCCGATTCATGAGATCTATCCTTTGAGTTACGTCATTACCGAGTGTCCATTTCTGATTTGATTGCACAATTGTGCTGGAAACGTTCCTGAAAACAAACCTGGTAGAATTTTAGGAGGAAAAAATGTGTTACACGATGGCCAAAAGAGACTTCTCAAGCGGAATGACATCGCGTGGTTTCCGTTTTACTCTTATTGAACTTCTCGTGGTAATAGCGATCATCGCAATTCTGGCCGCCATGCTGCTTCCCGCCCTGAGCCGGGCGCGGGTCGTTGCCAAACAGAACGGTTGTCTCAACAATATGAAGCAGATTACCACGGCCGCCATCGGTTATGCAACTGATCACAATGACAATATGGTGTTTGCTATCTACGGTACTAAGTGGACGCCGGTCTGGAGCTGGCGGAACCTGCTGGGGCCATATCTCGGCATGCCGGAACTTCTGAACGCCGGAACGGACGACAGTAAATATTATTCCCCGAAGATATATGAATGCCCCGGCATTCCCCCTGAAAAGTATACCGAACTTGGCTGGACGAGAGTCGGCAACACATATGGCGGATATGGGATCAACCACTCCACCGATGGAGATGAATCCACCGGATTCAAGGTGATGATTGCCGGATACTTCCAGAATGTCACCGGCAAAACTTCACGATTCCGGCATCCATCGCAGCTCTTTCACTTCACCGATAGTTACTGGGAGTTGCAGAGGTTTGTTTTGACCGGAATCAACGATGTCTCCATCGACGGGGTTTATAAAATGCCGAATCCGCACGGGGAGAATCGCGTGATCGGCTGGCTTGACGGCCATGCCAGCACCCTGCGCGGTTACCTGCCGACTTTCGACTGGAGCAGTCCGCGTGCCAAACGATTCTATCTGGGCTATTGAAATTGGAATAAAGAACGGATCATCCCTATGAGAAAAATATTGTGTTTCGGTGTTGTCCTGGCGGCATGCGGGGTACTGGAAGCTGCGTTTCCGCAGACATTAAGCGGTAAAAAATATGTGACGCTGGAGAGCAACGCGGCCGGGAAATCGGTGACGGCCCGGGCGGTTGTCGCGGTGACGCCGGAGTCCGGTTCGCCCGATGCGTACAAGCTTGGCGGGCTCTGGATCGGTTCGGCGGATCGGAAGAACGGCTGGTATTTTCAGCTTGCACAGCGTCCCGCCGCCAAACAGTCGGCGCGCTTTGTGGAGCTGCTGATGATCAGAAACGGGAAATACCACGCGCAGAATGAACTGGCGAAAATGACCGTGCGGAAAAATTCCGAGCTGCGCTGGGAGAGCGGAAAACAGTATGTCCTGCAGCTGGCGGTGGATGGTACCGGAGCCGACGGCCGGGTGCTGGACGGCGCGGGCAACGTGCTGGCGGAGGTTCGTTTCGAGCTGAAGAAACCGGATTCCGCACTGACCGGAACGGTTCAGGCCCGTACGGAATGTGCCCGGATGGAGATTGCTTCCTGCTCGGTCAGCGATGATCCGCTGCCGCCGTTTTCGTCGAAGCCGTCTGCAAAGAGCGTGCGGGAAAACGCAGTCGGTGCAGAGGCGTCGGCGACGGCGTTTCCCTGCACGTTGAGCGGCAGAAAGTATGTGACGCTGAAGAAAACCGCAGCGGGAGAGCCGGTGACGGCCCGGGCGGTTGTCGCGGTGACGCCGGAATCCGGTTCGCCCGATGCGTACAAACTCGGCGGCCTCTGGATCGGTTCGGCGGACCGGAGGAACGGCTGGTATTTCCAGCTGGCGCAGCGTCCAGTTGCCAAACAGTCGGCCCGCTTCGTGGAACTGCTGATGATCAAGAACGGGAAATATCACGCACAGAACGAACTGGCGAAGGCGACCGTGCGGAACAATTCCGAGCTGCGCTGGGAATCGGGGAAACCGTATACTCTGCAGCTGGCGGTGGACGGCACCGGAGCCGACGGCCGGGTGCTGGACCCCGCGGGCAGGCTGCTGGCGGAGGTCCGCTTTGAACTGAAGAAGCCGGATTCCGCGCTGACCGGAACGGTCCAGGCCCGCACGGAATGCGCCCGGATGGAGGTGTCTTCCTGCCGGATCAGCAATGATCCGCTGCCGCCGACACCGCCGCGGCGGATCTTTCTGCAGGCGGCAGGTGCGAAATACGATGCGGCAACATTCGAATCGGTCAAAAATCCGCGATTTTCCGATGGTCACGGGCTGCGTCCCCGGGAGAAGGAGGGCGAACTACTCTTCTCCTTCCGGATCGAGCGGGACGGGGATTATCGGTTGTGCAGCAACGCCGCGTCGCCGAGCCGGGATGTCGCGGTTTATGCGAAATTCAGCCTGGATGGGGAGCCGATGCGCCGCAGAGTGGTGTTCCCAGCCAGAGCGCGCGATATCGACTGGGAACGGCTGATGCGTCTGTCTCTCAAGGCGGGCACGCATACGCTGCGGGTTATTCTGCCCTCATCGATTACGCTCGATTATCTGGTGCTGGAACCGATGGCGCCGGATCCGGCGGTTCCCGCCGCTGCACGGAGTTACAATCCGAAGCTGACGCCTCCGGCGGGTCACCCGCGACTGTTGCTGACCCCGGGAACACTTCCGGAAATTCGCAGAAATCTGAAACACCCGGAGAACGCTCCTGCGGAACAAAAGGTGCGTGAACTGGCTGCCTCTCCGTTGGAGATGCCGCAGAAGGACGGCGTTGTCGTCTACGACCGGAATTACCTGCTGCAGATCGAAGCGCGCGCGTTTCTGTACGCGCTGGAGGGCGATTCGCGTCTCGGGAAAGAGGCGGTCGAGGCGATCCGGGAGTACATCTCCCGGGTGGATTTCGACAATCTGATGGATGTGACGCGGCTGGTCGGGCATACGATTTTCGTCACCTCCGAGGTGTACGACTGGTGTTATCCATTGCTTTCCGAAGCGGATAAGAAGCTGCTGCGATCGGATATGCTCCGGCTCGGGCGCGATACTGAGATCGGCTGGCCGCCGTTCCGCCAGTCGGTGATCAACGGGCACGGCAACGAAGCGCAGTTGTCGCGGGATTTTCTCTCGATGGCGATCGCGATCTACGATGAGGATCCGGAACCGTACCGGCTGTGCGCCTGGCGGATTTTCGAAGAGATGGTTCCTGCGCACAATTACGAGTACCGTTCCGGCCGGCACACGCAGGGGAGCTGTTACGGGACCTACCGGCTCAGCTGTGATATGTATCTTGCAATGATTTTCCGCAGCATGACCGGGGAGGAAATCTTTTCCGCCGACTTCGGCAAAGTGCCGTATTTCTGGATCTACCTGATGCTGCCGAACTGGGAATTATTTGACGATGCGGATGTTTACATCGAACACGGCAAGCCGTTCCGTTTCGGAGAAAACCTGTTCCCCATGTTTTCCTACACAAGAGATCCTTTGTTGAAAAACGAATTTTTGCGTCAGAACGGCCTGGCGTGGAGCGTCAGGAATTATCCGACACGCTTTCTGATTTTCAACCGTCCGGACGTAAAGGCCGCGCCGGAGTTCGATAAACTGCCGCAGACCCGGTTCTTCCCCGAACCGCTGGCCTCGATGATCGCCCGTACCGGCTGGGAGTTCGGACCGGACTCCCGCACCGCTGTGGTCGAGATGAAGAGCGGCCACTACAACCGGCACGACCACCAGCATATGGATGCGGGCGCGTTCCAGATCTTCTATCGGGCGCCGCTGGCGGTGGATATCGGCGTCTACGGCCACTGGGGCGGCCACTACGATTTCACCTTCGCCAAGCGGACCATTCCGCACAACGCGATGCTGGTCTACGATCCGGAGGAGAAGTTCGCGGTGCCGGGCAACGACGGTGGGCAGCGGTTCGTCCGGACGATGCCGTGGACGATTCAGCAGGTGATCGATCACCCGGAGATTCACGAAGCAGGGCGTCACGTCGCCTGTTACGTCGGCCCGGATGGCGACCGGCCGCTCTTCAGCTACATCAAGGGGGACCTCGCTTCGGCCTACAGTCCGCACAAGGTGCAGGCGTATGAGCGCAGCTTCGTCTTCTCCCGGCTCGACCGTCCGGAAACACCCGCGCTGCTCGTCGTCTACGATCATGTGACATCGACCCGGCCGGAGTACCGGAAGTATTTTCTGCTCAATACGCTTACTCGTCCGGAGTTCCATGGAAACACCATTCGGGTGGAAAATGCTCTGCCCGGCGGAAAACCGGGCGAACTCTTCGTCACCACTCTGCTGCCGGAATCGGACAATGTCGAAGTCACGACTTCCGGCGACGGCAAAGCGATGGAGTTCTTCCGGGAGAAGGTGGAGATGCCGCCGCGCAACCGGATGCTCAGTTGCGGCTGGCGCACGATGGTTTCGCCGAAGACACCGGCCCGTGAGGATCGCTTCCTGCACGTGATGCAGATCGGCGAACCTTCGGCGGCGAAATATCCGGTGGAACTTCTGGATTCCGGCGCCTGGCTCGGCGTCCGGGCCGCGGGGCGGATCGTCACCTTCGCGAAGAGCGGCAAAGCCGGTTCCGCGCCGGTGGAGTTCACCGTTCCGGCGGGAGAGGCGCATCAGGTGCTGCTGACCGACCTGCTGCCGGGGGAATACAACGTGACTCGGGACGGCAGACCGCTCTGCCGGGTTTCCGTGTCGAAGCAGGCAGGCACCGTAGAAATGGCGGCCGAACCGGGTCATTACCGGGTCGCCCCCCTGAAATAGCGAAGTACACGGTGGTCAAAAAACGTTAAAACGGTTTGAGTATCAACTGGAAAAGTCATTTTTTCCATGATGCATCAGTTCAGGGAAGCACCTTGCGTGGGGACAGTTTGCAGAACCGGAATGTGGTTGTCGGGTTGTCGCGGGTATTCTCACTGTTCTGTTTTTGTCGGCCCCCGGAAGGAGCTCTGCCTTCTGTCGGTCCGGCGCGCGGGAAATGACCACTCAGAAAGGTAAGGAGGATTTTTTTACATGTCTCACTCGAAAACCGCCGCGCCCCGAATGTGGAAGTGCGGCACGCTGGTCTACAGCACGGCGGGACTGGTCTCGCTTTTCAGCTGGCTGCTCTGGGGAGATTTCACCTGGGCGATGAAGGATCGCGCGGTCGGTCCCTCCGCCACGCTGCTGATCCGGATGTTCGATGTCTCGGACCTGGTCTACACGTTGATCATCGTCGCCTTTCCGAATTTCACGAACATCTTTCTCTGTCCGATCGTGAGTTACATTTCCGACCGGCATCGCGGGCGGTTCGGGCGGCGCATACCGTTTCTGATCTTCACGACACCGTTCATCGTTCTCGGCCTGATCGGTCTCGGATTCACGCCGATGCTGGGCCGGTGGCTCTGCCGGACAATTGGACCGGAGGTGCTGTCATACAATAGTGCCGGGCTGATCTTCTTCGGCGTCTTCTGGGTGATGCTGGACTTCGGTACCACGCTGGCCGGCTCGCTGTCGGGCGCGCTGGTCAACGACGTCGTGCCGCCGGAACTGCTCGGGCGTTTCTTCGCCCTCTTCCGGGCGGCGAGTCTGATCGCCGGAATGCTGTTCAACGCCTTCCTGCTGGGACTGGTGGAAGGCTATTCGCTCTACATTTTCGTCGGTGTCGGCATCTTCTACGGCATCGGTCTGATCTCTCTCTGTACGAAGGTGAAGGAGGGAAGCTATCCGCCACCGGCGCCCGCCGCCGCATCGGTCGGGGTGAAAAACACCGTGTTTCGGCCGGTGGAAACCTATTTTCGACAGAGTTTTTCGATTCCGTATTACCGCTGGGTGATTGCCGGACTGGTGTTCAGCTATCTCGCGGCGGCCCCCTTCAATATCTTCTCCATTTTCTACGCCCAGAGCCTCCAGATGGATATGCACCGGTACGGTCTGCTGCTTACGCTTACCTATGCGGTTTCGCTGGTGATGAGCTACTTCCTCGGGATGCTGGCGGACCGTTTTCACCCGCTGCGTACCAGTCTGGCGGCGCAGGCGCTCTATCTGGTGACGATGCTGGCCGGCTGGTTCTCGGTGACCGGAGACACCTCCTTCGGCGTGCTGCTGGTGATTCACGGAATCATCTCCGGCTGCTTCTTCACGCTCTCGGCTTCACTCGGGCAGAAGCTTTTCCCGCGCGAACTCTTCGCCCAGTTCAATTCCGCTTTTGCAATGCTGCTGGCGATCGGCAACGTCGTTCTCGGACCGCTCTTCGGCTGGCTGCTCGACCATCTGGCGCGGAACTACCGGTACACCTTTCTTTTCGGCGCGGCACTGACCGCACTGAGCGTCATTTCGCTGTGGAAGGTGTTCCGCGGCTACCTTGCCTGCGGCGGTGACGCGGCCTATACGCCTCCCGACCCGGGAGAGTGAACGGCGTTCCGGTTTCCCGTCGTCGGCGGGTGTGAGTTCGGCGGACCGCAGCGAACTCTGTCCTCGGAGCGTGGAAGGTGGGCGGAATGTTTCCGTCTTTCCGGACATCCTGCCCGCTTCAGGGGCGGTGCACATTGCCGGGTCGGTATCGAATGGGGGAACCTCCTGTTCCCGGCATTGCCGGGTTCTCGGTCGAAAAACGGTTTGAATCTTTGCCGAAGGTGCGCTATCTTATGCCGTTCAACAGCGGGAGGAAATCTCTATGGCGCGATTTTCCGGGGCGGCGTTCCGCCTCGTGGAGCGGCGGATGACCGCTTTCCTGGTGGCCGCGGGCGTCTGCCTGACGCTGCTGCTGCCCGGCGACGTCCTCTGGATCAATGACGAACCGGCGCTGATCCTGCTGGCGATGGAGGCCAACCGCGCTGGAGTTCCCGCATCGGCGGGATTGCCGGGCACGGTCGGCATCTGCTACGGCCCCCTTGCGGTCTGGTTCTATCAGCTGCTGCTCTTCTGTACGGCGCATCCGATCCTGCTGGTGACGATCAAGAGCACGCTGGTGATGCTGGTCTCTCTCGCGGCGATTCAGCGGCTCGGGAAGGAGCTGCGCTTCGACTGGCGTCTCTTCGGGGCGCTCTTCCTCCTGAACCCCTTTCTCTGGCACGCCAACCGGATTCTGTGGGACAACGTGCTGCTGCTGCCGCTCGTCTGCTGGCTGTTCGCGCTGCTCCCGGCCTACTGGCGCCGCGGTTCTCCGCGAACGCTTGCCGGAATCGTCGCGCTGCTGGGCGGGATGTTCTGGCTGCATCCGATGTCCGCGCCGCTCATCGGCGCATTCGGAATCACGCTCCTCTTCCGGCCGGACCTGCTCCGCCGGGACCGCTGGAAGCTGGCGGTTGCCGGACTTGCGCTCCTGCTGGTCGTCGGTGCCATCCTCCTCCATGCCGAATTCGGGCGGCAGGGTATTCCCCGGGGGGAGGGGGCCGGAATCGACCCCCTCTGGAATCTGTTATTGTTTCTCTCCGGCAGCGGATATCTCCGCTACTATCTGCCGGAGTATCTGCCTTCGGGGTCCGGACTTGATGTGCTGTTCCGCATCGTGACGCCGCCGGCCGCGGTGGCGGCGGGGGCGCTGATGCTGCTCGGATGCCGGTTCGCATGGATGCGCCCCCGCACCGGCCTGATCCACATGGCCGGACTCTTCGCCATGGCGGCGCTGGTGCTTCATTTCGGCATGGTGTTTCTGCTGCGGATGCCCCCGTTTCAGCACTACAACACGGCGGCGGCGGTTCCGGGGCTGCTGCTGATGTTTTTCGGATTTTCCGCGATGAAGCGGTTCCGGCGGCCTGCGGTGCTGACTGCTGGACTGGTTCTGCTGCTGTTCACCGGAAGCGCTCTTCTGATGATCCACCGGCACGGCGGAAGCCGTTCGACCCGGTACGGCGCGACGCTGGGCAGCCAGTGGGAGGCGGTGCAGGAGGTTGCGGCGGCGGCCCGCGACGGCGGCGTGATCCTCGAAACCGACGTGCCGAACTACCGGCTGTTTCCGCATGCATTGCGCGCATTGCTGTTGCTGGAGCAACAGGTGCATCCGTCGCAGGAGCCTCCGGCCGAAGCTCCCTCGCAGATCGCCCGGATCACCTGCCGTTCCACATCGGAGCCGGAGGGATTTCTCGTGGTTCGCTTCACCGGCAGGAATCCGCAGTGAACTCCAGTGTACCCCTCCCGGCTGCCGTTTTTTCATCGCGGAAATGGAGGATAATGCCCCTCGGCGCGGCGTAGTGCAGCTGGCAACGTTCCTCTGCCTGTTCCAGCCGGGCGCGGAATCGGCCTTCGCCCAGCGGAATCTCTCCTTCGCAGAAGGCGAGACCGATCGGGAGCGGATCCAATTTCCAGTGTCCCTTTGCCGCGTCAAGCGGACGAAGTCCGAGTATCGAGGCGAAGTAGTGGTACAGAATGTGTGAACTCCATGCATGGCAGTCGGAGCGGGGATTGCGGAAGTTTTCCGGCAGAGTCCGGAGCCCCAGTTTCTCCATGCCGAACCATTTCTCCAGCCGTTTCCGGAAAAGATCGCCGCGCCGGAGGCGCCGGACCGCTTCGAGGTAGTAGAAGGAGAAGCTGACACTGCACTCCGCCGCCCCCGGCAGGTCGGGGGCGTAATGGGGCAGACGCTCCGAAAGCGTTGCCAGTACCTGCGCATGTTCACTGAAGACGGTGTGCGCCTCATCTTCCGCATATCCGGTGCCGGGCACCTCGTAGACCACGCGGATCGCCGCCGCGCTCTCATCGGCGGAGGCGCGGTATTCGGCGGCATGGCCGGGATCCAGAAACTCCATCGCTTCGAGCGCGAGCAGATGGAAGAGGTTCAGCGAACAGTCTCCCGGCGGCATGCCGTGATCCCAGGACGCCACCCAGTCGAGATAATTCCAGCCGGGATCGCCGTCGTGCCACTCCGGGGCTCCCGCCTTCGTCCAGCCCGGAAAGTGCACGAGACCATTTTTCCGGTGCTGTCGGAAGTAGCGGAGAATTCCCCGTGCGCAGTCGAGCCACGGCAGCACCTCCTCCCTGCCGCGCCATTCGGCCAGATCGCGCAGCATGAGGATGTAGATCAGCGCGAATGAGGGAATCACCTGCGCCACCCGCGACGGTGTGCGCGAGGGAATCATGCCGCAGGGATAGCGGGAGTCGGCGAACTGGGTGAGCGCATTGCGGAGCAGCCGGGTGTCCCGGGTGGTCACCAGGGTGACCAGCGCTTCCAGCCGGGTGTCGCTGACGTACTGCATCTGTTCGAAAAAGGGGCAGTCCATGAAGGTGTCGGCGGAACACAGCTCCAGGGTATGCCAGGCGAGCTCCAGCGCACGGTCAAGTTCCGGTTCCGCCGTTTTCGCCCGCCATGCCCGCTGCCACGGATAACCGACGGAACGGAACTTCACCTCCTCCAGTTCTGCGGAACCGGTGAACTCCAGCAGCAGGAATCGTCCTGCCTGCGGCCGGCAGTCGAACCAGCGGACCGGCTCCCCGGGAAGTTCGATTTCGGTGCCGTTGCCGATCCACTCCTTGCCCTCGAATTCCGCCCGGTTGCCCTTGTCACCGGTGAGGGCAGGGCGTTGAAAGGTGCCCGGCCGGTAGAGGCTCTCGGTCCAGCGGAGCGTCACCCTGCCGTTTCCCCGAAAGCGGTATTCGCCGCGGACGAAGACGTAGTTGTCGAAGACGATCATCATGCCGTTCCCCGGGCGGGGCACCAGGTGGAATCCGGTTTCGGGAACCGACCGGAGCGGCGGAATTTCACGGGGAAACAACTGCCGGGCATCCGGTTCGAAAATGACCGGTTCCCAGCTGCCGCCGCGCCCTTCGAGGATGTGGAAATTCGCCTCCCGGGAAACCCGTGCATGGGGCGACGCGCCCCAGTCGGGGAACGGCGCCTCCCAGCGGACATGTTCCATCTCCTGCCACTCCCACGGACCGGTGAGAAGTTCGGAGTCCGCGTAGAAGCCGTGCGAAATCGAACACTGCCCGTGAGCGGCCAGTTTCGGCCCGGAGAGAAACAGCCGCGCGGTCAGCGTGTAGTCGCTGGGGGCGAGGTCGCACGCATACTCCTCCTCGTGCCAGCGCGCCGTCGTGCCGCGGCAGGGCCCCTCCGTAAGCGGCTCTCCGTTCAGAAAGAGATCGGCGTGTTCATCGGCGGAGAAGCGGAGGCGGAACCGCCGCTTTCCCGCCAGATGGAAGCGGGTGCGGAATACGACTGCGGAAGGCGGGGTGATCTCCCGCGACGGCTTCATCCAGAACAGCGGCTTCATGATGAGCGGTCAGTTGTCGTCGGAGAGTTGAAGATTCTGGTCGTAGGAGACGGTGACCTGCGGCAGTGCATTCAGCAGGGCCTCCCGGTTCAGGGAATCGACGTGACCGTCGCCGAAGCCGATGTTGGCGAAGTTGCCGTGTCCGCGCCAGATGGCGCCGAGGTGTGCCGCTCCGGTTTCCACCAGCGTGTTCCGCTTGAAGTAGTCGATCGACTGTCCGCGGCGGGTGGTGGCGCCGCCGCAGACGGTGTCCGCCATCACCAGAGTTTTGGAGGGCAGGCGCATCCGGCCGGGCAAAATGGTGGCGTGGGCGCTGCTGACATAGTAACTGTAGTTGCCGAGCTGTGTGGTGAAAGGCTCCACGCTGTTCTGCTTGTGGAATCCGAAAACATTCCAGGTCGGGTGTGGCGTTTCGTTCTGCGGTACCAGCGGGCAGCTGGCAACCTTCCAGGCGGAGAGGTAGCCGTTCCCGTTCGTCGGGAAACAGTGGGAGATGGAATAGGCCCGGGTGAGCAGCGTAAACCAGGTTTCGTTTGAGGTGCCGTACGGTATGGAGACCGGCATGATTCCCTGATTGTCGTCGGCATAGGCGATCTGCGCGAGCATGACCTGCTTCTGGCGGCTCATGCATTCGGTTTTCTTCGCGGACTGGCGCGCCTTCTGCAGCGCGGGCAGCAGCATTCCGGCGAGGATGGCGATGATCGCGATGACGATGAGGAGTTCGATCAGGGTAAAACTTCGCCTCCTCTGCCGCCGGAGGGAACCTTCTTCCGTGGATGCGATTGATGACTGGCTGGAACGAAAGATATGCAGCATGATGATGCCTCCTTGCTGTAACTGTGAATTGTCCTACTGTATCAATTCAAAAAGCGCGGTCTCTCCCCGGCTGAATTCCCGGGTGAAAGAGGAAACCGGGCTATTCGAAACGGTCTGGCCGGAAAACATTTCGCGGACCCGCCGCGGTTCCGGCAGCCGGATGGTGCGCTTCCCCGGCTGGTCGACGCAGACCGCCAGCTGCGAACGGTTGGCCCAGACCACGTCGGGGGTGTCGATGTAGCGGTGAACTCCGGCGGCGGTGGCGAGATTGGCCCAGAAGCGGGCGGGCAGATCGATCTGTGTGCAGTAGACCGCGGTCCAGCCGGGATGTCTTTTCAACGCGACGACCGGATTGTTCCGGCTGTCACGGGCGAGCACCACCATTCCGGGAGCGTCGGGGAGAAAGGCCGGATCGATCCGTTTCTTCGCGCTGCCGAACTGTTTCCCCGCAAGTCCGTCGGTGAAGCCGGGCACATCGGAGAAGGTGAAGTCGCCCGGAATGGAGTGTTTGCTCTTGGCGATCCGGATTCCGGTGAAGTCTCCGTTCTTCCCTTTCGGTGCGCCGGGACGGTGAGGAAAAGAATCTGCCCCGTTGAAGAAGACCAGAATCCGGTTGCTGTTCTTGAGCTTCTCCAGCGCCCTGACCTGCGCCGGATCCGGCGCGATGCTGAAGGGGAAGAGCAGCAGTTTATGGTCGGCCAGCCGGTCCAGATCGTCGGTGATGTAGTGACCGAACGCCGCGCCGCTCCGGCTCAGCGCGGGGAGCCGTTCCAGCAGGAACTCCTTCGCCGTGCGCCCGCCGGTGCGCAGGTAGTCCGGTCCGGTGGCGTCGAGCACGACGGCGAAGCGGTCGACCGGCGTGCGGTCCAGTGCGACCGAGCGGTCGGCACAGCGGACGAGGTTTGCGATCAGTTTCTGAATCTCCGGGTGATCGTAACGGTTGGAGGCGACGTTGAACCACCAGGAGCCGCAGCCGTTGACGATGACGTTGGCCAGCTCCTTGGTCTGCTGGAGGCGGTCTCCGGCGAGATCGGCGGGCTGTCCCCAGGCGACGCCGGCGTTTTTGTAGGAGATCGAGGTGCGGATGTCGTTCTCATCGATCCAGAGCTTGCCGTGGAGCCGGACGCTGCCGACCGGCGTCATGAAGTGGCTCGTGCCCGCTCCGCCGGTCTGCCGGAAGCGGTAGCTGGAGGGGCTGGCGAGAAAGTCGATCGAATCGTCCGCCAGCACCTTGCCGAGGCTGAAATGCCCCTCGTCCTGCCGTTCCGGAATGTACATGAGATAGCCGTAGAAGACACCGATCGCCTTACGTCCGCCGGTCATGCGCCGCGCCGCCCGGGTGAAGAGGAGGATGGTCTCCGCGGTCAGATCCGAGGTGTAGCGGCTGTAGTCGATCACCTGCTGTTCGAGCCGGGGGTGGCGGAGAATGCCGAAGCGGCTGGTTTCACGGGAACGGGTGTCCGGAATCTCCGCCGTATCCAGTGTCACGGCAGCGTTGTTCCAGGCGCGGCGAAGCGCTTCGTCACTGCCGTATTTTTCCCTGAGCCAGGCGCGGAATTTTCGTATGTTCGGCGTCGAGAAATCGCTGCGTCCGCCCTGTTTCCGGTCGGTCCACAACAGCCACTCGTCGGTCGGGCCGGAACCGAGATGGTAGCCTGCCACGCGGTCGGCGTAAGGGGAGGTTTCGACGTGGCGGATCAGTTTTTCCAGTGCGGCGAGCGTATCGCGGCGCCAGAGTTCCGAAGCCCAGCTCGGCGCCGGATTCGGCTGATTGCGGTTGGTGTAGGCGAAAAATTCGGTGATGGTACCATCCTCTTTCCGGATTTTGACGGTCTCCTCCGGATGTTGCCGGCACCACCAGACCGGCGCGCTCATGACCAGCCGGATGATCAGACGCGCGTCGGGAGCCGCGTTCAGAAAGGTCATCGCCCGCTGATCCAGCTGGGAGAAGTCGAATTTCTCCGGGGCGATCCAGGCCGGGTTGGCGGTGTCGCGGGTGGAGTCGGTCGGCGTCGCGACGAAGGAGAAGAGGTTGATCCCGACCTCATGGAAGTTTCGGGCGACGGTCTCCGAAGGGGCGTAGCTCATGTAGGAGATACCGGAATGGGGGGTGCCGTCGAAGAAGAAGGTCGGCACTCCGTTGTGGAGTTTCACCGCGGCGGTTCCGGCGTTCGGGGAGGGGCGGCGCGGCGTGATGCGGAGCGTCTGGAGCGGGTAGTCCGCATCCACGCTGTTTCCCTCACTGTCGACTCCCCGCAAATGGAGGGCGAGCTGGTACTCCCCGCCCGCGAGGAACTGCGGAATCCGGAGGCGCATGCCTGCGGATGAGAAGCTTTTCCCCCGCGTTCCCTGCCAGGGGAAGGCGTCGCCGCAGGCGAATCTGCCGTCTCCCGACAGCAGTACCGGACGGGCGGCGGTGACGGAGACCGGCTGCTTCAGCTCCAGCTTCGGCGAGATGGAGAAGAGCGCTCCCGCTCCGACGGTTTCCGGGAGCCGGATTCCCGAGAGCGAAGCGAGTTCCGGTTGGAGCCTTTCGGATTCCAGCTGCTCGATCTCCAGCCGATAGGGGATTCCCGGCTGGAAATTGCCGCAGGCGAGGCGGAGAAACGGCAGCGGCCAGGCGAGATCCTCCGCACGGGATTCACTGGTGACGCTCTGAAGTTTCCACCCTTTGCGGTCGAACCGGAAGGTCTGCATTTCCGCCATTTGAGCCGGAAGCGTCACACTGGTGCTCTGCCACTGGTTGCGGTCGTTGTCGGTGGTGAACAGAGAAAGTTTGACCGGCACCGGGGAGAGGTTGCGCAGACGGACGGTAAATCTGGTGGCGCGGCCGATCTTCCGGTTCAGGTCGAGCCCGGAGCCGTCGAACCCCTTGCGGGGGACGAAGCTCCAGAGAATTCGACCGTTTTCCGCATGGAATTCCAGCGCCTTGAACCGCTGCTTCGCCCGGAAATCCCGCAGCGGACTGCTCCATTGCGCCGGATCATCTCCCGGGCCGTAAAGCCGTTCTCCGGCGGCCGGAAAGGTGGCAAGAATGCAGAACATGCCCAGGAGACGTGTGGTGATCGATAAAATCCGCATCGAGTTACTCCTCCTTTTTCGCTGTGAAATTTCCGGTGATTCCGGCGCAGATGTTCCAGGTGTGGGCGGCGTTCCGGAATCCGCCCGGCCCGTCCGCCACCGCGGCGAAGAGATACTCCGGCTCCCCGTGTTCATTCAGCAGCAGCTGGGGGCGTTCCAGAGATCCGAAACGGAACTCCCCGCCGTTCTCGTTCCGGATGGTGCGCGAATAGCCTTTCCCGAGACAGCGCCAGTTGATGCCGTCGTCGGATTCGAAGGCGGCCCCCGCGTGGAGTTCTCCGGTGATTTCTCCGGTCATGTCTTTGGCCAGCATGCGGAACCGCTTCCCGTCGTGCCAGACGAAGGGATCCTCCACGTTGAATCTCTCCAGTACCGGGTGATCGAGCTTCCGCCGGTAGGGACCCGCGGGAGCATCCGCCTCCGCCAGTCCGATCCGCAACCCCTGCGGCGTGTTGCTGCGGTAGTAGAGGTAGATCCGCCCGTCCGGGAGCAGGCAGGGGGCGGGATTGGTCACCAGCGCGGCGTCCCACGCGTCCGGCTGCGGTTGCAGAATCGGTTCCTCGTGCATTCGCCAGGGGCCTTCCGGAGCGGTCGATTCCATGAGGTAGATGCGGATGTTGCGATAGATCTCCGCCAGAAGTTCGGGATTTCCCGGATCCGGTTCTCCCGGATAGGTCGAACCGATGAAGTAGAGATAGTAGCGCCCGTCCCGGCGGAGAACGGTCGGATTATGCGCCATCCGCAGACCGCTGCCCGGTTCCGGCGCGATGTCGTACCGGTAGCGGTACGGCCCCTCCGGCGTATCGGAGACGGCGAGGACGATCCGGCTGCTGAGCAGATACCCCTCGAGCATCGGAAAGGTCGACGGCCAGCAGGCGGCGAAAAGACAGTATTTCCCGTCGCTGCGGACGGCGGAGCCGCACCAGACCCATTGATCCGGCAGGCGGAAGCCGCCTGCGGAATTCCAGCTCAACTGCAGAAGTGCATTCATCCCGGTTCTCCGTTCTTGCGTTTGATTTGCTGAATATTATACCGGAAAAGAGAAAAATGTAAATGCACTTTTTCAAGTAAAGATTGAACTTTTCCGTAAAAGTGAAGGATTCGGGTTGAATTTGGGAAAAACGGTGCGACAGTATACAACATGGAACGGATCAACCACATTTACGTCAACCGGCTGAGCTCCTCCGAAGTGGTGGACTCCCTCGATGTCCGGCTGCTCGCCTGCGGACTGGGGGAGAGGATTCACTCCTGGCCGGTGAATCCGTTTTTCTCCAGCGAGCCCTTCTACCGGATCTACCTGCCGCTGGAAGGGAGTTTCCGGCTGCTTTCCCCGGAGGAGGAACTGGAGCTGAAGCCGGGGGCGCTCTACCTGATTCCGGCGCTGACGCCGCTGAAATTCATTTCCATTTCCCCCTGCACCCACTACTGGTGCCATTTCCTCTCGGAACGGCTCCGCTATATTCCCGCGCCGGGGCGGATGTACCGGGTGCGGTGCCGCTCCCGCCGTCGGTACGAGGCGGTGTTTCAGGCGCTCTTTTCCCTGCTCGCCGGTGCCGATACCATGGCGGCGGCGGTGGAGATCCGGCATCGGATGGATACTCTGCTGCTGCCGTTTCTGGAGGCGGTGCCGCTTTTCGGCGAGCATCCGGTTTCGGAGGACGGCCGGATCCGGCAGGTACTCGACTATATCGAGGAGCATTTGAAGGAGCCGATCCGCATCGGTACGCTCTGCCGCAGAATCAATATGTCGGAGTCGGATTTCCTGAAGAAGTTTCACCGCCAGCAGGGGGTGTCGCCGAAGCAGTATATCGTTTCACGGCGGCTTTCCGCCGCAAAGGTACTGCTGATTCAGAGCGACAAGACGGTTGCCGAAATTGCTTCCGAATGCGGCTACAGCAGCGTCTATTTCTTCTGCCGCCAGTTTCGGAAATATCTGGAGAAATCCCCGGCCCAGTTTCGCCATTCCCAGCGGGCGGCGGCTCTGCTCGGGCGATGAGCGCTTCCTTCTCCCGGGAAATTTCTGCCGGAAGCTGGCATTGAAAGCTCTTTTGTGGTATATTATATAATTCACGGTAAAACAGGAGAGCGATGAAAAAATTTCTGCTGCGGCTTCACCGCCGGTTCATTCTGCGGACTGTCCGGTTCTGGCAGACCCGCTGGGGCGAGCGGAGTCTCATCATTCTGCTGGCGATCCTGATCGGCGCGGCCGCCGCCATTGCCGCCGCTCTGCTGCATATGCTGGTCACCCGGCTCGAAGCGTTCGGCATCTGGCTCGCCGGTACACCGCATGACAACCACGGCTTCGGCTGGCTCGGCATCCTCCTCGTCCTGCCCCTGGCAGGTATGCTGCTCTCCTTTCTCGTGCAGCGTTATCTGGGAGGACCGCGTTATGCCAAAAGCCTGAGTCCGCTGATCCTCGCATTGAACCGGCGGCGGACCGGCATCCCCGCAGTGGAAATATTCAACCATATGCTGTCGAGCGCACTTTCGGTCGGTCTCGGCGGCTCCGCGGGACTGGAGGCCCCGAGTGTGCTGACCGGCGCGGCGATCGGCTCGAACAGCGCCGGATTCCTCCACATCGACCGCCGCCACCGCAGTCTGCTGGTCGGCTGCGGTTCCGCCGCCGCCATCTCCGCCATCTTCGACAGCCCCATCGCCGGCGTCCTCTTCGCCGCCGAAGTCTTGTTGCCGGAATTCAGCGTGTCGGCGCTGATTCCGATGATCATGTCCAGCGCGGTCGCCACGGTGGTGTCGCGGCAGATCATCGGCGACAACCAGTTCTTTCTCGCGATCAACGCGCCGTGGCAGGCGAACGCAATTCCCTGTTATTTCCTCTGCGGCATCTTCTGCGCGCTGGTCGGCGTCTACGTCATCAAGGCCGCTTATTTTACCTCCGCTCAGCTCAAGAGCCGTTTCCGCAATCCGTGGTTGCGGCTCTTCGCCGGCGGCAGCGTGCTCTGCGTCATTCTGCTGGTTTTCCCGCTGCTGCGCGGTCAGGGCTACCTCTACATCGAAAAGCTCTTCACCGGCGACATGGAGGGGCTGGTCGCCTCGGCGCCGCTGCTCGGCTGGATTCCCTCCCAGCCGGCACTGCTGGTGATTCTGGTCGTGGTGGTGATTCTGGTCAAAGTGATCGCATCGGTGCTCACGGTGGATTCCGGCGGTGACGGCGGCATCTTCGCTCCTTCGATGTTCATCGGCGCCTTTGCCGGATTCGCCTTCGCGCGACTGGTCAACCTGACCGGAGTGATCCAGCTGCAGGAGTACAACTTCGTCGCGGTCGGCATGTGCGGGGTCTTCACCGCCGTGATGCGCGCGCCGCTGACCGGAATCTTCCTCATCGCCGAAGTGACCGGTGGTTACATCCTGCTGGTGCCGCTGATGATCGTCTCGTCGGTGTCATGGTTCGTGGCGCGCTTCTTCGAGCCGAACTCCATCTACCGGAAGGCGCTGGTGGAGAACAACCTGCTCGACGATGACCGTGACCGCACCATGCTGCGCCGCCTGCCGGTTCGGCTGCTGCTGTCGCGCGATTATCACGTGCTCAAGCTCAACGATCCGCTGCAGAAGGTGACCGGTCTGGTCGAGCGGACTCCTGAGGAGATCTTCCCGGTGCTCGATGACAGCGGCAAGCTGATCGGCGTGGTCCATCTGGAGAAGATCCTTGCGGTGATGCTCAACCCCAAGGTGTACAGCCTTCTGGTGGTGTTCGACCTGATGGAGCCGCCGCTCGGAATCGTCTCGCCCGACGACGATCTCGCCTGGGCGATGGCGAACTTCGAGAAGCACAACCTCGCCTATCTGCCGGTCTGCGACGCCTCCGGAACCTTTCACGGTTTCATCGCCAAGGCGTCGATTTTCAGCCGTTACCGGCGGATGGTGCGCGAGAGCGACAGTTTTTAATCCGTCGTGTAACGGGTCGGATCGGGGACGCCCGCCTCGCGGAATCCGGCGATCCGCAGTGCACAGCTCGCGCATTTGCCGCAGGAGCGTCCTTCCGCATCCGGATTGTAGCAGCTGGTGGTCAAGCCGTAATCGACGCCGAGCGCGGTGCCGCGCCGGATGATCTGCGCTTTGCTCAAATTCTGGAGCGGGGCGTTGATGCTGTAGCGCCACCCCTCGTCGACGGCGCAGGTGCCGAGGCGGGCGGTTTCGGCGAAGGATTCGATGAACTTCGGCCGGCAGTCCGGATAGCCCGAATAGTCCACGCTGTTGACGCCGATGAAGATGTCGCGTGCGCCGAGCACCTCCGCCCACGCGGTGGCGAAGGAGAGGAAGATCAAATTCCGGGCGGGCACGTAGGTGATCGGAATTCCCTTCGACTCCTCCGCGTCGGGCACCGGAATCGCGTCGTCGGTCAGCGCCGAGCCGCCCCAGAGCCGGAGGTCGATCCGGACCGTGTGATGGAGTGCCGCTCCGAGGCTGCGGGCGACGTTCGCGGCCGCCTCCAGTTCGCAGCGGTGGCGCTGTCCGTAATCGAAGCTCAATGCGTAACAGGAGAATCCTTCCGCCCTGGCGATCGCCAGCACGGTGGCGGAATCGAGTCCGCCGCTCAGCAATACAACTGCCCGTTTTTCCGACATGGTGTGAAATTCCTGCTCTGAGATGGATGAAACAGCTGACCGCCGTTCGATTTGAGCGGGAACGGCAAGTCGTTGTCTCTATAATATACCGTTTACCGACGGAAAGTTCAATCCGGGGGAGGGGAAAATCTCCGGCCCGTCGCGCCGGGGAAGAAGATTTGACATCTCCGGGATGGCTGTGTATATTGTTCCACAGGAGAGTGGCCAGAATGGGACAGAACGCGAAACAGGAGAGATACTACATCCCGACGCCGCTGCAGGTGCAGCCGCACTTTTCCTTCGTGAACGTCTTCCGGGAGTCGACGCAGTACTGCCGCATCTACGATCTGCCGTTCCTCTGCGTCAGTACCTGTCTCCGCGAGAATCCCGACGATCCCTCCTCTTCGGTCAACCTGAAGACCGGCGAAGTCAACGTCTTCCATGAGAACGACATCCGTCTGGTGCTGCCCGGAGTTGCCCGCCGCTACACCTACACGACAGCGAACGAGCATCTGTGCATCCATTTCCGGCTGGAACTCTTTCCCGGTGCGGGAGTGTTCCCGGAAGACGGATCCTGCATCGTGGTCAACTCCCCGGAGTTGCGGTGGGAGTTCGAGGAGATTTTCCGGGTATCTGATCCGATCCTGCGGCTGGCGGGCTGTCAGGAGTTCGCGCTGAAGATCTGCCGGATGCACTGGCCGCGGAGCTATGCGCCCGATCTGGGCGCCCGGCGGTTTTTCGAACCGGTCACGCGTTACATTCGCGAGCAGGTTTCGGCGGAGACGCAGATCGAGGATCTGGCCGGAATACTGGGCTGTTCCGGGGATCTCTTTTCGCGGCGGTTTCACGCGGTCTTCGGGGAATCCCCGAAAAAGTATCTGCAGAAGGAGCTTTTTTCCCGCGCCGCGCTGCTGCTCGCCGATCCGGGGATGAATGTCAAGGAGGTCGCCGGAGCCCTCGGTTTCTCCTCGGAATTCTATTTTTCCAAATTCTTCAAGCGACTTTCCGGAATGTCGCCGAGCGAATACCGGCGGCGGTCGCACCGGGTGCTCTCCCCGGAAAATGACATGCTTTCCTGAGAAAACCACATTCCTTTTCCTCCCTTTCCGGCGTATACTATGATCAGAACGGTATTCCAGACAGGAGGAATTCACCATGAACGACCGGATTGCCCGACTGATCGATGAAGTGAAGAGAACGGATATTTTTCCGCCGAAGGTAACAGTCGAATATGATTCCTTCGACGAGAATCTGCCCGAGCCGATGCGGATCGCCAAGCGCCTGACCGAGTATATGGCCGCCCAGGTGCCCGCCATCGGCGACGATGACGAACTGGTCGGACGAATGAAATTCGACGGCTCCGTTCCGGCCGATATCTTCACCCGGAGCGGACACCCCGGGATCCGCATCGCATTGCAACGCTACTACAACCAGCCGCAGGAAAATCTCTGCACGATGGAGTGGCAGCATTCGAACATGGATTTCGGCCGGCTCATCCGCGGCGGACTTGACGCGTTCCGCATCGGCATCCGCGACGCCCGGCCGCGCCATTTCGGCAATCAGGAGAAGCTCAATTTTCTCGCCGCGCTCGACAGCGTGATCCGCGGCATCTTCGAACGCGCCCTGCTGCTGGCGGAAGCGTGCCGGGAGGCCGCCCGGAAGTGTGAAGATTCCCGGCGGCGGGAGACCCTGCTGCGCATGGCGGGCAACTGCGCGCAGGTGCCGATGCATCCGGCGCGGAATTTCGAGGAGGCCGTGCAGTGCGTCTATTTCTGCTTCCCGTTCCTCCCGGACAGCATCGGGCGGCCGGATCAATATCTGCTGCCGTTCTACCGGCAGGGCATCGCAGATGGTTCGCTCACCGTCGAACATGCGCGGGAACTGCTTCAGGAGCTGTTCGTGATGATCCACGGCTGGACGCCGCCGACCAGCCGGAATGCTCCCTTCAGTGCGGAATCCCACTTCGTCGTCGGCGGCTACACCGTTGAACACGAGGATGGATTCAACGAACTTTCGCGGCTGATCGTCGAGAGCCTGCTGGAGTGCGACCTGATCCGGCCGCAGGTTTCGCTGCGCTGGAATGCGAAGACGCCGCGTGAGGTGCTCCGCTTCATGCTCGACTGCGAGCGGAAGGATAAGAACCGGCGCATCGCCTTCGTCAACGACGAGCCGCGCATCCGCGCACTGATGACCATCGACAAACGGTCGTGGGAGGATGCGTTCGACTACATCATGGTCGGCTGCAACGAACTGGCGTTCCAAGGCGGCATCTCGCTGGGCGGAAACACGATCAACATTCTCCATCCGCTGCTTTCGACGTTGAACCGCCGCCGCGCCGACATCGTCGAATGTGCGACGTACGAGGAGTTTTACGCGATTTTCGAGGAGGAGCTTTTCCGCTCTCTGGAGCTGGTGCTCGACTACTCCAACCGCTTCAACATGCTCCGGGCGCGGGACTGCAATGTGCTCTCCAGCCTCTTTCTCGACGGCTGTATCGAGCGTGCCGCGGGCGTCAACCGCAACGGCGCGCGCAAATCCCGGTACTGTGCCAACATGATGGGGAGCACCAATCTCATCGACTCCCTATCGATCATCCGGCAGTATGTGTTCGAGGAGAAGAAGGTCACGCTCGCCGAACTCTGCGCCGCACTCGACGCCGACTGGCGGGGATACGAGGCGCTGCGGACCGATATCCTCAAGAACGGAAAGTTCTTCGGCAACAACGACGACTTCTCCAACGCGACCGCGCACGCCTTCTACCGGAGCGTCTGGAAATTCGCCGAAGGGCGCACCGACCTCAACGGCAATGCGCTGAACTACGGCAACCTGACCGGCTACAACATCCATTTCGCCCGCTACGGCGCCCTGACTCCCGCCACGCCGGACGGACGTGTCGCGGGAAGCGCGCTGCTCTTCGGCAGCGGGCAGTCCGACGGCCGGGACCACGACGGGCTGACCAGCCACCTGCTCGCCGTCGCCCATATGGATCCGACCGGAGTCATGTGCGGTAACAGCATCCTGAACATCACCATCGATGAGGCGACCATTCAGAATCCGGAGGGGTTCGAACGGCTGGTGCCGGCGGTGGAAACCTACTTCCGCGAAGGGGGGCTGCATCTGCAGTTCAGCCACGTCTCCCGCGAGGAGCTGCTCGCCGCCCGGAAGGAGCCGCAGAAATACAAGAGCCTGCGCGTCCGCGTCTCCGGATTCTCCGCCCCGTTCGTCGATCTGGCGGAGGCCATCCAGGAGAATGTCATCGCACGGACCGAGGCGCAGCCGTGAGCGGCCGGGAGCTGTGCGGGCGGAGCGTCTGGGTGACCGGCTCCTCCCGCGGTATCGGGCGGGCGATCGCGGCCGCTTTCGCCGGGGCGGGCTGCCGGGTCGCGCTGCACGGACGCTCGTTCACCAATCTGCGCAATTCGCAGGAGGGGAACGACCTGCGTGAGGTCGCCCGGGAGCTTGCCGCACAGACCGGCAGTGACGTCCGGGCATTTCAGGGGGAGCTTTCGCAGGAGGAGGAGGTCCGGCGCTGTGCGGTGGAGATCCGCGCCGCGTTCGGGCGGATCGATTTCCTGGTCTGCTGTGCCGGTGGCGCCAGCCGCCACGGAGAGATCGCACCGGGCAAATTCGCCGGAACGCTCGATTTCACTCCTGCGGAGATCGAGGCGATGTTCCGGATCAATCTTCTGCCCACGCTTCTTTGCTGCCGGGAGGTGGCCCCGGAGATGGCCGCCAACCGCTTCGGTCGCATCGTCACGATCGGTTCCATCGCCGGTTGCGGCGGACACAAGACCGGCGGCACCGGCCATACCGGCTACGCTCTCGCCAAGGAGGCGGTTCACACCTACACGCGACAGCTCGCCGCCCGGCTGCGCCATGACGGAATTCCGGTCAACTGCGTGATTCCGGGCAACATCAACACCCCCACGACGCGGCTGCGCTTCGGCGGCGACCGGGCCGAACCGGTCGCCGGGCTGAGCCGCCTCGAACATGTCGGGAAGCCGGAGGATATCGCCCGGCTGGTGCTGTTTCTCTGCGGGCCGGGCGGGGAATACATCTCCGGGCAGTGCATCCGGGTCGACGGCGGCGAGCAGTTGTTCCCGTGCTGAAGCAGGAGGAGGAGGAGGTATGGAAGAGCCGTCGGCAATCGTTTTCGACATTCAGAAATTTTCCATTCACGACGGTCCGGGGATCCGCACCACGGTCTTTCTGAAGGGGTGTCCGCTCCGCTGTCTCTGGTGCCACAATCCGGAATCCCGGTCGCCGCGGCCGGAACTCTTCTTCAATCCGGAGAAGTGCCTCTCCTGCGGGGCGTGTGTCGAAGCGTGCCCCCGGCAGGCGCACCGCATTCCGCCGGAGAGGGGGCATCTGCTCGATCGGTCGCGCTGTACCGTCTGCGGAACATGCGCGGCACTCTGCCCCGCTTCGGCGCTGGAACTGTGCGGAAAGTCGATGCGGCTCTCCGAAGTGCTCTCCGAGGTACGGAAGGACCGGGCCTTCTACGAGAATTCCGGCGGCGGCATGACCCTCTCCGGCGGGGAGCCGATGATGCAGTTCGAATTCGTCCGCGCGCTCTGCGAAGCGGCGAAGCGCGCGCCGGGCATTCCGAACATCGCGCTGGAGAGCTGCGGCTTCGCTCCGGTGGAGCACTACCGGGAGCTTCTTCCGTGGATCGATCTCTTTCTCTTCGACGTCAAGACGCTGGACCCGGAAAAGCACCGGCGGTATACCGGCGTGCCGCTGGAACCGATTCTCCGGACGCTGCGTTTTCTGGACGACTCCGGAGCGGCGATTTCGCTCCGCTGCCCGCTGATTCCTGGATTGAACGATTCGGAAGAGGCGCTTACGCGCATCGCGGAGCTGGCGAACACTCTTCGCCATGTGCGTTCGATCGATCTGGAACCCTACCACCCGCTCGGAGAAGCGAAGGCGCGCCGGCTCGGGAAGGAGCCGGAGTTCACCGCTCCCTTTGCCCCGCCGAACTATGTTGAAGAAATCCGCGGCTTTCTCCAGCCGCTGACCGCCGTTCCGGTTCGTCCGGCCTGATTCATCCGGCGGAAAATTCCCCGTTCCGGCCCCGGTTTTCCGATGGAAAAAACGCTCCTTTGCGGTATATTATCGCCGAAGGAGAGTGAATCATGGTTGTCGCGCTGGATTTCGAAACCGCCAACAGCGATCCCGGCAGCATCTGCGCGGTGGGGCTGACGTTTCTCGGGGAGGACGGGCAACTGTGTTCCCGCGGGACGCTGGTGCGGCCGCCGCGCGCATGCGGCTGGTTCAGCAGCTTCAACATCGCGGTTCACCACATCACCCCGGCGATGGTGCGCGAGGCCCCCGAATGGGGGGAGCTCTGGCCGAAACTTGCTCCCCGGCTGGAGGGGGCGACGATCCTTGCCCATAACGCGGCATTCGATATCGGCGTGCTTCGGAGAGGGCTGGAACTGTACGGATTCGACTATCCGACGCTCGATTTTTTCTGCACCTGCAAAAGCGCCCGGCGGGTATGGCCGGAGCTGCCCAACCACCGGCTCGACACGGTAGCGGCGCATATCGGCCACCGCTTTCTCCACCACGACGCGCGGGAGGATGCCGAAGCGGCGGCGCGGGCGTTCCTCGCCATGCTGCGGGAACGGAACTGCTCGAGCTGCGCGGAACTGGCCGAATCGGTCGGAATCCGTCTCGGCCGCCTCTACCCCGGCGGCTGGGAGCCCTGCAACGTGGTTCCACGCCGGAACCGGGCGGCGGGAAGGACGAAACAGGAAAAAGAGCAATGAAACAGATTGAAATTTACACCGACGGCGCCTGTCGGGGAAATCCCGGTCCTGGCGGATATGGCGCGGTGCTCAAATACCGGCAACACCGGAAGGAGATTTCCGGCGGATTCCGGGAGACGACCAACAACCGGATGGAGATCTACGCGGCGATCGCCGCGCTGGAACAGCTGATCGAACCGTGCGAGATCACCCTCTATTCGGACTCCCGCTATCTGGTGGATGCGATTTCGAAGCGGTGGCTCGCAAACTGGAGGCGACGGGGATGGATCAAGGCGGACAGACAGCCGGTCTTGAACGTCGATCTCTGGCGGCGGCTGGAGGAGGCGATGGCGCCGCACCGACTGAAGTTCGTCTGGGTGCGCGGCCACGCTTCGAATGCGGAAAACAACCGGTGCGACGAACTGGCGGTCGCCGCCGCGACCCGGGGGAATCTCCCCGAGGACCCGCGGTGACGGCTGGGGGCCGGGGGCGTATAATGAGAAGGAGCTGATTGCCATGAAGATCATCGATGTGCATATTCATTTCACCGATCACGAGGGATTCCGGGAGACGGCGCGGAAGGCCGGGCACGAGAACTCCGCCGGACATCTGCGTCGGGAATTCGAACGGCTCGGCGTCGTCATGGCGGTGGCGATGGGGGCCGGCCGCGGCGGCGACGTCGACGGCCTGAGCGTGCCGCGGGCGGTCGACCTCGGGGGGGCGTTCGACCCGGTCCACTACGGGCAGCCGGAGTTCATCGCCTTCTGCTGCGGAGTGGAGAGCCGGACGCTGACGCCGGAGAACTCCCGTCGTTCCGCGGCGCTCTTCGAACCGATGCTGCAGATGAAGCAGTGCGTCGGCATCAAGCTCTATCCCGGTTACAACCGCTGTTATCTCGCGGACCCGATCCACCACCCGTTCTACGAGCTGGCGGAGAAGTACGACGTGCCGGTGGTGATCCACACCGGCGACACCGCCTCTTCGAACGGCATCCTCAAATACGCCCATCCGCTGACGGTGGATGAGGTCGCTGTGGAGTTTCCCCGGGTGCGTTTCGTGATGGCGCACTACGGCAATCCGTGGATCATCGACGCCACCGAGGTGGCGGCGAAGAACCCGAACGTCTTCATCGACCTCTCCGGGCTGGCGGTTGGGCAGTTCGCGCCGGGAGAGTTCCTCGAACACTACCGGGGCTATCTCGACCATATCCGCACCTGGATCGCCTATCTCTCCGACTACGGCAAACTGATGTACGGTTCGGACTGGCCGCTGGTCAACCTCGAAAGCTACATCGAAGTGGTGAAGAGCCTGATTCCGGCGGATCACCACGACGAGGTCTTTTACCGGAACGCGATGCGGGTGTTTTCAAAGCTCGTTCCGTTGCTCCCGCAGTGATTCCGCAGGCAGCGGAAACGGCGCGATGGGGGAGGGGGGCTCCGCCGGCGTGGTCCTCCCCCCTGTCCCCGCGGCGGTTCCGGGGAGCGCCGCAGGTTCAGCGGAGCAATTTCCGGTAGGCTTCGAAGTAGCGCCGGCCGAACTCGCGCTGGCTTTTCGCGTCGAAGTGGACCCGGTCCGGGTTGGACGTCAGTCCTTCCGAGGTGACGAAAGCGGCCGGCGCCATCTCTTCCACGACCTGCCGCTGGGCGGCGTCAACCCGTTTCTTGGAGTCGTTCCACTTTTCGCCGGGGAATTGGCTCAGCTGACCGACCAGAATCGGCAGTTCAGGATTGCCGAACTCACTCCGGAACCGGCGGAAGAGTTCCGTCAGCCGCTTGTGATAGGTGCGGCTGAGGGAGTTGCCGCAGTCGGCCTCCCCCTGGTGCCAGAGGATCCCTTTGAGCGTGCCGGATTCCATCGCCTTGCGGGTGCGGGCGAGCGCATCGTCGTAGGGGTGACTTTCGGTCTGTTTCCAACTGGCTCCGGGGACCCAGGTCGAGAGCGGGGAGCCGCCGCAGGCGGCGGGGATCAGTCCCACGGTGATGGAGGGATCGCTTTCCGCCAGAAGGATGGCGAATCGCCTGCCCGGTCCGACACCGGCGAAGGGTTTGTCGAAGTGAACCGGATCCACCGCCGGGACCCAGTTCCCGTTGCGGTCGAGCATCAACACCCGCGGATGAGGCACTTTGTCCTCCGGGGCGATGGCGCCGCGGCCGGCCATGTTGGATTGCCCGGCGAGCAGAAACAGATGAAACTTCTCCTTCGGCGGCAGTTCCGCCGCCGGAAGCAGAATTCCCGTGGCCAGAAGGAGTGCGAGAAAGAGCGACTTCATGATGTTTTCTCCTTACTTACTGAATGGAGATGTCGAGGCGGGGATTGAGAAATTCCACCTTGCCGGAGGATTTCCCCAGATGGAACGAGACTCCGAACCAGCGCGCCCCCTCCGGAATCGCCGTCAGTGTCCGCGTTACGCTGCGGTCGCTCCAGTCGGCGCTGCCGTTGAGCGGCTTGTCGTCGTAGAACCAGATCCGCTGGGCGTTGTTGTCGTAGAACTCCAATGTGGCGAACGCTCTGCCGGAGACGTTCTCCATCTTCTGTCGGTAGACCAGTGTGATGACCAGTTTCTTCCCTTCCGGAATTTTCGGCAGAGAGGAGACGGCGACCGGCGTCTGCCGCAGGGTGAGCCAGCCGTTATTCCGGACGGCGGTGAGGGTCAGAAGCTGCTGTGGACTCTCCGGGGAGAACGGACCGACCGCCACCGAGGAATCCAGCTGTCGGCCTCGGAATGTCCAGTCTGTGGCCAGCTTGTACTCCTTCGCCGATGTGGTGACCGCCAGCGCCGCGACGGCAAGACAGAGCCAGTTTTTTTTCATCGTCAGTTCCTCCTTGTGGTCATTGTTCCGCCGGCAGTCCGTTGATCCGGAACTTGTCTGCCGACGCGTTGATTTGAAGCGGCCCTGCATTGTTCAGAAACCGCACGTTGTCCAGCTTGATTTCACCGCGGGAGTCGCGGAAGATCTCCACGCCGCACCGGCCGATGCCGTCAAATACGACATTCCGGAAGGTGATTTTCTGCACGTTTTTTTCGCCCCAGATGACGGTGATGCCGGTGTTGACGTTGTCGATCGCGGTGATGTTTTCGAAGAGCACTTCGCCGAGATAGTCCCGTTTTTCCGCCCGCAGGACGATCGTGCCGTAGGGCAGACCGTTCCAGAACCAGCCGCCGCACCGCTCCAGCCGGATGTTCCGGAACACGGTGGTGCCGCCCAGCGGCCAGGAGTCGAATTCGGTGGTCGCGGTGAGACCGCCGCTGGTGAGCGTGTCGCGCCCCACGCAGTTCTCCACCCGGTTGTTGCTGCCGCCGAAGATGGCGAAGCAGCGCGCGCGCCACGGCGCTTCCGCGGTGCAGTTGCGGATGACGTTGTTGCTGGAGGCCAGCCGCCCCTTCGGCGCGGCCCAGATGGCGAAGGAGTCGTCGCCGGTGCCGCGGGCATGGCAGTTTTCCACGACGGAGTTCTGCGTTCCGGCACAGAGGTTGATTCCGTCGGCGAGCAGGTTGCGGAACCGGCAGTTGCGCACGGTCAGCTCTTCCGGACCCGGCTGGTTGTCGCGGCCGACCCAGACGCCGCATTCGGCCTGTTCGATCCAGAGATTTTCCACCAGGGAACCCTTGCCCCAGTCTCCCCGGAGCGGGTGGGATTCCTCGCCGCGGCGGGTGCCGTCACCGTGGATGGCGAAGTCGCGGAGCGTCGAACGCCCGTTCACCTGAAACCCGACGCCGTTGCTTTTTTCCGCCAGATTGTCCCGGCGGTTGAGAATGGTCGTGTACCACATGCCGGCTCCCTGGATTGCAATCTCGTCGATCGCAAAACGGCGGCTGGTCCGGTAGACGCCCGGCGGAAGGTAGACCGTCTTTTTCTGCTTTGCCGCCGCATCGAGGCAGCGGGCGATGGCGTCACTGTCGTCGAAAAGTCCGTCCCCGACGGCGCCGAACTCCTTGACGGAAAGAGAATTTTCCGGGCGGGGAATCGGCGGCGGCACCTCTTCAAGATCGATCAGATCGATCACATAATACCGGGCGGTGTCAGAGGCATCCTTCTGCAGTCGGATTTTCGCGCCGGCGGGAATCGGTCCGGTGAGCAGACGCGCCTCGTCGAAGAAGCGGCGCGCCACCGTGCCGGGCAGCCGTTTCAGCTCTTCCGGATCGTTGACCGGATCATGCTCCTTGCCGTACAGCCAGGTGTGGCGGCTGGAGAGCTTCAGGTCGAACCGGTGTTTGCCGTCGACGTACCCGCTCAGCGTGTGCTCCTCGCCGCCGCCGCGGGGGGCGTCGGGAATCGCATAGCGTACCACGATGGAGTTCGCCGCCGCCGGCGCGGTGAATTCGACGTAATCTCCGGCCCGGTTCAGACGGACGCCGCTCTTGCCGACGCATTCGGCGGCGAAATCCCCCGCCCGACGGGAGGGTTTCAGACGTTCGGCATTGGTTTCGGCCTCTTCCGCCTGGAGTGTGCGCCAGGGGAACGTTCCGCCGATTTCGGCTGCGGAAACGGCGGTCGCAAGCGACAGGAGAAACGGGAAAAGAGAGGTAAACCGCATGACAGAGGGCCTTTCATTCAGTAGATATTGAGAATTTCCAGATTTTCAGTCGTCGCCTGGCGGATTCTGACCGCCATGGCATGGCGCAGCGAGGGTCCGAAGAAGCTCCGGCAGCTGCCGTCGAAGAAGGAGAAGTTGCTGAAGCCGTCGTGAATCAGATGGACCATGTTGTCCTCCCCCATGGTGTTGGAGGTGGACCAGTAGTAGAACGGCATGCCGCGGTACGGGTAATCCACCCCGTCTTTGTTGTAGGTTCCGCTCTTGATGGTGACGGAATCGGCCATCAGCGGAGTCTTGGAGGGCTGTTTCAGCCGATTGGTTTTATAAAAGATGAATCCTGCATGGTTGTCGATGTAGAATTTCCCCAGACGGGTGTCGAAATCGCCGCTCTGCTCCTTGTGCTCATTGTCCCAGCGCACGCCGTACATGCCATAGACCAGATTCTGGCTCAGGTAGCGGGGAATTCTCGGATTGGCCGGGCAGTACCAGATCGGACTCTTTTCCGGCAGGTAGTTGTTCTGGTAGAGAGCCATGTTGTGGGTGATGAAATTTCCGCCGTCGGCAGTTGGATTGTGATTGCTTTTGAAGAGGATGAAATCCTTGTTGTCATTGCTGTAGAGCAGATGGGCCGCGGTGATCTGCTTGAGGTTGCCTGTACAGCTCGCCTTGTGGGCAGTTTTGCGCGCCTTGTTGAGAGCCGGCAGCAGCATGGCGGCCAGGATGGCGATGATCGCAATCACGATCAGGAGTTCGATAAGCGTAAAAAATCCTTTTCTTCCCGACATTTTTCTTCTCCAGTCACGTTCGTGCGGCGACGGAATCCCGTTCGATGATCCGCATCGGCAGTTTGACATGAAACGAGTTGTATTTTCCCTGAAGACACTCCCGGATTCCCCGGAAGGTGGCTTCCACTTCTGCAGATTGATCGTAGGCGACGATGGAGAGCGGCGGGTGGATGAACTCTCCGTCCGCCTCGTCGGTGTGGGCCAGAATGCTGATGTCGTCCGGAATATGATAGCCGAACTCCCGGATTGCCTTCATCACGCCCGGCACGCTTTCCCCGGCGATGACATAGACTGCGGTGAAATCCGCTTTGCCGTTACGGCTGAGCAGATAGCTGCGCACGGCTTCATACGCCTGGTTGCGCGCATAGGTGAAATTTTCCATATGGCAGTCGAGCACGGAACACTCCATGCCGAGAATTTCAGCCGTATCGGGAAATCTCCGGCTCCACTCCCGTGTTTTCTGACCCGGTTCGCTGACGACCATCAGAACCCTTCGATGCCCCTTGCGGTGAAGATAGCCGCAGGCGAGAATGGCCCCTTCGCCGTCATCGGAACAGACGGAACTGATTTCGAAATCTCCGACGTCCATTCCCAGCATGACGACCGGAATGGTCTGTTCCGAGAGCCAGCGCATGTCCGAGAAGGAAAAACTGCTGTGCCAGTAACGGATCATCAGCGCATCGAAATTCCGGGGGGAGATGGCGGCGAGCTCCTCATGTTCCCCGTTGTAGAGGCGTCGAACCAGGTTCCAGTTCCTCTGCTGTTCGACATATTCCAGCGCGGCGCAGCTCCAGCGGTTGGTCGTACCGGAGGGCCAGTCCGGTTCCGCCAGAAGAACCCGGTGGGAGTCCGGTTTCCGGGTGACCCTGCTGAAGTGCCCGATTCGCGGGACGCTTTCGATCAGCCCCCGGGATTTCATCTGGATCAACGCCGCATCGATGACGCGGCGGTGCACTCGAAATTTCGCGGCGATTTCGTGCAGCGAATAAAAGCGGCTCCCCGCGGGGAAGGCATCCAACTCCCGTTCCAGCTGCAAATAGAGTCGTTGTACCTGTGGATCCAGCCGCATTTTATCCTCCTTTTCTCCCTATAGTATACGGTTTGTGCGCAGTTATGGCAATATCTGCGCGCAAAAAAGAACGATTTTTATAACCTGGTCAGGGAAAAAAGGTGTTGTGAGCGCGAAAAACCGGTGTTTGCTGCGGCTTTTCACACATTGCCGACGAGGGTTTCGATCAGCTGGTCGGCGCTGTTTCCGCTGTTCGAATTGGCATTGGCGGTGTCAACCGGACAGGACGTCACTCAGCTTCAACTTTGGGTGAAAAATGGTGAAGAGCCGGATGCGCCGGGTGGACGAGATCCACCAGCGTCTGGGGCGCGTCGATCAGCGCCGTGTCGCGGATCAGGGATTCCGCCCGGGTGTTCTGCTCGAGAACCAGCAGGGTGCCGCCCTCCTTTTCCATCCAGTGGAAAAGCGCGTCCCGATTCAGTTTGAGGGGACGGGTGTTGTGCACGGCCGCCGGAATCACCGCCAGATGGAAGGGGCGGAGCGAGTTCTCCGGGCGGACGGTTTTCACGCGGATGTGGAATCCTTCCAGCAGGCGTCTGGTCTCCTCGACATCCTCCCGGTTGCCGGTGTCGATCAGGGGATGCCGGTGACCCGGCGGATTGTACGCGATTTGCAGATGCAGATCGAGAGCGGGCGACTCTCCGGCGGGATGAAGCTGCCGGAACCGATTCTGGAGATCCTTCCGGAAACCTCCCCGTCGCGCGGTTCCAGCAGCCCCAATGCCAGCAACGCACTGCAGGAAACCATCGAGGTGGTATTTGAACACCGCCTCCGCTGACCAGAAAGCAGTGCGCAGAGTTCGAGCGGCGGATCAACCGCCGCCTCTCGGCGGTCTAAAACAGCGTCGGCTGGGAGACTTCGGTTCCGGCATCCGCGGCGGGGCGGAGCGAGGCGAGAAACTCCTCCAGCGGCAGGACACGGATTCCCAGCTTCGCCGCTTTGGTGAGTTTCCCGCCGGTGGCGTTCACGTCGGCGGCGACCAGCAGCGAGAGCGAAGAGGTCACATCGTCCACCGGCGTGTAGCCGTTTGCCGCGGCAAGCTTTTCGTACCAGGAGCGTTTCTCCGGCATCTTCCCGGTGAAGCAGACCGTCGGCCGCCCGGCCGCGGACGTTGCGTGAACCACCTGCAGTGCGCCGAGCAGTTCGTCGAGGTAGTCCGACTGGGCGGCGAGTTCGGAGACGAGGGCGCGGGCGCGTTCCGGGCCGATGCCGGGAATGGCGCCGAGCTCCTCTTCGGTCATCGTCCGGAGCCGGGCGAAGTCGCAGTGTTCGAAGATCACCTTCGCCACGTTGACGCCGATGTTCGGAATATTCAGCGCGGCGAGCAGCTGGTAGTCGTTGACCACCCGTGCCTTGCGGATCTCCTCGATCAGGTTCGCCGCGGACTTCTCCGCGAAGCCGTCGAGCCGGAGGATATCCATCACCTTGAGTTCGAAGAGGTCGGAGAGGTGGCGCACCCCGGACTTCTCCATGAGTTTGCGCAGCGTCGGTTCGCCGAGCCGCTCGATCCCGAGGCTGCGGACCGCGGCGAGCAGCCGCTGCAGTTCGGTTTCGCGGCACTCCGGGTTTGGGCAGACCAGCTCCGGTCCGCGCCGGACCAGCCCGGTGTGACAGCAGGGGCATTGATCGATCAGGGGGGAGCGCCGTTCGGTACCCGGGCGGCTGCCGACGATGTAGGGAATGACATCTCCCGCTCGTTCAACGATCACCGTGTCGCCGATCTGCACGTCCAGTTCGAGCAGATTCTGGACGTTGTGCAGCGTCGCTCGCCGGATGGTCGTGCCGGAGATCTCCACCGGTTCGAGCAGTGCGACCGGGGTCAGGCAGTTCTTGCCGAAGCTCCACTCCACGCCGATCAGCCGGGTTTCGCGGCGGATGTTGGTGAATTTGTAGGCGATCTCGCCGCGCGGATGGTGGGCGGTGTTCCCCAGCGAGTTGCGGAAGGCGAGATCGGCGAATTTGATGACGACGCCGTCCTGCGGATAGGGGAGCGCGGCGAGTTCGTGCAGCAGGTGTTCCCACTGCGGCTTCAGCTCCGAAAGCGTCACCGGGAAGGAGACCAGCGAATAGTCGACCAGCGTCACCTTCGCCCCCTGCAGCTGCATTTCCGCGATCTCCTTCAAGCCCATGATTCCGGCGACGGCGTTGCGGGAGTTCTTGTAGGTGCCGCCCCCTTTCCGGCGGATGTGGGAGTAGAGGTTGGCGAAGTCGTCGTCGCGGATCACCAGTTCGCCGCGTGCCGGGCGGTCGACAGGGCCGGTGTATCCGGGGGCCTCCAGTTCGATCAGCGGCAGCTTGTCGGAGACGTCCTCGCCGATTTCACCGTCGCCCCGGGTCGAGAGCACTCGACCGTCGAAATTGGCGGAAATGCCGTCGTATTTTGGTTCGACCAGCAACGGTTCTTCGGGGGTGCGGGCGAATTTTTTCCCCCATTCGAGCACCTCCTCGAGCGAGTAGGCCTTGTCGAGTGAAAGCATCGGCACGGTGTGGCGAACTTTGCCGGAACCGGCGACCCGGGGTGCGTAAACACGGGAGAGCAGCGTGTTTCCGGGGTCGATCCGCCGCAGGGCGCGGAGCAGTTCATCGTAACGGGTGTCGGGGATCTCCGGCTCGCCGAGTTCCCAGTACTGCCGGTTGTGGTGTTCGATCAGTTTTTCGAGTTCTTCCCGATTCAGCTGTTCCGCGTTGAAATTGATGAAATCCAGATCCGCCATGGCGCCTTTCCCGGATGATGATTCCGCTGTTATTGTGTCGGAATACTGTACACTCCACATTGATTTTTTTCAAGAGCGTGGTATATTAATAAAATATATGTGCCGCTCAGAAAAGAGTCATCAAAACCAAGGAAACACTGTAAAATGGCGAACGGTTACAATGTCGCGGTCGCCGGCGCGACCGGCGCGGTCGGCGTCGAAATGATCAAGACACTGGAAAAACGCAACTTCCCCGTCAAAAATCTGAAACTTCTCGCTTCGGCCCGCTCGGCCGGCAAGACGCTGAAGTTCAAGGGCGAGGATGTTACGGTCGAAGAGATGACCGAAGCCTCGTTCCGCGGCGTCGACATCGCGCTGTTCAGCGCGGGCGGCGACATCTCCCGCGCGTTCCGTCCCGCGGTGGTCTCCGCCGGAGCGGTGATGATCGACAACTCCAGCGCCTTCCGCATGGACAAGGATGTGCCGCTGGTGGTGCCCGAGGTCAACCCCGAGGATATCAAATGGAACAAGGGGGTCATCGCCAATCCGAACTGCACGACCGCGATCATGCTCGTGGCGGTTGCTCCGCTCCACCGGGCGAAGAAGCTCCGCCGTCTCGTCGCCGCCACTTATCAGGCGGCCAGCGGAGCAGGCGCCAAAGGAATGGAGGAGCTGATTCTCCAGACCCGGCAGGTGCTCGACAATCAGCCGATCGCGCCGAGGGCATTCGTCCACCGGATCGCGTTCAACCTGATTCCCCACATCGACTCCTTCCAGGAGAACGGGTACACCAAGGAGGAGCTCAAGATGGTCAACGAGTCGCGCAAGATGCTCCATCTGCCGGAGCTGAAGGTCTCCTGCACCTGCGTGCGGATTCCGGCGCTGCGCGCCCACTCCGAGGCGCTGAATCTGGAGTTCGAGGAGGAGATCACGCCGGAAGAGGCGCGGGAGATCCTCCGCCGCTCCCCGGGGGTTCAGCTGGCCGACGATCCGCAGAACAAGGTCTATCCGATGCCGGTCGACGCGACCGAGAAGTACGACGTGCTCGTCGGGCGTATCCGGCAGGACATTTCGCGCGATGACAAGCGCGGACTGGATCTCTTCGTCTCCGGCGACCAGCTGCTCAAGGGTGCGGCTCTGAACGCGGTCCAGATCGCCGAACTGCTGTAGGAAGCAGCGGCGTGCGTTGCCGCCGTTCCGCGGGGTTCCGAAGCGGAATCCGCCGGGGCGGCGGCATTTGTTTTCCGGCGGCGGAGCGATTTTCATTTGCTTTTCCGCCGGGAGAATGATATATTATAACAATTACACCAAATTTTCGGCATAAGGCGAGGTTATTTTCGAGATGGAAGAAAGTGGTTCTTCGGATCCTGACGGTTCGTTTCGATTATCGGGGTTTCTGGCCCCCGAACGAACGATTGTCCTCAACGTCTCCGACAAACGGAGCGTTCTCAATTCCCTGATCGAACTTCTCGCGAAAACGCCGCAGATCACTTCGAAGGCCGAACTTGCCGACGGCATTTTCCGGCGTGAAGCACTCATGAGCACCGGCATCGGGCTGGGGATCGCGATTCCCCATGTCCGTCTCGCCTCGGTCACCGGCATGGTGATGGCGGCGGCGCTCGTCCCCGGCGGAATCACCGATTACGAAAGCCTCGACGGCCGGCCGGTCCGGCTGGTCGCCATGATCGCCGCCCGGCTCGATCAGCATGCGGAATATCTGCAGCTGCTCTCTTGCCTGAGTTCCGAACTCAAAGCCGATGTCTTCCGGGCCGGGCTCTTCCGCTGCACCAACGCTTCCGAACTTTTCCGCGAACTGATTTCGCAGGATCGTTGATATCGAATTTTCTTTACTATTAACATACCATGGAGCAGAAAAAGTGACGAATTCAGAAACCGAAATCCCCGCCATTGACTGGGGAAGAACCGACCTGTTGATTGAACTTGCGCTGAGCGAGGATCTCGACACCACCGGCGACGTAACCACCAATTCGGTCGTGCCGGAGAACGCCACCGCCGAGGCGGTGCTGCTCTGCAAGGAGCCCGGTATGGTGCTTGCCGGACTGCCGGTGGCGGAACGGGTGTTCAAGCTGGTGGAGCCGCGGCTGGAGTTCAAGGCGATCCGAGAGGATGGCGACCATTGTGAATACGGTGACGTGCTCGCCGAGATCCACGGACCCGCCCGCGGGCTGTTGATTGCGGAACGGACCGCGCTGAACTTTCTGCAGCGCCTGAGCGGCGTCGCCACCACTTCGGCGAAGTATGCCGCCGCGCTGGAGGGGACGAAGACGCTCGTGCTCGACACCCGCAAGACCACTCCCGGCTACCGCAACCTCGAAAAGTACGCGGTCGCGGTCGGCGGAGCCACCAACCACCGCATCGGCCTCTACGACCGGGTCATGATCAAGGACAACCACCGCGAGATGGCGGCGATGGAGGGCCCCGGCGGAATTGTCCGTTCGGTGGAGCGTGCCCGGCAGGCTCATCCGGAGCTGGAGGTCGAAGTGGAGGCCGACACCCTCGACGAGGTGCGTGAGGCGCTCGAGGCGGGTGCGGATCACATCATGCTCGACAACATGTCCGACGAGATGATGGCCGAGGCGGTGAAGCTGGTCAACGGGCGTGCCAAGCTGGAGGCCTCCGGCGGAATCACACTCGAACGGCTCCCGCGGATCGGAAAGATCGGAGTGGACTTTGTCTCCGCCGGTGCGCTGACCCACTCGGTCAAGGCCGCCGACATCTCCCTCGACATCCGGGTGTCGAAATGATCGCCCGGCTCACCGGGGAACTGGCGGAGAGCTCCTGCACCGCGTGCGTCGTCGACGCCGGCGGGGTCGGTTACGACGTGTCGATTCCGCTGTCGACCTTTGACAAACTGCCGCACCTCGGGGAGCGGGTACGGCTCTACATTCACACGCAGGTGCGCGAGGATGCGATCACGCTGTTCGGCTTCGCGACGCAGGAGGAGCGGGAGCTGTTCCGCTACCTCATCAACGTCTCCGGCATCGGCGGAAAGCTGGCGTTGAGCGTGTTGAGCACGATGCCGGTCTCCGCTTTCTGCGCGGCGGTGGCCACCAGTGACATCAAGGCGATTTCGCGGATCAACGGCATCGGCAAACGGACTGCGGAACGGCTGGTGGTCGAGCTGCGCGACAAGCTCAGCGCCGCCGGAACCGGCACGGTTTTCGCGACGCCCGGAGAGGCCGCGCCCGCCGTCACCGCCGCGAACGAGGCGGCGCTCGCGCTGGAACAGCTCGGCTTCAAGCGCGACGCCATCGACCGGACACTCAAGGCGCTGCTGGCCGAACTGCCCGCGTCGGAGCAGACCAGCGAGAAACTCCTGCGCCAGGCGATCATCAAATTGAACTTCTGAGGATCGATGAAGCTGAGACGCAGACATTTCGAATGGATCGGCATCGTGTTTCTCGCGCTGGCGGCGCTGCTGTACAGCCAGCCGGAAGTCTCCATTTCGGGCAATGAATCGACCCGGTTCGCGGTCATTCAGGCAGTGGGGGAGCAGCATGTGTTCCACATCGAAAAGACCAACTTCCGGACCGTGGACCGGGTGATCCGCGACAACCACGTCTATTCGGACAAGCCGCTGCCGATCGGCTGGGGGCTCGGCATGGTCCACCGGGTGCTTCACGGCGTCACCGGCTGGAACTTCTTCGACAACTACAATCTTCTGATCTACCTCTTCAATCTCGGATTCGGCGGATTGATCAATATCCTGCTCTTCGTCTGGAGTTTCCGTCAGTTCTGCCGGGTGCGCCGCGGGAGTGTGCCGCTCAAGTTTCTGCTCGCACTCGGGATGTGCATCGGCACCTGGCTCTTCTCCTACTCCGTCACCGTCAACAACCACACCCCCGCCGCGCTGGCGGTGCTGGGGCTGTACGTCGTTCTGGAAAAGTACCGCCGCAGGCCTTCCCGCCGCCTGGCCGCCGCCGCCGGACTGACCGCCGGACTGGTGGCGGCCGCCGACCTCCCGGTC